>Ga0302157_10005073_pt1 | contig 14085 bp, 10 predicted proteins | sample I_Bog_N3_3_FD_193502 | JGI IMG/M metagenome (GOLD analysis project Ga0302157, IMG submission 193502) | Peat permafrost microbial communities from Stordalen Mire near Abisko, Sweden - I_Bog_N3_3 | ecosystem: Environmental > Terrestrial > Soil > Wetlands > Peat | place: Sweden: Abisko, Stordalen...
CGTGCGCGCGGGCGGCGTGGGTGGGGGAGGCTGGCCGCCGCCCGCGCGCACGGCCCCCGCCTGCGGTGTGGTTAGGGCCTAACTTCTCGGCCCAGGAGCTCGCGGGACAGCCCCTAGCTCGAGACCGCGCGAACCTTCTTCCTCTGGCGCGAGCCCATCGTGTTGCGCGCCTTGCGCGTCGCGCGCACTTTCTCGGCCCCCGCCGCCTTGGCGGCCGCCGTCTTGGGCCCGGGTTTCTTCGGGGGCTTCCAGCCGAAGTCGGCGAGGACGTCGGGCGACGAGCCGTGGAGGACGGCGACGGCGAACTTCAGGTTCGTCGTGAACGCGGCGACGCGCTTGGCGACGGCCCGCTCGCTCGCCGCCGCGAGGTTGAGCGCGACGTGCGCGGCGTCGAGCCGGTCGAGCGCGTCCAGGTGCGCTTGGAAGAAGGCGATGAGCTCCTTCCTGGTGTAGGCGTGGCCGCCGACCGTTTGCTTCGCGTTCGTGAAGCGCTTCTCGAGTCCGCCGATGACGCTGCTCGCGTTCATCCGCTTGGTGACGTGGCTGATCCTGGGCATGGGAGCTCGTGGGGACGGGAGAGGAATCGAGGGGCGGGGCTCTGCCGCGACTGCTGACCGGATGCTCTTTGCACACACCGCGGTGGGAATCGAGGGGCACGAGTGTCCCGCGAATCCGATCGCGTCGGTGCGCCGGTCGGTCGCGGTGGGAATCGAAGAGCACGGGTGTCCCGCGAATCCGATCGCGTCGGTACACCGGTCGGTCGCGGTGGGAATCGAAGGGCACGGGTGTCCCGCGAATCCGATCGCGTCGGTACACCGGTCGGTCGCGGTGGGAATCGAGGGGCACGGGTGTCCCGCGAATCCGATCGCATCGGTACACCGGTCGGTCGCGGTGGGAATCGAGGGGCACGGGTGTCCCGCGAATCCGATCGCGTCGGCACGTCGGCCGGTCGCGGCGGGAATCGAGGGGCACGGGTGTCCTGCGAATCCGATCGTGTCGGTGCGACGGTCGGTCGCGGTGGGAATCGAAGGGCACGGGTGTCCTGCGAATCCCGTCGCGGCCGGACGCCGCGTGAAAGCGTCCCCTCGACGAGCAATCGCGCGGGAGCGCGCTCCCGTCGCTAGATGTTCTCGAGATCGACCTTCGAGCGGCGGTCCCCCGCGCACTCGATGCACACGAGCAGCATGTCGTCGGCGAGCGGACGCCCGGCCGAGAACGTCGTCACCTCGGTGTCGAGCACTTGCACGATCCCCTCGGCGTCGAGCGCGTAGTCGGCGAGCAGCGCGGTAATCCGCTCCATCCCGAAGGGCTTTCCGGCGGCGTCCTCCTGCTCGTAGAGGCCGTCGGTGTAGGCGAGCAGCCGGTCTCCGGGGGCCATCTGCGCCTCGATCTGGGTGAACGGCGCGTCGATGACGATGCCGAGGAAGGTGCCTCGCGCGAAGATCTCGTCGACCTTGCCTCGCGAAATGCGGAGCAGGGGTGGATGCGCGGCGTTCGCGTAGATGATGCGCGCGGAACCGTCGTCGTCGGCGATGACGTCGAAGCAGCAGGCGCTGCAGCGGAGCTCGAGATCCGGATAGACGCTCACGATCTTCCGATTGAGCTCGGCGAGAACGTGCGCCGGCCCTTCGGGCGCCAGCTTCACCCGGTCGTACTCCGCCTTCAGCACCATCGTGCGGAGCGACGCCTGCACGCCGTGCCCCGTCGTGTCCGCGATGAAGACGCGGTAGTGCCGCTCGCCGATCTGGCAGATGTCGTAGATGTCGCCGCCGACGAGGTCGGCCGGGCGATACAGCGCGCGGAATCGAACGGGGCCGCCGCTGGGGAGCTTCGGCAGCATGCGCTGCTGGAAGGCCTGCGCTTCGAGCAGGTCCTCGTGGAGACGCGCGTCCTTGTCGGCCAGCGAGCGGAAGGCCCCCGCGAGATCCGTGTTCGCCTTCGCCAGCTCGCGCGTGCGCTCGTCGATCTTTCGCTCGAGCTCCACGGCCTGCGCGCGCAAGGCGACGATGCGCCAGCGCACGCTCCCCGCGCCGATGAACATCAGGCCGAAGGCGCACAGAAGGTAGAACGGGATGGTCTGGTGGAAGCTCGGCGAGAGCACGAAGCGGACGGCGTCCCCCTCTTCGTTCCAGAGCCCGTCGTCGTTCGCGGCCTTCACGCGGAAGCGGTACGCGCCCGGCGACAGGTTCGTGTAGTAGGCGACGCGCCGCGACCCCGCGTCGACCCAGTCCCGGTCGAAGCCCTCGAGCTGGTACTTGAAGCGCACCCGCTCGGGCGCCGTGAAGCTGAGCGCGGTGTACGAGAACTCGAAGTCTTTGCTGCCGGCGGCGAGCGTGTGCTGCGGCGCCGCCACGTCGATGGGCGCGCGGTCGACCAGCACCTCCTCGACGCGAACGGGGGGGACGACCGTGTTGGTCTTGAGGTGCCCCGGGTCCACGCGCACCGCGCCGGTCGTCGTCGGGAACCAGAGCGCGCCGTCGTGCGCGCGGATGCCGGCGGGGCGGCCGTCGTTGCACTCGCTCGACTTCATGCCGTCGCTCGTCGTGAGCGCGAACGACTCGACGCTCGCGCGCGTCCCCGTCGCCACCTCGATGAGCGCCGACTTCGACGCGTGGAAGATGCCGCGGTTGGACGTCATCCAGAGGCTGCCTCGCCGATCGTCGACCACCGCGTAGACGGTGTCGTTGAAGAGCCCCTGCTTGCTGGTCACGACGCCGAGCTTCCCTCCGCGAAAGAGGCCCAGCCCGCCCCCCGAAGTGCCGACCCACAGGTCGTCTCCGTCGGCCCGCAGCGTCTCGACGGGGGAGCCACCGAACGCCTCGTCGGTCGGGAGCTGCGTGAACGTCCCCCCCTTCCAGTGAAAGATCCCCGCGCGTCCCCCCATCCAGAGCGAGCCGTCCGGGGCCGGTTCGATCGCGTCGACCTCCCCCTCCGCCAGGCCGTCCTTCGGGCCGAAGCGGCGCGTCGTCCCGCCGTCGATGCGCTCGACCCCCTCTTGCGTCCCCACCCACAGCGCGTGACTCGCGTCTTCGTAGACGACGTCGACCGTGCGCGTCGCGAGCGAAGGGTCGCCGTTCCACGCCTCGAGCTTCGTCCCGTCGTAGTGGAAGACGCCGTGCGAGCGCGTGCCGACCCAGACGCCGTCGTGCGCGGCCGCCATCGTGAAGACGACCATCCCGGGGGTGGACCCCGTCACGGGGACCGTGTCGTCACCGCGCAGCGCGAAGAAGCCGTCCTCGAGTCCGAGCGAGAGGGCGCCGTCGGGCGATTCGTAGGTGGCCCACACGAAGTGGGAGCCGAACGTCGTCACCTTCCCGTCCTGCAGGCGCATCATCCCTTCGGACCAGGTGCCGACCCACAGGTTCCCCTCGCGGTCCTGGAGGAACGACTCGGTCGCGAAGGGGCGCGTCCCCTCGCGGTCGAACTTCGACAGCGCGCCGAGCGGCGTCGGCACGCCGGGCGCGCCGGGCGTCGTCGTCAGGCGGTGGAGCCCCGACTCGGAGCCGATCCAGAGGTTGTCGTCGCGGTCACGCAGCAAGGCGAACACGTCCCCGGCGATGCCCTCGTCCTCGTGAAGCGAAGTCACCCCGCCCCCACGCAGGCGGTCGATGCCGCGAACGGAGCCGACCCAGAGCGTTCCGTCGGGGTCGGCGAGCAGGGAGCGAACGCGCGGATCGGACAGTCCGCTCACGTCGCTGAAGCGTCCGTCGCGAAGGATCGAAGCGCCCCCGTCGGTCCCGAACACCATCGCGCCGTCGGGGAGCTGTGCGATGGCCCAGACGGCGTCGTTCGCGAGGCCGTCGGCGGCGCGGTACGTCGTGAAGTGACCGTCCTTCAGCTTGCTCACGCCGCCGCCGCGCGTGCCGATCCAGACCGCGCCGTCCTTCGTGGCGCAGAGCGAGAGGACGACGTCGTTGGGGAGCCCGTCCTTCGTGCGAAAGGGGGTGAACTGGCCGTTCTCGTAGCGGACGACGCCGGCGCCGCGCGTACCGATCCAGAGAGCGCCGTTCGCGTCCTCGACGAGCGCCTTCAGATCGTTCGAGCCGAACGCGGGGACGCTCCCCTTGGCGAAGACCACGAAGCGCGCGCCATCGAAGCGCACGAGCCCTTCTTGCGTCGCGAGCCACACGTAGCCGTCGCGGGTCTGCGCCATCGCCGCGACGTAGTTCGCCGGGAGGCCGTCGTCCGACTGCCGCCACTGGTGCGAGACGTACTGCGCGAGCGTCTTGTGCGGATCGAGCGCGCGCGCGCTAGGCGCCGCGGCCACCAGCGCCAGCGTGGCGGCGATGCTGGCGGCAACGCGCGGCTTCGTCCCCCTCATCGAGGGTCATCGTACCGAAAGCGCGCTCGGTACGTGTCAGTGTCTGTCGGCGACGCGCTTGCCGGCTTCCGTCGCGGGGGTCGCGTCGGCCGTCTTCGGCGGAACGGCGGCCCAGGCGAAGCCGTACTCCTGGGTCGGGTTCCACATCAGCCAGCCGGTCCCGCCCTGCGAATCGCTCGCGCGGATCTCGTCCTTCAGGTACTGCGGCGAGTAGGTCGTCGTCTTGTAGTCCTCGGCCTGGATCCACGGCCGCACCAGCGCGAGCGGCCTCGTCTGATCGGCGTTCTTGATCTGGTCGAGCGACCCCTTCACGCCGATGCCCACGATCTCCGGGTGGTCGCCCGGGTTCGCCCACCCGTAGAACCCGGTCGAGTAGTGCGACGGGTACACCATGGGGGAGAACGCCTCGCACTCCGGCGCGAGGACCGCCATGTCTTGCCCCAGCGCGTCGATGTCGATGCGGCGCCCCTGCGCGACGACGCCGAAGAGATCGAGCGAGAGCGGCACGTGGCGCGCGGCGGTCAGCGTGTGCGCGCGGCGGACGAAGTCGCGGATGACCTCGATCTTCGTCTTCTTGATCTCGTCGAGGTGGAAGTCCGCCCCCTTGATGCCGAGCACCGGGTAGCGCACGTAGTCGAGCTGGATCTCGTCGGCCCCCGCGTCGAGCCCCTCCTGCACGAGCGACAGAATGTAGTTCTGCGCCCCCTCGTTGTTCGGATCGAGCCACCCGATCGGGTACGGCTTCCCCCACTTGCTCTGCACGCTGAGCTCCGGCTTCGCCTTCGACATGAACTCGTCGTCGAAGCAGGCGACGCGCAGGACGACGCGGATCCCCTTGTCGTGCACGAAGCGAATGACGCGCGACAGATCGCGGATGGGGGCCCCCTTCGCGGCGCCCGTCTCGACCGCAAGCGGCGCCTTCGACACGAACGTGACCGGCCCGTCGTAGTCCTTGCCGTCGAGGACGATCGTGTTGATGTCCCGCTTGGCCATCTGGTCGAGGATGAAGAGGAAGAACGGGCGCGCGACCGTCCCGCCGCGGATGTAGAGGCCGCGGATCGCCTTGTCGTCGGGCCACCCCATGCGCTCGTCGTCCGCGCTCTTGAACGGGGCGGCGACGAGGTGAGGCACGTGGATCTTGTGGCCGGGGAGGAAGCCCCCCTCCTTGCGCGCGCTCTTGGCGATCTCGGTCGCGAAGTCGGCCTCGAAGTAGACGTTGGCGAGAGCGATGTACGCGTGCGCGAGCGTCGCCGGGATTTCCCCGTGCGCGACCGTGTGCAGCACGTCGACCGGCGACGCTTCACCGTTGTCGACGACCTCGTCGCCGGCGGGGACGAGCCCCTTCAGCCAGGCGATGTACTGGGCGTGCGCCGAGAGCGTGGGCGCCGTGGAGGCCGTGCCCGCGTCGGCGGCGGAGACCGTGGCGGCCGTCGTCGCCGTGGCGGCGTCGAGCGCCCCCTTCGGCGGGGCGGGCATCGTCGTGAGCGGGGCGCCCGCTTCATCGATGGGGAGCGCGTTCGAGGCGAGCTGGGACGAAGCACAACCGAAGAGCGAAGCGACGAGCGCGAGCGGAAGGGAGCGCGTGGACTGCATGTACCCCGGAAGAAAGGGGCAGAATCGTCGCGGATGCAAGTTTTCGCGACGCGGAGCCGGCAAGGATGGCGGCAAGCCCATCCGAGGGTGGCGCGCTAGTCTCGGTGCATGTCTCCGTGCGTGTCTCGGTGCATGCGATGCGCCTTCGCCGCGATGGCGTCCTTCACGCTCGTCGCGTGCGGGGGCAAGAGCATGGACGCGCCGTCGGCGGCCGATGGATCGAGCGCGTCCACCGTCCCCGAGCCCGCGTGCGAGACCGGGCCCGGCGTGACCACGCTCGTCTCCCCGTCCGGTCAGTTCGCCTACGACATCGTCGTGGATGACCAGTGGGTCTGGTACGCGGCCTCCGACGGCGTTCATCGCGTCTCGCACACCGGTAGCGATGACGAGGTCGTGGGTGCCGCACAGGACGCCGTTTCACTAGCGCTCGTTGGGGGGGAGGCGTGGTTCTTCGGCGACTACCTCGAAGGGAGCGGCCCGAAGCAGCAGTCCGCAGCGGCGCTCTTCGCGGTCTCCACCGACGGCGGCGTTCCCGCGATCGCCGTCGGCGGCGCCTGGTCGATGGTGCTCACGACCGACGGCTCGAGCCTCTTCTGGCCTTCCGGCGCGGGCGTGAATCGACTCGACCCGCCCAGCACCGCGCCCCAGGCACTCTTCTCCGCGTCGCCGGCGGGGATCGTCCAGGCGCTCGCGGTCGACGACTCGTATGTCTACGTTCCGAGCTCCGACCTCACGGGCACGGGCGGCACGATCGGACGCGTCGCCAAGTCCGGCGGCTCGCTGGCGACGATCGTGGGCGGTCAGGCGCAACCTTGTGCCATCGCCGTCGATGACACGTCGATCTACTGGGTCAACTCCGGCCACGGCGAAATCTGGGACGGCAGCTACGTCCCCGACGCGCTGATGTCGGCGAACAAGGACGGCTCGGGCGTCACCGTTCTCGCCGGCGATACGCCGACGTCGCAGACGCGCGGCATCGTGGCGGTCGCGGTCGACGCGGATTACGTGTTCTGGATCGAGACCGTGAGCGGTCAGGTGATGAAGATGCCGAAAAAGGGGGCGGCGCGGAATCGGTGATCGCCAGCGGCCTCACGACCCCCAACTACCTCGCGGTCCACGGCGGCAACGTCTACTGGGAGAACGATACGGAGGGGAGCATGTCCGAAGGGGAGCCGAACCACGCCGTCCAGACGGCGTGCAAGTGAGCGCCGGCGCGGGCGCGCTCCCCGGGCGCTCTACGGCGCGACGCTCGGAGTCTTCCGCCGTAGCGGGATGGGGGCGGCCGCGCTCGGGTCGCCGACCGCGTCGCAGAGGCGTCGTTCCGCGGTCGCGCTCGCGGTGTCGCGGTAGCTCCGCGCGACGTGCCCTTCCCACACATCCAGGAAGGAGCGTGTCGCCAGCGTGCCGAAGGGGAGGTTGCGGATGGCCGAGCACGCCAGCAGCTCGCCGCGCGGCGTGATGTGGCAGGTCTCGTAGCCGGCGCCGCAGTTGGGCCGATCGACGTCGCGAAGCTTCGACATCGATCCGTCGGTGACCTCGACCTCGAAGTCATCCGCCGCCAGCGTGAGGCGGAGGCCCCGCTCGGCGGACTGCGCTTCCATCGTCTTTAGGATCTCGGGATCGACCTCATCGACCACCAGGTGTCGCCCTGACGGCGTCGCCCCGCGCCCCGAGGGCTTCGCGAGCGCCACCTTGACGTTGCGTACGCCGACGCCGCGCAGGTCGTCGAACAGCGCGGGGAGCTCGACCTCGCCCCCTTTGCACAGCGTGAGTCGCGCGGTCGTCGGGATACCGGCGCGGACGAGCGCCGCCATCCCCGCGAGCGACGCCCGGTAGGTCCCCTTGCCGCGCACGCGATCGTGAAACGCTTCCCCTCCGTCGAAGCTCACGCGCACGTCGAACGGCCGGATCGAGCGGAGCTGTTCGATGACGGCGTCGTCCAGCAGGAGTCCGTTGGTCGTGACGATCAGATTCATCCCCTGCGCGGTGACCTCGCGCATGATCGCGGCCCACGCTGGGTGCAGGAACGGCTCGCCGCCGGCCACGCCGACCTCCAGGACGCCGATGCGCGCGAGCTCGCCCACCAGCGCGACGATCCGCTCGCCCGTGAGCTCGACGGACGTGTCCACCGCCGGCGAGGAATCGGTGATGCAGTGGCGACAGGCCAGATTGCAGCGGTTCGTCAGATCGACGTACGCCTTCAGGGGTGCCCACCCCAGGAACGAGCTCGAGGAGAACACCCCCGACTCGGGACCGAGCTCGGCCGGGCGCGCCTTGAACAGCGTTCCGTCGGTCCGCCGGTAGAAGTAGGTCGTCCCTTCGCCCCGCCCGGGCCGCAGGACCCACTCGGCAGCGTCGCGACCCGTCCAGATCCCCGTGCTCAGCCACTCCGCCGCCACGGGGACCCCTCTCGAGGATTCGCGAGCTGGGGCGAACGGAAGAGACTGTGCGCTCATTGCATACCTCTTGAACGAGTACGCTCGCGTCTGCAACTCCTTCCCAGCATCCCGACGCGTCAATCTCGATCGTTCACAAATCGACTCTACTGGCACTGTGGGATTCCCGTGGCTTCGCACGTGAGAGCCCGGTCGCGCCGCTCGTCCCTGGTCTCGTCGGACACCCTTTTGCACGAGCGCGCGGCGCCGTTCGTTCGCGCGGGACCGCGGGAAACACGGTACTTTCCCCGTCGAAATGCGCATCGACATCGGGACCAGCGGCTACGGCTACAAGGAGTGGGTCGGCAGCTTCTACCCCGTGGGGACGAAGCCCAAGGCGATGCTCGCGTACTACGCGACGCAGCTGTCCACCGTGGAGATCAACTACACGTTCCGACGCATGCCGACGGTGAAGCTCCTGGAGGGCTGGGCGTCGCAGGTCCCGCCCGACTTCACGTTCGTGCTGAAGGCGCCGGAGCGGATCACGCATCGCGCGAAGCTGAAGGACGTGCGCGAGATGGCGCAGGCGTTCGTGTCGACGTCGCAGACGCTCGGGACGCGCCTGGGGGCGCTCCTCTTCCAGCTGCCGCCGTACGCGCGCAAGGACGTGGAGACGCTGCGCCTGTTCCTCGAGGACGTGAAGGACGGGCCGCGCCTCGCGTTCGAGTTCCGCCACCCGTCGTGGTTGGACGAGGACGCGCTCGACGTGATGCGCACCTACGGTGCCGCCCTCTGCCTCTCCGAGTCGGACGATCAGGCTGCGGGCGACGAGCTCGAGGCTCCGCTCGTGTCGACCGCCGACTGGAGCTACCTGCGCCTGCGGCGCACCGATTACAGCGATGCCGATCTCCTCGCGTGGAAGAAGCGGCTGCAGGCGCAGTCGTGGACGCGCGCGTTCGTCTTCCTGAAGCACGAGGACGAAGGGAAGGGGGCCGCGTTCGCGCGGAGGCTGCGCGAGCTCCTCGCGGGGTGAGCCACCGCGTATCGGCGCGCCTGGTGCGCCGGAGATCCAGATCGCGTCAAAATGCGCCGAGACCGTCTCGTCCACGTCGCGTGCGTTGCGAGCGACGGATCCGTCCGGCAGATTCCGTCGTGTCGCACACGTGAAGTCGCGCGTACGCGAAGAACGGAGAGAGTCTTCGATGGCCGACTGGAAGCTTGGCGTAGGTGGACTTGCGGTGATCGCTTTGGCGAGCGTCTTCGCCGGCGCGTGCGGAAGCAGCGCCAAGCCGGCCGGCGGCGCCGGCACGAACGGCGACGGCGGTGCGCAGAGCGGCGATGACGGAGGGGGCGGTCTGCTCGGCGGCGGCGGGATCGGTGGAGGATTCTCCGATGGCGGCGGCTCGTCGTCCGGCGGCGGGAGCGGCCTCCCCCCCACGTGCGATCCGAGCTGCGTCGCGGCGGGTGGAACGTGCGCCGCGGGGACGTGCACGATCACGGAGAACCCCGGTGGCGTCTCGTCCGGTACGCAGACGGGGCTCGGCTCCGGCGGTGCGTCGGACTCGTCGTTCGCCTGGCTCTATCCCTACGACAAGACGGTCTTCCCGCGCGGCCTTCTCCCCTTGACGCTGCAGTTCGGCGGCACCGCGTTCGACGCGGCCGAAGTGACCGTGACGTTCCCCGGCATGAGCTACACCGGCTACTACGGTGCGGGGAGCACGGCGAACCAGATCAAGCTCTCCTCCGCCGTGTGGACGGCGATCACGAACGCCGCGCAGGCCACGTCGGCCGTGAAGGTGAACGTCACCAAGAGCACCGCCGGGAGCGTCACCGGGCCCATCACCGAGACGTGGACGATCGCGCAGGGGACGGTGCGCGGCACGATCTACTACGAGACCTACGGCTCGCAGATCCTCGGCGGAGCCGACAGCGTCGGCATCATGAAGATTCAACCCGGCGCGACGACACCCACGCCCGTGAAGAGCGGCTGCGGGAACGTGTGCCACACGGCGAGCGCCGACGGCTCGACGCTCGTCGCGGCGACGATCTTCGAGCTCTCGAGCGCGAGCTACGATCTGCACACCGCGGCGTCGACCATCTCCACGCAGATGAGCTCGAACTTCACCTATGGCGGCCTGTTCCCCGACGGCAGCTTCCTCATGTCGGCGACCAACTACCGTGGGTGCGAGTTCTGTACGTCGCGTCTCTACAACACGCAGACGGGCGCCAACATCGCGGCGACGGGCTGGGACGGCGTCATCACCGCCGGCGGCACGCCCGCGTTCTCGCCCGACGGGACGATGATCGCGTTCAACCACGAGGACACCGGCGGCGGGCACACGCTCGCGACGATGAGCTTCGACAAGGCGAGCACCACGTTCAGCGGCCTCGTCGACGTCGCCACCGACTCGGGCAATACCCTCGCGTGGCCGGCGTTCACGCCCGACACGAAGAACATCCTCTTTCACGCCGGCTCGGACGCGTCGTTCGAGACCGACGACGGAGCGACGGGCGACCTCTACTCGGTCGATGTCGCCACGCACACCAAGACGCGCCTCGACGCCGCCGACGGCTACACGGCGACCGGCAACTACCTCCCCGCGAACGACCCCGGCCTGAGCTTCGCGCCGACGGTGCTCCCCGAAGCGGTCGGCGGCTACTTCTGGGCGGTGTTCACCAGCCACCGCTCGTACGGGAACACGGCGCCGACGCAGGACAACGGCGACCAGAACGGGAAGCTCTGGGTCGCGGCGATCGACATCAATTCGACCGCGGGCGTCGACTCGAGCCACCCCGCGTTCTTCCTCGACGGGCAGGAGCTCACCAGCGACAACCTGCGCGGCTTCTGGGTCCTGGACCCGTGCGCGGCCAATGGGAGATCGTGCACCTCGGGCGACGAGTGCTGCGGCGGATTCTGCCGCGGAGGGGAGGACGGCGGCCTCGTGTGCCTGTCGGCGCCACCGGCAGGCGACGGCGGTTCGACCTGCTCCCAGGACTACGAGAAGTGCAGCACGGCGGCCGATTGCTGCAACACGCAGGACAGCTGCATCAACAACATCTGCGCGGAGCCCGCGCCGAAGTAGTCGAGCGGCGCGCGTGGCTGCCGTCGCCGGAGCTTCACCCGCTCGGGCGGCTCGCCTCGTCGTCCTCGCGCGCGAGATCGATGAGCAGCGCCGTCGTGCTCATCCCGATCTTGTCCGCGCGCCCGACGGGCTGAACGTCGAACTCGAACGAACCCTCCCTCCACCCGAGGATGCTGCGCACCCGCGCGCGTCCCGTCTCGCCGACGGCGACCGGCTCGACGTCCACGAGGCGCCCGCCGCTGATGTAGATGCGCGCTTCCTCGATGTCGCGGCGCACGACGAGCTCACCGGTCAGGCGCTCCATCTCGAACAGCGCGATGAGCGTCGTCAGCGGGACGCTGGCGAGCTGCCCGGAGAGGTGGTGCGCGCGCTGGCGACGCGCCTCGTCGGAGGGGGCGAGGATGAGTGAAGAGAGGAGATCGTCGAGCGTGCGGAGGTTCTCGTCGTAGCTCGAAGGACTCGGCTCGGCCTTGCTGGGCGCCGGCGCTGCCGGGGGGACGACCTTCGTGAACGACATCGACGAGTGCGCGAGCGGCCGGTCCGACTCCTCCTGCACCTCGACCTCGATCGTGAAGGTATGGCTCTTCCCCGGGCTCGGCGCGACGCGCACCGCCTTCCCTTCGAGCCGGATTCGCCGCGTCATCCCCGGTGCCGCGATGTCGACGCGGAGCGACTCACCCGGCGACACCGCCCAGCTGGTCTCCAGCACCATCGACCGCACGCTCAGCTTCCCGATGACCGCCTCGCGCGCGGCGACCATCGATCCCGAGGACGTCGCCGCCGCTTCGAGGCGCGGCGACGAGATGTGCGGATCGAGCGCCGCCATCGACCGGAGCCCCAGTGAGTACTTCACGAACGTCTGGAGCGCGCCGAACGAGTCGTCGCTCTCCGGCATGAACTCGAACGCCGCCCCGCGGAGCTTCCCGCGCGTCGCCGATCGGACCACGTACGCCATCACGCGCACCTGCCGCACGTTGTCGACCGACACGAGGTGCAGCCAGTGAATCGTGCCCGTAGGGCCGACGTCGGCGGTCGTCTCGAAGTAGATGCCGGTCTGGCTGATGTCCCCCTGACGCGGCTCGGGCGCCCGGTCGACCCCTTCGATCGCCACGAGGAACGTCGTGGCTACGCGTGCTCCTCGTCGTTCCTCCATGCGGGGAACGAGTCTCTAGGAAAGCGCGCGCGCACTCAAGGGGTGCGCGTGGCGAGGCTCAGTTCGCGCCGCAGATCTGCGGATACGCCGAGAAGATGAGCTTCGCAGCGTTCGGCGGGGGGGCCTCTCCACGGGGGGGCTCCACGAATCCGTGGGCGCGGTCGAGCCCTCCGAGCCCGCCGAGTCCACCGAGTCCGCCCAGCAAGGACCCGCACGAGGTGCCGCACGAGCCGGTGAGGCAGGTGAGGATGGGCAGCAGGCTCGAGAGCCCGGTGATCCCTCCGCTGGCGCACGACGTGAAACAGCTCGCGCCGCTCCCCGTCCCGCCGCTGCTGCTCCCGCTGCTACCTCCCAGGCCGAGCCCGCCGAGCGCGCCGCCGAGACAGTTGGTCGCGATGCACTGGAGCTCGGTAGAGCACGTCGTGTCCGCCAAGCACGTCGCGATCGACGAGCTGCAGTTCTCGGCGACGCAGGTGCCACAGGCGACCAGACCGCTGTCGGCGAGCCCCGGGGGGAGGTTCGGGAGCGTGAAGCCGCCGTCGGTCGACGAGGTGCTCGGCCCGCCGTCGTCGAGCGTTCCGGGTGAGCCTGGCGTACCCGGCGTGCCTGGCGTCGCCGTATTCCCCGGTGCCGGGGTGTTCGCCGTGGAGCTCCCTCCGTCGCCGTTCGTCGTGAAGGACCCGTAGTCGTCGAGCGAGCCTCGCGCGCCGCAGGCGAGGGCGGTGAGAGCGATGGCGGAGCAGGCGAGAGCGCGGCGGGCGAGCTTCATGGTGCGCGAAGCGTGGTGTTCGGGGCCCCGTCTGTAAAGCGCGAATCGCGTCCCGTGCGCGTCGCGGAAGCCGATGCAACTTTCCTGAGACTACAGAATGCGCCCCTTCCCACGGAGCGCGAGGGCGAACAGGTCCCCGTGCTTCGCGACACGCTCGGGCACGGTTCGCACGGTGAACGCGCGCGGATCGAGCCGCTCGCTCACCTCGCTCCACGCGAGCGGCGTGGACACGGGCGCGCCGTCGAGCGCGCGAATCGTGTACGGGGCGACGATCGTCTTCCCCTCGCCGTTCTGCAGGTAGTCGATGTAGAGGCGCCCTTTGCGCTTCTCCTTGATCCGCTCGGTCGTCGCGACGTTCGGCATCACCTTCGCCACCGCCTGCGCGATCCGCTCGGCGAACGCGGTCGCCTCTTCGTGGCTCGGCCCTTCGGCGATGGGCACGAACACATGGATCCCGCGCTTGCCGCTCGTCTTCATCGCGCTCTCCAGCGACAGCGCGTCGAGCAGCGTTCGCACCGCGCGGGCGACGTCGATCACGTCCTTCCATGTCGTCGCTTCCCCCGGATCGAGGTCCAAGACGACGTAGTCGGGCTTCTCGAGCTTCGGCACGCGCGACGACCACTGGTGCAGCGTGAGCGCCGCGAGGTTCGCCAGCCACGCGAGCGTCTCGACGTTGTCGCAGACGACGCGTTTTTTCTTCTCGAAGGTGGCGACCCGCACGAACGGCGGGAGAGGGGAGGGGGCGTTTTGCTGGTACCAGGCCTCCCCGTCGGTGCCGTCCGGCCACCGCT
>Ga0302157_10005082_pt1 | contig 14063 bp, 10 predicted proteins | sample I_Bog_N3_3_FD_193502 | JGI IMG/M metagenome (GOLD analysis project Ga0302157, IMG submission 193502) | Peat permafrost microbial communities from Stordalen Mire near Abisko, Sweden - I_Bog_N3_3 | ecosystem: Environmental > Terrestrial > Soil > Wetlands > Peat | place: Sweden: Abisko, Stordalen...
GCGATAGAGGGCATGAAGTGCAGCCCCCGGGACTAACCGACCGATTGATGGAGCGCCTTGCAGTCCCGAGTCACCCGGGCTTCAGAAGTCGCCACCCCAGCGGGGTTGCCACTCTTGAGGCTGGCGACGGTAGCCACAGACAGGGTTTCGGCATCGGCGGCTACATGATGGAACGCAGGGTCGGTTCTTGTCTCGCTCATGCTTGCGACTCTGTACCAAGGTCCGTGGTAGAGCGTCATCAGGGCACTACTTGGGTCATGGGAGTATGTGCCAGTAGCACTGGCAATCGCAGCAGGAACCCCAGGTAGCGAACTGCAGCCCTCCTTCACAAGCTGTGAGGCCTGTGCTGCGGTAGGCGGTGGGCTGGACGTAACGGCTATGAACCCGGTGCCGGCCCTCGTCGTTGACGTAGTGGACGCTGCTTGGTTTGAGCAAGCGGCTACGGCGCAGCCTGAAATGCCGAAGATCACCAGTGCACCCAACTGCTTCCGAAGGCGAGCGATCGACACGGCTGAAGTCTCTCAGATCGCCACGTTCGACGCTCCCGTGGCCTCGCACCTAAGTGCCGGTAGGGGGCAGTCGATAACAGCAACCGTTCCGGCGATTCCTTGATCTTCGTAGAGGAGATCCTCACACACCCCCTCGGGCCCATCGCCTGGGAGGCATGCCGACCTCACCCGGCAGAGCACTGATCCCGGTCGCCGGCGGGCGCCGAAGGCAGAACGCCGGCGACCGGAGATCCAACGAGAAGAAATTGGGCATCAGTCCAGGTCATTCGTCAGGTCGATTGCTGTCCTCTCGAATCGCCTCCTCCGTCCGTGCAGCCAGGACCAGGACGCCCAACGCCAAGGTGTGGACGGCTCCGTCCTCACCGAGGTCGAACTGGTGCCGGAGTCGGTGATGTGCGGCCTCGAGCTCGGCGAGTAGATCACCGGACGGACCGTCGGGCACCTGGAGGCGAAGAAGCTCCGCAACGTGGGCGACGGCCAGTGATGCCTCTCCGAATGCCATGCACGTCTCGAGCCCCTCGCGGGTGATGTGGGCCATGTCGATTTCCTCCTGATCACCGCCACCCGGATGCCTCGCGTACCCAGATCGCACCATCTCGGTCGAGCGCTCTCCATCAAGGGGAGCGACGAGGCCTCGTCGATCCCATGGATGCCCAGTGCCGAGCCGACGCGCCGGGTCCAGGGAGGGAGCGTCAGCTCCCAGCGAGGACAGCCACCCGAGTGAGACGGTCGTGCGTCACCGTCGGTGGCTCCCGCAGCGGCCCTTGACGCGGCAGTCGGCGGCTCGGCACCTACCGACTCGAGCCCGCAACAGGGGGTGCGACCCCGAATTGGGCCACAAACGCCCTGGTCAGAGGAAAGTCAACAGGTTAGTCAACACCCCCTAAGCGACAGTCGGGCATGCGATCACGAACACCGGATCCGGCCGATGCACAACCCGCGAAGTCCCAGGTCACAGACAAAGGTCACAGGTTAGGTCACACCCCTTCGGGCACCGTGGCCGGCGTGCGAACCAACCACCTGACCGCTGTGCCCGCCCCTACGTTCGCCGGTCGCATGACCGACGACCAACGGCAGGTGACGGAGGGCATCCTGGCCCGGATCAACAGGCCCGGGGGCCTCGATGCGTTCACGACCCAGGTCCGGGCAGTCCGGGCATGCCGTCGACCCGTTCGTCTGTCGGGTCGAGTGATCGGCATCACCGACGGTGGACGCCCCGATGTCCGTTTCGACACCCGCCACCTCCCTGATGGGGTGTTGTTGAAAGCGTGCGGTTCCCGTCGAGAGACGGTGTGTCCACCCTGTGCCTCCCTCTATCGGGGCGACGCATTCGCTCTGGTGGCCGCCGGACTGCGTGGAGGCAAAGACGTCCCCGAGTCGATCGGCGACCACCCGGCGGTCCTGCTCACCCTGACCGCCCCCAGCTTCGGCGCCGTCCACAGGAAGCGTCCGGACGGGTCGTGTCATCCATGGGGATCCCGCTGTCCCCACGGTCGAGCCCTCTTCTGCAGCCAGCGCCACTCCAGCGGCGACGTGGCGATCGGCCAGGCGCTCTGTCCCGATTGCTACGACTACGAAGGAGCGGTGCTGTTCAACGCCGGGGTATCCGAGCTGTGGCGTCGCACCACCATCTACGCCCTCCGGTCCCTCGGGGCGCTGCTGGATCTGTCCGCTCGGGCGGCCTCACGCCGGCTGCGTCTGTCGTATGTGAAGGTCGTCGAGTTCCAACGGCGGGGCTCAGTGCACCTGCACGTCCTGGTGCGGGCCGATGTCCGAGGGGAGGAGCACGGCGAACCACCCGCGGGGATCGACGCCGACATGGTGGCGACCGCACTCCGCATCGCCGTCCGGAAGGTCAGCGCTCCTCTGCCCGGTGCGGACGACGGTCGGAGGATGGCCTGGGGCGACCAGGTGGATGCCACCGTGGTGACCGATGCTGAGAACGGTCGCCGACGGGCCGCTGCCTACCTGGCCAAGTACGCCACCAAGGGATCCGACGAGCACGGAGTGCTCGATCACCGACTGCGGTCCGGAAGGTTGCAGGACGGACGGATTCCCGACCACCTGCGGGCGCTGGTGGAGATGGCGTGGCAGCTGGGCGAACTTGCCGATGCCGATCCGCTCCGGCTCCGCCAGTGGGCCCACACCTGCGGCTTCCGGGGTCACTTCCTGACAAAATCCCGCCGCTACTCGACCACGTTCACTGCGCTGCGCGACGAGCGCCAGCGGTGGCGGATCGCCCAGCGACAACAGGATCACGTGCCGGACTCGGACGGCATCGAACTACGTGAGTGGACCTTCGAGGGCTCCGGCTACCTGTCGGCGGGCGACGCCTGCTTGGCCCGCACCGTCGAGGAGCAACTGGCACTCGGTCGATCGGTTGCTCGCGATGCGCAACCCGCGCTCGACTCCCTCATGGAGCTACCGGCATGAGCGTCTCGCTGCCAGCCGACGTCAAGACGTTGTCCTGGGCTGCAGAACAGCTCGGCATCGGGGTGTCGACCGCCTATCGGATCGTCGGCACAGGCCAGATCCCCGGTGCATTCCGGGTCGGCGGTCAGTGGCGGGTCTCGGTGCCTCGGTTCCTCAGCGACGTCCACGGGACGGTATTCGTGGCACCGGAAGTGGATCCGGGTCTCCCGAGGCCGCCAGCGCCTGACCGAGTGAGTTCGCCAGGTCGCGATCCCGACGTTCCAGGGCATGGGCGTAGACCCGCAAGGTGATCGACGGGTCCGCATGTCCGAGCCGGCTCCCGACGGTCACCGGATCGAATCCCGAGGCGATGGCCTGAGTGGCCGAAAAGTGCCGGAGGGCGTGCACGTGCGTGTGCACCCCCACGCGCTTCGCCACCTTGGAGGTGAAGTGGGTGACGACCGACGGGAGGATCGGCTCCGACCCGACAGGCGAGCGAGAGATGAGGAAGCCGTCGGGCAACACCTCGAGCTCGAGCTCCGCTGCCAACCGGTCCACTCGGCCACGATGGGCCGTCAGCACGGCGAGGGTGAACTCGTCGAGACCGATGGTGCGCTCCTGGTGGGTCTTCGTGTCCTTCTCGGCCCAACCACCTCCCTGGGTCTCGTAGACGGAGCGCTCGATGGTCAGTGTGGCCAAGCCCCAGTCGAGGTCGGTCCAACGCAGAGCACACAGTTCACCCCGTCGGGCGCCCGTCGTGGCCGCCAGCGTCAACAGGACGGCCAGTGCGGGATCGGCCGCTTCAGCCGCGTTGAGAACCTGCTTCACCTCAGCCAGGGTGGGCGCAACGACCCGTTTGGTGCGGACTTCGGGTGGTTGGGCCCGGCGGGCGACGTTGCGGTCGACGAGTTCCCATCGCTCGGCCTGGTGGAGGGCGGCGCCGATCAGGGCATGGACCCGCCGCACGGTGGCCGGGGCGTTGCCCTTGGCGGTGAGCTTGGCGTAGAGGCGGTCGAGATCCCGGGGGCCGAGCCTCGCCAGCCGGATGCTCCCGAGTTCGGGTCGGACGGTCTTGTCGGCGATGTAGTGGTACTTGCGGACCGTGGTCGGTGACCGTCCCACCGCCACGCAGTGCTCGAGCCACTGATCGAGGAGCTGGTCCACCGTCATGGCACCCGGCGCCCCGTTGCTGCCGTCGACCTCGGCCACCATCTTGGCCAGGGCGCTGTCGGCCGCCCGTGCCCCTGATCCCGGTCGACCATCGCCGACGTGGACAGTCTTCGTTTTCTGGATCGGGCTTCCGTTGGCCCGGCGGCCGGCGTAGACGCGCAGCCTCCACACCCCTGGTGCCACTTCGGTCTTGGTGCCCCTCACCTCACAAAGTGTAGTCATTTTGTAGTCAGAGCCGATCAGGCCCGATACAAAAAGTGCCTCTGACCTGGTGGGGCAGGCAGGGATCGAACCTGCGACCGAGGGATTATGAGTCCCCTGCTCTGACCACTGAGCTACTGCCCCGGATGCACGACCGGCGGAGGGGCGATGGCGCTCCCCACCGTTCCTCGGCACGGACGGGCGCAGGCATTCCACGGCCAGGGTCCTTACCGGTCCGGATGGAGAAGGGTATCCGACCGGTCGGGCCCGGGCGACGACTACCGCGGGTGGATGCCGTTCCGGGCACACTCCGCTGCACCACGGGACCGGGCGGCAGTCCGTGGCCCCGCCACCGGAGACGGAACGATCGACTCCGGCCCCGATCGGCGACGGAACACACCGGCACCTGCCACGGTCCGGACCCCGCCGTCACCCGGCCGACCGGCCAGGAGATTCACCCCGTGGGGCAGGGGAGGCCGGTCAGTCCCCGGGCGTGTAGGTGAACTGGTCGACCGGGCTGTTGTACGCACTTGTCCCGGAGGCGTTGGTCACGTTCACGTCGACCGTCCCTGTCCCGGGGGGAGCGACCGCCGTGATCGACTTCGAGTCGACCACGGTGTAACTGGCTGCCGGAACGGACCCGAAGTCCACGGCCGACACCTTCGTGAACCGGGTGCCGGTGATCGTCACGCTCGTGCCTCCCGACGCCGGACCGACATCCGGCGCCACCGATGTGACGACCGGGACCTTGAGCGAATAGGTGAACACGGCCACCGGATCAGCCGGGGTGGACCCGTTCGGAGTGGTGACCGAGACGCCGACACTTCCGGCGTTCCCCGGCGGGGTGACCGCCACGATCTCCTGGTCCGACTGCACCGTGAAGCTGACGGCCGGATTCGCGCCGAAGGACACCGAGGTGGCACCCGTGAATCCCGATCCGGAGATCGTGACCCGGTTACCGCCCAGAGTCGTGCCGGCCCGGGGAGCGACCTTCTGGATCGTCGGCGTGGTGACGTAGGTGAACTGGTCCGCGGGCACGGCGGCGCTGGTCCCGACCGACGTCGTCAACTGGACGTCCACCGTTCCGGTCCCGGCGGGTGCCACGGCGAGCACTTCGTGCTGGTTGACCGGGGTCACCTGGGAGGACGCCGTGCCGCCGAACTGGACGCCGGTGACACCGCCGAAGTTCCCCCCGACGATCTCGACGATGGTCCCCCCGCTGAGCGGCCCGTGTTCGGGACTGATCGCCTTGACGACCGGGATCTTCGGCTTCGCGGCGGACGCCACGCCGGACGCCCCCACGGTGGACACGCCGAACACGGTCAGACCGACGACCGCGACGATGGCTGTGCGCTTCATGATGCAACTCCCTTGCTCCGCCGCAGGGCGGCCGTCCATGGATCCGGAATTCCGTCGGGTCCCGAGCGCCGACCCGACGAGGTCCGCGCCCACTCCCCACTGTCCAACGGGCAGGAGGGTGGTTCCGTTTCAATCGGGCGTCGATCGACCCCGACGCTCCCCTGGCCCACCGGTGGCCGGTGTCAGGCGCCGGCCCGGCGATACGCACGCACCGTGCCGTCGGGCCCCGGCACCTCGACGACCACCGTCGGACCACCGGCCGGGGGGCGACCGAAGGTCGGGTAGCCGATCGGGGTGGTCGGGCGGGGATCGAGACCCCGGGTGACGAGCTGGTACGCCACCCCGGTCTCGACGGCGAAGCTGAACGTGTCGGACGGACCGTCGATCCGGAGCCGGAACGGTCCGGCGGGAGCGACCGCGGCGGCGGCCGACGCCGCCTCGTCCGTCACCCGGACGGCCGACCAGCCCGACAGGGTCGGCGCCGTCCCGTCCAACTGGCCCAGACCGGACACCAGCAGTGCGACCGACAGTCCGGCCAGGACCGCGGCCACCGGCCAGCGGGCCGCCCGCGTCACCGCCTCGAGCGCGGCGTCGAACGACCCGTCGCGGTGGCGGCCGGCCACGGAGCGCGCCACGTCGGCCGCGGCCCACACCAGGGTGAACGCCACGGCCACGCCGACCGGGGCCAGCACGACGCCGAGGTAGCCGAGGACCAGGAACTGCGCGGTCGGGATCGTCGCCACCGTCACCACCGCGCCGGCGGCGAACACGAGCGTGAGGGCGGCCTGGACGGCCAACCCGGTACGCCCCGTCACGGTGGCCACGGCCCCGATCGTCGCCAGCACGCCGAGGACCGCCAGGCCCCTCCACTCGGGACCCTGCACCAGGCCCGCCACCCCGTAGAACTGGGCGAGCCCCCCGCCGGTCGGCAGCGCGTGCAACCAGTCCGGCGGAACTCCGGTGGCGCCACCGAGGGCCCGCAGGGCCCGGGTGACGCCGATCGTCGGTCCCGAGGCGCCCGCCCGGGCGAGGAGGGTGAGGTTGCCCGGCTCCCCCGTGAACTCCTGGGCCAGCGGTGCCGCCCAGACCAACGCCCCCACTCCACACCCGACCAGCAGCCACCCGGGCCGGAACGTTGGGTTCCGCCGGGCGAGCACGAGACCCAGCACGGGGGCGATCAGGCACAGGGCCACGGCCGGTGGCGCGAAGGCGGCCTGGGACTGCACGGCGATGCTGGCGGTCACGACGGTCACCGGCCACCAGCGGAGCCGACCGTGGGCTACCGCCACCGCGGTGGCGAAGGTGGCGACGAGGAAGAGCTCGGCGAACCACACGTTCCACACCGGGTCGAGCACCACCTCGGGACGCACGAGGGCGACGACCAGGACCCCACCTGCGGCCGCGGCTCCGCCGCGCCACCCGCCGACCGACCAGGTCGCCTCGATGGCCAGCGCGGTGGCCACCACGGCGGCCACCACCGAACCCCACAGGGCCCCCTGGGCCGGGTCGATCCGCACCGGAACCGCCAGTACCCAGCTCTGCAGGGGGCCGGGACCGAACACCGCACGGGAGCCCACCGACACGGCCATCTGGTGGCCGACCAGGGGTGAGCGCGCCGAAAAGACCTGGTAGCTGCGCAGCGCCAGATCGGCGTTGTCGAACAGCGGGCGCCATCCCCTGGCGAGCTCGGCGATCCCGAAGACGACGAGGGGGAGCTCGGCGGCCAGATGGCACACGATCCGCAGGGCGGTGTCCTCCCGACCGTCCGGAGGACGGCTGACGGCGTCGCCGGCGTGGGCCGCGGTCACCGACGGTGGTCCGGCGATCGTCGGTCCGGTCACCCGACGGCGCAGGACACACCGGAAGGTCCGGGTTGGGTCCCGATCCGAATCCGTGCGCCCCGATCCGCCATGGGCAGACTGTACCCACAGTCCGATCCGTCGAGACGGAACGCCGTGGACCGCCGCGCGGCGCCCGACGGTCGAGCCGATGGTCGACCCGATGGGCGATGCGTCACGAGCCGGACTCGGCGCCACTGCTACCATCGATGCGCACGACGCGAGTGGTCTCGCTGCGTCGGGGGTCCGTCCGGGGTCAGGTTCCCAGCGCACCGCCCGCACCACCGGCGCACCGCCCTCACGACCAGCAAGGACATGTCGATGGAGCGGACGACCACGGACAGCGCCGACCTGCCCCCGGCCGCCGGACGACGGTTGCGTGTCCTCTTTTCGGCCGCGTGGCAGAAGCAGATCGAAGTGACGGAGCTCCCCGATCCGGACATCGAGGTGACGCTGCGGCACCGTGCGATGGACTGGGGACTGTCGAACCGACAGCGCTTCCTCGCCTACGTCGCCGACTCGGTGCGCCTGGCGCGCAACAAGGAACGGTTCGACGTCACGATCGTGAGCTCCGGTGGGGCCGAGTCCTTCCTCACGCCGCTGTTCTGGCGGCTCTTCAACCCGCGCGACCGGTCGCTGATCCTGCTCGACGCGATCCCGCTCAAGTGGCGGTTCCCCGACCGGGTCTTCGGCTACTTCCTCCGCCACGTCAGCCTGATCCTGAGCATCCGCACCGGCGACATCGACATGATGCAGCGCCGGTTCGGCGTACGCGAGGACTCGCTCCGGTTCGTCCCGATGCCGTGCCCGGTGCTCGAGGAGCCGGACCCCGACGCCCCGGACCCCCTCGGCGACATTCCGGCGACGTACGTCTACTCGGCCGGCTCCGCCCACCGGAACTGGCCGCTCCTGCTGCAGGTGCTGCGCGACCTCCCCTACCCGGCCATCATCGCCACCCAGTCCGACCTGGGGGGTGCCGTCTCCGAGGAGGGCCTGACCCTGCTCCCCGCCCAGACGATCGAGGCCGGACGGGCGCTCCTGACCCGGTGCACGGTGCTGGCCATGGCGTTCCAGAACACCGATCTGGCCTGCGGGCCGACCATCATCCTCGACGCGCTGGCCCTGGGCATCCCCGTCGCGGCCACCGACACCAATGGTTCACGCGACTACGTCGTGAACGGTGAGACGGGCCTGTTGTCCGACCCCGACTCCCCCGAGGCCCTGTCGGCCAACATCGCGCTCCTCATGGAGGACGACGAGCTCCGCAAGCGGATGGGCGAGCGCGCCCGCACCTACGCGGTCACCGAGCTCGGCCGCGAGCGTTTCGAACAACGCCTCGTCGACGCGGTGCGCACCGTCGCCCCCTAGTCGCAGGGCCCCGTCGCCGGGGGTGGGGCCACGGCCCACCGCCTACCCGAGGGTCGACGTGCGTCGCAGGAGTTCGGCGGCGAACCGGCCGGCCGCGGTGGGATCCGTCGTCAGGAAGAACGACGGCTCGGCCAGCTCGACCTCCAGTACCGCATCGGTGCCGTCGTCGAGGGTCACGACGTCGATCCGCGCATAGAGCAGGGGCTCGGCGACCCCGAACCGCTCGCGCACGAGCCGAGCCGTGGCCGCCGACGCCGTCTCCACCACCGCCCGGCACTCGGGGGTGAGGACCTCGGGCACCAGGTGCTCGGTGTAGTCCCCCGTCACCAGCCCTCCGCCGAGGGCCAGCAGCGGGCCCTTGCGCACCGAGTGCGAGATCGTGCCGCCGAACACCAGCGTGCCCACCTCCCCCACCGCGGCCACCGACGCCACGGCCGGCTGCACGAGGACCGCCGTGTCCCGCCCGAGCACCTGGACGGCGAGCGCCCGGGCCGCCGGGTCACCGGGGGCGAAGCGGCCGGTCATCCGGCTCCCCGCCGACACGACCGGCTTGACCACGACCTCACCGTCGTAGGTGGCCAGCGCCCCGTCCACCTCGGACACGCTCGCACACACCCGGGTGGGGATCACCGGCACCCCGGCGGCGGCGAGATCGACGAGGTAGCGCTTGTCCAGGTTCCAGGTGATGACCTCGGCCGGATTGTGCACGGTCCCGAGCGGGGCGAGACGACCGAGCCACGTCCGGTACTCCTCCAGATGCGCCAGGTAGTCCCACGTGGAACGAACCACGACCAGGTCGTAGTCACCCCACGGCACGCCGGGGTCGGACCAGACGGCATGGTCGAGCGCGATGCCCGCCTCGGCGCAGGCCGCCTCGTGCCGGGGTCGGTCGGTGTCGTGATCGGCGAGGACCTCGGCCGGTGCGGTGGCGAACACCACCCGGGCGGTCACGACCCCGTCGGCGGCCGGGCGGTCCACGGCACCGACCGGGCTCGATTGTGGTGGGGCGGGCGCTCGTGGCGCTGCCGCTCGGCCCAACACCGGTCGCAGTCCTCACACGAGGAGCGGCCGTCCCCTCCACCCCGGTGGATCCCCGGGTGACCGCAGTAGGGGCACCGTTCCGCAGTCGACATCACCGTGCCCGCTCCTCCGCCGATGGCTCCGGGGGTGAGACTCGAACTCACAACCCTCTGATTAACAGTCAGATGCTCTGCCGATTGAGCTACCCCGGAAACGGTCCGTCCGCACCTCGTCGACCGTGGAGGCGGCGTCGGCGTGCCAGTGGAGATTAGCCGGTCCCCGAACCGCCGAGCGTCGCAGGTGCACGACGGCGCGAACCGCGCCATGATGGCCCGGTGAAGCTCCGTATCGCCGCTGCCGCGGCCCTCGCCACCGGTTGCGCCGTCGGAGTCGCCCGGTCCCGTCGTACCCGCCTCCGAGTCGTGGCCCCGGACGGCTCCACGGTCCGTGCCCGGTCCGGAGGGCTGCGGACGGCCTCGACGACCAAGGTCCGGGCCGTCCTGGTGCTCACGGGCCTCCGGGCCCGCGACGCCCTCGGGGTGCTCGCCGGATGGCGGGACGGTGAGGAGGCGACGGACGCCCTCGTCATCGAGATGACGAGCGACCTGGCCGCCGTCATCAACGAGCGCAGCTCGCAGGCCGTCTGACCCGCGACCGACGGCCACCCGACCCCCGCCTGGCCGGGGTCGAGCGCGCCCTGACGGCAGCCGGCTGCGTAGCGGCCGACGAGGAGGCCGCCGAGCTGGTGGCCCGGGCCACCGACGACCACGAGCTGGCGCAGCTGGTAGCCCGCCGGGTGACGGGCGAGCCCCTGGCCTGGATCACGGGCCGGGCCCCGTTCTGCGGCCTCGACATCGTCGTCGATCCCGGCGTCTACGTTCCCCGCTGGCAGTCCGAGTCCCTGGCCCGCCGGGCCGGCGACCTGCTGCCCACCACCGGCGCCGCCGTCGACCTGTGCACCGGGTCGGGCGCCATCGCCCGGTTCCTGGCGACCGCCCGACCCGACGCCCGGGTGGTGGGCACCGAGCTCGACCCCGTCGCCTGCGACTGTGCCGCCCGCAACGGGGTGGACGTCCGGTCGGGCCACCTGTTCGACCCGCTCCCGGCTGAGCTGGCCGGTGCGGTCGACGTCGTCGTCGGCGTGGTGCCCTACGTGCCGACGGGCGCCTTCCACCTGCTCCCCCGCGACGTGCTCGCCTTCGAGCCCCGGGCCGCGCTCGACGGCGGTCGGGACGGTAGTGCGGTGGTGGCCGAGGTCGTCGCCGACAGCCTGCGGTGGCTGCGGCCGGGCGGCTGGCTCCTGCTCGAGGTCGGCGGCGACCAGATCGGACCGGTACGTCAGCTGTTCACCGCCACCGGCTTCGACCGGGTGTCGGTGCTGACCGACGGGGACGGCGACCCGAGAGCGGTCGAGGGTCGTCTCGGGCGACGGGCGTCGGACGGGCCCGGGGCGGGCTCGGGTCAGGCCTCTTCGAGGTAGTCGCGCAGCAGCTGGGCGGATTCGGGCCGGCGGAGCTTGGCCAGGGTCTTGGCCTCGATCTGGCGGATCCGCTCCCTCGTCACCCCGAAGGCCCGACCGACCTCTTCCAGGGTCCGGATCTTCCCGTCCTCCAGCCCGAAGCGCAGGCGCACCACGTCCTGCTCGCGCGGCGTGAGGTGGGCGAGGGCGTCGCGCAGGGCGCCGTCGAGCATCAGCCGGGTGGCGGCATCCCCGGGCACGACGGCCTCACGGTCCTCGATGATGTCGGACAGGCTGAAGTCCTCCTCGTCACCGATGGGCTGCTCGAGGGAGATGGTGTCCTGGTTGATGCGGAGGATCTCCCGCACCCGTTCGGCCGTGAGATCGACCAGCGACGCGAGTTCCTCGGTGGTGGGCTCCCGGCCGGTCTCCTGGTGGAACTGACGCTGGGCCCACACCACCTTGTGGATGGTCTCCACCATGTGGACGGGGATCCGGATGGTGCGGGCCTGGTCGGCGATGGCCCGGGTGATGGCCTGGCGGATCCACCAGGTGGCATAGGTGGAGAACTTGAAGCCCTTGGTGTGGTCGAACTTCTCGACCGCCCGCATGAGGCCGAGGTTGCCCTCCTGGATGAGGTCGAGGAAGGCCAGGCCCCGGTTGCGGTAGCGCTTGGCGATGGACACCACGAGGCGGAGGTTGGCCTCGATGAGGGCCTCCTTGGCCTCGTGCCCCTGGCGGACCAGACGCTGGTCGGCCCGGCGCTCGGCCCCGGAACGGACGCCCGCCAACCCGTCCTCGGCCAGTCGGGCCTCGGCCTCCGAGCCGGCCAGGATGCGCTCGGCCAACTCGACCTCGAGGGCGGCGTCGAGCAGCTTGACCTTGCCGATCTCCTTCAGATACATGTGGACCGGATCGGCCGCCGAGCCCCGGAAGCTGTCGGTCTCGGAGAACGAGGTCGAGGCGGCCCTCGCCGGTCGTGACCGCTTGGCCGGGGCCTTAGCTGGCTTGACCACCTCGGTCGGGACGGCCATCAGGACCGGCGCCGGTTCGACCGCCGGCTCAAGCGGGGCCATGGGCACGATGGTGGTCTCCCCCGAGTCGTAGGTGAACTCGATGCCCGCGCCCCGGATCCGCTCGACCACACCGGTGATGAGGTCGGCGCTCAGCTCGACCGAGCGCAGCACCTCGACGACGTCGTCCTGGGTCAGTCCCCCAGCCAGCCGGCCCTTGGCGATGAGCGCCTCGAACTCCTCGGTCGGCAGGGTCTGGAGGACCGGGCCGACCATCAGCTCCTCGGAGTCGACGGTGGCGTCGGGCTCCGGCGTGGTCGCCTCGGCTCCGGCATGGACACCCACGCCCGACGCCAGCGGCAGGCCCACCGGTGACGCGCCGTCCGTCGGGACCGACGGGTAGAGCGTCACCACCTTCTTCGCATTCATGCGACCTGCCCGGAACCGCTGGGTTGCTCCCTCACCACCAGCCACGCTACCAACCGATCTGCCGCGTCCGCGGCGGTGGTGGATCCGTCCAGGTCCTGGAGCCATCCGGCCACGTCGGCGGCCTCCTGCATGGCTCCCGGCGACGTACGGGCCTCGACGGTGAGCACCGGCAGCTCCCGCCGGACGGCGTCGCGGACCAGCTGGACCACCACCTCGTCGGGCTCCGCTCGGGGCTCCTCCACGGTCAGGCGGACGAGCAGGGACTGCACCGGGCCCGACGCGGCGTCGATGGCCTCACCGAGGTCGTCGGCATCGACCAGGGCCTCGAACGCGGCCCGCTGGACGGGATCGCTGAACAGGGCGGGCTCGAGCCGGTCGCCGACGTCTTCGGGTCGGTGGATGGCCAGCCGCAGAGCCTCGAGACCGGGACGGAACTCGGTCCGAGGTCCCCGCCGGGGGCCGGTGGTCGGTCCGGGGCCGTCGTCCCACTCGTCCCACTCCGGCTCGGGACCCGGGTCGTCGGGCCCGTCGTAACCACGCGGGTCCCGATCGACCGGTGGGGCCGCCGGTCGGGCCGGTGCGCGCTCGGACCCGAGCGGCGGGGTGCGGGGGCCCTCGCGACGGATCCGCTCGAGCCGTTCGCGCAGGGCGGCGGGGTCGAGCCGGCACCGCTCGGCCACCTGCATGACGTAGGGGTCGCGTACGAAGTCGTCCGGGTGCTCGGCGATGGCGGCCAAGGCATGGTCGGCGGCCCGGGCCCGTCCCTCCGGCGTCGAGAGGTCCCCGGCGTCCAGGATCCGCTCCAGTCGGAACTGGAGGAAGGGCTTGGCCCCCGAGACGGCCGTCCGCAGTGCCTCGGGGTCGGTGCGGGCCAGGTCGGCCGGGTCCGATCCCGGCGGCAGTGCGGCGACGGCCACGTCGATCTCGAGCTTGCGCTCCCATTCGTAGAAGCGCCCGGCCGCCGACTGTCCGGCGCCGTCGGCGTCGAAGGCGAGGACCACCCGGGTGGCGAAGTTCTTCAGCAGCTTGACGTGCTCCTCGGCCAGGGCGGTGCCGCACGTCGCCACCGCCCGGGGCACCCCGGCCTCGAAGAAGCCGATCACGTCGGTGTACCCCTCGCAGACCACGACCTCGCCCGAGGCGATCACGTCCTTCTTGGCCCAGTTGAGGGCGTAGAGCGTACGGCGCTTGGAGTAGATCGGCGTCTCGGTGGAGTTCTTGTACTTGGCCGGGTCACTGCTGCCCGGCAGGACCCGGCCGCCGAGGGCCACCGGGTTGCCCGACG
>Ga0302157_10005084_pt1 | contig 14061 bp, 8 predicted proteins | sample I_Bog_N3_3_FD_193502 | JGI IMG/M metagenome (GOLD analysis project Ga0302157, IMG submission 193502) | Peat permafrost microbial communities from Stordalen Mire near Abisko, Sweden - I_Bog_N3_3 | ecosystem: Environmental > Terrestrial > Soil > Wetlands > Peat | place: Sweden: Abisko, Stordalen...
GGCCTTCTCGTCGCCGAACTCGGGCAGCGGCGGGAACTCTTCCTTGCCCATGCCCATGATGCGGAAGGTCGAGCCTCCCGAGGAAAGCTTCACCTGGTGGTTAGGCGAGGCGTCGAACACGACGTCTGCGTTCGGCAGCTCTCGCACGATGCTCGCCAGGCGCTTGACCGGGAGCGTCACGGAGCCGCCCTCCTTCACGTCAGCCTTGATCTTGCAGCGTATGCCGAGGTCGAGATTGGTGGTCGTGAGCGAGAGCTGGTCCTTCTCGGCCTCGATCAGGACGTTGCTGAGGATAGGCATTGTTGCCTTCGATCCTACAACATTGAGTACCTGGGATAGGCCGTTGGCGAAGTGATCTCTGTTCGTCTTGAATTTCATTGGGTCCGGGGCGTGGTCTCGCTTGAAAGCGGGACAAGCTAACAAAGTCTAAATGACTGTAGATTCAATATGAATTAAAGCAGTAGTCGTATAAGGGGCTGGAAAGACCAGTAACCCGGACCTTTCGCTCGGAAAAGGGGCGTTTTTTCGATGCGAGCAATTCACGGGATGATGTGCACAAGGGGTGGGTTATTCGCAGGAGCCGGGTTGCTCGGAATGAGCCGACACGTTCCCGACATGATACTCGCAGACCTTCCTGTCCGGCTTCAACGGGGAGCCTTTGGGACAAGCCTTCCGCGCCGCCAGTGACGTATGACGCCGAAGAAAATGTAGCCCAGGCAGAGGCACATGAAGGCGACTTCCCTGAAGACCACGATTAACCCCAGGATGAGGATGACGGCGAGGAAGGTGCGAAAGCGGGTCTGGGTCTGCAGGTCGACCTTCTTGCCGCTTGGGTAGCGGAAGGTGCTCACCATCAGGTAGGCGATCAGCACCATGAGGGGTGGCAGTGCCAGCGATGCCTTGTTCAGCGACTTGTCGGAATCGCTCAACTTCAGGAGGAAAAGCACCACCGAGGCCACCGTCATGGCGGCGGCCGGCACCGGAAGGCCTACGAAATCCTTGTTGGACTCCTTCTTGCCGCGGTGCAGGAGGGGGTTCGTGATCACGTTGAACCGGGCCAGCCGGATCGCCGCGCAGAGAAGGTAGCCGAAGCCGACCGCACCCCCGATGTCCCGAAACCAGGGAAACTCCTGGGAGGGGGAGAGGATGAGGAAGAACATCAGGAACGCCGGGGCCATGCCGAACGACACGACGTCGGCCAGGGAGTCGAATTCCGCGCCAAACAGGGACTCACGGCCGCCCATGCGCGCCAGGCGCCCATCCAGGGTGTCGAAGACGGCGGCACCGAAGATGAAGTAGACCGCGTAACGGTAGTGCTCGCCGGCCGTGGCGGCCAGGTACAAGCCATCATCAGAGGTCCCGGCCAGCCTGGCGTGGATGCAATTGACGACCGCCATGAACCCACAGAGCAGGTTTCCCGCAGTCATCAGGTTCGGCAGGATGTAGATCCTGCTCGCCTGGGCCTCGTTGTAGGGGTCCTCGCGCGAGGCGAGGTCGCCTTCGCCCTGGGGCTGCCTGCGGCGCGGGAAGTTCATTTCGTCAGGCTCTCGAGGTACTTCCAGAACTTCGAGTGCTGCTCGATCAGCTGCTGCTCCGAGACGGGCAGCTTGTTGCGCAGCAGGAAGTCCTCGAGCGAGTTCTTGTGGAGGATGTAGTTCACGTGGAGGGTGTCCCCCGAGACGTCGAAGTAGAACCGATGCTGGCCGGCCCTCAAGCGATAGAAGGGCTTGCCGCTTCTCTGGAAGCGCCCGAGCGGCTCGCGCGGGTGCTCCAGGTCCACGGCCTTCACGGCGCTGATGGGTTCCACCACCTCGAGCTGGGCCATGGTCTCAAGCTTGTTCAGCTCGTGCATGGCTTGCTCTGAAAAAGTAACCTGATACATCGTCATTTGGGGTCTAAACTGGCGCAGTTTCCCCGCAACGCTATTCCTTGCAAAACGATGGCAGAAAAGCCCGTTAATCTCTCCGACATCCGGGCCGCGAGGCGGCGGATCAAGGGCGGCGTCATCGTGACCCCGTGCCCTGCGTCCATCCCGCTGAGCGAAATCACTGGTGCACGCATTGTTTGCAAACTCGACAACTTCCAGCGGACGGGCTCGTTCAAGGAAAGGGGCGCGCGCAATGCCCTCCTCAGGTTGCCGAAGACAAAACGCGCCAAGGGGGTCGTCGCGGCCTCCGCCGGCAACCATGCCCTCGGCCTGGCCTACCACGGCAAGCTCCTCGGGATACCGGTCACGGTCGTCATGCCCCAGTTTGCCCCGATCATCAAGATCGCGACCTGCCAGCGGCTCGGGGCGAGGGTGATCCTGCACGGCGCCGACTTCACGGAGGCCCGCGCGCAGGCGGACAGGCTGGTAGAGGCCGAGGGTCTCACCTACATCCACGGCTTTGACGACCCGGATATCATCGCAGGCCAGGGAACGCTCGGGCTCGAGATCCTGGAGCAAGTGCCGGATGTGGACGTGATCGTGTGCCCCGTGGGCGGCGGCGGGCTCCTGGCCGGCCTCTGCGTCGCGGTGAAGGCTCTCAGGCCTAAGGTGAAGGTGATCGCGGTCGAAGCCGCCGCCACCGGAAACCTGACGGCGGCTCTGGCTGCCGGGAAACCTGTGCGCATGCCGAGGCGCCCGACGCTCGCCGACGGCCTGGCCACCCTGTGCATAGGCGAGCGGTCCTTCGGGCTCATCCGGGGCCGCGTCGACCAGGTCGTTAAGGTCGAGGAGAAATGGATCTCCCTCGCTATCCTGAGGATGCTCGAGCTTGAGAAGGTGGTCGTCGAGGGGGCCGCCGCGGCGCCCCTGGCGGCAATGATGTCGGGAAAGCTCAGGCACCTGCGGGGCAAGCGGGTCGCCCTTGTTGTCTGCGGCGGCAACATCGACCCGGCGGTGCTGGGGCGCGTGATCGAGAAGGGCCTTGTCCACGACGGCCGCCTTTCCCGCTTTACGGTTCGGATCATGGATCGGCCGGGCGGCCTCGCCGAACTCTGCCGGGTGATCGCGGCCTGCGGCGCCAGCGTGAACCAGATCAGCCACGACCGCGCCTTCAGCGGCCCCGATGTGAGCGCGACGCACGTGGTATGCACGGTCGAGACCCGGGACCGGAAGCATGCGGCCCGGCTTCACCGGGCCCTGGTGAAGGCGGGATTCAGCGCGTGATGCTCAGGTCGCTCGCCCTGTGCGCCTCGCTTGGGCTTGGCTCGGTCCTCGCCGCGGCGGCGCCGCCGGTCGAGCTCGACATCCCGGTCTTCGAGGGAGGCATAGGGATCGGATTCTACAAGGAGACGGCGCGCCTCTTCGAGCAGGCGCAGCCGGGCGTGAAGGTCCACGTCTACGGCAACCCAAGGATCCAGGACCAGGTGAGGGTGCGGATCATCGACGGACACCTGCCCGACGCCGTCTCGGCCCCCTACATCCAATGGACCTCGCTCGTCAGGGAGGGGAAGATGATCGACCTGCGACCCTACCTCGCGGGGAGGAACTGGGAAAACGACGCGACGTGGGGGGACACCTTCCTGCCGGGCTCGCTGGACTCATGGCGGATCGATGGGGGCGTGTTCGGCGTTCCCTTGGCCTACTCGTGCTGGGGGCTCTTCTACAACAAGGGGATGTTCCGCGAGCACGGCTGGACGGAGCCCCGCACTTGGGACGAGTTCTTCGAGCTCTGCGGCAAGATCAGGGCGGCGGGCATCGCACCCGTCAGCCTCCCGGGAACCCGCTGGCTTTACCCGGACTCATTCTTCCGCGCGGCCTACCACAACCTCGCGGGCCCCGCGGGATGGCAGGCGATCATCGACCTGACGCCGGGCGCCTGGAAGGACCCGAAGGTCGCGCGCAGCGCCGGGGTGCTGGCGCGCCTCACCAAGGAGGACCTGCAGCCGGGCTGGGAGGGCGAGACGGCGCAGGGGGCCGAGCTCTACTTCCTCCAGGGAAAGGCCGCGATGACCGCATCGGGCTCTTGGTTCTTCAGCGAGATGAGGGGAAAGATCCCGGAGGGACTGGACGTGGGGACGATGAACTTCCCCGTCTTTGCCGACGGTCTGAGCGACCCGACCACGATACAGTCCGGTAGCGACTGCTTTTTCGCCTTCAACACCGGCGACCCCGCCAGGGAGCGGCTGACGATGAACTTCCTGCGGTTCCTCACCTCGCGCTCGAGGGCCCTCGCTTTCGTGGAGGAGAACGATGCGCCAGTCGCCGTCCGGGGCGTGCCCGTCTCGGCCTACTCGGCGCACATGCGCTCCATGGCGGCCCTTATCGCCGGGGCAAGGGACTCCTTCAACATGCCGCAGACGATGATGCTGGCCCCCGTGATCCGGCAGGCCCGGATCGACGAGACGAGGGGACTCATGGACGGGAGCGTCTCGCCCTCGCAGTTCTCGGCGGCACTCGAGAACGCCGCGGCGTCGGACAGGGCGAGGGTGGGTGAGCCGGACCGCGTGGTGATGAAGCACGCCCTTGCGGGCGCGGCGCTGGTCGTCCTTGTCGCGGCACTGGCGGCGTGGCTCCTCGTCACCGGGATCCGACCGCTCCTCTCGCGAAGGGCCTCGGGCAACGGCGGCGAGGGGTTCGGGCGCCTGAGGCCCGGGATGGCCCTGGGATTCGTTGGGCCGGCCTTCGGCCTGTACCTTTCGCTGGTCCTTGCGCCCGCGCTCCTCGCCTTCATGTGGGCCTTCACCCACTGGGACGGGATCGGCGCGAGGACCTGGGCCGGCCTCTACAACTTCAGGTCGCTCCTGTTTGAAAGCGACGCCCTCTGGACGGCGCTCGGGAACAACCTCTATCTCATGGTGGTGCCCGCGGTCATCGTGGTCCCGCTGGCGCTCCTCTTCGCGATGATGATCCACAAGGGCGTCTGGGGCGCGGGAGCCTTCCGCGTGATCCTCCTTTTCCCGAACCTCCTTGGAGGCATCGCGGCGACCCTGATCTGGCTGAGTGCCTACCAGCCGCACGGGGGACTCGTGAACGCGGGTCTGTCCGGCCTTGGGCGGATGCTGCACTGGCCGTGGCTCGCCTCCTTTGCCGACTACGCCTGGCTCTCCGACGGGCACCTCTACTCGGCCCTCATCCCCATCTACATCTGGATGGCGTGCGGGTTTAACCTGATCCTCTACCTGGCGGCGATGGAGGGCATCGATCCCCAGCTCTACGAGGCCGCCGAGATCGACGGCGCCCCGGGCTGGATGCAGTTCTTCACGATCACGCTGCCGCTCATCCGCGGGGTCGTGGCGATCTCCGTCGTCTTTCTCGTCATTGGCGGCTTGAACGCGTTCGAGATGATCTGGCTCCTGACCTCGCAGGATCCCTCGGCCTCGGTCAGCACGCTCGGAACGCTGCTGGTAACCACCATGTTCAAGGACCTCGACATCGGAAGGGCCGCGGCTCTCGCGGTCATCCTCTTCAGCCTGGTCCTTGCCGGGAGCGCGGGCGTCCTGCGGGCGCTCAAGGGGGAGAACGTGGAGTCCTGATGAACGCCGCCAAGCCCAAAGCCAGCTTCTCGAGGTCCGTCGCGGCCACGGCCCTTGTCGGGTACTCGGTGCTTCTCGTCTTCCCGATGCTCTGGGTGGCGTATTCCTCGCTCAAGGGGGACGACGCCATCTTCAACCACACGTTCGCCTTTCCCTCCCTGGGGTCGCTCAGGACCGACAACTACTCGAGCGCCTGGACCCAGGCGCATTTCGGGGAGTACTTCATGAACTCGGTGCTCGTGACGACGGTGTCCGTCGCCCTGATCACGGGCCTGGGATCCATGGCGGCCTATGCGCTGGCCCGGTTCCACCATCCGGCGGGACGCCTGGTGTTCGGGCTTTTGGTCGCTGGCCTCACGATCCCGGCGCAGCTGGCCGTGGTGCCGCTCTTCTTCGAGCTGCGCTCGCTGGGACTCCTCAACTCGAGGCTGGGGCTTGTCGTCGTCTACACGGCAAACGGCCTGCCGTTCGCGATCTTCATCCTCGCGGGGTTTTTCCGCTCCCTCCCGCGCTCGCTCTACGAGGCGGCGATTGTCGACGGGTGCAACGAGTTCGCGGCGTTCTGGAAGGTGCTCCTTCCGCTGGCCAAGCCGGCCCTCGTGACGGTCGGCATCTTCCAGTTCATCGGCGTCTGGAAGGAATATTTCTACGCCTTCATGCTGGTGAGCGGCGACAGCGAGGGCTCGGCTCGGACGATCCCGCTGGGACTCGCGAACCTCTCGATTGCCGCGGAATACCGCACGGAGTACGGGATGCTGTTTGCGGGGATCATGCTCGTCACGGTTCCCATCCTGGTCGTCTACGTGGCCCTGCAGCGGCACATTGTGCGGGGGATCGCCGCGGGGGCGCTCAAGGGCTGAGCCATGCGCCTATTCGGACCAGCCACCTTCGGGGCCCGGCCGCTTTTCGCGGATGAGCGCAGCTGCAGGCTGTTCGTCCTCCTGGCTTCCCTGCTCTTCGTGGCGGCATTCAAGCTCAGCTGCCGGGTGGCCGGGTACGATTTCCTGGCCCTCGGGGACGACGACATCAACGTGACGCTCAACCCGTACCTGGGCCACTTGGACCACGACCGGTGGATGTGGCTCCTCACCGACTCTAGCTACGTGCGGCGCTTCATGCCGCTCGGCTGGCTGACCCTTTGTGCGCTCTTCCAGGTGAACGGCCTGGACCCCTTCTTCTATCATTCCGCGGCGTTCGCGTTCTACGTCGCCAATGTGGTGCTGGTCTACGTCGCCATCGCGCACGTGGTGCGAATCTTCCTGCCCACGGCGACCGCGGGCCTTGGCAGGTGGCAGGTGTTTGCCTCGTTCCTCGGTGCGGCCTGGTGGGCGTTCCACCCGCTGAGGGTGGAATCGACGGCCTGGATCTCGGGGATGCTCTACGGGCAGGGAGCCACGTTTTTCCTCGTGGCGATCATCGCCTACCTGAGGTCCTACATCGGCGCGCTGGAGGGGCGGCCGCGCGGGATCTGGATCGCCCTGTCGCTCCTGGCGATCACGGCGTCGCTGCTCACTTATCCGATAGCGCTCGGCTTCGGCTTCCTGCTCCTGGCGATGGACGGGTACTGGAGCTCTCGCACGGCCCCCGGTGTCGTTCCATTCCGAAGGCTCGCGGCCGAGAAGCTGCTATTCTTCGTGCCGGTCGCCGCCGTCCTCGCCTTCACGGCCATCGCGCGCATGCAGAACCCGGCGATATGGGGGACGGTCCCGACGTTCGTGGAGTTCCCGCTCATCCAGCGCGTCATGCAGGCGGCCTACATCGTCGCCTATTACCTGTGGCGGCCCCTCTACCCGCTGCGGATGGTCCCCATCACCTCGGTCCTCATGGACTTTAGTCCCCGGGCGCCCGTGTTCGTGTTGAGCCTGCTCGGCATGGTGGCCGTCTCCGCCGTGGCCTTGGCGTGGAGGCGGTCGCGCCCTTGGTTTGGCGCCATGTGGCTCACGTACCTGGCTGCGGTCGCGCCGTTCATCGGCTACACCGAGCATCCGTACTACGCCAGCGACAGGTACGGCTACATTCCCTCCATGGTTCTGGCGGCGGCCCTGGCGATCGGGTTGTCCGTGCTCCTGAGCGCGAAGCTCAGGTGGGTCTTAGCCGCCTTCACGGTGGCCGTCACGGCGGTGCTGGCCGCGACAACGGACAAGGTCCTCGCCATCTGGGCGGGGCCATCGTCGATGTACTCGTACCTCGTGGGCGCCATTGCCCCCGGCGAGGAGCACGACCGGATCCTCTCGCGCTTCGCGATGTTCGACTACCTCTATGGCCGGCCGCAGGAGGCCCGGGCAAAGATCGACATTTGCGTCCGGGATTATCCGGCAAGCGAGGAGATCGCGAAGGTGAAGGCCCAGATCGAGGACCCCTCCGGTCGGCTCGCGCCGGTGGGACAGCGCGTACCCATCGCCTTCATGCACAGCCAGCTGGGGTTCTATTTCCTGAAGAAGGAGGAGCTGCCCGAGGCCTCGGTGCAGATGTACCGTGCGCTCAAGTTCGACCCGATGCTCTTCCAGGCGGACTACAACCTGGCGCTCCTCGAGGCCACCGAGGGACTGCCGCGCTCCGCCATCCACCACCTTCTCCTGGCGGAGAAGCATGCGGCGGGAGCCATTTCCCCATTGAACATCCAGATCTGCGGGCGGGTGATCTATGAGTCGGCCAATCGCATGGGCGATGACACCTTGGCAAAGGCCCTCGCCGTGCGCTTCCGCTTTTCCCCGCGCTGACGCGGGCTATTTCAATGTCGGCTTGCGGCCGACGATGACATCGATCGTTCGCTCGGCCTTGGAACCCGGTGCGGTGACGACGAACACGGCCTTGTCGCCCTTTTCCTTCTCCCGTATGCCCTTCAGGGCACCAATCGTGTACTCCTTGATCGGGATCCCGTCTATCCGCAGCACCTGGTCCCTCGGCATCAGGCCGGCGAGGTCCGAGGGGGAATCCTTTGTCACGACGGACACGACCATGGACTTGATCCGGGTGGAGTCGGAGACCCGGGAGAAAAAGCCAACGTCCGCGTCGATGTCGAACGTGATGCCGAGGTATCCGAGAGGACCGGCCGTCACGGCGACGGGGGCCATCACGACGGGCTGATCCCCCCTTGAGTTTGATTGAGCTGCGGCGACCGCCGCGGCCATGAACAATGGCAGGAAGAAGCGTTTGCCAGTCATCGCGGGTCTGATTGGGTCATGAACAAGACTGCTTTGCGACGATTCAATACATTGATTGTAAGTCGATTACGGCCAAGCTCACGGAAATCCCCGAGGAGTCGCGCCCCCAACGCCCAGAAATACGTATTACGATGAACTCAGCTGGTTGGGATTTCGGGCAATCATGCTGTTTGATCGGCAAACGCCCCGCATCTTTCTCAGGAAACATCCCCCAAACCTCAGGGTCGCATAACACTTCCTTCATTTGAGACGCCATAACCTTGGATTCCTCGTTCTTGCGTTAGCATCGTGCGTTGGAATCGGTCGCGCCGCGACCGTCGCCCCCGAGCGGGCCACGTTCAAGGACAGCATCAGGGAGGTATCCCCAGCCGCTGCCGGCATCTCAGGCGTTCCGATGATCGCGCGCACGGTCCTCAGGGCCTCCGAGAGCGCGGCGCCCCTAACATTCGAGGTCGCCCTTCGCATGAGGAGCTTCGATGAGCTCCAGGCGAGGATCGCCAACGGCGAGCGGGTATCCCCGGCCGAGAAGGAGGAGAAGTATTTCCCGCTGGCAGCCGACCACGACAAGCTGGTCACTTGGCTTAAGGCCCAGGGGCTCGAGGTCACGAGGACGGACGACAACCGCCTGGCCGTTTTCGGGAGAGGCTCGGTTGATGCCGTGGCAAAGGCGTTCCAGGTCACGTTCGCCCGCGTCACGGCGACGGACGGGCTCGAATTCACGTCGGCCATCACCGCCCCGAGCGTCCCCGCGGAATTGTCCTCGGCCGTGCTGGGCATCCACGGCCTTCAGCCCCACATCCGCAGGCGGCCCCTCTCCGCGCCCTGGGTGCTTTCGCCGCGCATCAACCTGTCCGGTTACACGCCCGCCCAGATCCTGACGGCCTACAAGGCCGATACTCTTGGAGTGACCGGCGCCGGCCAGACGATCGCCATCTACGCCTTGGGATATCCGGCCAGTTCCGACCTTACACAATTCTGGCAGACCACGACCTCGGGAGCGCAGACGGTCAGCAACGTGCAGCAGGTGAACGTGGCGGGTGGCCCCGAAAGCTCGCCCGCGGCCGACATCCTGGAGGAAGCGACCCTGGACGTCGAATGGGCGGGCGGCCTGGCACCCGGCGCCAAGATCCGCATCTACGGCGCGAATGCCACGGACCCCGCGGACAACGACGAGATCCTCCAGCAGGTCTATGCGGACATTCCGAGCAACCCGACGATGCACGTTCTCTCGATTTCGGTCGGAGGAAATGAATCCGACGTGCCGAAGGACTACCTTATCATGGAGGGCCAATACATGGCCAACCTCGCCAGCGCGGGCGTGACGGTCCTTGTGGCCTCGGGCGACACGGGGGCAACCGCCGAGAACATTGTCCAGACGACGTACCCGACATCTGATCCGGACGTGACCGGCGTCGGCGGAACGTCGCTGACTCTCACGGGCGGCAATGCGATCTCAACCGAGGTGGCGTGGACGTCGAGCGGCGGCGGCGTCAGCAAGGTCTTCAGCCGCCCGACCTGGCAAGTGGGCACGGGCGTCCCCTCCGGGAGCATGCGCCTTGTGCCGGATGTGGCCTCGGTCGCCGATCCCGACACCGGCGCGATGTATTACTACAGCGGAAAGTCCTCGGTCATCGGGGGGACGAGCTGGGCCGCTCCCACTTGGGCGGGATTCGTGGCGCTCCTTAACCAGAAGACCGGGACAACCATGGGCCTGATCAACCCCAAGCTCTACCCACTGCTCGGGTCCTCGGCGTTCAACGACATCACCTCGGGAAACAACGGCGCCTACTCCGCTGGCGTGGGCTATGACTTGGTGACGGGCCTTGGCTCGCCAAACGTCTCTGCGATCGCGGCCGCAACGCTCTACTCGAGCCCCGCTGCCAATATCCCGGCCCAGACCGGCGACCAGGTCGTGACCCCGAACCAGCTTGCGACCTTCTATGTCGTTGGGTTCGGAGTCCCGCTGCCCAGCTACCAGTGGCAGCGGATGGCGAGCGGCGCGTCCTCCTACACGAACCTCTCGGAAGGCGGCGACTACGGCGGGACCCAGACGCAGATGCTCGTGGTCGGCGGCACCTCGTCGACCATGACAGGGGACAAGTTCCAGTGCATCGCGACGAACGCCTCGGGATCGGCCGTGAGCCTACCCGCGGCGCTGACGGTCAACCAGACCGGAGTCACGACCCTCGCCGGCTGGCCTGGCACGGCCGGGCATGTGGACGCCACGGGCAGGGCGGCGCGGTTTTCCTACCCGGGTGGCGTGAAGGTGGACGGCAGCGGCAACCTCTATGTGTCGGACGCCAGCAGCTACACGATACGCAAGGTGAGCCCAGGCGGGGCCGTGACGACCATAGCGGGAGTGCCGGGAACATCCGGATCGACGGACGGCCCGGTGGCCACCGCCCTCTTTGCGGGAGTCGGCGGTGTGGCCCTCGACTCGGCCGGCAACATCTTCGTCGCCGATTCGGGAAACTACACGATTCGCGAGATCAGCACCGCGGGGATCGTCTCCACGGTTGCCGGCTTGGCCGGGACCACGGGCCACGTCGACGGGACGGGGAGCGTGGCCAGGTTCAAGGATCCCGAGAACATCGCCATCGACAGCTCCAACAATATCTACGTCGCCGACGGCATGGGCAACGTGATCCGCAAGCTCACGGAGGCCGGCGTCGTCACCACGTTTGCCGGCTCCGGCGTGTCGGGTTCCCAGGACGGAACCGGCACTTCAGCGTCGTTCAACAACCCAACCGGCATAGCCGTTGATGCCCAGGGCAACGTCTACGTCGCCGACTACGGCAACAATGAGATCCGCGAGATATCCCCGGCTGGGGTTGTGACGACGGTCGCGGGATCGACCACGAGCGGCAGCTCGGGGGGGACCGGCAGCGCGGCCAGCTTTGACGGGCCTGCGGGCCTCGGTGTCGACACCTCGGGAAACATCTACGTGGCCGACTCTATCAACTGCACCATCCGTAAGGTCGACCCTACGGGGTACGTGACGACAATCGCGGGATTGGCGGGCGTCGTCGAGAGCACCGACGGGCTCGCGCCCAACGCGCGGTTCAATGAGCCCGCCGATGCCACTGTCGACAGCGCCGGCGTCGTTTATGTTGCCGACGCCCTGAACTGCACCATCCGGCGGATCGTGACCGGCGTGGAGTCGGTCCCCTTCTTCACCGTCCAGCCAACAGGCACGACCGTATCCGCCGGAGAAAGCGTAACCTTCGCGGCCGGTACGGCGGGAGGGGAGCCGCTCAGCTTCCAGTGGAATTTCAACGACTCGGCGATCTCGGGCGCAACCGCGCCCACCTATACGATTTCCAGCGTCCAGCAGTCGAATGCCGGCACCTACACGCTTACCATCACGAACTCCGACGGATCGGCCACGAGTTCCGCGGCGACGCTGACGGTAAGCGTGGTGCAGCCCACACCCACCCCGACGCCAACGCCCACCCCAACACCTACGCCGACCGTAACCCAGGGACGCTTGGTCAACATATCCAGCAGGGCCCTCGTCCAGACGGGTGCCGGGATAACGATCGCCGGCTTCAAGATCGTCGGGCCTGCAGGTTCGACCAAGCAGGTGCTCATCCGTGGCGTCGGGCCAACACTCAGCACGTTCTCGATCACCGGTTACCTTGCGGCGCCGACCATCACGCTGCTCAATTCCGCGGGCACCGTGGTTGCGATGAACACCGGTTGGGAGAACCAGACCGATTCCGCCGCGATAACGGCAGCGGAAAGCGCAATCACCTTTGCCCTCCCGGCGGGATCAGCCGACAGCGCACTGGTGGTGGGACTCCAGCCGGATACCTATACCGTCGAGCTCTCCGGCGTCGGGTCCACCATCGGGATCGCCCTGGCTGAGGTCTACGAGCTCAACCAGACGGACGTCTCGACGCTCACGAACATCTCCACGCGGGCGCAGGTGGGCACCGGGGCCGACATCCTGATTGCCGGATTCAAGATAGAGGGTTCGGCGCCGGCCAAGGTGCTCATCCGGGGTGTCGGGCCGACACTCAGCACCTTCGGCGTGACCGGTACCCTTGCGCAGCCGGTGCTCACCGTATTCGACTCGTCGAACACGGAAGTCGCCACGAACACCGGCTGGGGCAACCAGTCGGACCCCGCGGCAATCACGACCGCCGACACCGGGATCACCTTCGCCCTCGCGGTGGGCAGCCAGGACAGCGCGCTTGTGCTGACGCTGAATCCAGGCACCTACACGGCGCAGGTGTCGGGCTTGAACTCGACGACGGGCGTGGCGCTGGTCGAGGTCTACCAGCTGCCCTAGCCGTTCACTGGACACTTGAAGGGTATTGGCGCAGTCTGTATCCGTTGCGCCCGTGCCGTCCTACCTATTCCAGGCGAGTAATCCCCAAGGAGCGGTGACGAACGGCAAGATCGAGGCCCGCAGCCTCGTGGAGGCGAGGGAGGCCCTGAAGGGCCGCGGCCTTTTCAATATCCAGTTCCTGCAGTCGTACATCTACCAGGCGACGAACCCGACGGGGCGGCCCATCACGTCGGAAGTCGAGGCCGAGAACCTCGACGAGGCCGAAAAGATCCTGGTCACGGCTGGGTACACCAAGATCAAGTTCTTCGATTCCGAGAATATCGGCGCCATTCGTGAAATGACTATCGCGGGGTCGAGTGACGGCGAGAGTGCCAGACGCCGACCCACACCCCGCCAGCTGATGGGCTCGATGGCCAGGCGCACCCTGAGGCACAAGGTCCTCTGGGCGATAGGGAGGCACCTGGTCTACCTCGGGCCGCTGCTCCTCTGGAACGTCGTCGCGTTGCTTCACCAGCCCCTCACGCGTCTCGACATGTTTGGTTTCGCGTGCACCGCGATCTACATCCCCTGGATGATCCTGAAGATCGTGCCGATGGTCAGCTACCACCAGATCCTTGATGCGAACATCTGGCAGGATTGGAAGCGCATGCGCCGCTACATCGCCCTGGCACGACGCGTGCGCAAGATCATGAAGGTGGGGATTCCCGAGTATGACCTGAAGATCCGCGAGGCATCCGCCCTGGCCTCGGAGGGGAAGCTGGATGAGGCGCTTGCCCTCATGGAGGTCGTCCGGAGAAACCTTGTGAAGGACGAGGCCATCTACCTCGTGCGACTAGCGACCGTGTACATGCATGCGAAGCAATACGACAAGCAGCACGAATGCATGGTGGCAGCGCTCGAGGCGGGCCCGAAGCGATCCCTAGAGTGGGTGGACTATGGGACACATCTCGCGCGACGCTCCAGGGATCTCGCGGGCGCGAGGTCCGCGATGGTGAACGCGCGACAATTCAGGATGGCGGAGCTCGTGAAGAACGCGGGCATCAAGTGCGACGGGATGATAGCCCTCGGGGAAAAGGACTACGCGCGCGCCTATTCGGAACTGAAGACAGGGGTCGAGGGGCTTTCCAAGACCGCGACGACGCC
>Ga0302157_10005091_pt1 | contig 14047 bp, 11 predicted proteins | sample I_Bog_N3_3_FD_193502 | JGI IMG/M metagenome (GOLD analysis project Ga0302157, IMG submission 193502) | Peat permafrost microbial communities from Stordalen Mire near Abisko, Sweden - I_Bog_N3_3 | ecosystem: Environmental > Terrestrial > Soil > Wetlands > Peat | place: Sweden: Abisko, Stordalen...
CAAGGGCAAGGGCTGCGATACGTTTGGCCCGACCGGTCCGTGGATGGTGACCAAGGATGAGATCCCCGATCCGCAGGCGCTGACGATGTGGCTGGATGTCGACGGCGAGCGCATGCAGAACGGCACCACCGCCACGATGATCTTTGGCGTGAAGACGCTGGTCAGCTACGTCAGCAAGTTCATCACGCTGTATCCGGGCGACATCATCACCACCGGCACCCCGCCGGGCGTCGGCATGGGCAAGAAGCCGGAGGCGATCTACCTCAAGCCCGGCCAGACCATGAAGCTCGGAATCTCCGGGCTCGGCGAGCAGGAACAGAAGACCGTCGCTGCCTGAGCGACACTTGACCCGGCGGTGCAGACCTTGTTTGCACCGCCGATGAATTCTCGACGCGCGCTGTTGTGGCTGATCCTGCTGGGCACCCTCGTGCGGCTTGGCTTCGCTTGGGGCACCGGCCTCGGCGTGGACGAGAGCTATATGGTGGTGGCAGGGCGCGGAGGCTTCCACCTCGGCTATTTCGACCATCCGCTGGTGTCCTGGTGGCTGTCGCACGGGATCGCCGAGCTCTCTGGCAGCGAGGCGCCGTTCGTGGTGCGGCTGCCGTTCGTGGCATTGTTCGCGCTGTCGACCTGGTTGATGGCCCGGATCGGCACCGCTATCGCAACGCCGAAGGCCGGACTATGGGCCGCCCTCGCGTTCAATCTCTCCCCGGTGTTCGGCATCACCAGCGCAACCTGGGTGCTGCCGGATGGACCGCTGATCGCGGCCTTGCTGGCGGCCACGCTGTGCCTGCTGCATGCGTTGGACGCTCCAAAGCGCTGGGGCTGGTGGCTCGGCGTCGGCGCTGCCGCAGGCCTCGCCATGCTGTCAAAATACACCGCCGTGCTGTGGGTTGCGGGCCTGCTGCTCTATCTGCTGACCCATCCCGAGCATCGGCGTTGGCTGCTGCGACCGCAGCCATATGTCGCCGGCCTGCTGGCCGGTTCGGTGTTCAGCCCGACAATCATCTGGAACCTCCAGCACAACTGGGCCTCGCTGGCGTTCCAGGGCGGTCGCGCCGACGCGGCCAAACTCCACCTGTTCGGCCCGGTGGTGACACTGGCCGGTGAAGCCGCCTTCGTGCTGCCGTGGATCTGGGCCGGGCTGATGCTGGTGTGGTGGCGCGGAATGCGCGACCGCTCCGGATGGCTGCTGGGGTGCCTGGCATTGCCGCCGATCGTGTTGTTTGTGGTGATATCGCTGTGGTCGCGTCAGGTTCTGTTCCACTGGGCGTCGCCCGGCTACCTCATGCTGTTCCCGTTGCTCGGCGCCTGGTTGCAGAGCCAGCCCTGGGCCGCCCGCGTCGCCCGCGCCACGACGCTGGTGCTGGTCGGCGGCCTCGTCATCCTGGTGGCGGCGGTGCAGTCAGCGATCCTGCCAGGACCGTTGCTACAGGCCCGCACCTGGGACGCGCTGGGCCCGACGCTGCGCTTCTACAACCTGCCGGTGGCGGCGATCAGCTGGTCCACCGCCGGCAAGGTCGGCGCCGGGCTTGGGCCGGATGTGCCGGTCTATTGCCTGAACGTCGACCCAAGGGAATTCCGTTTCGGCGCCCAACCACCGACTGGCGGCGACATCGTCATTGTCGCCCCCGACCGCACGATGGCACAGATGCAAATGGCCTACGGCTACGGCCTGTTCACCCGCATCGAGCAGATGCCGCCCATCCGGGTCGATGGGGTGGACATTCCCATCTTCATCGGGCGGGGGTTGAAGGGCTGGCCACAATAGGCCAGCCGCCTTGCCCTGCGTCCGCGATGCCGTCGCTGGCTAGACCATCGATGTCTTGAGTTGGCGAGCGATATCCATGCTGAGATCGCGGGCCTTTCCGGCAACCAGGAAATAGTCAATCAGCACCCAGATACCGGCGCCGCCAAGGGTCAAAAGCTTGATGATGCCCAGCATCGTCTGACCAAGATAAAACCGGTCGATACCCAAAGTCCCCAGGAAAACATTCAGGCCGAATGCGACAATCGGGTTCTTCTCACGCTCCTGGAAAGTGGCCACGAACGCGGTTCGCTTTTCCGGCGGCAACGAATCGATAATTGATACCAATTCTGAGATATAAGCCCGGTGATTCATCCAAAAAGTCCTTGGAAAGGTGTGTTTGAAGGCAGATGAAAGAAATTTTATTCAGCGTCGGTACGGGTAAATGTCCTCTGAATTGTGTGGCCGTGGGTGGGCGGGCCCGCTTTTTCGACCATCGTGATACAGCTCAGGCATTGGCGTTTGGCCGTAGCGCCACTGGTTTACCATTTTAACGTTACTTACAAGATCTAAATTGCTACCGCCAGGACTGATCGTCCTGCGGCAACCGGCCGAGATCGTCGACCACACGAACCCGATGCGGGGCGACGTCACCCCAACGCCAGAACACCGCGTTGGCGTCGGACGGCAGGGCCCGGTGGGCGAAGCTCGGCACGATGATCCCGGCAATGCCGCGCGCGATCAGGCCGCGGGCCATGATCCAGCTCGGCACCGGCTGCTTGCGGCTGGCGAGATCTTCCCAGGCGCACGACAGCGCGTTCGCCGCAATCCCGGCCTCAGCAGCGATCGCGGGATCACGCAGATCCAGCACGTCGGCGCAATCCACGTCATAAGCGCAGATCGTCATCGGCTGCGCCTTGAACGGAAACGCCTGCTGGGCTTCCAGCCACGCCGTCTCCACCCGCAGCGAGGTATATAACGTGGGCAGTCCGGGTGGATTGAAGCGGCCGCCGAAGCGTGCCGCACCCTCGCCGGACGTCGGCAGAAAGGCCCAGCGCGGATTGTGGGCGCGGTACGTAACGCCCTGAAAGGTCAGGCGTAACCGCCGACGGCGATCCGGCTGAGATAGGTCTTCACCGCCTCGGCCCGGCCCTGCTTGACGAGATCCTCGGCGGTCTGGTCGCCGAACGACGGCAAAGGCTGGGCGCGATACCAGGCATAGGCCTGTTGGATCGACCCCGCCCAGACAGCGGCACGGTTAAGGATTTCAAAGAGGTCGCGCACCCGCGCCACGGTCGCCGGCGCATTGCGACGCGCCGTTTTGGATATGGCATCGCGCGACAGCCCACTGGCCGCACCCAACTCGACGCGGGTCACGCGCAAGGCGTCAGCCAGACTGTCGAGCGGTGATAGGGTTTCAGCGGTAAACATCTGTGCCTCGAAATATGACCCCATTAAGGGGCAATATGACAGGCGCAGGCGCGAAATGCCATCAAAATGCGCCGCCCGACCGGATCGGGCGGCGCCGCATTGATCCGTCGATCAGGCCGCCTTGGCGTGCTCGATCGCCGCCCACAGCTTCTCCGGCGTCGCCGGCATATCCACATGCGTCACACCCACCGGCGTCAGCGCGTCGACGATGGCGTTGATCACCGCCGGCGGGCTGCCGACAGCGCCGGCTTCACCGGCTCCCTTCACGCCCAACGGGTTCGACAGGCAGGGTACTTCGACGAAATCCACCTCGATATCCGGCAGATCCCCGGCCCGCGGCAGTGCGTAGTCCATAAACGAGCCGGCCAGAAGCTGGCCGCTCTCCGGGTCATACGCGGTGTTCTCGAACACCGCCTGGCCTAGCCCCTGCGCCACGCCGCCATGCACCTGGCCGCGCACGATCATTGGGTTCACCGCGCGGCCGACGTCGTCCATGACGATGTAGCGGACGACATCGAGCATCCCGGTATCCGGATCAACCTCGACTTCGGCGATGTGGCAGCCGTTCGGGAAGGTGTGGCTCTTGATCTCCGCCACCTCGGCGGCATCAAGCGTCACCACATCCTCGCCGTTGTTCGCCCGCGTTCGCTGGCCCGAGGCCAACGTCACGATATCGATGCCGCGGTCGGTGCCGATGACGGAGAAGCGGCCCTCCTCGAACACAATATCGACCGGGGCCGCTTCCAGCACATCCGACGCCGCCTGCTTGCCCTTTTCAATGACGGACGACGCCGTCAGCAGGATCGCCTGGCCTTCGGAATACAGGCTGCGCGCGCCGCCGGTGCCGCCACCGGTCGGGATGGTGTCGGTGTCGCCCTGGTGAATGCGTACCTTGTCGCCGTCGACACCGAGCTGGTCGACGGTGAGCTGCACATACGCGGTCTCGTGGCCCTGGCCGGTGGACTGGGTGCCGACGAACACATCGACAAAGCCATCCTCGGCAAAGCGGATCTCGGCGCGCTCGGTCGGCGCACCGCCGGTGGCTTCGAGGTAATACGCCATGCCGATGCCGCGACGCTTGCCCTTCTTGGCGCTGGCGGCGCGGCGAGCCTCGAAGCCGGCCCAATCGCTCTTGGCCAAGGCGGCATCGAGCACGATACGGAAATCGCCGGAGTCATACAGCTTTCCGACCGGCGTACGGTGCGGCATCGCCTCGGGGGTGACCATGTTGCGGCGGCGCAGTTCCACACGATCCGCGCCGATTTCATGCGCGGCGGCGTCGATCAGGCGTTCGACCAGATAGTTCGCTTCTGGCCTTCCGGCGCCGCGATAGGCATCAACCGGCACCGTGTTGGTGAACACGCCGATGACGTTGGCGTAGACTGCCTTGAAGCCATACACGCTGGCCAAAACGCCGGTGCCGGCACCGGTTGGGATATACGGCGCGAAGGTGGACAGATAGGCGCCCATGTTGGCGACGTTGCGGCTGCGCAGCGCCAGGAACATGCCGTCCTTGTCCAGTGCGATCTCGCCCAGCGTGATGTTGTCACGCCCATGCGTGTCGCACAGGAACGCCTCGGAGCGTTCCGACGCCCACTTCACCGGGCGGCCGAGCTTGCGCGCGGCATAGCAGGTCAGCACATGCTCGGCGTAGACGAACAGCTTCATGCCGAAGCCGCCGCCGACATCCGGCGTGATGATGCGGAACGCTTCCGGGCCGGTTTTGAAGACAGCGTTGCCCAAAATGCCCTTCAACAGCCAGCCGCCCTGGGTGTTGGTACGCAGCGTGAAGCGCCCGCCCTCGAACACCGCCACGGCCGCACGCGCCTCCATCGAGGCCACCACGATGCGGTTGTTGACCACGGTCAGCCGCGTCACATGCGCCGCGGACTTGAACAGCGCCTCGGTCTCGTCCTTCTGGCCGATCTCCCAGTCGAACACCTTGTTGCCAGGGGCGGCGTCCCACACCTGCGGCTGGCCGGCCTCCAGCGCCACGGCCAGGTCGGTCACCGACGGCAGGATATCGTAGTCCACCATGATCGCCTCGGCGGCATCGCGCGCGGCCTCGATGGTCTCCGCCACGATGAACGCCACGGGATCGCCGGCATGACGCACCGCATTGCGGGCCAGCACGGGGTGGCCGAGGTTGTGGATGTCGGTGCCGTCCTTGTTCTTGATCAGCGCCTGGCACGGCAACTCGCCAATGCCGTCAGCGTCGAGATCGGCGCTGGTGTAGACCGCGGCCACGCCCGGCAGCGCCTTTGCGGCCGCGGTGTCGATCGACACGATCTTCGCCGCCGCATGCGGGCTGCGCAGCACGATGCCATGCAACTCGCCGGCAAGGCTGAGATCGTCGGTGTAGGAGCCGTTGCCCTTCAGCAAACGCGGGTCCTCAACGCGGCGAACGGGCTGGGCGAGGCCGAACTTTGTCATGGCGACTGTCTCCACTAGACGGAAATAACTTATTGGCTGGCCTAAGACTTACGCGGTTATGCCGGATCGCCAAGGGGCATAGGCACGGATCAGTGCGCCACCGGCTTGCGCGCGAACTTCGCCTTGGTCCACTCGCGCGCCGACTGGAAGGTGACGTAGAGCATCGGGATGAGGAAAACCCCCAGCGTGGACGCCGCAATCATGCCGTAGAACACCGGCGTTCCCACCGACTGGCGCGACAACATGGCGGCCCCCTTCGCCGTCACCAGCGGCAACAGGCCGAGGATGAAGGCGATCGACGTCATCATCACCGCGCGGAACCGGGTGCGCGCGCCGAGAACAGCGGCCTCGACAATGCTCTCGCCGGCCTCGCGCCGATCCTTGGCGAACTCGACGATCAGAATGCCGTTCTTGGCGGCCAGCGCGATCAGCACCACCAGCCCGACCTCGGCGTAGATGTTGAGCGGCATTTTGCCCAGCAGCAGCCCGAAGAACGCCCCGAGCACACCGACGGCAACCGACATCAGCACCGGGATCGGGATCGCCCAGCTTTCATACAGCCCGACCAGGAACAGATAGGCGAACAGGATCGCCAACCCGAGGATGAAGCCGGTTTGCCCGGCCGCCTGGATTTCCTGGTAGGCGGTGCCGGTCCATTCGAAGTCATAGCCCGGCGGCAGCGTCACCTTCGAAATCTGCGCCATCGCCGCCAGCGCATCACCGGACGATACGCCCGGCGCCGGCGAGCCGTTGATGGTGATCGAGCGGTAGTTGTTATAGCGGCTGATGGTCTGCGGCCCGAGGACGATGCGCACGTCGGCAATAGACCGCAGCGGCACCATGGTGCCCTGGCGATTGCGAATGAAGATGCGCCAGATATCCGAGATATCCGACCGATCGGCTGCCTCGCCCTCGATATTCACCTGCCAGGTGCGGCCAAACAGGTTGAAATCGTTGACATACACCCCGCCAAGGGTGGCTTGCAGCGTGGTAAACACGTCGCTGATCGAAAGCCCCAGGGCCTGCGCCTTGTCCCGATCGATATCCAGATAGTAGCTCGGCGTGTTTGCCGAGAAGGTGCTGAACACCCGGGTCAGCCGGGGATCCCGGTTGGCCGCGCCGACCATTCCGAGCATCGCCGAGCCCATCTCCGCCGGGTCGGCGCCTTCGAGGTTCTGCAGCTGATATTCAAAGCCGCCACCGGTGGACAGGCCGATGATCGGCGGCAGGTTGGCTGGAAACACGATGGCTTCCTTGATGCTGGAAGCCCCTGCGAAAATCCGGCCGAGCACGGACTGCACACCGTCGCTCACCGCCTCGCGGTCGGCAAACGGCTTGAGACGGCCGACCATGAAGGCGGCGTTGCTCTGCGCGCCGCCGTCCAGCAGCGAGAAGCCAACGATGCTGAGCATGTTGACGATCTGCGGCTGCGCCTTGAACACCGCCTCGACCTTCTTCACCACCTCACGCGTGCGCGACACCGAAGCGCCGTCGGGCAACTGGATAAAGGTGAAGAACGCACCCTGGTCCTCTTCCGGCACGAAGCCGCCGGGGGTGTGCAACGAGATCATATAGATGCCGGCGCCGCAGACGCCGACCAGCAACAGGCTGAGCGCGGCCACCCGCAGCAGCCGGGTGACGATGCTGGCATAGCCATCGCGGACCCAGTCGATCCCGCGCGACACGCGGCCGAGAATTCCGCGCTTCGGACCGGTGTGGCGCAGGAACACGCCGCACAGTGCCGGCGACAGCGTCAGCGCGTTGGTCGCAGAGATCAGCATGGCGGCACTGATGGTCACGGCGAACTGGCGGAACAGCGTGCCGGCCAGGCCCGGAATGAATGCCAGCGGCACGAACACCGACAGCAGCACCAGGGTGATGGCGATGATCGGGCCGGTGATCTGGCCCATCGCCTTCTTGGTCGCCTGTTGCGGTGTCAGGTCCGGCTCTTCCTCCAACACCCGTTCGACGTTTTCGACCACCACGATGGCGTCATCCACCACGATGCCGATGGCGAGCACCAGCGCCAACAGCGAGGTGGTGTTGGCGGAATAGCCGACCGCCAGCAAGACAGCGAAGGTGCCGATCAGACTGACCGGCACGGCGATGGTTGGAATGATGGTGGCGCGGGCGTTGCCAAGGAACAGATAGACAACAACAACAACCAGAACGAAGGCCTCGATCAACGTGCGGATCACCTCGCTGATGGTGTCGGACACGAAGGTGGTGCTGTCGTAGAAGACGATCTTCTTCATGCTCTCGGGGAAGCGCTCGGACAGATGATCCAGCGTGGCGTTGACGCGCGCCGCCGTGCTCACCGCGTTTGCACCCGGCGACAGGTAGATCGCCATCGTCACCGCGGGATTGCCGTTGAGCCGGCTTTCGGTGTCCTGTGCGGCGGCCCCCAACTCGATCCGCGCGATATCGCGCAGCCGCAGCACCGACCCGTCCGGATTGGCACGAATGACGATGTTGCCGAATTCCTCGGGCGTGGTGAGGCGCCCCTTGGTTTGCAGGTTGATCTGGAACGAGGTGGCATCGTCCGTCGGCCGGGCACCGACGCGGCCGACGGCCGCCTGCACGTTCTGCGCCTGCAGGGCGGTGATGATGTCATTCGGCACCAGCCCCAGGCTCTGCATCTGGTCGGTGTGAAACCAGATCCGCATCGAATAGTTCAACGCACCGATCAGCGTCGCCTGGCCGACGCCGGGCACCCGGCTGATGGCATCGAGCACGTTGATGGTGACGTAGTTCGACAGGAACAGCGGCGTCTGCTTGCCGCCCTCGCTGTAGAACTGCAGGAACTCCAGGATGGCGGAAGATTTCTTCTGAACCGTGACGCCGTTGAGCTGCACCGCCTGCGGCAGGCGCGACAGCGCCGACTGCACGCGGTTGTTGACGTTGACGGTGTCGATGTCGGGATTGGTGCCCAAGGCGAAACTGACGGTCAGCGTGTAGCTGCCGTCGTTGCCCGAGTTGGACTTCATGTAGATCGCCTGGTCGACACCGTTGACCTGCGCCTCGATCGGCTGCGCCACGGTGGTTTCGACCACCGCCGCCGACGCGCCGGGGAAGCTGGTGGTAACCTGTACCTGCGGCGGCACGATGTCCGGGAACTGACTGACCGGCAGGCGCGTCAGCGCGATGCCGCCGGCCATTGTGGTGATGATGGCAATGACGATGGCCAGCCGAGGCCGGTCGACGAAGACGTCCGAGAACATGCGTTCAGCCTTTGGGTGCGGCAGGGGCGGCGGGGCCGGCGTTCACCGGGGCGCCCGGGCGAACCCGCTGCAGGCCGTCGGAGATCACCGTCTCGCCCTCCGAAAGTCCGGCCAGGATTACCGCCGTCTCCGGCGTGGACTGCCCCATGCGGATCCGGCGGATCTGCGCCTTCTTGTCGGCATCGACGATATAGACGTAGTTGCCCTGCTGGTCTGACAGCACGGCGGTGCGCGGGATCGCCAGCGCCTCCACCGGCTGCACGCCCTCGAGCAGCACCGTCACGAACGAGCCGTCGATCAGGTAGCGGTTGGCGGGATCCCCGGGCTTGGCGTCCGGGCGAACCGGGTTGGCGATCACCGCGCGCAGATCGACGGTATCGGTGCTGATGGACACCGATGGATCGACATAGTTCAGCTTGCCGTTGATCGGATACATCGTGCCGTCCGGCAGCTTGATCTTGATGACGACCCCGGCAAACCCGCCCTTGTCGGCGTAGTGGTTGCGCAGATCCAACGCGGCGCGCAGCGGCACCGGGAACAGCACGTACATCGGGTCCTGACTGACAATGGTGGTCAACGGCCCCGATGTCGGGCTCACCACGTTGCCGACGGTGACGGTGGACTTGGCCAGCTTGCCGGCGAACGGCGCCCGGATTTCGGTGTAGTCGAGGTTGATCTGCGACTGCCGCAACTGTGCCTGCGCCGCCAGCAGCTGTGCAGCCTGGCTGGCCTGGTTGGCCTGGGCGTCATCCACCGTCGAGCGCTGGCCGGCGGGCGTGTTCAACAGCGCCTGGGCGCGGCCGAGGGTGATGGTAGCGTTGCGCAGCAAGGCGGCGTTCTGCTGCACGGCGGCCTGCTTGGCCTGCAGATCGGCCTCGAACGGCCCGCGTTCCAGCGTGTAAAGCAGCGCGCCCTGATCGACCTCGGCGCCCTCGACAAAATTGCGGTCGGCGACGAAGGCGGTCACCCGGGCGATGATGTCGACCTTGTTGATCGCCTGGATCCGGCCGACGAACTCGCTGGTTTCCACAATCGGTTGTTTCTTGACAGTCACCACGCCCACCGCCGGCGGGCCACCAGGAGCACCCTGGGCTGCGGCCGGCATTGTCGCCAGAAGCGGAGCGACACCGAGCAACAAGGCGGGGAGCAGCAGGCGAATTCGCATTGTATGACCTCAGGTCGGTGGCGGGCGGGATCGGATCAGGCAACGCTGGATCGTCGATGGCGTGCTGCGACATAGCCGGGCGAGGCTGCCACAAACACAGGGCGAAACGGTATAAGGATTATGCTGTGCTGCAGCACAAAGCTTTCGGAAATGCCCGGATGGTGTGCGGACAGCTATGACGACGCAGCCGGTTGTCGGCCGGGCTGGATAGGTGGAAGCTAGCGGTCACTCGGATATGGAGCAACCCGGCCAACCGGCCAGGATCGCGCGGGAGAAAAAAGTCATGGGCGAGAAGGTTACGGTTTGCGAAGTGGGCCCGCGCGACGGGCTGCAGATGGCAAAGACAACGATGCCGACCGCGGTGAAGACCCGCTGGATTGCGGCACTTGCGGCCTCCGGCCTGCCGGAAATCGAGGTTGGCAGCTTCGTGCCGGCCAAGCTCATTCCGCAGATGGCCGACACCGCCGAAATCGTTCGCCGCGCCGTGCTGCTTCCGAATGTTGTGATCGTGGCCTTGGCGCCAAACCTCAAGGGCGCACAGAACGCCTACGACGCCGGGGCTCATCGCATCAGCATTCCGGTCTCGGTCAGCGAGGGCCACAGTCGCGCCAACCTCAACCGCACGCCGGCCGAACAGGTCGCCGAGGTCGCTCGCATCGTCGAGTGGGTGCGCGACCAGCCCCGCAAGATGGAAGTGGAAGGTGCCTGTTCGACGGCGTTCGGCTGCTCGTTCGACGGCCGCGTGCCAACCGCCTCGGTGGTGCGCGTCGCCAGCGGCCTTGCCAAGGCCGGCGTCGATATGGTCGGCCTCGCCGACACCGTCGGCTACGGTCATCCGGCACTGATCCGCGAAGTGGTGCGCGCCGTGCGCGGCGAAATCGGCGACAAGCTTGACGGCCTGCATCTGCACGACACCATGGGCCTCGGCATCGCCAACGCCCTGGCCGGCCTGGAAGAAGGCGTGCGCAACTTCGACGCCGCCCTCGCCGGCCTCGGCGGCTGCCCGTTCGCGCCGGGTGCCTCCGGCAACATCGTCACCGAGGACCTGGTGTTCATGCTGGAAAGCATGGGCTTCGACACCGGCATCGACCTGCAAAAACTCATCGCCGCCCGCGCCATCCTGCACGAAGGCCTGCCGGCCGAGGCCCAGCACGGCCACGTGCCGCAGGCCGGCATTCCAAAAACCTTCCGCGTCGCTGCCTGACTATGTCGGCTCAGCTGCTGAAGGGCATTCGCGTCGTCGAATTCGTGCATATGGTGATGGGGCCGACGACCGGCCTGGTGCTGGCCGATCTCGGCGCCGACGTCATCAAGGTGGAACCGGCGCCGGACGGTGACAACACCCGCAGGCTCGGTGGCTCCGGCTCCGGCTTCTTCGCCATCATGAACCGCAACAAGCGCAGCATTTCAGTGGATATGAAATCCCCCGAGGGCAAGGCGCTGGTGCTGCGCCTGCTCGCCGATGCCGACGCGCTGGTGGAGAATTTCCGCCCGGGTGCGATGGACAAGCTCGGCCTCGGCCCAGCCGACATGGCCGCACTTAACCCGAAACTGGTTTATTGTTCGCTGAAGGGGTTTCTGCCGGGCCCATACGAGCATCGCGTTGCCCTCGACGAGGTCGTGCAGATGATGGGCGGCCTCGCCTACATGACCGGCCCACGCGGCCAACCACTGCGGGCGGGATCGTCGGTGAACGACATCATGGGCGGCATGTTCGGCGCTATCGGCATCCTCGCCGCCCTCAACGAACGCCAGACCACCGGCCGAGGTCGCCACATCCAGGCCGGGTTGTTCGAGAACAACGTGCTGCTGATGGCCCAGCACATGGCGCAATTCGCCATCACCGGCGTGGAAGCGCCGCCAATGAGCGAACGCATGGTCGCGTGGCCGATCTACGACATCTTCGACGTGTCGGACGGCCAAGTGTTTGTCGGCGTCGTCACCGACACCCAGTGGAAGGTGTTCTGCGAAGCCTTCGAGATGCAGGAGCTGCTGGCGCATCCCGACCTCGTTACCCAATCGGACCGCCGGTCTGCGCGCCCTTGGGTGGTGCCGCTGGTCGGCAAAGCGCTGAAGCGCTTCACCCGCGCCGTGCTGATGGCACGCTGCGAGGAGCTCGGCCTGCCCTACGCGCCAATCGCCCGGCCGGTGGAATTGTTCGACGATCCGCATTTGAACGCCGACGGTGGCCTGCTCGAAGTGACCCTGCCGGACGGGCGAACCACGAAGCTGCCGAACATCCCGCTGTCGATCGATGGCGAACGCCCGACGCTGCGCCGCGACCTGCCGGCGGTTGGCGAGCATGACGACGAGATCGCCCGTGAACTCGGCTACAGCGATGCCGAGATCGCCGACATGCGGGTACGCGGAATTTTGGTCTAAACCAATTTTCGGTTAATCTCGAAAAACCGCGAAGCTCTGCACCGGCTCACGGTCCGCCACCACCTGGTTGGCGACCGCGTCATGGTCGGCCCAGCCGAGCGCCATGCCGCATAGCACGAGGTCCTCGGGCGCCAAGGACAGTCGCTCGCGGATGATCGCATGATATCCGGCGAACGCCGCCTGCGGGCAGGTGTCCAACCCCAGCCCGCGGGCGGCGACCATGATGTTCTGCATGAACATGCCAAGATCCATGTACGACCCGAGCCCCATCCGACGATCGAGCGTGAACATCAGGCCAACCGGGGCGCCAAAGAAATCGAAATTCCGATCGTGCCAGGCCCGCGCCCCGGCACGATCGCCCTTGGCGATACCCAGCAGCCCATACAGCTTCCAGCCGATCGCCCGCCTGCGCGACAGATACGGCTCCGGCATCTCCGCCGGATAATACGCATACTCCGGCGACGGCTCCGCCGCACCCGACGCCCGCGCCGCCATGATCGCCGCCGTCAATCCGTCCCGTGCCGCCCCTGTCAGCACATACACGCGCCAGGGCTGGGTGTTCGTGGCACTCGGCGCCCGGGACGCCGCCGCCAAAAGAATCTCGATATCCGCACGCGGCACCGGCGTCGGCAAAAACCCGCGCACACTCCGCCTGCCGGCGATGGCCGACAGCACGGGATTAACAACGGCGTCGTCCATCAGCATCCCCCACAATCGGTTTGCCAGAACTATCCCGCCATCCCAAGCCAACCACAACAAAACAGGGCGAGGTGCCACCAGCACCTCGCCCCATCATGTCCCGTCACTGAAAGCCAGGGATCAGCCCGGCAGCAGCACCTTGTTCACCACGTGGATCACGCCGTTCGACTGATACACGTCCGCAATGGTCACCATCGCCGCATCGCCCTTGGCATCGGTGATAATAACGTTCTGGCCCGACAGAGTGGCGATCAGCGGCTCGCCCTCAACGGTCTTCAGCGTCGCCTTGCCGTTGCCGGCCTTGATCATCTTCACCAGCGCAGCGCTGTCCACCTTGCCCGGCACCACATGGTAGGTAAGGATCTTGTCCAGCGTCGCCTTGTTCTCTGGCTTCAGCAGCGTATCCACAGTCCCGGCCGGCAGGGCCGCGAACGCCTCGTTGGTGGGCGCGAACACGGTGAACGGGCCTTTGCTCTCCAGCGTATCAACCAACCCGCCAGCCTTCACGGCGGCAACCAGCGTGGTGTGGTCCTTCGAGTTCACGGCATTCTCGACGATGTTTTTCGTCGGATACATCGCGGCCCCACCCACCATCGGATCGGCGGCGGCGAAGGCGGCGGCGACGGTCATGCTGAAGACGGCAGCCATGATGGCTGCGCGGAAAGAAGTACGCATGTTGGTGTTTCCTGTTGCTGCGGTGCGATCTGTCTTGGCCGGACCACCCGGCACACAACCGATACGCACGCTTCAGCAGCCCGGATGCAGGCCCCGATCAGCTCGGGTCATATTTCCGGCAAAAATTATCAGCCGTCATATGCCTGAAATCCTGCATCCCCTGGCGAAGCTGCTCATGCTCCCAATCCCACCAGGCAATCCGCTCCAACGCCGCGATGATCTCCGGTGCGAACCGGTACCGCAGCACCCGGCCAGGATTGCCGACCACAATCGCAAACGCCGGCACATCCTTCG
>Ga0302157_10005096_pt1 | contig 14040 bp, 11 predicted proteins | sample I_Bog_N3_3_FD_193502 | JGI IMG/M metagenome (GOLD analysis project Ga0302157, IMG submission 193502) | Peat permafrost microbial communities from Stordalen Mire near Abisko, Sweden - I_Bog_N3_3 | ecosystem: Environmental > Terrestrial > Soil > Wetlands > Peat | place: Sweden: Abisko, Stordalen...
GCCGAGGAGTTCGAGATAGTCGGCGGCCGATTCCGTCGGCGGCATGAACACGCAGAGGCGGCCCCCGCGCGGTTCGACGAGGAGCGCCGTTCGCACGGTGCCGTCGATCGCGATCCGTTGCTCGACCTGTTGTTGGCGCGCGCCGCCGGCGTTCGCACTCGCGATGAACGCCTGGTGCATCTCATCCGCATCGGGCAGGGGCGCAAACTCGCCGAACGGATCCGGTGCGGTGACGACGGGCCGGTCTTCGGGTTCGACGTACGGTAACGATCCGAGCGGCAGGCGCAGCCCGGCGGGCGAGTCGCCGAGGACGAGGTGAATGCGGCCCGCGCGCGTCGACCACTTCTCGGAACGCCAGGGACGTGCGTCGATCGCGTTCCACCGTTGCACCGGGAGCACGAATGCGGCGGGCGTGTTGAGGCCGCGTTCGACAATCCGTTCGATCCGCGCGCGTTCTTCGGCGTCCTCGATCTTGGAATCGTCCAGCGTCACGTTGTCCGGCAGCGCCTCTTCTTTCTTACGCAGGATTTCCGGATCTTCGAACGCCGGGATCACGTAGTCGTGCTCGATGTTGATGCGCCGCGCGATCCCGCGGGCGAGCGCTTCCGCGTCTTCGATGTCCGGTTCGGCGTCGGCATCTTCGCGTGCGATCCGCGCGGCATCGTGCCAGAGCGGCAGGCCGTCGCCGCGCCAATACAGCGCGAACGTCCAGCGCGGCAACGATTCGCCGGGATACCATTTTCCTTGCCCGTAATGCAGTAGGCCGTCGGGCGCGAAGCGATCGCGCAGCCGGCGAATCAGGGTATCCGCATACGCGCGCTTCGTGGGGCCGACGGCATCGATCGTCCACTCGGCGCCGTCCATATCGTCGATCGCGACGAGCGTGGGTTCGCCGCCCATCGTGAGGCGAACGTCGCCCGCGCGCAGCGCTTCATCGACGCGGTCGCCGAGCGCGTCGATCGCCTGCCATTGCGCCGGCGTGTACGGCTTCGTGACGCGCGCGGGCTCGTGCACGCGCGTGACGGACATCTCGAAGCCGAACGTCACCTCGCACGGATCGACCGTCCCCGAGATCGGCGAGGCGGAGGTAGGACTGGCCGCGCACGCGAGCGGGATGTGCCCCTCGCCCGCAAAGAGCCCGGAGGTGGGATCGAGGCCGACCCAGCCCGCGCCCGGCAGGTAGACTTCGCACCACGCGTGCAGGTCGGTGAAATCTTCGGATGCGCCGGAGGGGCCGTCGAGCGATTTCACGTCGGCTTTGAGTTGGATCAAGTAGCCGGATGCGAAACGCGCGGCGAGTCCGAGATAGCGCAGCAGCATCACGAGCAGCCACGCCGAGTCGCGACACGATCCCGATTGCTTTCGGAGCGTCTCGTCCGGTGTCTGGACGCCCGCTTCCATGCGGATCAGGTACGCGATATCGTTTTGGAGTTTCGCGTTGAGATTCGCGAGGAAGGTGATCGTCGGCGTGTCCGCGCGGACGACGGTCGCGAGGTAGTTCTGGAAATCCGGGCCGACCGGCTCGATGATCAAATAGGGCGCGAGTTCGAGCGCGAGCGCCGGCTCGTAGCCGAACGGAAAACGCTCGGCCGACGATTCGAGGAAAAAATCGAGCGGGTTGATGACGGCGAGTTCCGCGACGAGATCGACCGTGACGTTCAGATGATCCGTCGCTTCCGGAACGAGGACCCGCGCGAGCCAGTTCGCCTGCGGATCGGACTGCCAGTTCAGAAAGTGGCTCTCGGGCTGGATGTCGAGACGATAGGAGAGGATCGGCGTGCGGCAATGCGGCGCCGGCCGAAGGCGGATCACCTGCGGCCCGAGCTTGATCCGCCGATCGTAAGCGTACCGCGTGGCGTGGTGGAGGGCGACCCGAACGCTCATCTAGCTACCTGTCGACGCCGGGCGGCCAGGGCCTACCGAAAAAGGTAACGTCTTGCGCTCCGGGGATGGTTTATCGTGAGTTTTTCGCGATCGATCTTGCGACCGGCGGTCATCGCCGTGCTCTTCTCGGTGACGGCCTGTTCCGGCGCCGCTTCGCTCGGCGGCGGGGGTGGCTCGGTCTACGGGGCCGGCGATCCGAAGCTGGCCGCTCCGAACCTCGCGGGCGGCCCCATCGATCCGTTTCTGGCGGATGGGCAGGCGGTGATGCGAGCGCTCGATGCGATCGCCGAGCGTTCCGGGAAGCCGCTTCGCGTCACGTCGCTGATGGCCGACGGCACGAACGGTCTCACGGTCGACGTTCAAGAGCCGAAGAATCACATCGATGTCGATCAGTACGTCGTCGCGCCCGACGGCACGCTGACGGGGCCGGCGCCGGTGCGGCTCGTGTCGTTGAACGGTGGCCCGATCACGGTGGCCGAAGTCAACGCGAGCGCCTTCGATCCGAAGACGATCGGCCTCGCCCACCTCACGCAGACCGTCCGGGCGGCGATCGCCGCTTCGAAAACGCCCGACGCCCGCGTGAGCGAATGGGAGTTCGGCGGCCCGAACGGGCGCCGCTTCATGTACTTCGAAGCGGCGCGCGCCCGTCCGGCCGCGGAGCTCGACGAAAACTTCCGGATCAAACACATCTCGTTTTGATCGCTCGGCTGCCGGGCGACGGTGCGAGCCATGCGACGCTATGCGGGTACGAACCCGGCATGAGCGCACGCTATCTCCTCCTCCTGATCATCGTCCTCTACGTGGTGTTCGCACTCTTCGTACCGGCGATGCAGAACATTTTCGGCTACGGATTCGGCACGCTGATCGCCCTCGTGGTCCTCTGGTACGTGTTCTTCGCAAACCGCGGCCGCAGCACGCTCTAGCCCGCGAAGCGATCATCGGCATGGCGCTCGCGCCGCTCAGACGCGGAGTTTGTAGCCGGTTCCCATCATGCGTAAGGCGACGGCCAGCGATGCCAGCGTCAGCGCGCTGACGATGCCGATCGATAGACCGAGCGGCACGTCGGTGCGGCCGGTGAACGCGTAGCGGAACGCGTCGATCATGTAGAACATCGGATTGAACAGCGACACGGCGCGCACGAGCGGCGGTAAGAACTGCGCCGAGGTGAAGACGCCGCCGACGAACACGAGCGGCGTGATCACGAACGTCGTGAAGACGGCGATGTGATCGAACTTCTCCGCGAGCAACCCGAAGATGAGTCCGATCGAACCGAAGAGCGTCGCCACGAGGACGGTCATGAAGAAGTAGAGCGGCCAGTTCTGCGGCAGCGTGTGCACCATCACGAAGCCGACCGCCAAGATGAGGAGCGCGATTACCACCGCGCGAACGATCGCGGCCAAAAGAAACCCGGTCACGATCTCCACGGCCGAGAGCGGCGACACGAGCAACTCCTGAATCGACGACATGAAACGCCCTTGAAAGAGCGAGCTCGACGACTCGCCGTACGTCTGATCGATCACCTGCAACATGATCAATCCCGGGATGAGAAAGGCCGCGTACGGCACGCCCTGGATCGCGCGCACCTGGCTGCCCAGGCCGAGACCGAAAACCAACACGTAGAGGATCGTGGTGATGATCGGCGGCCAGATCACCTGGTTGATCACCTTGAGCGTGCGCACGAGTTCGCGCTTCACGAGCGTCAGCAAACCGACGGGATTGCGGAACCCCCACATGTCGATGGCCATCAGTGCGCGCGGCCCACGAGATCGAGGAACACGTCTTGCAAACTCGAGCGCGTGAAATCGACGTTCTGAATCGAGTAACCCTGGGCCACGATGAGCGCGAGGGTCGGCGCGATCTCGGCAGGCCCGATCCCGCTGAAGCGTAGCGCGCGCGTCGCGGCGTCGTACGCCGCGCCACGCGCGGCGAGCGCCTCCGTGAGATGCGTGAGCGGCCGTTCGAGCGTCACCGTCAAGGTCGTGGAACCGCGGCGCGCCAGGAGCTTCGCCGTCGGCTCCATCGCGACGAGCCGGCCGCCTTCGACGATCGCGACGTTCTTGCAGAGCGACTCCGCCTCTTCGAGATAGTGCGTCGTGAGGATGATCGTCGTGCCGCCCACGTTCAGCTCGCGCAGCAGCTCCCAGAGTTCGATGCGCAACTCGACGTCGACGCCGGCCGTCGGCTCGTCGAGGATCAGCAATTCCGGCTCGTGGATCAACGCGCGCGCGAGCGAGAGCCGCCGCTTCATGCCGCCGGAGAGCCGCATGAAGGTGTCGTTCGCCTTCGAGGTGAGCGCGAAGCGTTCGAGCAGATCGTCGGCACGCTTACGCACCGCCGCACCGCGCAAGCCGTAGTAGCCGGCCTGGTAGATCAGCACGTCGCGGATCGAGAGGTAGCGGTCGAAGTTGTACTCCTGGGGCGCGAGCCCCACGCGCCGGCGCGCCTCGCGCCACGCGCGCACGTTGTCGTACCCGAAGATCTCGATCGCGCCGGCCGTGATCGTCGCGAGGCCGACGATCGCGTTGATCGTCGTCGTCTTGCCGGCACCGTTCGGGCCGAGGAACGCGAAGAAGTCGCCGCGTGCGACTTCGAGCGAGATGCCGTCCACCGCGACGAACTCGCCGTAACGCTTCACGAGGTCCGTGACCCGCAGCGCGGGCCCGTTACGGGATGCGTTCATCGATCTGCTTGTACCGGTGGCGGCGCAAAACGCGCACGCGCCGCGCGGCGTCCGGCATGCCGCTCTTCTCGATGTCGCGCGCGGTGCGCTCCACATCGAAGGGGACGCGCCGGTGCTTGACTTGCCAGCCGCCGGAACGCTCGGTCAGGATCGCATAACCCGCGCGCGCGTCGCCGTCTTTGGGCAGCCCGGCCGACGCTACGTTCACGAACATTTTATCCCGCCAGGCCCGCACGTAGGGAAGGTGGAGGTGGCCGAAGGCGATCGTGCGCTCGACGATACCCGACGTAACGTGCTCGAGAAAATCGTCGCCGGCATCGGGCCAGATGTGCTCGTCGTCGGTCTTCGGGTTTGCGTGCACGACCAGCAGGCCGTCCGCGCCGTTGCCGAAGCGTAGCGCGAACGGAAGTGCCGCGAGCCACGCGAGCCACGCCTCTCCGAGCGCTTCGCGTTGCCACGCGAGCTGTTCGCCATCCTCGCCGTCGGCCGCAAACGTCGCGACGTCGGAGATGTACCGGTCGGTATTTCCGCGCAGACAGACGGCGCCGGCTTCGGCGAGGCGTTCGAGTACGGCGGCCGGCTTCGGGCCGTCCATGCAGAAGTCGCCGACGCCCACGATCGTGTCGGCGCCGCCCTGTTCGCGGAGATCCGCGAGACATGCATCGAGGCCACGAACGTTCCCGTGGATGTCGGAGAAGAGCGCGAGCCGCATCTCAGCCTCGCTTGAGCGCGAGCGCCATGACCGACGGCGTCGCGCCGATCTTGCCGAACTCCCACAGGTCGATCGACTCGACGGCAAACTTCGCCTTGCGCAAGAGCGGCGTCGTCTCGCGGAATCGCAGGTTCGCGAGCACGCGCCGGTTGCCGAGCGCGAGAACGCCCGCGCCGTAATCCTCGCCGCGCGGCGCTTCGATCTTCTCGAGGTTCGTGAAGGCGGCGCCGTCGACGAGGCCGGGCGAGAAGAGCAACGTCTGCGCCGCGATCAGCGAGGCAACGGATTTCAAACGGCGCACTTCGGCGGCCATCGCGACCTCGACCACCTTGAGATCGACGGAGCGCGCGTACGCGGCGAGTTGCTCGCGGCCGAGCGCGTTCCCGTGCACGGCGGACGGAATGCCGATCTCCGATTGCCGTTGCGTCGCGACGCCGAGATAAAGCGTATCGTCCGAAAGCAGCACGTCGCCGCCGTCGAGCAAGCCGGGCGCCGCGATGCGGCCCAGGATCGGAATTGCGGCGCGAGCGAGCGCTGCCTCGAGCGCTGCGACTTCGCCGCGCCGCCGGAGGTCGCTCGGCCGCATCAAGAACGCTCCCGTCGCGAAGATCACCGCGCCGTCGGCGCAGAGCGGCCCGAACGGCGCGCCCGCATCGGGCGTGGCTTCGATCGTCTTCACTCCGTAGGCGGCGAGCCGGCCGGTGAAGATACGGTGCTGTTCGATCGCGCGCTCGGCGATCGCGTGCGACTCACCGTGGACGGGTTCGATCGCCGCGATGCCGGCGGCGGGAGGAACGACGACGACGGCGCGGAGCGCGGCACCATCGCTCGCGACGAACGGTGCTTGGAACGTGGAGCTCGGGGTGGTCACGCTTCGCGTGTTCTCCAACAGAGGGCCCGGTCCGCCTCCGTGTGAATCGCCGTAACGGAGGTGCCCGTGTTCCCCACCCTCCTTCTCGCGGCCGCATTTTATGGCAGCCAAATCGCCGCTCCACCCTATCCCGCGAACCCGCCGCTCCTCTCGACGGTGACCGTGGGCGGAACGTGCGACGGCGCGTGCCGCGGCACGCAACTCGTGCTCGGCACGGGCGAGATCGTGGGACGCGGCGCCGACGGCACGCTCCTCGTGCTGACCGCGCGCCACGTGATCGATAACATCGCGCGTCCGAACGTCTACGTGCGCGGCGGCGAACGTCCGGGAACGCGTTTTGCAGACGTCTGGCAGGCGCGCGCCGGCCGGCCCGCGCGCGTCGTTTCGTACGCGAGCGATGCCGACCTCGCGCTCGTCGCCTTTCGCCCGCGCCGCATCGATTCGTACGCGGTCGCCACGCTCTCGGACGAACCATGGCCGGCCATGGGCGACGTGATCGGCGACCCCAACGGCGCGCTCTGGATCGTCTCGCCGTTTCGCTTCGTGGCAAGCGCGAGCGATACGTTCGTCGTCGATTGCGGAACGTGCGGACCGGGCGACTCCGGCGGCGGCGTCTTCGATGGCCGCGGGCGCCTTGCCGGGATCTTGATCCGGCAACGCATCGATCCGAGCCGGCTCGTCAACGGCGAACCGCAAGGCACCTCAGAATTCCAAGTCGTGGCCGTCTCGAAAGTCCGCGCGTTCCTCGCCGTGCCGCCGACGCTCGATCCGCCGCCTCCGCTACGCTATAACCCGAACGACCCGTGGTCGCGCTTCGATGCGATCCGGGGAGCCGCGTACTAGCCCTTCGTCACGAGTGCACGACCGCATCCGCTTGGCGGAGCAAGTCGTGCTGCAAGCGGGCGTACGTCGCGGCAGCGTAGCGCGCGCGATGCGCCGCGAGTGCGTCGGCTTCGCGCGAGAGTTCGACGAGGCGCGCCGTTCGATCCGAATCCGCGTCGGGCGCGCCTTGATCGGTCGCGGCCAGGAGCGCGGAGATGCGCCGCCCTTCGCGGCTGCCGGTCTGCACGGGGACGTCGAGGCGTTCGAAGGGCACGAGATCCGGAACGGTCGTGAAGAAGTCGCTCATGTCCGTCGCGAGTTCGTCGCCGAGCGAAAGCGCCGGTAGTCCGAGGATCTCTTCTTCCGTCTTGAGGACGCTGACCGTGGAGAGGTGGTGCATGCCGAGGTAGTGCCGCTTCGCGTAGGGCGAGACGACGATCGCATAGGTCCGATGTTCGTTCACGTGATCGCGCGTCGACTGCGCGTCGTCCGGCATGATCACGATTGCCGTCGAGCGCCACTGCGGCGTATGCGAGAGATATTCGACGATCGTACCGAGCGCCCGATCGCCGTCTGCAACTTCTTCCGGGAGCGGCGGGATGTTCGCTCCGGCGCCGCCGTGATCCGCGGGCAGCCAGATCTCCGTGAAGGCGGGCACGGCGTCCGCCTTCACGAGCGGATCGAAGTCGCGCAGAAACTCCTGGGCGCGGCGCACGTCGCGAATGCGCAGATTCCACCCCGGATAGTTGAGATCGACGTGATCCGCGAGGGCGGCCGGTGCGGGCACGTCGAGCGAATAGAGGCCACCGAGGCCCTGCGTCGGCGCCGTTTGATCGTCGCGCGAAACGAACTGCGGATCGTCGGCCTTCACGTTCGGCGCTTCGCCTTCGTCATAGCCGGAGACGCGCACGAAATCGCCGTAATCGCGATAGCTCTTGCGCCGGTCGGCCAGGGAATTGAAGATGTAGCCGGCGCGCGGATAGTCCTCGGGATCCTCGTTCTTGTTCACGAGCGGGCGGCGGCCTTTTTTCACGAGCAGCGTCTTCTCCGTGAAATCGCTCGCGATGCCGGCGGCGACGAACTGGTGCCCCGCATCGGACTCCTCGGCATCCGCGTAGATGTTCCCCGCGAGAGCGAACGTGCGCGCGAGCGCGTGAAGATTCGGCGTGACCGAGGCGCCGAACGCCACGTAACCGGGATCGCCCGGGCCGTACGGCGCGCCGGCGGCGTCCGTGAGATCGCCGAGCATCGAATCGTACGTCTTGTTCTCTTCGAGGATCAGGACCACGTGCTTGATCGCAGAACTCCCGGCGCCGAGAAAACGTTGGGGTACGATCGCGTTCGCGCGCGGCGACTCCACTTTGCGCAGGTTCCCGAGCGCGCTCGGCGTGCTGTGCCGGAGATCGACCGCATCGAGATCGATCCGCTCGAAGGTCGACCAGACGGCGTTGCTGTCTGCAGCGATGCTCTGCACGCGACCGCTCGCATCGACGTACGTGGCTTGGTCGCCCGTGAAGTCGCGGTCCTCCGCCAGGCCCTTCGCGTTTGCGACGTAGAGATAGCGGCCGTCACCCGAGAGCGCGAGCGCATCGGGATACCAGCCGGTCGGAATCAATCCCACGCGATGCGGATGCACCGGATCCGTCGTATCGAGCACCGCCACCGCATCGATCCCGGCAAGCGCGACGTAGAGCCGCCGCTCGTCGGCGGAGAGCGCGAGAGCGGTCGGCTGCGTGCCGAACGGTCCGCGGTCGTACAGGCGCAACTCGGTGCCGCCGACGGTGTGCGGTACGGCGGCGAGTGCGCCCGGCCCGACCGGTGCGAGCGACACCGTCGCAACGCGATCGACGTTGGCGAGTGCGACGAAGGCGTACGGGCGCGAGCGTAGCGCGACGACGGCAGCGGGATGCGCGCCGCCGACGGCGCGCACGCCGTCCGGCGCTCGGTCGAGCGTCACCGTCGCCGTCGGCGCGATGCCGAGCGACGCGTCGGGATACGTCGGAACGATCGTGAGCGACGACGCGCGCGCGGGGTCGGGCGCGACGTTCGCGAACGGCGGCGCCGTCGTCGGAGCGGGGAGCACGCCGTACGCGGTCAGACCTTCGTTTGCGATCAGCAATCCGTAGGCCGAAAGCGCCGCGCCGAACGGAAAGAAGCCGGTTTGCACGGACCCTCCGACGATGCTGCGCGTCGCGGTATCGATCTGCACCACGTCGTTACCGAGATTGTCCACGACGTACGCGCGCGAACCGTTCGCTGCGAGCACGATCGTCCCGGGAAAGGCGCGGCCCGCATTCGCGAAACGCGCGTCGGACGGCGTGGGAATCGCGATCGACGGATGTGCGTCGGGTCGCAGTTCGCCGTCGCGCTCCAAATCGAACGCGTACACCACGTTGCTCGGTCCGCCGCTCGCGAGCACGAGCGTCTGGCCGGGATTGGCCGGATCGGCCAGCGCCGCGACGCCCGCAAAGAACGTCGCCGCCGGACTCGCGTAGCGCGATACGATCGTCATCGTCGCAGTATCCACGACGGCGAGGGAGTATCCGCCCGTCGTCTGCGGATCGAAGGCGCTGTGCGTCTTGGTTTGGCGCTCGTCGTCGTTCGAGAGAATCGCGAATCGTCCGTCGGGTGAGAGCGCGAAACCGAGCGCGTTCATGCCCACGACGACGCTCGTACCCGCCGGATGGATGATGCGGCCCGAGGGCAAGATGCGCCCGAACGCATCCGTCGGTGACAGAGGCCCGGCCGGCCGGTCGCCCGCGGGAGCCGAGAAGACGACCGGTAGCGCGGTCGCCGCCGATTGCCCGCGCACGGCTGCGGCCGGAGCGAAAGCGAGCGCCAGCATGGCGAGCAGCGTGAACGATCGGCGGATGCACTTCATGGCGTGCCGTTCGACGGGCTCGTTTCCGGTTCCACGACCGGCGCTTCGTCGTCCGTGCCGGAGATTCCGAAATCGAGATTCTCGTGTGGATCGTTCGCGATATCGACGAACTTCACGTCGACGCGATCGAAGTGGCCCGCATCGGTATCGACGGCGCCATCGGACGTTTCGTCGGCGATGTACCAACTGCCGTCGACCTCGGCATAGTCGACGGTCCAGAGGCCGCTGCCCGTCGCTTTGATGGTAAAGTTTCCGTCGGTCTTCAGGCGTACGGTTTGGTCGTTCGACTCGTCCACATAGAGATCGCGCACGCGATACGTTCCGGGATTACCGAGCGGCTTCAGCGTGAGATGCCAACACGCGCGCCCGGCGATCGTCTCTTCGCCGGCCAGCCGCACGTCGTAGTTGCGCTTCACCGCGGTCACCGTCGTGATCGTACGCGGCGCGCCGGGCGCGGGCGTGGCGACGTCGCCCGGCAGCGGCACGTCGACCGGCGTGGGCGCGAGCCCGAATGCGTACGTCACGGCGAGGCGCGGCGGCCCGAGAACGTCCTTGTCTTTCTTCTCGCCGCCACCGATGTCTCCGAAGAACGGAATGCCGATCGACGTGCCGTGCGGATGCGCCGGGTTTGCGGTCTCCTCGTCGCTGATCGAGCGCGCGACGACCCGGCCGGATGGCCAGCGTTCGAACGTGTGGTACGTGCGCCCCGACCACGTGCCGTCTTGCAATCCGCTGATGCGCACGCCGTACGAAAGCTCGGCGGGATAACGGCGGGCCACGAACGCGGCGCGCGTGCGCGCGAAGATCTCCTCGGCCTTCGCATCGGCCGCCGGCGCAGCGTCACTCACGCCGAAAGGTCGAGACGATATCCGATGCCTCGCACGGATGAGATCTGGAGCGCGGCGCCGATCTCGGCGAGCTTCTTGCGCAGCGCGGCGACGTGTACGTCGACGACGCGCGTGGGCACGCCCGACACGTCGTTCCACACGCGCTCGAGAATCTGCGCGCGCGTGAGCAGCCGTCCGTCGGCTTCGCCGAGGAACCACAGGAGCCGGAATTCGAGCGCGGTCAACGCCACGGAACGTCCGTTCTTTTCGAGCGTGTGGAGGTCGCGCACGAGCGCGGCATCGCCGAGTTGCAAGCGGCCGTCGGGATCGCGCAAGCGCGAACGCTCCCGGCGACGCAGGAACGAGCCGATGCGCGCGACCAGCTCGGGCCCCGAGAACGGCTTGCTGATGAAGTCGTCGGCGCCGAGGCCCAGGCCGGTCAACTTCACGTCCTCGCTCGAGTGGCCGCTCACCATGAGGATGTAGGCGTCGGCCGTGTCGGCCACGGTCGTGCACACGTCGAGGCCGGACATATCCGGCAAGCCGATATCGAGCAACACCACGTCGGGCTTATAGCTCCGCACGAGGTCGAGACCCTCGCGGCCCGTTCCGGTGATCCGCGTTTGGTATCCGGCACGTGCCAGCATCGTCTGCTCGAATCCGGCGATGTCGGGGTCGTCCTCGATGATGAGGATGCGGGCGGGAATGTCCGGAGTGGTCATAGAGGCCTGGCCGTACTTAGACGGGAGCTGCCAGGTCTTCTCCTTCGGCCACCATCAATTGCCGGCGCGCCACGCCTTCTTCCGCGGCTGCCGCGGCGACGGCCCGCGCGACGGCGTCGACCACGCGCGTATCGAACACGCTCGGAATCACATATTCGGGCCCGCGCTCCTCGTCCGTGATGATCGCCGCGATCGCATCGGCGGCCGCCAGCTTCATTCCATCGGTGATCACGGAGGCGCGGCAATCGAGCGCTCCGCGGAAGATTCCCGGGAAGGCGAGCAAGTTGTTGACCTGATTCGGATAGTCGCTGCGACCCGTCGCCATCACGGTCACGAACGGCGCCGCGACGTCCGGCATGATCTCCGGCGTGGGATTCGCCATCGCGAACACGATCGGATCGCGGGCCATCCGCTGCAAGTCCTCCGGCCGCAAGATGTTCGGCGCGGACACCCCGATGAAGACGTCGGCGCCCTTGAGCACTTCCGAGAGCGAGCCGCGCCGGTTCTCGCGGTTCGTATGCTCGGCGAGCCACGTCCAATGCGAGTTGTCGTAGTGTTCTTGCCGGTTGATCGCGCCCGCGCGGTCGACCGGGATCACGTCGCGCACGCCCTTGGCGAGCAGCATCTTCATCGTCGCCGTACCGGCGGCGCCGCTCCCGGCGACCACGACGGTGAGATCGCGCAAGTCTTTTCCGACGACGCGTGCGGCGTTGATCAACGCCGCGAGGATCACGACGGCCGTGCCGTGCTGATCGTCGTGCATCACGGGAATGTCGAGGCGCTCTTGCACGAGGCGTTCGATTTCGAAGCAACGCGGCGCCGAGATATCCTCGAGATTGATCCCGCCGAAGATCGGCGCGATACGGACGATCGTCTCCACGATTTCGCCCGTGTCTTTCGTATCGAGACAGATCGGAAACGCGTCGATGTCCGCGAACTGTTTGAAGAGCATGCACTTGCCCTCCATCACGGGCGCCGCGGCGAGGGGCCCGATGTCGCCGAGACCGAGCACGGCGGTTCCGTCCGTCACCACGGCAACGCTGTTACGTTTGATCGTGAGTTGGAACGCCTTCGCGGGATCGGCGGCGATCGCGAGCGACACGCGCGCGACGCCCGGCGTGTAGACCTTCGAGAGATCGGTGCGCGTCTTGACGGGGATCTTCGGTTCGACCGTGATCTTGCCGCCGAGGTGCGCGAGAAAGGTGGAATCGGAAACGCTGACGAGGCGCACGCCCTCGAGCCGTTCGATCGATTTGCGCACCGCGTTGGCCACCGCATCCGAGGCGACGGTCACGGTCACGTCGCGCGTCACGGCGTTCTTCCCGACGGAGCGCATGTCGACCGCGTCGATGATCCCGCCGGCGTCGCCGACGGCCGATGCGAGGGAACCGAACGCTCCCATGGAGGACGCCATTTCGAGGCGCATGATGAGCGTGTAACCGATCGCGAGTGAAGCCATGAACGGGTGGGTTATGCTGCGAAAACGCCCGCCCCTCGTCGCTCAGGTACCGGAGACGGTGATCTCCGCGATGCGAAACGTGGGGGCGACGATGGCTTGATCGAACACCAGGTCGTTCGCCACCGCGTCGAGTCCGGCCAGCATCTCGAGGAGATTTCCGGCAATCGTGAACTCGTCGATGGGGTACGCGAGTTCCCCGTTCACGATCGCGAAGCCCCGCGCGCCCCGGCTGTAGGTGCCGGTGACCGATTCGGTTGCGAACCCGATCGTATCGGTGACGAACACGCCGCTCTGCGTCGCCGCCACGAGTTCCTCCGGCGTGGACGCGCCGGGTTCCAGGTAGAAGTTGTTCGGCCCGATGCCGCCGCCCGCGGCGTTTCCCGTACTCGCGGTTCCGAGGCGGCGCGCGTAATACGTATCGAAGAGGAACGAGCGGAGCGTCCCGCGTTCGAAGACGAGCGTACGCCGCGTGGCCACACCCTCCGCGTCGAACGGCGAGGTGCCGAGACCCTCCGGCAGACGCCCGTCGTCCACGATCGTCGCGAGATCGCTTCCGATCTTTTCGCCGACGCGTCCGGCGAGAAACGAGTTGCCGATCGCAACGTTCGCGGCGTTCGCGGCGGTGAAGAGGTCGGCGAGCACGAGCGCGGCCACGTCGCGATCGAAGATCGCGGGGCAACGCATCGTAGCCGGTTTGCGCGCGCCGATCGACGCCACCGCACGCCGCGCCGCCTTCGCGGCGATCGAATCGATCGCTTCGAGGCGCGCGTACGACCGTGCGGCGGAACCGTACGAGCCCTGCCGTTTGTTCGCGCCGTCGCGCGCGATCGGCGCGGCGGATGCGACGACTTGCGACGCGCGATAGGAGCCCGCGAAGCCGAGCGAATTCGCAAGCGCGACCGTCGTCGTCGCGTCGGCGACGCGCGAGCCGCTCGAGTTCACGATCCGCTCGTCCGTTTCGCGCGAGAGGCGTTCGAGCGCGAGCGCGTCCGCGATCTTCGCTTCGGGCGCGCGCGCTCGAACGTCGTCCGCATACGTCGGCAGCGTGGGAATTTCGGTCGCGAACGCGCCCGGATCGGGCAGTCCGCCGTTCGGATCGGCGGTGACGAAGCGCGCCGTGGCGACCGCCTCCCGCGCGAACGCGCGCAGGCTCGCGAGCGAAAGATCGCTCGTGGCGAGCGT
>Ga0302157_10005099_pt1 | contig 14033 bp, 8 predicted proteins | sample I_Bog_N3_3_FD_193502 | JGI IMG/M metagenome (GOLD analysis project Ga0302157, IMG submission 193502) | Peat permafrost microbial communities from Stordalen Mire near Abisko, Sweden - I_Bog_N3_3 | ecosystem: Environmental > Terrestrial > Soil > Wetlands > Peat | place: Sweden: Abisko, Stordalen...
GCGAGGCGTTCCAGGCGCGGCGCATGCAGGCGCGCTGGCGCAATCCCGACAGCGGCAAGCCCGAGCCGCTGCACACTCTCAACGGTTCCGGCGTCGCGGTCGGACGCGCGCTGGTGGCGGTACTGGAGAACTACCAGAACGAGGATGGCAGCATCGATGTGCCGGCGGTGCTGCGGCCCTACATGGGCGGTGTCGCCATGATCCTTGCCGCGTCGCGGTAATGCGGGGATGCATTATGTCCAGTGATTCAGGCATGACGGGACCAGACAACACTTAAAAGACCCGGAAAGTGCAGCCGCCGCGGTGCGCTATGTGTGCTGGCGTACATATCCGAATGCCGGTCATGTGATGCACTGTCGGCCGCTCAAGCATCGTCGCCATGGCCATGTACCCGCACATGCAGCCCTCGCATACCAAGAAGGTACTCCTGATTCTGGACGATGCGCCGCGCGCACAATCCATCGTCGAGGCGCTCAACAATTGCAGCGACTTGTCGTTCCAGGTCGAATGGGTCAGGCAGTGCTCCCACGGCCTGGACCGACTGGCGGGCGTGGCGGCGATACTGGTCGATCTGTTCCTGCCGGACAGCCAGGGCATTGCGACCTTCGAACTCCTGTACCAGGCCGCACCCTCCATTCCGATCCTGATCCTGACCGACCTGCGTGACGAGCAGACGGCTCGGCTCGCAGTACACGGTGGCGCACAGGATTACCTGTTCAAGAACCGGCTCGACAGTTACCTGTTGCCCAAGGCGCTGCACAGCATGATCGAGCGCGCCGCCATTGCCGAGGCGCTGTTCCAGGAAAACGAACGCGCATCGGTGACGCTCGACTCGATCGGCGATGCGGTGCTGAGCACCGACGCGACCGGCTGCGTGACCTACCTGAATGCGATTGCCGCAGGCCTGACCGGATGGACCCAGGAGCAGGCGCTCGGTCGGCCGCTCGAGGAGGTGTTCAGGATCGTGGAGGCCGGGACGCGCGCCACCGCCAGCAACCCGGTGGTACGGGCCATGCAGGAGAACAAGATCGTCGCGCTGACCCCGGACTGCGTGCTGATCCGGCGCGATGGCGCGGAAGCGGCGATCGAGGATTCCTGCGCGCCGATCCACGATCGTCGCGGACAGGTCACCGGCGCGGTGATGGTATTCCACGACGTCAGCGTGGCACGAGCGATGACATTGCGAATGGCCTACCTGGCGCAATACGACAGTCTCACCGAACTGCCCAATCGCGTGCTGATGAACGACCGTCTGGCCGAGGCAATCGCGCTGTCCAATCGTAACCATCGACGGCTGGCGGTGTTGTTCGTGGACCTGGATCGCTTCAAATACATCAACGACTCGCTCGGCCATGCGATCGGCGACAAGTTGCTGCAGTCGGTGGCGCGCCGGCTGTTCACCTGCGTGCGCAGTTCCGATACCGTCAGCCGCATGGGTGGAGATGAATTCGTGATATTGCTGTGGGAGGAACGCCAGGCACAGGATGCGGCCGTCGTGGCCGGCAAGATAATGGTCGCGCTGCGCCAGCCACATAGCATCGACAAGCATGTGGTGCAGATAACCGCCAGTGTCGGCATCGTCACGTACCCGGATGACGGCACCGACGCCGAGACGCTGCTGCGCAATGCCGATCTGGCGATGTACTACGCCAAGAGCCGCGGCCGCGACAATTACCAGTTCTTTGCGACCGACATGAACATCTGCGCAGTGGAAGGCCGACCGCCGGCCGATTATCCGCGCTTCGATATCGGTGCGGAGAGCAGCCTGCCGTTGCAGCTGCCGACCCTCAAGGCGGCCACCGGGCAATAGCGGGGCACAGGCCCGCGATCGCTGCCGGGCTACCGGCGCAACCGGCGCTGCGGGTACCCCCGCCCGCCGCATGTTGTCTACCGCACATACAGTGCCGCCAATTCGGCAGACACTGTCACCATCGCGCAATCACGCTGATTTCCATCCAGGTGATGTCCAGGAATATGCATGAAACTCGCTCGCCCCGCGTTCGGGGAAAAGCCTGCAAAGGCCCCGACCGGCATCACCGGTTTCGACGACATCACCGCCGGTGGCCTGCCGCGAGGTCGTAGCACGCTGCTGCTCGGCGGCCCGGGGTCCGGCAAGACGATCTTCGCCGCCCAGTTCCTGGTACATGGCGCGCAGCACGCCAATGAGCCCGGCATCTTTGTTGCCTTCGAAGAAGCGCCCAGGCAGATCGTGCTGAATATGTCGGGCTTCGGCTGGAAGCTCGAGCAACTGCAGCGCAGGAAGCTGTTCTTCCTGGACGCCAGGCCCATGCCCGAACTCATCCAGTCCGGCAGTTTTGACCTGAGCGGGATGCTGGCGGCGCTTGCGGTCAAGGTCGCGCAGATGGGTGCACGGCGCATCGTATTCGATGCCCTGGACATCGTGTTGGCCCTGCTGCCGGACGCCGCCGCGAAGCGGCGTGAAGTCTATCGCCTGCACGAATGGTTGCTGCAGCATGAGCTCACCGGGTTGATCACCGCGAAGCACGGCGGCGACGAGGCGACCTCGTCGGGCCTGCAACAGTTCGACTTCATGCAGTTCATGGTGGACTGCGCCGTGATCCTCAATCACCGGGTTGACCAGGGGGTGTCGCAACGCAACCTGCGCGTGCAGAAATATCGCGGCTCCAGCTTCAGCGAGGATGAATCACCCTTTGTCATCGGCAGCAGCGGTTTCGATGTGGCCATTGCGCGCACGCTCGGCAGGGCAGACACGGCGGTGTCGACGGAACGCGTCTCCAGTGGCGTCGCCCGGCTCGATACCATGCTGGGCGGTGGCTACTATCGCGGCGCGAACATACTGATCACGGGATTCCCCGGCACCGCCAAGACCACGCTGAGCGGCGCGTTTGCCGAAGCAGCCTGCAAGCGCGGCGAGCGCACCATGTTCGTCAGCTTCGACTCCGATGGTTCCGAAGTGATGCGCAACCTCACTTCGGTAGGCATACACCTGAGCCGTTTCGAGAAAACTGGCCTGCTGCGCATGATCTCGGCGCGCACCATCACCGGCAGCGCGGAGACGCTGCTGGTGCGCATCAAGTCGCTCGCACGTGAGCACAGGGCGCGCTGCCTGGTGATCGATCCGGTCTCCACGCTGTCGAAAGCCGGAAACGAGCTGACCGCCCACGGTGTAGCCGAGCGACTGATCGACTGGTCCAAGGCCGACGGCATCACCCTGGTGTGCACCAGCCTGCTGGACGAGATGTCCAGCCAGGCCAGCGGCAGTACGCCGCTGCAGATTTCCACGCTGGCCGACACCTGGATCCACCTGAACTACCTGGTGCAGGCCGGGGAGCGCAACCGCGGCATGTCCATCATCAAGTCGCGCGGTACTGCGCATTCAAACCAGGTGCGCGAACTGATACTCAGCAATTCCGGCGTGACCCTGGCCGACATCTACACCGCCGGTGGCGAGGTACTGATGGGTACGCTGCGCTGGGAAAAGGAGAGCGCACAGCGCGTCGCCGACGAGATCGACGAGGTCGCACGGCAATTGCGCCGCGTCAGCCTGGATGCGGAGGAGGCGGTGCTGGAAGTACGCGTGAAGTCGTTGCAGACGGAACTCATGGCCAAGCAGGTGGAGAAAACCCTGTTGGACCGCACCACCCAGAGTCGCGAAGGTGAGCTTGCCCGTGGGCGCACGCGCATGCGTGAACTTCGTGGCGCTGACGTCGCCGTCCCGGCAGCCAAGTGAACCCGCCATGAACCGCCGCCGCATGTTCAATTTTCGGCTGTACGTGGCCGACCAGACGCAGAACTCGGTGCAGGCGCAGGCAAATCTTGCCGAGTTTTGCAGGGAATACCTGCCCGATTGCCATCACATCGAAGTAGTGGACGTGCTGCGGGAGCCCAGGCGCGCGCTGGATGATGGCATTTTCATGACTCCCACGCTGGTGGTGCTCGCCCCGCCCCCGGTCCGCAGGATCGTCGGCACACTGAGCCAGACGCTCCCGCTACTGCAAACCCTGAAGCTCGGTACCCAAGCGGCATGAAGTCCGGGAAGGCGCCTGGTCTGCCGGGAGCGACTTTCGAGATCTCCGCACTGATCGGCACGCTGCAGCGGACCGAAAGGCGACTGGAGGAATTGACGGCGGGCGAGGTGGATGTCGTGCTGGACTCCGAGGGACGGGCGTTCTTCCTGCGCCGTGCGCACGACGAGCTGCGCCACATCGAGAGCGCAAGGCAGGCCGCGATCCTCAATGCGTTGCCGACGCACATAGCGCTGCTGGATGCGCACGGATCGATCGTCTCCGTCAACCAGGCGTGGCAGGCCTTCGCCATTGCCAACGAGCTGCGGCAGCCCGATTACGGCATCGGCGCAAGCTACCTTGCCGTTTGCGACGACGCCCGTGGGGAGGGGGCCGAGGATGCCCGCAAGGCGGCGGCAGGCATTCGCACCGTACTGTGCGGTAGCAGCCAGGCCTATTCGCTCGAGTACCCATGCAATTCACCGACAGCCATTGGCTGGGCGCTACTGACGGTAACACCGCTGGCCGATGGCAGCTCCGGCGGGGCCGTCGTGATGCATCTGGATATCAGCCAGGAACGCCGCACGCAGCAGCACCTGCGTGCCAGCGAATTGCGCTTCCGCCAGATGGCCGAGAACATCGGCGACGTGTTCTACCTGCGCGATGCACAGAATGGCGACATACTGTATGTCAGCCCTGCGTACGAAACGATCTGGGGGAGCAGCTGCGAGAGCCTTTACGCGGACCAGGAATCGTGGATCCGTTCGATCCACCCGGACGACCGGCCGGCGGCCATCGAGCGCCGGGAAAAGGCAAGTACGCTGCAGGCGTTCGAAGTCGAGTATCGAATCGTGCGCCCCGATGGTTCGATTCGCTGGATCCTGGCACGTGGCTACCCGGTACGCGATGACACCGGCACGATCACCCGTATCGCCGGTATGGCCAAGGATATCACCGAGCGCAAGCTGACCGAGCAGGCGCTGCGGGACAGCGAGAGTCGATTCAGCAGCATGCTGCAAAATGTGGAACTGGCTGCGGTGATGGTGGACCGGACGGGTCGTATCACCTACTGCAATGATGCGTTGCTGCGCCTGAGCGGCTGGCAGCGCGAGGAGGTGATCGGTGGCGACTGGTTCGAGCTGTTCGTGCCGCTCGATGCCGACCAGCGCAGGGCGGCCTTTACGGCTCGGGCTGCCAGCAGGTCTGCAGCCTGGCACGGTGAATATTCTATCGTCACCCGCGCGGGCGATGCGCGGCTGATGCTGTGGAACAATTCCGTCCTTTATTCCGGCGACGGCGAGGTCGTCGGGACGGCGAGCATCGGCGAGGATGTTACCGAGAAGCGACGGGCCGAGACCCGGCTCAAGCGCCTGAATCGGGTGTACGCGATACTGAGCGGCATCAATTCGCTGATCGTGCGCGTACGCGACCGCGAGGAGCTGTTCCGCTCGGCGTGCCAGATTGCCATCGAGCATGGCCGGTTCAAGATGGCCTGGATAGGTATCGTGGATCGCGCCGCGAACAGCATCGTGCCGGTGGCGACAGCGGCTGTGCAGCAGGACTTTCCGGGCCTGGCTGGCGAGCACTCGCTCTCCGATAGCGCCATGCCGCTGCAGGGAGGCAGCAAGGCGGCACACGCGGTTCGTGAGAAAAAGCCCGTTATCACCAATACTATCGATGGCGATACCACCGTCGTGCGATCGAAGGAGCGCATGGCGCGCGGCATCTTCTCGATGGCGACGCTGCCGCTGCTGATCGGCGGCGAGGCCGTCGGCGTGCTGACTTTATACTCCGATGAGGTCGCGTTCTTCGATGCCGAGGAGATGCGGCTGCTGCTGGAGCTCGCGGGGGACATTGCATTTGCGATGGATCATATCGAGAAGCAGGAGCGCCTCGACTATCTCGCTTACTACGACGTGCTCACCGGCCTGGCAAACCGACACCTGTTCCTGGACCGGCTGGCCCAGCACATGCGCGTGGCGGCCGACAGGGGCCAGCAGCTGGCAGTCTTCATGATCGATCTGGAGCGATTCAAGAACATCAACGACAGCTTCGGGCAGCTGGTAGGCGACGAGCTGCTGCGGCAGGTAGCCGATTGGCTGAGGCACAACGCGCATGATGAGCTGCTGCTGGCGCGCATTGGTGACGATCACTTTGCCGCGGTGTTGCCGGAAGTGGCAAAGAGCGGCGATCTGGCGCGGCTGGTCGAGTCCAAGCTGGGCGCGTTCCTGGAACACCCGTTCGGACTGAATGACGGTGTCTTTCGGATCGCTGCCAAGGTTGGCATAGCGGTATACCCGGATGACGGCGACAGCGCCGCTGCGCTGCTGAACAACGCCGAGGCGGCGCTCAAGAAAGCCAAGGCCAGCGGTAACCGCTACCTGTTCTATACCCAGAAGATGACCGCGGCGGTTGCGGTCAGGCTGACGCTGGAGAATCGACTACGCCTGGCACTCGAGCGGCAGGAGTTCGTGCTGCATTACCAGCCGAAGGTGGATCTCAAGACCGGCGTGCTGGTCGGCGCAGAGGCGCTGATCCGCTGGAATTCCCCGGGAACCGGGCTGGTGCCACCAGGCGATTTCATCCCGATCCTGGAAGAAACCGGGTTGATCTTCGAAGTCGGCAAGTGGGCGCTCAACAAGGCCATCGAGGACTACCTGCGCTGGTCCGATGCCGGACTGCCGGCGGTGCGGCTGGCGGTCAATGTATCGCCGCTGCAGCTGCGGCAGCGCGCCTTTGTCGCGCAAGTCGAGTCTGCGATCGGCGTGGATGCGCGCGCGGCGGCCGGACTGGAGCTGGAGATTACCGAGAGCCTGATCATGGAGGACGTCAATCACAGCATCGCCAGCCTGCAGGCCATACGTGCCATGGGAGTCGAAATCGCCATCGATGATTTCGGTACCGGCTTCTCCTCTCTTAGCTACCTGGCGAGGCTGCCGATCGACACACTCAAGATCGACCGTTCCTTCATCGTCGCGATGACCTCGGGACCGCAGGGCGTTGCGCTGGTATCCGCGATCATCAACGTCGGACAGTCGCTGAAGCTCAACGTGGTTGCCGAAGGAGTGGAAACCGAGGAGCAATCGCGACTGCTGCGGCTGTTGAAGTGTAACCAGGCCCAGGGATTCCTGTTCAGCAAGGCGCTGCCCGCCGGGCAGTTCGCAGCAGGGTTCCTGGCCGCGCCCCAGTAAGCAGCGTGCAGCGTGCAGCGTGCAGCGTGCGGCCGCGGTTCAGGATGCTATCGAAGCAGCGCCCGGCTGTGGCAGCTGCGACACGGCGATACTGTCCATCGGCAGCGTGTGCATGCCGCGCCAGCGCGTGGTGGCCGATGTGGCAAGACCCGGCCAGGTACGGATCAGCTGCTCGATTTCGCCGGCCTGCACCGGACCACTAAAGAAATGCCCCTGCGCCGAATCGAAGCCCGCGGAGCGGGCGAATTCCAGCATCGGCCTGGTTTCAACGCCCTCGGCGCAGACCGAAAGCTGCAGCGTGTGCGCCAGATCGGCGATCGCCCGGACAATCAGCTGCGCTTCGCGCTCGCGCGGCACGTCGGCAATCAGCGAACGGTCGACCTTGATCTCGGAGTACGGCATGCGATAGAGCTCCGTCAGCGAGGACAGCCCGGTGCCGAAGTTATCGAGCGACAAGCCGACCCCCAGGATCCGCAGGCGAGTGAAGACATCGAACATCAGATCCCGGTCGACCGCGGCAGAGGCTTCGGTCACATCGAGCACCAGGCGGTCCGGAGGAAACTCGTATTCCAGCAGCAGGCGCGCCAGTCTTTCAGGAAATCCCCGATCCCGGACCAATCTCGGGCTCAGGTTGATGACCAGCTCGAGGTCCAGGCCGCCGCTACGCCAACGCCCCGCCTGACGGATGGCGTCAGTCATCACGAAATCCGTCAGTGCCGCGAGCAGCTCATACTCTTCGATGGCGTGCAGGAAGTGGCGCGGATGCAATAGTCCTTTGCGTGGGTGCTGCCAGCGAACCAGGGCCTCGATCCCCTGGATGCGAAGACCCGCGGCAGTCAGCGCAATCTTCGGCTGGTACTGCAGGCTGAGCTCATTGTTCGCGAGCGCCTGCTCGAGCTCCTGGCGCGCGATCGGCGGTGGCATCGTCAGGTGCGCGGCGAACAGTTTCTCCAGCGCCACGGCATCGAGCGGACGACCACCGACGCCGACGACTTTGAGCCCGCGTGTCTCGGCCGCGCGCTTGATGCTGGCCAGTACCCGGGCATCGACCGAGCCAACCAGGAACGTTGCCGGCGGTGTGCTGCTGTCGGCGAGCGCCTGGAATATCCCCAGGCCACTGGATTCGATGCTATCGACCGCCAGCACCGCGATCGTCGGCCGCTTGACCGCCAGAACCTGCAGCAGGGCTTCGAGCGAATCGGCCTGGACCAGATCGCAACCCAATACCCTGGCAACGGCAGCCAGCGTGCGCAGGGATTGCTCATCCCGTTCCATCACCAGCATGCCATTGTTCGAAGGTACCATCGCTGCATTAGACTCCTGCCGGGCAGTCATAGCGCGCCGCGCCTCACATATCCTGGTTTGTGATATTTTCAACTGCGCCGCTTGCACCCGGCACGGCGCCGGCTGAAGCCTTGTATTACACGGCCGAAGTCGTTGCACCAATTGTCCTACTCTTGTCAATGTGGTGACTGGTGCCGGATACGAGTTGCCGGCTGCCCCTAGGGTACCGATCGGTACTATGAAGCCCGGGTGACATGCATGGATATTCCCATCGACGATGATCCGACCTGCGAGCCGTCGCATCCCGCCGCGGAGGTGGTCGACGCTCTGGAATGCAATCAGTTGCGGCCGCCGCGCGAGTTGGCGTGGGGGATGCGCGGTGCGCGCGAACGGCTTGCGGACCTGAGTCGGCAGATCGAATCGCTACGCTAGCGTCGCCACTGGCGATCCGCCGGCGCCGCTCACGGCGTGCGGCGTGTGTCCTGCCATCCGCCCTGAGCGTTTCCAGGCCGCCCCTGCCAGACACGCTGGTACAGCGGCCGGCTGCCCAGTGAGTACACCAGGCTGGACGGCTGCTCCACATTCCAGATCGCAAGATCACAGCGCTTGCCGACCTCGATGCTGCCGCGGTCGTGCAGCACCCCGAGCGCGCGCGCCGCCTCGCGCGTGACGCCGGCGAGACATTCGGCGGTGCTCAGGCCGAACTCGACCGCGGCCAGGTTCATTGCGGTCAGCAGCGAGCACAGCGGCGAGGTACCGGGATTGCAGTCGGTGGCGATCGCCATTGGTACGCCGTCCTGGCGCAGTGCGCTCACCGGCGGGGCCTGCTGCTGGCGCAGGAAATAGAACGCGCCCGGCAGCAGCACCGCAACCGTGCCGGCATTGGCCAGCGCCGCGACGCCGGCCTGGTCGGTGAATTCGAGATGGTCCGCCGACAGCGCCCGGTAGCGCGCGGCAAGCGCGGCGCCGTGCATGTTCGACAGCTGGTCGGCGTGCAGTTTCACTGGAAGTTTCAGGCCCTGTGCGCATTCGAACACGCGCCCGACCTGCTCGGCCGAAAATGCGATGGTCTCGCAGTAGCCATCCACGGCGTGCGCCAGGCCGCTGGCGGCCACGGCCGGCAGGTACTGTGCACACACGCGCTCGACGTAGCCTTCGCTGCCGCCGGGAAATCCTGGCGGCACGACGTGCGCGGCCAGGTAGGTGGCGCGCACCGACAGCGGCCGCAGGCTCTCGATGCGCCGCGCCGCCCGCAGGCAGCGCAGTTCGACCTCCAGTTCCAATCCATAACCGGATTTGATCTCGAGCGTGGTCACGCCGTCGGCCAGCAGGGCATCGATACGCGGCAGCGCCGCCGCCGCCAGTGCGCTTTCGTCGAGCCGCGCGGTGGCCGCCGCGGTGTTCAGGATACCGCCCCCGGCGCGGGCGATGCTCTCGTAACTCTCACCGGCGAGTCGGCGCTCCATCTCTGCGGAACGATCCCCGCCGTAGACCATGTGGGTATGGCAGTCGATCAACCCGGGTGTCACCAGGCGGCCGTCGAGGTCGATGACCTCGGCGTCGGGATAGTGGCGCTGCAGCTCGGCGTGACTGCCAATGGCGGCAATCTTGCCATCGAGCGCGGCGATGCTGTCGCGCGGGTCTACGTCCGCGCGGCCGGCGCCGGCGCCATCACCCGCAGCGCTCATCGTGAGCAGGCGCGCGCGTACGAATAGTCGTGCCTCGATCGGCATGGGCTTGAGTCTTCGTCCTTCGATGTGGGTATTTGGCGCCGGGCGCCGCTAGAATCGCGTACCCGAGCTTGTGACGCCAGTCCTGATGCCGTTGTTCTGATGCAAACCGTAACCTTTGCCCATCTGTGGATCGACGGCGCCTTCAAGGCCAATGTCGCGGTCCAGATCGATGACGAGGGCAGGGTGGTGCGCCTGACACCCGGCCCGTCGGCCGCGCAGCAGCTGGGCACCGAGCCCTCCACGGCGGGACGCTCGGCGGCCTATGTGCCCGGCCTGACACTGCCAGGACTGGGTAATGCCCATTGCCATGCGTTCCAGCGGCTGCTACCCGCCTGGACGCAGCGCGCCCGCACATTGGGCAACCCCCTGCGGCTCGCAGGCGACGACTTCTGGAGCTGGCGCGAGGCGATGTACACCGCCGCGGCCAAGATCGGCTACGAGGACCTGGAGGCCATCGCGGCGCGCTGTTACCTCGATCTGCTGCGCGGCGGCTATACCGGAGTCGCGGAGTTCCTGTATCTGCACCGGTTGGCGCGTGGCTCGAATGCCCCGCTGGATGCGGATGTGGCGATCGCGCGTGCCGCGGCTCGCACCGGGATACGGCTGACGCTGCTACCGACGCTTTATCAGCACAGCAACTTCGGACAGGCTGAACCCACCGCGGGGCAGGCGCCGTTCATCCGTTCCACGGATCGCTTCATGCAAGACTGGCGCGAGCTGCAGCGTCGCTACCCGCCGGACGGACAGACCGTGCTGGGTGTTGCGTTCCACAGCTTGCGCGCGGTGGACCTGGATACGATCGCGGCCGTCGCCGGCGAGCTGGCGGCCGGCGGGCAATGCGCGGTCACTCATATTCATGTCGCCGAGCAGCCGGCCGAGGTGACCGCCTGCCGCGATCACTACGGCAGGACGCCGGTCGAGTTGCTGGCAGAGCGCGGCCTGCCAGGCCCGCACTGGTCACTGATCCACGCCACGCACACCACCGCCGCGGAGCTCACCCAGATCGCGGCCAGCGGCGCGACGCTGGTGCTGTGTCCGACCACCGAGGCGGATCTGGGCGATGGCTGCGCCGATGTCACGCATTTTCTCGACGCCGGCGGCCACCTGGCTATTGGCTCGGACAGCAATATCGGGTGCAATGCGCTGCGCGAGCTGCGCCAGCTGGAGTGGGCGCTGCGCCTGCTGCGTGGCCGCCGCAACGTGCTGGCGTCCGCCAGCGAGCCGGCGGTGGCTGATCGCCTGTATCGTGCGGTACTGCAGTGTGGCTGGGCAGCGCTCGGACGAGCTGGCGTGGACAGCGCGGATTTTGTGACGTTTGATGCCAGTGAAGGCGACTGGCCGCAAGTGCCACCGGAGTACTACCTGAGCGCGCTGGTGTTCGGCCCGGCGGTCCCGGTCGCCAGGCACGTGATGATCGGTGGCCGCTGGGTGATCCGCGACGGCCGGCACGCCCAGGAGGCGGACATCGACGCGCGCTACCGTGCGACGCTCGAGCGTCTCAAACTGCCACTGCGCACCGCATTGATGGCTCCATTGCCAGGTGAATGATCATGCCAAATGACTTTCGGCCAGACGATGTTCGGTCAGACGCTGCTATGCGAGCCGATGCCGGTCCGGGTGGCGCCCCGCATGCTTCGCCAGCCAGGGTGATCCGTGCCGCGCGTGGCACGAGACTGTCGGCCAAGTCGTGGCTGACGGAAGCCCCGCTACGCATGCTGATGAACAATCTCGACCCGGAAGTCGCCGAGCGGCCACAGGACCTGGTGGTCTACGGCGGCATCGGCAAGGCGGCGCGCAACTGGGAGTGCTATGACGCGATCGTCGCGGCGCTTAAAGCCCTGGAGGCGGACCAGACACTGTTGATCCAGTCGGGTAAGCCGGTGGGCGTCTTCAGGACGCACGAGGACGCGCCGCGCGTGCTGCTGGCGAACTCCAACCTGGTGCCGCACTGGGCCACCTGGGAGCAGTTCAACGCGCTCGATCGCCAGGGACTGATGATGTACGGCCAGATGACCGCCGGCTCGTGGATCTATATCGGCAGCCAGGGCATCGTGCAGGGAACTTACGAGACCTTTGTCGAGCTCGGGCGCCAGCATTTTGGGGGCGATCTCGCGGGACGTTGGATCCTGACTGCGGGGTTGGGTGGCATGGGCGGCGCGCAGCCGCTGGCGGCCACCATGGCGGGCGCCTCGATGCTGGCGATCGAATGCCAGGAGTCGCGCATCGAGAAGCGGCTGGCGACCGGTTACCTCGATCGGCGCGCACACAGCCTGGAGGAAGCCCTGGCGATCATCGATGCCGCCACGCGCCGACGCGAGCCAGTGTCGGTCGGGCTATGCGCCAACGCCGCCCAGGTGCTGCCCGAGCTGCTGCGGCGCGACGTGCGGCCCGATGCCGTCACCGACCAGACCTCGGCGCACGATCCGGTCAATGGCTACCTGCCGATCGGCTGGTCGGTGGAGCAGTGGGATCAGCTGCGGCTGCGTGATCCGCAGCGCGTGGCGGCTGCGGCGCGCGAGTCGATGGTGCCGCACGTGCAGAGCATGCTGGCATTCAGGCGCATGGGGCTGCCGGTGTTTGATTACGGCAATAACATACGGCAGGTGGCATTCGAGATGGGGGTCAAGGATGCTTTCGACATCCCGGGGTTCGTGCCGCAGTACATCCGGCCGTTGTTCTGCCGCGGTGTCGGTCCGTTTCGCTGGGCTGCGCTGTCAGGGGATCCGCAGGATATCGCCCGCACTGACGCCAAGGTCAGGCAACTGCTGCCCAACGACCATCATCTGCACCGCTGGCTCGACATGGCCGCGCAGCGCATCCAGTTCCAGGGCCTGCCGGCGCGTATCTGCTGGGTCGGCCTGGGCGACCGGCACCGGCTCGGACTGGCGTTCAACGACATGGTCGCCTCGGGCGAGCTCGCCGCGCCGATCGTGATCGGCCGCGATCACCTGGATTCCGGTTCGGTGGCGAGTCCAAATCGGGAAACCGAAGCGATGCGCGACGGCTCGGACGCGGTGTCGGACTGGCCGCTGCTCAACGCGCTGCTCAACACCGCCAGTGGCGCCACCTGGGTGTCGTTGCATCACGGTGGCGGCGTCGGCATGGGCTACTCGCAGCACGCCGGCGTGGTGATCGTGTGCGATGGCAGCGCCGCCGCGGCGCGCCGCATCGGCCGCGTGCTGTGGAACGATCCGGCCACTGGCGTGATGCGTCACGCCGATGCTGGCTACCAGGCCGCGATCGACTGCGCGCGCGAGCATCACCTGGCGCTGCCGATGCTCGGCACCGGCACCGACACCGGCGGCGACGGCAACGTCGACAGGGCTGGGTGATGGCGCGGGCCGCCCGCAAGCTGCGCGTCGCAGTGGGTGCACCCCTCAAGCTGCAGACGCTGCGCGGTGCGCTGCGTGCGCCTGCCGGGGTGACGCTCGGACGGCGCGACTGGCTGCGTGTGCGGCGCTCAGCGCTGGCGATCGACCGCGTGTTGGACAGCGGCAAGACGGTCTACGGCGTCAATACCGGATTCGGGCTGCTGGCGCAGACGCGCATACCGGTCAGCGAGCTGGCGCTGCTGCAGCGAAACCTGGTGCTCTCGCATGCCGCCGGCACCGGTGCCTGGCTGCCGGATGCGGTGGTGCGGCTGGTACTGGTGCTGAAGATCGCAAGCCTGGCGCAGGGCTATTCCGGTGTGCGAGCGGCTACCATCCGCGCGTTGCAGCGACTGCTGGAGACCGAGACCTATCCGTGCCTGCCGGCCAAAGGTTCGGTCGGCGCGTCCGGGGACCTGGCGCCGCTGGCGCACCTGGCGGCGGCGTTGATCGGTGTCGGCCAGGTGCGTA
>Ga0302157_10005105_pt1 | contig 14023 bp, 12 predicted proteins | sample I_Bog_N3_3_FD_193502 | JGI IMG/M metagenome (GOLD analysis project Ga0302157, IMG submission 193502) | Peat permafrost microbial communities from Stordalen Mire near Abisko, Sweden - I_Bog_N3_3 | ecosystem: Environmental > Terrestrial > Soil > Wetlands > Peat | place: Sweden: Abisko, Stordalen...
GAGGCCGTTGGTGGAGGCGTCCACGTAGGGGTTGTCGATCTGGAACGCGTCGCCGGTGAGGACGATCTTGGTGCCGTCCCCGGCCCGGGTGAGGATGGTCTTGACCTCGTGCGGGGTGAGGTTCTGGGCCTCATCGACGATGATGTACTGATTGGGGATGCTGCGGCCACGGATGTAGGTGAGCGGCTCCACGCTCATGTAGCCGCCCTCCTCCAGCTGGGCAGGGGTCATGGAGCTTCGCCGGCGCTGCTCCATGTTGGCGGCCACGATGAAGTCCAGGTTGTCGTAGATGGGCTGCATGTAGGGGCGCAGCTTTTCCGAAATGTCGCCCGGCAGGAACCCCAGGTCGCGCCCCATGGGCATCACCGGGCGGCTGACCAGGAGCTTGTTGAAGCGTTCCTCGTCCACCACCTGCTGCAGCCCGGCGGCGATGGCCAGCAGGGTCTTGCCCGTGCCCGCCTTGCCCAGCAGGGTGACCACCTGCACCGAGTCATCCAGCAGAAGCTCCAGGGCGAACTGCTGCTCACGGTTGCGGGGCTTCACGCCCCAGGGGGGCATCTCGACCCGCTTCAGGGGATGGATGCGGCCATCGGAGGCGTAGAAGCGTCCCAGGGCGGTGTGGGTGTCATTGGTCTTGTCCACCAGCGTGACGAACTGGTTCGGCACCAGGGAATGGTCCGGTTCAGGGACCAGGCCGCCGTCGAACAGCATGTCCATCTTCACCGGATCCACTTCCCACACGACGGTGCCGGTGTAGAGTTCGTCCAGCGCCACCCGGTCGGTGGTGTAGTCTTCCGCCTGGAGCCCGAGCGCGTCGGCCTTGATCCGCAGATTGGTGTCCTTGGACACCATCACCACGTTCTCCTTGCGCACCTTCTTCTGGCCCAGGGCGCAGGCGAGGATCTGGTTGTCGGCCTTGTGCTTGTCCAGGGCCGCCAGGCCCAGGTCCAGGGGATGGGGCATCACGTCCACCTTCAGGGTGCCGCCGCCCTCCATGACCACGCCTTCGCTCAGGGAACCGCCGAGCCTCAACTTGTCCAGTTGCCGGGAGACGGTGCGGGCGTTGCGCCCGATTTCAGTCTGATCCTTCTTGAAAGTGTCGATCTCCTCGATCACCACGATGGGGATGACGATGTCATGTTCCTGGAAGTGGCAAATGGACATGGGGTCGTGGAGCAGGACATTCGTGTCCAGGACGAACACCTTTTTGCTGGAAGCAGACATCGTGAAACCCCCTGGGAATGGTTTGTCGGTACAGAAGCCTAACATCAGAGCCTCGCAGATAAGATAATTCCGCCCTTGAACAACCCTCCCCGCCTTTGCTAGTCTTGATCTTCCTGCGAGACAGGTCCGCGCCGCTTTAGCTCAGCTGGTAGAGCATCTCATTCGTAATGAGAGGGTCGCTGGTTCGAATCCGGCAAGCGGCTCCACACCAAGGCCCATGAGAGTCAACCTCTTATGGGCCTTTGGTTTGGAATACCTTGGGAATCGGGCCCCGGGGTAGGAACTCTTGGCGGGGAGGCCGCACGGTGAGACAGAGGCAAGCCTCTCAAAGCCCACCCACCCGACCCAGGAGACCTGACCATGACCTTTCCCTTGCGGACCCCCTCTCGCCTGGCCGCCGTTGTCCTGATCGCCGCCATGGCACCCCTGGCCGCCACCGAGACCGATGACAGGATCGTCGCCGCCGCCCAGGGGTCCTACAACTTCAAGACCTACCTGAAGGACGACAAGGTGAATATCGTATGCAAAAGCGGCGCGGTCACCCTGACTGGAAGCGTTTTTGATGAATTCCATCGGGCCATCGCCGAGGAGACCCTCGCCGGGCTGCCCGGGGTCAAGAGCGTCAACAACCAGCTGAACGTCCTAGGCGAACCCAACGGCATCACGGTGGACGGATCCCTGAAAGCCAAGGTCCAGGTGGCCCTGCTGTTTCATCGCAACCTCAGTGCCGTCAGCACCCAGGTGTCCGTGGACAAGGGGGTCGTCACCCTCCGGGGCGAAGCCGGAAGCCAGGCTCAGAAAGACCTCGCCACCGAATACGTCAAGGGCCTGGATGGGGTGGTCCGGGTGGTGAACGAGATGACCGTGGTCAACGACCCGCACCGGAAGCGCAAGGCGCTTCGGAAGAAGATCGATGATGCCTCCATCACGGCCCAGGTCAAGATGGCCCTCCTGTTCAACAAGGCCACCAGCGCCATTCATACCAAGGTGCGGACGGAGAACGGGATCGTGGTCCTGACCGGCACCGCCCAGAGCCGGGCCGAGAAGAATCGGGTCACCCGGATCGTCCGGAACATCGAAGGCGTCGAAGGCGTGCGCAACCAGATGACCGTCGAAACCAAGTGACGGCGGTACCGGATCCCTCCCCCGAACGACCGGGATGGTAGAGTGGTCAGTTCCCAAGCCCATTCCCTCCAGGAGCTCCGGTGTCCCAGCCCAACGCAACCCCCGAAACCTTCCAGCAGCGTTCGAGCCTGACCGTCGGCAGGGTGTACCTCGTGACCGCGGCCATGGTCCTCGGCAACCTGGCCCTGCCCTACGCCGTCCACCTGGTTCCCGACGCGGGACGGGTGCTGCTGCCGATCTTCTTCTTCACCCTGATCGCCGGCTGGGCCTTCGGAGCCCAGGTGGGCATCCTGACCGGCATCCTGTCGCCCCTGGCCAATCATTTCCTGACCGGGATGCCTCCGGCCGCAGCCCTGAGGGATATCATGCTGCAGTCCGCCCTGCTGGGCGCCCTGGCCGCCATCGTCGCCTCCCGCAGCCGCAAGCTGACCCTGCCGCTGGTGGCCCTGGTGGTCGTTCTGCACCAGACCCTGGCGCTGGCGCCGTCCCTGTTCCATTCCGGGTTGCAGCCCGCGCTCGCCACCCTCAGGCTCCGGATCCCCGGCCTTCTGCTCCAGATCCTGGGCGGGTTCTCGGTTCTCTGGCTCATGGGCCGCTACCTGGCCCCCTCCAAGGGTCCCGACGTTGCAGGGTGAACCGTTCCTGGACCTGCCGACGCCCCTGACCCTGCGGCTCTACGCCGGGACCGAGGTCATCTTCAGCAGTGAAAAGCACTGGCTGCACCCCCTGTTCGACCTGGACGGCTTTTTCGCCCAGAGCGGCCGGGACCCGGCCCTGACCTGCCTGGTGGACCGGGTCACCGGACGCGCCGCCGCCTTCCTGGTGGCCCGGCTCGGCATCCGAAGCCTCCAAACCATGGTCCTCAGCCGCCGGGCCCGGCCGGTGCTGGAGCAGTACGGCATCCAGTGCCGCTGCAGGGAGGAGATCGATCGGGTGGCGTGCGCCACTGAAGATCTGCTGGCCGACACCCTGGACCTGGATGCCGCCTGGGCCCTGCTCCAGGACCGCCGGTCCCGGGCCAGGGGCTGAGCGGACCTCATTCCAGACGGGAGAACAGCCGATCCGCTCATTCGCTCATTCCCGCGGCAGGTCCTCGGTGACGAAATAATAGCCATAGGCCAGGACCAGGGTCAGGAAGGCCAAGGTGAATGCCAGGGACTTCCCGTGCCAAAGCGCATTGAACCCGTCCGTGATCTGGCTGGCCACGACGTTGGCGGTGCCCCCCACCATCTCCACCGTGCGCAGGTAGACCTTGGACTGGTCCAGGGGGTTGCCCAGAGGGTCGCCCCCCGGATCCCGGGCGGTCACATAGACCGCAATGGCGCTGGCCAGCCCCACCAGGAGGATGCCCCGGATGATGTCGAACCGGGTCCGCCGATTCAGGATTCTCCAACTCATGGGCGCCTCGATCGCTCCTCCCCGACTCCCGGGTTGGCTTACCTGATCTTAGCGGTTCCGTCCGGAACGGTCCGGCATTAAGGTGGTGGCTATGGACGCTCGCGAGCAGGACCCCATGATCCGGTGCCCCTGGTGTGGAAACGATCCAGCCGCCATCGCCTACCACGATCGGGAATGGGGCGTTCCCATCCACGACGATCGTTCGCTGTTCGAGATGCTGATCCTGGAAGGGGCCCAGGCCGGGCTCAGCTGGATCACCGTGCTGCGCAAGCGCGAGTCCTACCGCCGGGCCTTCGCCGGATTCGACCCGGCCCAGGTCGCCGGATTCGGCGCCGAGCGTCTGGAAGCCTTGCTCCAGGACCCGGGCATCGTGCGCAACCGGCTGAAGGTGGCCTCCGCGGTGAGCAATGCCAAGGCTTTCCTGGCGGTCCAGGAGGCGTTCGGCAGTTTTGACGCCTATCTTTGGCGCTTCACCAATCATCAGGTGCGGGCGAACCACTGGAAGTCCATGGCGGAGGTGCCGGCCGTCACCCCGGAAGCCTTGGCCTTGAGCAAGGACCTGCAGCGGCGGGGGTTCAAGTTCGTGGGTCCCACCATCATGTACGCCTTCATGCAGGCCGTGGGCATGGTGGATGACCACCTGCTCGACTGCTGGAAGCGCTGCTAGACGCCGTGTCCGGGTATGGAGTGGGGGTATGGGGGGACGTAGAGTGAGCCAAGCGAGCGGATGGTCCTCCCCCCGACCGATCAGGGCCGTGGAATCGCGGTCGACGAAAGGGCCCGGCCCGGCATGCTGCTCCCCCTTCTGATCGGATTCGCTTTCGGCTATATCGGCTCCATACCCGTGGCCGGCCCCATTTCGGTGCTGGTGCTGAACCTTGGCCTGGCCCATGATCCGCGCCACGCCCTCTACCTGGCGGTGGGGGGAGCGTTGGCGGAGGGTCTGTACGCCCTGCTGGCTTTCTGGGGCCTGAGCGCGATGCTGGCCCGCTATCCCATGGTCCTGCCCGGATCCAGGGCAGCGGGGGCCGCCATCCTGTTGGCTCTGGGTCTGGTCATGCTGCTGCGCAAGGTGCGGGGGTCCGCCCCTGCGGGCGCGACCGCAGGGGCGGACCCGCAGGGGCGGACCCCCGCAACCTCCAACCCAAGGACCCCAAACGGCAATAAGCGCAGCTTCGCCCTGGGATTCCTGATCACGGCCATCAATCCGACCCTTCTGGTCACCTGGACCGCCGCGGTCACCGGGCTCAACGCCACCGGCCTGCTCGCCATGGACCGGAGCGAGGCGTTGCCGTTCGCGGCGGCCGCCTGTATCGGCATCGTGGCCTGGTTCCTTACGCTTCTGTGGCTGGTGGCCAAATGGCGAAGCCGGCTGAGCCTGGAGTCCATGGGACGGTTCATCAAGGGCATGGGCGCGGCCCTGGTGGGCCTGGGCGCATGGATGGCGGTCCGGGCCCTGCAGAAGCTCATCCGGTGAACCCTTGGCGGAGGCGTTCATTGCTTTCGCCAGGGTGGTTCGTTCCCTTCAATCCCGGGCGATGGCGGCGACCCCTTCGCAGAGACGCTGGACCTCTTCGACGGTGGTATAGATCGAGATCCCCGCCCGCACCAGACCGCCCTGGGCTTCGAGGCCCAGCAGTTCGACCGCCCTGGCCGAATGGAAATCCCCATCACCCACCAGCACCCCGCGCTCCCCGAGCCGGCGGGCCACCTCGCCGGCCGGAAGGCCTGCCACGGTGATGGCCACCGTGGGCGCCCGGTTGGCCCCGGAACCTGGGCCCCAGAGGCTGACCCCCGGAATGCCACGAAGCTGCTCCTGGACCCGGTCCGCCAGATGACGTTCCCGCTCGGCGACGGCGGCCATGGTCGAACGCAGCCGCGCCTGCAGGGTGGCCCCTCCGGACAACCCGGCCAGCCACTTCAGCCCCGCCAGCACCCCGGCCAGGGCCGCATGATTCTGAGCCCCGGTCTCGAACCGGAACGGCGCCTTGGCCTCCTGGGTCCGCAGGCGGCTGGGCCGGAGCTGGTTCAGCAACCCGGGGCGGCAGTACAGCACCCCCGCCTGGGGCCCGTAGAACTTCCCGGCGGAGCAGAGCAGGAAATCCGCATCCAGGGCCTCCACATCCAAGGGAAAATGGGGCGCGGCGTGGGCCGCGTCCACCACCAGCCAGGCCCCCACCTGCCCGGACAGCTTCCGGGCCAGGGCCAGGTCGTTCACCGTGCCCAGAGCGCTGGAGGAATGGCCGATGGCCACGAGCCGGGTCCTGGGGTTGATCTTCCGGGCCATGTCCTCCGGATCCAGGGTTCCCCCCGGGAGCATGTTCACTTCCTTCACCACCACCCCCTGCTCGGTCAGGGCGAGCCAGGGGCCGCGGTTGGCTTCGTGGTCAAGCTGGGTGATCACGATCTCGTCGCCGTCCATGAGCTCCCGGGCCATGGCCCGACTGAGGCTGAACGCCATGGAGGTCAGGTTGGCGCCCAGAGAGATCTCCCGCCAGGAACGGGCCCCCAGAAAGGCGGCCAGGGCCGTCCGGGTCTCATGGATAAGCCTGTCCGACTCCTGGGACGTTATGAATTTCCCATTACAGCCGCCATTGCAGGAGGTGTAGTAGTCGGTGACCGCGGCGATGACCGGTTGGGGCACCTGGGTGCCGCCGGGGCCGTCGAAGAAGGCCAGGGGCTGTCCTCCCATCGTTCGAAGCAGCGAAGGGAAGGAATCCCGGCAGGTGGCGATGGTGCATTCCGCGACGGACATGACGTTCTCCAAGCCTTGAAGGGAACCTTCGCATTGGCAAGGATATCATGTTTCCGGCACAGCCCACTGTCTACATCGGATTATTGCCAGCCGCCAGCTCGTCCCACAACCGGTCCGACAGCACCTGATCCACCGGGCCCTCCCGGACCACCCGGCCATCCTTCATCACCATCACCCGGTGCGCCATCGCCCGCACCACATCGATGTCGTGGGTCACCAGGACGTAGCTGAGGCCGTGGCGGCGCTGCAGCTGGGCCAGCAGCTCCAGCACCTGCTTCTGGATGGTCACGTCCAGGGAGCTGGTGGGTTCGTCCAGGATGACGATCCGCGGGTTCACGATCAGGGCCCTGGCAATGGCCACACGCTGACGCTGGCCGCCGGAAAACTCATGGGGGTAGCGTCCCAGGAGCGCTTCCGCCGATCCGTCCTCGACCATGCCCACGTCCTCGAGCGCCGCCAGGATGCGCAGCTTCCGCTGGGCCTGGGTCAGACCCGGTTCATGGATGGACAGCCCTTCCCCGACGATCTGCTCGATGGTCAGCCGCGGGGAGAGGGAGGAGAAGGGATCCTGGAACACCACCTGGATCTGCCGCCGCAAGCTGCGCTTGCGCTCCCGGTCCAGGCTGGACCAGGCCTGCCCGGCCACGGCGATCTCGCCCGAGAAAGCGATCAGGTCGAGCAACGCCAAGGCCAGGGAGGTCTTGCCCGAACCGGATTCGCCGATCACGCCCAGGGTCTCGCCCGGGGCCAAGGTGAAATCCGCCCCGGCCACGGCCGTGAACCGCCCCTTGGCGAACCAGCCCCGGATGCCGGGCCGGGGCACCGGGTAGTCCACCCGGACCCCGGTCCCGGCCAGCACGCAGCCCTCCCCTGGGGCTCCCACATCCCGCACGCAACGGCTGTCGATCAGTTTCCGGGTATAGGGATGCTGGGGCGCCTGCATCACCTGGAGCATGGGGCCCTGCTCCACCAGGACCCCCCGCTCCATCACCGCCACCCGATCGGCGAAGCGCCGCACCAGGTTCAGGTCGTGGGTGATCATCAACACCGCCAGGTTCCGCTCCCGGCAGATCCGGTCCAGCAGGTCGAGGATCTGGTAGCGGATGCTGAGATCCAGCGCCGTGGTGGGCTCGTCGGCGATGAGCAGCTTGGGATCGCAGGCCAGGGCCATGGCGATCATGGCCCGCTGGCGCTGGCCCCCGGACAGCTGGTGCGGGTAGCTGTCCACCCGCCGCTCGGGCTCGGTCACCTCCACCCGCTTCAGGTCCAGGATCGCCTGGGCCCTGGCCTCGCGCGGGCTCAGCCCCTTGTGCAGCTGGAGCGCCTCCATGATCTGCGCGCCGACGGTCATGACCGGGTTGAGCGCGGTCATGGGTTCCTGGAAGATCACCGCGATCTCGTTGCCGCGCAGGGCCTGGAGCTCGGCCGGCCCCATGGCGAGCACCTCCCGGCCCTCGAACCGGATGCTCCCCTGCAACCGCGCGGCGTCATGCAGGCGGATGGTCGAGAGAGCGGTAACGGTCTTGCCGGACCCGGACTCGCCCACCAGGGCGAGCTTCTCGCCCGCGGCCAGGTCGAAGGAGACCCGGTCCACCACCTTCCGGGCGCCGAAGCTGATGCTCAGGTTCTGGACCTCCAGCAGGCTCATGGCGCGTCCTCCGTGATTTCCTTGCGAGGATCGAGCGCGTCGCGCAGAGCGTCGCCCACCAGGATCAGCAGCACCAGCATGGCCACCAGCACCACGAAGGTGGCCAGGGAGATCCACCAGGCATCGAGGTTGTTCTTGCCCTGGGCCAGCAGCTCGCCCAGGCTGGGGGTGCCCTCCGGCACCCCCAGGCCCAGGAAGTCCAGGCTGGTGAGCGCGCCGATGGCGCCGGCCATCTCGAACGGGATCAGGGTGATCACCGGGGTGAGGCAATTGGGCAGGATGTGCCGGAAGATGATCACCCGGTCGCGCTGGCCCAGCGCCTTGGCGGCTCGGACATAGTCCAGGGTGCGGTTCTTGAGGAACTCGGCGCGCACGTAGGCGGCGATCCCCAGCCAGCCGAAGATGGAGATCAGGGCCACCAGCAACCCGACGCTGGGGGCGAAGAACGCCGAGAAGATGATGAGGAGGTAGAGGGTGGGCATGGCGCCCCAGATCTCCACGCAGCGTTCCATGGCGATGTCGGTCCAGCCCGCGAAGTAGCCCTGGATGGCTCCGTAGACCACCCCGGCGACGGTACAGACCACGGTCACCGCCAGGGCGAACAGCACCGAAAGCCTGAAACCGTAAAGCAGCCGGGCCAGCAGGTCCCGGCCGCGGTCGTCGGTGCCGAGCCAGTTCTGCCGGCTGGGCGGGGCCGGGTCGGGCTCCCGGGAAAAATAGTTGATGGTGCTGTAGTGGTAACGATTGAGCGGGAACAGGGCGAAGTTGCCCGGCCGGGCCAGCTGTTCCCGGATGAAGGGGTCCAGATAGTCGGTGGGGGTGGGAAAGTCGCCGCCGAAGGTGGTCTCGGGCAGGGTCTGCACCAGGGGCACGTACCAGTGGCCCTGGTAGCGCACCACCAGCGGCTTGTCGTTGGACAGCAGTTCCGCGAACAGGCTCAGCACCGAGAGCGCCAGGAACAGCAGAAGGCTGAGGTAGCCCAGACGGTTGCCCCGGAACCGGCGCCAGGCCCGGTGCCAGGGATTCTGCAGCGAGGCGGTGGGCCGGCGCGGCTCAGTCATACTTCACCCGCGGATCGACCCAGAGGTAGCTCAGATCCCGGATCAGGGTGGTCACCAGGCCGATCAGGGTGAAGAAGAACAGGCTGCCCAGCACCACCGGATAGTCCCGTCGGATGACCGATTCGTAGGACAGCAGGCCGAGCCCATCCAGGGAGAACAGCGTCTCGATCAGCAGCGAACTGGAGAAGAATGCCCCCACGAAGGCCGCCGGAAAGCCGGTCATGATCGGGATCAGGGCGTTGCGGAAGACGTGCCGCCACATGACGGCCCGCTCGCTCATCCCCTTGGCCCGGGCGGTCAGCACGTACTGCTTGTGGATTTCCTCCAGGACGGAGTTCTTGGTCATGATGGTGATCACCGCGAAGCTGCCCGCGACCATGGCGGTGACCGGAAGCACGATGTGCCAAAGGTAGTCCATGGCCTTGCCCATCAGCGAAAGGGACTCCCAATTGGCCGAGGTCAGCCCGCGCAGGGGGAACCACTGGGCGAAGGCGCCGCCGGCGAACACCACCAGGAGCAGCACGCCCATGACGAAACTGGGAATGGCGTAGCCCACCAGCACGATCAGGGTGGTGGCGGTGTCGAACCGGCTGCCGGCCCGCACCGCCTTGGCGATGCCCAGCGGCACCGATACCAGGTAGGTGAGCAGGAAGCTCCAGACCCCCAGACTGATGGAAACCGGCAGTTTCTCCCGGATCAGCTGCCAGACGTCCTCGTTGTGGAAGAAGCTCTTGCCCAGGTCGAACCGGGCGAACTGCTTGAGCATCTGCCAGAAGCGCTGGTGGACCGGCTTGTCGAAGCCGTAGAGCTTGCGGATCTCCACGATCCGGGCGGCATCCACCCCCTGGCGTCCGCGGTAGCCGATGGCCGCGGCCGCCGGGCCTTCCCCGGCGGCATTGCGGCCCTGCAACTGGTGGACCATCTGTTCCACCGGCCCGCCGGGCACGAACTGGATCACCGCGAAGGTGATGGCGAGGATCCCGAACAGAGTGGGAACCATCAGCAGGATCCGTTTGAGGATGTAGGACCACATGGCGTTGCTCCTATTTGCGGGTGGCCCACCAGGTGGAGATGATCCACCCTTCCGCCTGGAAGTAGCGCGGCAGAACCTTGGGTTCCCCGAACTTGCCCGCGCGGTAGCTGATCCGGAACGAATTGGAGAACCAGGCCGGCACGAAGTAGTGGCCGAACCGCAGCACCCGGTCCAGGGCCCGCAGCCGGGCCACCAGTTCCGGTCTCGTGGTCGCCGCGGTGGCCGATTCCACCAGCGCGTCCACCGCGGGATCCTTGATCCCCATCAGGTTGCCCGAGCCCTCGTTGCCCGCCGAGGCTGAGGTGAAGCGGTCCTTGAGCTCGCTGCCCGGCGCCTCGCTGCCCACCTCGCGGATGCTGGTGATATCGAAATCGAATACGTCCAGCCGCTTCTGCAGCAGGGCGAAATCCGCCACCCGGTAATGGCATTCGATCCCCAGCTTGGCCAGTTCCTGCATGTAGGGGGTGACGATCCGCCCCATGGAGCCTTCGCTGTCCAGGAATTCGATCGAGAGGGGCTCGCCCGCGCCGTTGCGCAGGGCCCCGTCCCGGTAGGTCCAGCCGGCTTCCCTCAGCAGCACCTGGGCCCGCTTCAGGTTGGCCCGCAGGCTGCCGGGCGGATCGGTGTCGGGCGGCAGGGGCACCGGTCGGGTGAAGACCTCCGGCGCCAGCTTGGCCCGCAACGGCGCCAGCACGGCCAGTTCGTCGGGCCCGGGCAGTCCCTTGGCCTCGAAGTCGCTGCCATTGAAGTAGCCCCGCACCCGGGTGTAATTGCCATAGAAGAACTCCCGGTTCATCCACTCGAAATCCAGCGCCAGTTCCAGGGCCTCCCTCACCCTCGGGTCGGCGAACTGCCTGCGCCGGGTGTTGATCAGGAAGCCCTGGAAATCCCCGGCATTGCCGCTGGGCAGGTTGCGCCGGATCAGCTCCCCGGAATCGAATTTCCGGCCCACATAGGTGCGGGCCCATTCCCGGGCGGAAAACACCTGGATGTAGTCGAATTCGCCGGCCTTGAAGGCCTCGGTCTGGGCGGTGGTGTCCTTGTAGATCTTGTAGGTGACCCGGTCGAAGTTGTACTGGCCGCGCCGCACGTTCAGATTGGCCGCCCAGTAGCCCGGATCCCGCTGGTAGGTGATGTCCCGGCCGAAATCCACGTGGCCGACCCGGTACGGCCCGCTGCCGATGGGGATATCGCTGACGATCTGGTCGAACGGCTTGCCCGCACCCCATTCGCGGCTGAACACCGGCATGCCGCCCACGATCAGGGGAAGTTCCGCGCTGGCTCGCTTGAAATGGAACTGGACCAGGCGGTCGCCCAGGACCTCGGCGTCCTTGACGTCGGCGAACATGGCCCGGTAGGCGGGATGGGACAACTTGCCGGTGAGGCAGTCGAAGCTGAACTTCACATCGGCCGCCAGCACCGGCTTGCCGGTATGAAACCGGGCGGCGGGATTGAGCCGGAAGGTGGCCGACAGGTGATCCGGGGCCACCGCCACGTCCTCGGCCAGCAGGCCGTAGGCGGTGGTGGGTTCGTCGTAGCTGCCGGTGAGCAGGCTCTCCATCAGCATTTCGCTGAGCCCGGGCGGCGCGGTGCCTTTCAGGGTGAAGGGGTTGTATTTGTCGAATTCGGAAATGCGCGAAGGCGGGACCAGCGTGAGCTCGCCGCCCTTGGGCGCGGCCGGATCGGCCCATTGGAAGTGGTCGAAGCCGGCGGGGTACTTGATGTCGCCGAACTGGGCATAGGCGTGGGCGGCCCGGACCTGGGCCGGACCAGCGAGCAGCAGCGCCCCCAGGGCCAAGCGCAGGCAGTGCAAAACCACGCCTTTAGCCGGTAGGAGAGAACGCCCAGGTGTCATGCGGCGATCATATCAGCACCGTGGGGCCTTGGGTAATTAGCCATCCGTGTGGGCCACCAGCAGCTCTAACCGGACGGCTGCTGGAAAAATTTTCAAACCCGCCCTGACCAAGGGCGGCTTCAGGCTTGCCGGTCCGGTTCCTGCAGGAACCGCTCCGGCCTGAACCCGGTCACCAGGTCCCGCCAGGGAAGGATCCGCAGCAGACTCCAACCAAGGAACGAACCATGGTGGTCCAGCCCCTTGGATTGGTCAATTCCAAGTACGCCTATAGATTAAGGTGGATGACCTTGGCTGGCGGGAAGCCGTTGAAGGAGGTGCTGGACGCGTGGCTGTAGGCGCCGATGTTCTCGCTGTAGACCAGGTCGCCGAGGAACAGTTCGGGCAGTTCCTCGGCCAGGGTGATGGTGTCCAGGGCATCGCAGGTGGGGCCGAACACCGCGCAGAGCTCGGTGGGGCCATCCTTGAACGGCCGCACCGGGTAATGGCAGTGGTCGAACAGCTGGCCGGAGTAGGTATGGTAGACCCCGTCATTGATGTAATAGCACTGCCTGCCGTCCCGGTGGGCCTTGCCGATGACCTCGGACACCGAGGTGCAGGCGGTGGCCACCAGGTAGCGGCCGGGCTCGGCCAGGATGGCGACGTCCTCGGGGAACAGCCGGGCGATCTCGGTGTTGAGGATCTTGGCCAGCTCATGCAGGGGCTTCACATTGGCATCGTAGGGGGCCGGGAAGCCGCCGCCGATGTCCAGCTGGTTCATCTTGTGGAACCCGCGCAGCCGCGCCTCCTTGAAGATCTCCGCAGCCATGGTCAAGGCCTGAACGAAGTTCTGGAAGTTGGTGGTCTGGCTGCCCACATGGAAGCTCAGGCCCTCCACGGTGATCCCGGCCTTTTCCGCCGCCTCGATCAGATCCACCGCCTCCCCGGGCTCCGCTCCGAACTTGGAGGACAGTTCCACCATGGCCCCGGTGTTCGGCACCCGCAGCCGCAACAACATCCCCACATTCGGGGCATGCTTTTTGACCTTTAGGATTTCTTCATAATTATCGTAGGTCACCAGGGGTTTGTACTGGTCCAGGGCCTGCAGCGTCTCGTTGGCCTTGATGGGGTGGGAGTAGATGATCTTGTCCCAGATGAAATCCTGCCGCTCCTTGGCCGAAAGATCCTTGATGTTCTCATGGACCAGCAGGAACTCCGGCAGCGATGCCACATCGAAACTGGCGCCGGCCTGGTACAGGGTGCGGATGATTTCCGGGTTGGGATTGGCCTTGACCGCGAAGTACGGCTGGACCCGGGGCAGCCAGCGGTTGAATTCCGCCAGATTGGCCCGCAACTGATCGTGGTCGATGACGAACAGGGGAGTGCCATGCTCCTTGGCCAGGTTCTGGAGAATCGTCTTGCTGATCACAAAGGTCCTTTCGGTCAAGCCGTTATGGCACAAAAAAATCATCGTCCGGTTGGGGCCCCGGCATGAGCGGTAGGGATCAGTCCCCGCGGTCCTGGATCAGGAAGTTCTTGAATTGCCAGGGATCCTCATGGTCCAGGTCGGGCCGGCTATGCCCGGGGAAGTGGCTTTCCTGGCCCTGGAGGGGGGTCCAATCGGCGGCGGTGGAGATGTTCTTGCCCAGGTAGGGCCGGGCGATCTCCAGGATGTACTCGTGCGGCAGGTCGTCCGGAGTCAGCACCCCCTGGGCCGGATTGGCCAGGATCCAGGAGGCGGCGGCGACCACGGAAATGGCCACCTGGAGGGTCGTGGCATTCTGGTGGGGCAACAGCTCCCGGCTCCGCTCGATGCTCAGGGAACTCCCGGTCCACCAGGCATTGTAGGAGTGTCCCAGCAGCAGCGCCCCGAGAATGTCCGAGCCGCTGGTGATCTCGTCGGTCATGATCCTGAGGTTCGGCTGCAAGGCATAGTCATAGCCGCGCA
>Ga0302157_10005108_pt1 | contig 14021 bp, 9 predicted proteins | sample I_Bog_N3_3_FD_193502 | JGI IMG/M metagenome (GOLD analysis project Ga0302157, IMG submission 193502) | Peat permafrost microbial communities from Stordalen Mire near Abisko, Sweden - I_Bog_N3_3 | ecosystem: Environmental > Terrestrial > Soil > Wetlands > Peat | place: Sweden: Abisko, Stordalen...
CGCACGGCGTCGTAGCCCCGCTCCGAGGCCCGCTTGAACCAGATCGAGGCACCGACCAGGGCCGGCACGATCAGCACCACGGTGATGAAGGCCAGCAACACGTTGGTGGTGAACAGGATGATCGTGATCACCACCATGGTGAGGGCCTGGACGGCCAGCTGCGACAGTCCGTCCTGCAGCAGCTGCTGGAGGTTCTCGATGTCGCTGGTCATGCGGCTCATGACCACGCCGGCCTTCTCCTCGGTGAAGAAGCCCAGCGACAGGCGCTGGAGGTGGGCGAAGACCTTGACCCGCAGGTCGTTCATCACCCAGGCGGCCAGGCGACCGGTGACCTGGACCTGGAAGCGCTGGGCCAGGGCGGTGATCCCGATGAACACCACGTAGGCCATGGCCATGGCCACGACGACGCCGAAGTCGAGGTGGTTGACGTAGCCGTCCTCCGCGGTGGCGGGGGTCATCCCGTTGTTGATGGCGTACTCGACCAGCTTGGGCCCGACCTGGCCGGCCACGGAGATCACCACGACCAGCAGCCCGGCCAGGACCAGCATGCCCCGGTACTTGGTGAGGAGGCTCCACAGGGTGAGCCGCTTCAACTCGTCCTCGTTGGCGTTCTGTTCGAACGTCAGCGTCGGTGTCTCGTACTCGGGCTCGGAGGCCACGAGGCGGTCCACGCCTGCCTGCAGCTCCGACGGGATCCCGGCGAAGGGGAGGCCCGGTGCCGCGGGCCGGCCGAAGCCACCCGGTGCACCGCCCAGTCCGCCGCCCATGCCTCCGCCCCACGTCATCGGGTACCTCCCCGAACGGCGTCGAGCATGTCCCCGAGCGGCGTACCACCGTTCCCGTTCGTGCCGTTCCCGGTCTCGCCGCCGGCAGCGGCGTCGGCTTCGGCCTCGGCCACCTCCCGCTCTTCTGCGGCCTCGTACTCGGCCGCCTGGGCCAGTACCTCGGCGTAGAGCGGCGTGGTGGCCAGCAGGTCGGCGTGGGTGCCGTCGGCCACCACCTTGTGCTGGTCGAGCAGCACCACCCGGTCGGCCAGCGAGATGGTCGACAGGCGATGGGCGATGATCAGGGTGGTCCGCCCCTCCATCTGGATCTTCAGTCCGGCGTGGATGACCTGCTCCACCTGGACGTCGATGGCGCTGGTGGCGTCGTCGAGGACCAGGACCGGGGGGTTGACCAGCAGGGTGCGGGCGATGGCGATGCGCTGGCGCTGGCCGCCCGACAGGGTGTACCCGCGCTCGCCGACGACGGCGTCGTAGCCTTCGGCCAGGTGGGTGATGACCTCGTCGCGGGACGCCGACGGCTTGCCGTAGGCGATGTTGTCGTGGACCGACACCGAGAAGAGGAACGGCTCGTCGAGGACGACCCCCACATTGGCCCGCAGGCTGGCCAGCGTCAGGTCGCGGACGTCGTGGCCGTCGAGCTCCACCGAGCCGTGCTTGACGTCGTAGAACCGGGTGAGCAGGCGGGCGACGGTCGACTTGCCTGCTCCGGTCCGACCCACGATGGCCACGGTCTGACCGGGGGGGACGTGGAGGTCGAAGTCGGCCAGGACGAGCTGCTCGGCGTCCTCGTTGTAGGCGAAGTCGACGTGGCGGAACCGGACGTCGCCGGTGCAGTCGACCAGGTCGACGGCATCGGCGGCGTCGGTCACGGTGGGCTGCTCGTCCAGGATCTCGTACATCCGCTCGGCCGACGCCGCGGCCCGCTGGCCCATCATGATGAGCATCCCGAGCATCATGAACGGTGCCTGCAGCATGAGCAGGTAGAGGTTGAACGTCAGGATGGCCCCCACGCCGAGGCTGCCGTGGATGACCATGTAGCCGCCGAACAGCAGCACCAGGGCCAGGCCCACCTGTGGCAGGTTCTGGACCATCGGGGTGAAGCGGGCCCGCAGGTCGGCGTCCTTGATGTAGCCCCACTGCAGCTTGTCGGCCGCACCGGCCAGCGACCGCAGCTGCTGCTCCTCGGCGGCGAAGGACTTGACCACCCGGACGCCGTTCACGTTCTCGTCGACGATGGTGGCCACGTCGGCCAGACGGGCCTGGATGATCCACGACACCGGGAACATCGACTTCCGCATGCGCACGCCGGTCCAGTACACGAGCGGCATGGTGGCCATGGCGACGAGGGCGAGCGGCACGCTGATGGTCAGCATCACGCAGAAGGCGATGACGGCCATCGAGCACTGGACGAGGATCAGCGGAGCGAAGGTCATGTACATCTGGACCGAACGGATGTCGGAGTTGGCCCGGGAGATGAGCTGGCCCGACTGGACCCGGTCGTAGAAGGAGAACGACATCTTGGTGAGGTGCTCGTAGATGATGTTCCGCAGGTCGTACTCGATGTCGTAGGCCGTCTCGAACAGGAACAGCCGGGCGATGTAGCCGAACACGCCGCTGAGCAGCCCCAGGCCCACGATCCACCAGACGTAGTCGCTGAGTGGCACCGTGTGCGCCTCGATCGAGTTGGTGATGGCCTTGTTCAACAGGAGCGGGATGGCCACCTGGAGGATCAGGCCGAAGAACGAGAGTGTCAACGACGTGACGAAGATGCCCTTGTGGGCCCGCATGATGGGCAGGGCGCGCCGCAACCAGCTGAGCGACGTGTCGGGGTCGATGCCCGCCGGCGGCGCCTCGGAGCGCGCCTCCTCGGCGATGGGCACGAAGTCGGTGCCGGCCTCGGCCGGACCCTTCGGACGGGGACGGAGTGTGGGCGCCCTCATCGGCCCCACCGCGCCGAGCTGTAGGCGACGAGTGCCCGACGCCAACGGGCCAGTCCGCGGAACGCCTCCTCGGTGGCCGCGGCGTCGCCCATGGCGTCGGTCACGACCAGCAGCCGCGCCTCGATGGCGGCGTCCGCCTCGTGGAGGAGGGCCAGGCCGTCGGGGGTGAGCACGTGCCCGACCCGGCGGCGGTCGCCTTCGACCGCCCGGCGTTCGACCAGGCCCCGTGCCACCAGGCCGTCGACGACGGCGGTCACGGTGGGGGGACGCACGGCGAGGCGCTCGGCCAGCACCGACGACACCTCCGAGTGCTCGTCCAGCAGTCCGAGGATCCGGTACTGGGGGAGCGACAGGTCGACCGAGCCGAGTCCGATCTCCACCTGCTTGGCCAGCCAGGCCGCCGTGCGGCCGATCCTGCGGCGGTCGGCGCCGGGTCCGGCCTCGGCCGTGGTCGTTTCGGGAATCACATAGTTAGAGTATCGAAGGAGTAGCGGACTCCGTTCGCACGGTGGTTGGTGCCACCGGGCCGGTGGTTCCCCGGCCGGTGGCTCCCCGTTCGATGCGGTTCTCCCTAGGATCGCCGCATGACCACGGGACTCCGCCCCCAGGACGCCGTCGACCACGCCGCGTCCCGGTGGCGCACCGACGTGCTGCCGCTCCTGGTGGAGTTCGCCCGGATCCCCAACCTGTCGCCGGACTTCGACCCGGACTGGCAGGCGGCCGGGCACATGGACGAGGCCGCCGATCTGATGGCCGCCTGGGCGGCGGAGCGGGACCTGCCCGGGACCACTGTCGACGTGGTCCGCCTCCCGGGACTGACGCCGACGGTCCTGGTGGACATCCCCGCGTCGGACCCCGGGGTCATGGGGACGGTGCTGCTCTACGGGCACATCGACAAGCAGCCACCCTTCGACGGCTGGTCGCCGGGCCACGGCCCGTGGGCCCCGGTGGTCGATGGTGAGCGGCTCTACGCACGTGGTGTGGCCGACGACGGGTATGCGCTCCCGTCGGCGCTGGTGGCGGTGGAGGCCGTCCGGGCGGCCGGTGGACGCCACGGCCGGGTCGTGGTGCTGGCGGAGGGGTCCGAGGAGAGCGGGAGCCCGCACCTGCCCGCCGTCCTCGCCCACCTCGCCGAACGGATCGGCACCCCGGACCTGGTGCTCGCCCTCGACTCGGGCAGTCCGACCTACGACCGGCTGTGGGTCACGACCTCGCTGCGCGGCGCCCTGGTGGGCACGCTGACCGTCCGGGTCCTCGACCACGGCGTCCACAGCGGCGAGGCCGGCGGGGTCGTCCCGTCGTCGTTCCGGATCGCCCGCCAGCTCCTCGACCGGATCGAGGACGCCTCGACGGGTGACGTGCTGGTGCCCGAACTGCAGGTGGACCCTCCGGACTGGGCGCTCGAGGCCGCAGACGAGCAGGCCGCCGCGCTCGACGGGGCCACCTCCGACGACCGACCGTTCCCCGTGGTGGACGGACTGGAGCTGGATGGTGCCGACAGCGCCGACCGGGTGGTGCGGAACGCCTGGCGGGCCTCGGTGGCCGTGGTCGGCGCCGACGGGATGCCGCCCCCGGCCCAGGCCGGCTCGGTGCTGCGACCGTTCACCTCGCTCAAGCTGGTGGTCCGGATCCCACCGACGTGCGACCCGGACGTGGCCGGAGCGGCGCTGGCGCGGACCCTGACGGCCGACCCGCCGTCCGGCGCCGAGGTCCTGTGGGACGGGGGTCAGGCGTCCGGGGGGTGGGCGGCCGCCCCGCTGGCGCCGTGGCTGGGCGAGGCGCTCGACCGGGCGTCTCTGGCCTCCTTCGCCAATCCGCCGGCCCGACTGGGCGAGGGCGGGACGATCCCGTTCATGCGGTGGCTGTCCGAACGGTACCCGGACGCGCAGGTCCTGGCTGCAGGAGTGCTCGGTCCCGGGTCGAACGCCCACGGCCCCGACGAGTCGCTGCACCTGCCGACCGCCGAACGGCTCACCGGCGCGTTGGCGCTGGTGCTCGACGCCCATGCCGGGCGAACCGGGGAGTGACGGACGGGTCGCCGGTCCACCCCGGGTCGGGGGAGCACGAGGTCGGTCACTCCTGCGAGTGCTGATACTGATACTCGTTATCATTTCGTGCGCCGGACAGATTGCGGGTGCCCTCCGCCACCACGCCGGCGACGGCAGCGCGGTGACGCCTACCGTCCGCGCTGATCCGGGCCGGCGCGGGCGAAGAACGCCAGCATCAGACCGGTGGCGCTGATCGCCTCGGTGGTGGGGCCGAACGCAGCCGCTGACAGCACCACCGGGGACCCCGGCCAGGTGTGGCCGCCGCCCACCACGGTGTAGAGGGTCACCGTGCTGGTGCCGTCGCAGTGGCCCCAGGCCTGCCGGACGATCCCGGGTGCCGGCCGGCTGACCGCAGGGGTCCGGGCGCAACCGTCGAGCCGGGCCCAGGCGGCCAGGTTCTCCTGCACCCCGACCACGGGGATCCCGGGCACCGACCGCCCGGTGGCGCCGTTGCCGTACGGCACGACCGGGTCGGCCGTGCCGTGGAAGGCGAGCACCGGGATCGGGCCGGCGCACGGGCGGATCAGGTAGTCGGCCGAGACCAGTCCGACGGCGTCGATGCGGTTCGTCGGATCGCAGGCCAGGAGGGCGGCGAACTGGGATCCGAGGGAGATCCCGGCGGCGAACACCCGGGACCGGTCGAGGCAGTAGCGGCTCCCGAGGTCGGCCACCAGCGCCGTCACGAACGCCTGGTCGGCCGTCTGCGTGCCCGGGGAGGCCAGGTCCCACTGCCCGCCGAGGGCATCCGGCGTGGCCACCAGGTAGCCGGCGGCGCCGGCCCGGGCCGGAAGCTGCGAGTACGCCGACTGTTGGAGGGCATTCGATCCGCTGCCGTGGAACAGGAGGATCAGCGGCGTAGGGCGTCCGGGGCGGTAGCCGGCCGGGACGGCCAGCCGGTAGGTGCGGGTCGTGCCGTCGACGACCAGGGTCCGGGGTACGTCACCGAATGCCGCGGTGGTGGTCGGGCCGGGCCGGGGTGCACGACCGCAACCCGGGCTGGCGGCCGTGCGGCCGGGCGTCGGGGCCGTCGTGCTCCCCGACGACGAACAGCCGGCGGCGAGGAGGCCCGCCGCCACGCCGCAGGCCAGGGCGATCGGGCCGGCCCGTCGGGCGGCCACGAGCCCTACGAGTAGATCCCCCCGGTGGAGAGGTTGAGACCGTCCGTGCCTTCCTTGGCGCGGTAGACGGCCTGCACCTCGGTGAACTCGGACAGGCCCCAGGGACCGTTCTCGGAACCGACGCCGCTCCACTTGAACCCGCCGAAGGGCTGGTTCGGGGCGAGGGCGAGGTGGTTGTTGACCCAGGTCGTCCCGCACTCGAGCCGGTCGGCCACGGCGGCGGCCCGGTCGGGGTCCGCGCCCCACACCGAACCGGACAGGCCGAAGTGGGTGGCGTTGGCCCGCTCGACCACGTCGTCGACGTCGCGGTAGGGGATCACCGGCAGGGCGGGGCCGAACTGCTCCTCGTCCACGATCCGGGTCCCGTCGGTGACGTCGGTCAGGATCGTGGGCTCGAAGAAGTAGCCCGGCCGGTCCATCGCCTTGCCACCCGTGGTGGCCGTGGCGCCGTGGGCCAGGGCGTCGGCGACCAGCTCCTTCACCCGCTCGTACTGCGGCGCGTTGTTGATCGGCCCGAGCTTGGAGTCGGGCTCGGTGCCGTCTCCGACCTTGACCGAGGCGGCCTGGGCGGTGATGCCCTGGACGACCTCGTCGTAGAGCGACTCGGGCACGTAGACCCGCTTGACGGCGGAGCACACCTGGCCGTTGTTGGCGAAGGCGGCGGCGAAGATCGCCCGGCTCACCTTCGCCGGGTCGGCGTCGTCCAGGACGATGGCCGGGTCGTTGCCGCCCAGCTCCAGAGTTACCCGCTTGAGGTCGGGGGCCGCTGACTGGGCCACGAGCTTCCCGGTCTCGACCGAACCGGTGAAGCTGATCTTGCGCGGGACCGGGTGGCCGGTCATCCAGGCGCCGAGCTGGTCGCCGCCGCTCACCGTGTTGACCACGCCGGGGGGCATGACGTTCCGCAGGATCTCGGCCACCTTCAGGGTGGTCAGCGGCGTGTAGGGCGACGGCTTGAGGACCATCGTGTTGCCGGCCAACAGGGCGGGGGCGATCTTCCAGAAGGCCAGGGTCAGCGGGAAGTTCCACGGCGTGATGGCCGCTACCACGCCGACCGGCCGCCGGACCACCTGCACGAACGCCTCGGCGTCGTCCTGGATCACCTGCGGCGGCGTCTCGAGGTTGGCGAAGTACTGGCACCAGATGGCGGAGGCGAAGACCTCCACGTTGGCCTCGGCGAGCGGCTTGCCCTGCTCGGCGGTCAGGATCGGGGCGAGCTCGCCGGCCGCCCCCATGAGTGCGTCGGCCATGGCCAGGAGCGTGGACCGACGGGCCCCCTCGTCGAGCTTCCAGTCCCGCTGGGCCTTGGCCGCCGAGTCGAAGGCGGCGTCGAGCTGCTCGCGGGTGCACTCCGGGGCGTGGGCGAACACGTCACCGGTGGCCGGGTTGATCACCCCGAACGAGTCGGCGGCGGGCACGGAGTCCCCGGCGATGGTCATGACGAAGTCGGACATGTGGTCCCCCTGGGTGGGCGTGTGGTTCCTGCCGCGACGTTACCCCTGCGGGGCGCGGGTGTCCCGGGCCGATCTGCCACACGTATTTCCGGTCCCGCACCCGTCGGGGCGCCGCACCCGGTCAGACGGTCACCGGCTCCGGTGTGGGCGTGGCCGGAGGCGGGGCCTGGGGCCCTTCCTCCTCGTCCTGCTCGGGGTCGACCGTCACGTGGGGGAGGATCCGGTCGAGCCAGGCCGGGAACCACCAGTTCGACTTGCCGAGGAGGATCATCACCGACGGCACGACGGCCATCCGGATGATCACGGCGTCGACGGCGATCCCCCCGGCCAGGCCGAGGCCGAACTCCTTGATGACGCGGATGCCGCCCAGGATGAAGGCGCCGAACACCAGGATCATGATCAGGGCGGCGGCGGTGATGGTCTTGCCCGTGGCCGCCAGCCCGTTGCGCACGGCGGTGCTGTTGTCACCGGACTTGAGGTACTCCTCCTGGATCCGGGTGATGAGGAAGACCTCGTAGTCCATGGACAGCCCGAACAGGATGGCGAACATCATCACGGGCAGGAAGGCCTCGACCGGTCCGGTCTGGTTCACCTGGAACACCGACCCGGCCCAGCCCCACTGGAACACCGCCACCAGGATGCCGAACGCCGCGGCGATCGACAACAGGTTCATGATCGCCGCGGTCAGTGGGATCACCAGGCTTCGGAAGACGATGGCCAGGAGGATGAACGACAGGACGACCACGAGGCCGATGAACAGGGGCAGCTTCGACGACAGCACCCTGGCGAAGTCGGCGAAGATCGCGGTCGTGCCCCCGACGTAGACGGTCACCCCCGTGCCGGCCGTGACGGCGGGGATCGTGGTCGCCCGGAGGTGGTTGATCAGGTCGGTGGTGGCCGACGCCTGGGGTGACGAGTCCGGGTACACGTTGATGAGCGCCACCTGCTGCCCGTCATGGGGGGGGAGGACCACCGGCGGCACCACGGCGGCCACGTTCGGCTGGGTCCGCACCTCGGCGGACAGCTTGTCGAGGGTGGCGGTGTCGATCTGGCCCTTCTGGGCGGCCACCAGCTGCAGCGGACCGTTGAAGCCCGGTCCGAACCCGGCCGACAGCAGGTCGTAGGCCTGGCGGGTCGTCGTGTACGTCGGATCGTTGCCCTGGTCGGAATTGCCGAGTCGGAGGGAGAAGAACGGCAGGGCGATGACGCCCACGATGACGAGGGCGATCACCGCCGGCACGATCGGCCGTCGCTGGATGAGGTCGGCCCACTTCGGCCAGAAGCCCTTCGTGCCGGCACCGACGACCCGGGGGCCGTTGACCGCCAGGTTCTTCTTCTGCTTGCGACTGAGGACCCGCGGGCCGATGAAGCTCAGCAGTGCGGGCAGGAGGGTGAGGGCGGCGATCATGGTGAAGGCCACGCCGATGGCGGCGGCCACGGCGAGCCCGTACAGGAACGAGACGCCGAGCGCGAACATGCCGAGCAGGGCGATGCAGACGATGATGCCGGCGAACAGGACGGCCCGGCCCGAGGTGTTGACGGCGTTCACGATCGACGACTCGACGTCGCCGCCGGCGATCAGGCCCTGGCGGTGGCGGGTCACGATGAACAGCGCGTAGTCGACACCGACGCCGAGGCCGATCAGCAGGACCAGCGTCGTCGAGAACTGCGGCATCTTGAGCACGTTGCTCAGCAGTCCGATCAGCCCGATGGCCGTGCCGAGCGATGCCATGGCCGACAGGATCGGCAGGGCCATGGCGAAGAGCGATCCGAACACCAGGAGCAGGACGATGGCGGCCAGCAGGATGCCGAGCCCCGTGCCGCCGAATGACTGGCGGTCGGCCTGCTCGGCGATCTGGCCGGACACGGCCACCTGCAGGTTCGGGCCCGCCGCGGCCACCGCCGTGTTCACGAACTGCTTGGCCTGCTCGGTCGTCACGTTCTGGCCCTGCACGTCGAAGGTGACGTTGATGAACGCGGTGCGCTTGTCGGCGCTGATCTGGCGCGCCCCCTCCGGGGTGTAGGGGCCCTCCACGACGGACACGTGGGGGAGGGCCTGGACCTTGGCCATCATGGTCTCGATCGTCGACTGGACCGCGGGGTCGGTCACCGGCGTGCCGTCGGTGGTGTGGAAGACGATGCGCTCCTGGTCACCGGCCTGGCTGGGCGCAGCGGCCTGCAGGAGGTCGAGCGCCTGGGTGGACTCGGTGTGGGGGAGCGAGAAGCTGTTCGAGTAGGCGGTGCCGACGGACTGCGACAGCAAGGTCATGCCGACGAGGGCGATCAGCCAGATCACGACCACGACGATTCGGTGGCGGACGCACCACGTGGCGAGGGACTTCATGGTTGGGAGGCTCCTGTTCGATACGGGGGAAGGCGGTTGCCGCCGTCGGCCACGGGGGAACGTGGTGGGTCGCTGACCGGGGGAAGCCCCGACCCGTCCGACGGAAGACCCCTATTCTCTCCCATCCGGGGACCCACTCCGCGCACCGGTGCGGGAGCGGCCGTGAACCGGCCAAGATGGACCCATGGACGCCCCGCCCCGCCTGGTCCCACTCGTCGGGTCCTTCAACTTCCGGGACCTCGGCGGCTACCCGGGGCTCGACGGCCGGTTGACCCGGTGGGGGCGCCTGTTCCGCAGCGACGCGCTCCACGAGCTGACCGACGCTGACGTGGCCCGACTTCGGGCCATGGGGCTGCGCACGGTGGTCGACCTGCGCACCGAGCGCGAGCTGCACTCGTCGGGCCGCGGGCCCCTGGGGCAGGAACCGGTCTCCTTCCACCACCTGGCCGTCGTCCAGGAGGGCGTCCGGGGAACGGTCACGGCCGATGCCGAGGCGCTGGCCGCCCCGGCACCGCCCGGCGACGACCTGGCCGAGCGCTACCTGTGGTACCTCGACGTGGGCCGGGGCTCGCTGGTCGAGGCGCTGACCCTGCTGGGCGACAGCGACCGCTACCCGCTCGTCTTCCACTGTGCGGCGGGAAAGGACCGGACCGGGGTGCTGGCCGCCCTGGTGCTCGAGCTGGTGGGCGTGGACCGGGAGGTGATCGTCGCCGACTACGTGATCACCGCCGAGCGGCTCCGGTTCATCATGGACCGGTGGCGCGCCGATCCCCAGTTCGCCGAACGGATGGCGAAGGTCCCGGCGTCGCGGTTCAGCGTCGAGGCGCCCACCATGGAGGGGTTCCTCGACGGACTGGCCGGCCGGCACGGCGGGGCCCGGTCCTGGGCCCTCGAAGCCGGCGTGCCTCCCGAGGTGCTCGATCGCCTGGTCGCGCAGGTGCTGGAACCGGTGGTCTGACCGCCGGCGGGGGATGCCCCCTCCCGGGCACCGGGTCGTAGGATGGGGGCATGGTCGCCTCGTTCCTGGAGTCCCTCGCCCTCGGCGTAGTGGTACTTGCCGGCCTGTTCTGCGCCGTCGCGCTGACCGGCTGCTATTTCCTGTGGCGCAACGTGCGCCGTCGGATGCGGGCCTTCCGATCCCACGGAGCCGTCATCGGCGCCGCGGCGCTCTGGGAGTCCGCGGCGTCGAACCGCTGGAACCGGACGGCCGTGCCCGCCACCGCAGCCGAAGTGGCCGGCTGGTCGTCCACCCGGGTGCGCAAGGAGCTGTGGCGCTCGGTCGACCGGGCCGCCACCGCGGTCCGCACCGCCGACTCGGTGGGCGCCCCGACGGCGGAGCTGCCGTCACTGTGCCGCCGCCTGCAGGCTGCGGCGACCGACATCGACAAGGTCCTGCGGGTGGACCCGGCCGCCCCGGTGCCGGCCGCCCTGCACGCCCAGGTCGGCGAGGTGATGCGGGCCGCAGACGATGTGCAGCAGGCCGCGGTCGCCTCGGCCGGCGAGGCCGGCAGCCAGCGGATCCGGGAGCTGACCGAGGACGCCGGGAACGAGGTGGCGCTCCTCGACGCCGGACTGGCGACGTTGCGCTCCACCGTCCTCCCCCAGCTGCCCCAGTAGGGGGAACGCGATCCTGGTCCGGCCGGGGGTCCCGCACTACGGTCGCGTTCGTAGGCGACGTGCTCCGGGGGCTGACGGGGACACCTGAGCGGAGGGAGTCGGCCCCATGGCCCGGACGGAATCGCAGGACGTCATGGCGGATCGACCGGCGGATCGACCGGCGGATCGACCGGCGGATCGACCGGCGGATCGACCGGCGGATCGACCCACCGAGCACGTCGACGTGCTGGTCGTCGGGGCGGGCATCTCGGGGATCGACGCGGCGTACCACCTGTCGACCCGGCGGCCGGGTGCGACGTTCGCCGTGCTCGAGGCCCTCGGAGGCTACGGGGGCACCTGGCTCGTCCACCGGTACCCGGGGGTCCGGTCCGACAGCGACCTGTACACCTTCGGCTACGGGTGGAAGCCGTGGTCGGGCCCGCCCATCGCCACGGCGGACGAGATCCAGACGTACCTGGGGGAGGTCCTGGAGGAGCACGATCTGGCCCGGCACATCCGCTACCACCACCGCATCGACTCGGCGTCCTGGTCGGGCGAGGAGAACCGCTGGACGGTCGTGGTCACCCGGACCGACACCGGGGAGACGCTCCGGTTGACCGCCGGATTCCTCTGGATGTGCCAGGGGTACTACCGCCACGACGAGGGGTACACGCCCGACTGGCCCGGACTCGACCGGTTCGCCGGGACCGTGGTCCACCCCCAGACCTGGCCGGACGACCTCGACCTCGCCGACAAGCAGGTGCTGGTGATCGGCTCGGGGGCGACGACGGCGACACTGGTGCCGGCCATCGCCGACCACTGCGCGCACGTCACGGTGCTGCAGCGGTCGCCCACCTACTTCTACGCCGGGCCCAACGCCAATGAGCTGGCCGACATGCTCAACGTGCTGGAGCTGCCCGAAGAATGGGTGCACGAGATCGTCCGCCGCAAGCTCCTCCTCGACCTGCACGAACTGGTGAAGCTGTCCCTCGACGAACCGGAGCTGGTGCGGGACGAGCTGATCCGCATGGTGACCGAGCTCCTGCCCGAGGGCTACGACGTCGCCACCCACTTCACCCCGAGGTACGACCCGTGGCGCCAGAGGGTCGCCTTCGTGCCCGACGGCGACCTGTTCGCCGGGATCTCGGCCGGCCTGGCCACCATGGTCACCGACCAGATCGACCATCTCGACGAGCGCGGGGTGGTGCTCGCCTCGGGCGACCGGATCGACGCCGACGTCATCATCACCGCCACCGGCTTCAACCTGAGCGTGCTGGGCGGCATCGACTTCTCCGTGGACGGAGTCCCGCTCGACCTGGCGACGACGGTGACCTACCGCGGCGCCATGTTCACCGGGGTGCCCAACATGATCTGGGTGTTCGGCTACTTCCGGGCCAGCTGGACCCTGCGGGCCGACCTCCTGGCCGCGTTCGTCTGCCGGCTCCTCGACCACATGGACGAACTCGGCGTCCACCGGGTGACCCCCCGGCTGCGCCCCGAGGACGCGGACATGGCGGTCGGGCCGTGGATCGACCCCGCGGACTTCAACCCGGGGTACCTGCAGCGGTCGATGCACCTGATGCCCAGGAGTGGCGACAAGCCGGAATGGCGGCACAGCCAGGACTACTGGTCCGAGCGGGTCCTCTTCCCCGAAGCCGATCTCGACGACGGCTGCCTCGTCTACGAGTGAACGGCGGTGGTCGGGCGGGACCGGTCGACTGCAGCCCGGCCGACTGCAGCCCGGCCGACTAGAGCTCGGCGGTGACGGCGTCGGCCAGGACGCCGAGTCCGTCGTCGAGCAGTTCGGGCTCGATGACCAGTGGGGGGAGCAGCCGGAGCACGTTGCCGTAGCTCCCGCACGACAGGGTGACCACGCCGGCCCGGTGACAGGCCGCCACGATGCGCTTGGCGGCATCGGCGTCCGGCTCGGTGGTTCCCGGCCGGACCAGCTCCATGGCCATCATGGCCCCGCGGCCCCGGATGTCGCCGATGCCGGGGTGGTCGGCCTGCATGGCACCGAACCGCTCGCTGATCACGGCACCGATCTCGGTGGCGGTGGCGGCCAGGTCGTGGTCCTCCATGGTCCGGATGGCGGCCAGCGCAGCCACGCACGACACCGGGTTGCCCCCGTAGGTTCCGCCGAGGCCGCCGACGTGCACGTCGTCCATGAATTCGGCCCGGCCGGTGACGGCGGCCAGTGGCATACCGCCGGCCAGGGCCTTGGCTGTGGTGATCAGGTCCGGCACCACGGCCTCGTCGTCGCAGGCGAACCAGTCGCCGGTGCGGCAGAAGCCGGTCTGGATCTCGTCGGCCACGAACAGGACCCCGTTGGCCCGGCACCACTCGGCCACGGTCGGCAGGAAGCCGGGGGCGGGGACGATGAAGCCACCCTCGCCCTGGATGGGCTCGATCAGCACGCAGGCGGCGTTGTCCACGCCGACCAGACGTTCGATCTGCTCGATGGCCCGGGCCGCCGCCTCGGAACCGGTCATGCCCTCGGGGTCGCGGTAGGGGTAGGACATGGGGACCCGGTAGACCTCGGGCGCGAACGGCCCGAAGCGGTTGCGGTAGGGCATGTTCTTGGCGGTCAGCGCCATGGTGAGGTTGGTCCGGCCGTGGTAGGCGTGGTCGAACACGACGACACCCTGTCGCCCGGTGACGTGGCGGGCGATCTTGACTGCATTCTCCACGGCCTCGGCGCCCGAGTTGAACAGGGCGCTGCGCTTCTGGTGGTCG
>Ga0302157_10005109_pt1 | contig 14020 bp, 9 predicted proteins | sample I_Bog_N3_3_FD_193502 | JGI IMG/M metagenome (GOLD analysis project Ga0302157, IMG submission 193502) | Peat permafrost microbial communities from Stordalen Mire near Abisko, Sweden - I_Bog_N3_3 | ecosystem: Environmental > Terrestrial > Soil > Wetlands > Peat | place: Sweden: Abisko, Stordalen...
TGGAGCGCAAGGCCGGCGAGGTGCTGGACGAGGTGCGTTACCTGGTGATTCGGGTGCGGCGGAGACAGGGAACGTTGTTTGACGACGGCGTGTTGACCAGACATTTCGCCGTGGTGACGAACCGCTTCGACTTCGACGCGCGCCGGATCCTGCAGTGGCATCGCGAGAAGGCCGGAACGATCGAGGCGTTGCACGACACATTGAAGAACGATCTGGCCGCGGGCGTGCTGCCGTGCGGACGCTTCGGCGCCAACGCGGCGTGGCTGCGTCTGGCGCTGCTCACACACAATGTGCTCACGGGACTGAAGCGCATTGCGCTCAAGCCGGAGTATCTGCGGGCACGGCCCAAGCGGCTGCGCTTTCGAATCTTCTGCTCGCCCGGCAAGCTCGTACAACACGCACGTCAATTGCTGGCGCGCGTCAGACGGCGCGCCGCCGAGTTGCAGGAGTGGGCCGAGGCGTGGAAACTGCTGACGGCGCCAGCCTGAGCTTTGAGGGGCTAAACCAGCGCGCTGACAAGACATCCCCGATCCGCTCTTTGGCCCGAATTACTTCAACTTTGCCCGGCCAACACGCTGCAGTCCGGTGATCTGTGCGAAATCGCGGTTTCGCCTTCGGTGCTCAGTCCAATCAGCCCTTCACACCCCTCACCTAAGCATTCAACTCCTCACCGAGCGCTTCCTCCCCAGATCATCCAGCCTTACGGACGGATTACGGGGTGTTCTCCCCTGTGTTCTCCCCTGTCGGTAGTAAGTCAACTTGTCCGCTTTTATTCACACGTGATCTGTCCGCATCAGTCGACAAGGCCCGAAGTTCCTCTACTGCTGGCGCTTCGGGGTTTGCGCTTCTTCGTTACATTCATACTCGTCGTCGCGGCGGTGGGAAAGTGGGAATCCCGCTTTGGGATTTCCAAGGGGCAGTGGGAGCGGTGGGAAACCGTCTTTCGGTTTTCCAGGGCTTCCACGGTCCCGCCTTTTCCACGGCCGTCCCGTGTCTTTTTGCAGAACGTTTCGCGCGGCCTGGCATCGGCGTCATAGCGCCCGACCACGTGCGGTCCGTAACGGATCGAGACGTTCCCATCGAGGTGCTGATGGATGGTCACCGTGCAGCCGGCCAGCGAGTTGCGGAACCGGCTCTTCTCGACTTGCCAGTCGCGATCGCCGATGGCCACCGTGTTGTCTTTGGCTACCACGCGCTCGGTTTGCACCGTGAAGATCCAGTCCAGATCCGCGCGCGCCGTGCGGCGAAAGGCTGTTCCCTTTTCGGCCGGAACGGCCGTGAACTTCTCATTGAACGTCGCGATATAGCGCTCCCTCAGGAAGCGATTGGCAGCTTCCACCGTACCGACCCCGGCCAGTCTCAGCTCCTGTGGCAGCCGGCCCTGCCACGTTCCGAAGCTGCGCTCGCTGCGGCCTCGCGCCTGCGGCGAGTAGGCCGGAATCATCTGCACGCCCAACTCCTTCATCGCCCGGCCCACTTGCGTCAAACGATGCTTGTCCACCTTCTCACCGGCCTTCGGCGTCACGAAGAAATGGCTCCCGCGGTCGCTGTACAAGGCGCAGAACAGGCCCTTGGTTTCGATCACCTCGCGCAGTCCGGCCATGACCGTGCGCGTCGATTCCTCTTCCACCAACTGCGCGTAGTAGATCTCGCTCGTGGCGTCGTCCAGAATCACAATCAAGTCGTACCAGCGCTCGTCGCCGAACCACTGATGTTTGCTGCCGTCGATGTGCAGCAGCATGCCCGGCAGCGGCCGCCGCTCCCGGCGCCGCCGGTGTTTGCCGCGCTTGCGCTGACGCGCCACCAGCCCCGCTCCCTGCAGCGCTCTTTGCACCCAGGTGTAGCTCAGCTCGATACCGTGCTCCTCGCGCAGCTTCTCGTGAAAGTGCCGAATGTTCAGGTCGAAGTAGGTCTCCTGGTAGAGCCGCAACACCTTCTCCGCCGTGGCCAGAGGTACCCGCTTGTCGCTCGGCCGGCCCTTGCGCCGGTCCGCCAATCCCGAGTAGCCGTGCTCCTCTAAGCGTTCCCGCCAGCGCCGCATCGTGCGATCCGTCACGCCGATGATCTCGGCCGCTGCCCACCACGTGATCTTCTTCGCCATCGCCTTCAGCAACACGTCTTGCAGTTTCATCATCCGCTCCACTTCCGCGGCTGGGCATTGCTTGGGCTGATTCACTCACCCAGCGTCACCCGCCACTTGGCTCGAGCGGACAGATCATGTGTGAATTGGAGCGGACAGATCACATACTAGCGACAGGCTCCGCCATACCGCTTGCCTTCAGGCTCATCTTGTGTTGGAATCAACCCCTGCTTCAGGCTCACCTTGCATTGGACAAGACTGCGGGATCGCCATTTTCACCTGCGTGATACCCTGTAGGGTCATGCCGGCTGATCCGATTGATCCGCGCGCCGGAGAGCGCCCTTGGAGCCCGTCCTCATGGAAGAACTTTCCAGTCCTCCAGCAACCTACCTATCCCGATGCCGCCGCGCTCGAACACGCGCTCGTGGAACTCGCGGAATTGCCACCGCTGGTAACGAGTTGGGAGGTTATCGCCCTGCAGGAGCAACTCGCCGATGCCGCCCTCGGCCACCGGTTCGTCCTACAGGCCGGCGACTGCGCCGAGCGCATCTCGGAGTGCTCGTCCCAGCGGATTACGAACAAGTTGAAGATCCTGCTTCAAATGAGTCTCCTGCTGGTGCAAGGCGCCGCGTGCCCTGTGATCCGGATCGGGCGTTTCGCTGGCCAGTACGCTAAGCCGAGATCTTCGGACCTGGAGGAGCGGGACGGTGTCCGCCTGCCCAGTTATCGCGGCGATCTGATCAACCATCCGGAGTTCACGCGAGAGGGTCGCACCGCCGATCCACAGTTACTGATTGCCGGTTACGAGCGGGCCGCGCTCACCCTGAACTACATCCGCGCCCTGATCAAGGGCGGGTTTGCGGACCTGCATCACCCCGAGTACTGGGATCTCGATTGGGCCGAAACCTCGCCCATGGCGGGTGAGTACCACCGGCGGATTGCGAGCGTCAAAGACTCGCTCCGCTTCATGGAAAACATCCTCGGCATTCGCGCGGGCGATACCGACCGGATCGACTTCTACACCAGCCACGAGGCGCTCCACCTTGGCTATGAGCAGGCGCAAACTCGCCGCGTGCCGCGGCGTCCCGGCTGGTTCAACCTGTCTACCCACTTCCCGTGGATCGGTATTCGCACCTCGGCTTCCGCTGGGGCTCACGTCGAGTACATGCGCGGAATCGACAATCCAGTCGCGGTCAAGGTTGGAACGGCGACAGACCTCGACGACTTGCTCCGCTTGACCGATGTCCTCAATCCGCACAACCGCGCGGGCCGGCTGACTCTGATTCATCGCTTCGGCGCGGAGAAGGTGGACAAGGCTCTACCGCGAATGATCGAGACCGTGCGGCGCGAAGGCAAGATTGTGCTGTGGGTCTGTGACCCGATGCACGGCAACACGCGCACCGCTTCGAACGGATACAAGACCCGCTCGTTCGACGACATCGGAGCGGAGCTACGAGCGTCGTTCGACATTCACCATGGCTGTGGCAGCCGTCTGGGAGGCGTGCACATCGAACTCACCGGCGAAAACGTCACCGAATGCACGGGCGGCGCGCGCGGGTTGAGCGAGTCCGATCTCAGCCAGGCGTACGAAAGCGAGGTCGATCCGCGCCTCAATTATGAACAGGCGCTCGAAATCGCCATACTCATCGCGGGAAAACTCGCCTCGATTCGCGAAGACGCCTGACGGACCGGGCCGCGTAGTGACGTTTTCAATACGGAAGGCACGGGTGAATGCGGGCGCGCGCCGGGCTCCAGCGCGGCGCTCCGCGCTGCGTGGAGCCAATGAGTGCGCCGGAGACATAGGGAGCACAAGGCCGCCACTCCGTCACGGTCACAGTTCCGAACCAGGCGCAAGATCCCCTGGTGAGATCGCAGGATCGGGCGCCTGCGCGTGCCTGTCTCCCACCGCAGGTCTTCGATAGGAAACAATGGAACGTGGGTTTTCCAGCATGTCATTCATTCACGAAGATTTCCTTCTGAGCAACGCCGCGGCGCGGCGGCTGTATCACGGCTACGCCGAAAGCGAGCCTATTCTTGACTACCACTGCCACCTGAGTCCGAAGGACATCGCCGAGAACAGGCGATTTGCGAACCTGTTCGAGATCTGGTTGGAGGGCGACCATTACAAATGGCGCGCGATGCGCGCCAATGGCGTGCCTGAACAACTGTGTACCGGCTCTGGCAGCCCTTACGAGAAATTCCTGGCCTGGGCGAGGACCGTCCCACTGACGCTTCGCAATCCGCTCTATCACTGGACTCATTTGGAGCTGAAGCGCTACTTCGGCGTCGACGAGCTGCTCGACGAATCCACCGCGCCCCGAATCTGGGAGATTGCGAACGAGCAACTCTCGGGCGGCGACCTGTCGGCTTGGGACATTCTCCGCAAGTTCCAGGTACGCGCTCTTTGCACGACCGACGACCCCGTGGACGATCTGCGCTGGCACCTGCAGATCGCGGACTCGGCGTGCCCCGCGAAGGTCCTGCCTACGTTTCGTCCGGACAAAGCATTGAATGTTCACACGCCCGAGGCATTCAACGTCTGGACGGATGCGCTCGCCTTAGCGGCTGGCATGGAGATCGTTCGGTTCGACGAGTTCAGGGCCGCGCTCCGCAAACGCCACGACTTTTTCCACGCAGCAGGCTGCCGACTATCCGATCACGGGCTTAGCGTCTGCCCCCGCGTCGACGGCACGGCGCTCGAAGCGACCGCGATCTTCGACCGCGCGCGCGCCGGGATTGCTGCCGATCCGGCGGAGCAACAGCGATTCGCAGGCGTTCTCCTGCGTTACTTTGCTCATCTCGATGCGGAGAAGAGGTGGACCAAACAACTGCATCTTGGAGCACGCCGGGACAACAACAGTCATGCGCTGGCCCAGTTGGGGCCTGACAGGGGGTTCGATTCCATCGGCGATTGGCCGCAAATCGACGCGCTCGGAGCCTTCCTCGACGCCGTGGAACGCGAAGGCCGCCTCCCGAGAATGGTTCTGTACAATCTCAACCCGGCGGACAACTACGCGTTCGCGACCATGGCCGGGAATTTCATGGACGGCTCGGTCGCGGGCAGAATCCAACTCGGAAGTGGCTGGTGGTTCCTCGACCAGAAAGAGGCCATAGAGTGGCAGGTCAACGCGCTGTCGCACTGTGGATTGCTAGCACGCTTTGTCGGCATGCTGACCGATTCACGCAGCTTCATGTCATACCCACGACATGAGTACTTTCGCCGAGTGGTGGCCAATTTGCTGGGCCGCGACATGGAACTCGGTCTCATCCCGGACAGGGAAGATCTGGTTGGAGCCATGCTCAGCAACATCTGCTTCGCTAACGCTCGTGACTTTCTCAGCCTGCCTGCCCTGGCTGGCTGAAAGATCTCCGGACGAGCCGCCAATGGGATGGTATGTTGGTGGAACTAAGATGGCAGACGGGAGAGCCAATTCCGCAGGAGTCGTGACCCCTGAAAGATCGAAACAGCCGATCATCGTCAGGTTCGTCACGAGTTCGGTGGCCGTCCCGGGAGACCTTCATGAGTAAACCTGACGTTCTGATCGTGGGCGCTGGGCTCGCAGGGTTGTGTTGTGCGCGAGCCTTACGGCGGCATGGCGTGTCCTTCGAGATCCTCGAGTCTTCCGATGGAATTGGCGGTCGCGTGCGAACCGACTGCCAGGACGGATACCTGCTGGACCGCGGATTCCAGGTGTTGTTGACCGCTTATCCCGAAGCCCTCGACCAGCTCAATTACGAGGCGCTTGGCTTGCGACCCTTCGTCTCCGGCGCGCTGATTCGCTACCATGGCCGGTTCATTCGTCTGACCGATCCGTGGCGGGAGCGGGGCGCTTTCCTCAATAACCTCTTCGCTCCGATCGGATCGTTGAGCGACAAGTACCGCGTCTGGAAACTTCGTAACGATCTGATGAGCAAGAGCATTGCGCAGATTTTCAGCGGCGAGGAGACCTCGACTTTGCAGGCTCTTCGCCGGCGCGGCTTCTCGGTCCGGATGATCGAGAGCTTCTTCAAACCGCTCCTGGGCGGAATTCTGCTCGACGGCAAGCTGACGGCTTCTTCGCGCATGTTTGAATTCGTCTTTAAGATGTTGGCGGAGGGCGACAGCGCAGTGCCCGAAAGAGGCATGGGCGCAATTCCGGCACAGCTTGCCGAAGATCTTCCGGAGGGTTCGATCCGCTTGCAGTCGAAGATCCAGTCGATCGCCCCCAGGCAGGTTGTTCTGGAATCCGGCGAGACTCTGCGGGCGAAGTCCATCGTCGTTGCCACCGACGGGCCGGAAGCGTGCCATTTGCTCGGCTATTCGCACAACATCAACTCCAGGAGCGTGTCGGTCCTCTATTTCGTCGCGAAGGAGCCACCTCTCGATGAGCCGATTCTGGTGATCAACGGCGGTAGCCGTGGCCCGGTCAACAACGTCTGTGTCCCGAATCTGTTGCAGCCGTCCTACGCGCCCCAGGGCAATTGGCTGGTCTCGGCGTCCGTAATCGGCTGGCCGACGAGCGACGACAAGATGCTGGTGAACATGGTACGCAGCCAGCTCCGCCGTTGGTACGGCCTCATTGCGCTGGAGTGGCGTCTGCTGCGCACATACCGGATTCTCCACGCACACCCGGTCACCTACCCCATGGAATGGCAGCAGGCGCCGCATGTTTCCGAGGGTCTGTACGTGTGCGGCGACCATCGCGCCACGCCATCCATCCAGGGGGCGATGGAGTCCGGCCGGCTCGCGGCCGAAGCGCTTTTGCAGGAGTTGGGCATCTCCGTCGAACCCGGCGAGCGCGAAGTCTCGGTCGTCCCCGGCCAGCTCGGCGGGCGCGCGGGATGGGATGAACACGCCAAGGAGCAGGACGAGGACGACTGAGCCGGGCGGGTTCACGAGCCTTTGCCTTCCTTGCCAACCGGCGACGGCGGAATCAGCAGAGGCGCCCGCTGGCTGCGAAGCTCGCGCTACGGGTTGTGAGTCGTGGATCGGCCCTATTCTCAAAGCTGGCAAACTCAGTTCGCCGCTCCTTTCTGCAGCCGCTACCGAGGGCTTCTAAGGATTCGCGTCAGGCGCACCCGTTGATCGAATCCAGACTGAACGCCCGTTTGCGTCCCGTGTTCACGATCTGCCCCTGGAACATATGCTTGCCATTCACCAACAGATCCACTGGACGATCCAGCGGAAAGTCGAACGCCACAACATCGCCCGGACCCAGTTGCAGCATTTCCTGCACCGTCATGGTGGGCCCCTGGAGCCGGGAGTCGAACTTGACCTGCGATGGTAGCAGAAGTTTTAGAGCCCTCTGGCGATCTTCCTCCGAGGCCTCGGCCTTACGGACCGACCATTGCTGATCGAACTTCTGCCGCAGCATTTTGATGATGATCGAGGGAATCCCGACGTTCATCATGCCGGCCAGTTCGCCAATGCGGATTTCGATTCCCACAGCGACCACGGCCTCGCTGGGAGACAAAATCTGCAGCAACTGAGGCTCGGTTTCGTGCTTCTCAAGCTTGAAGTTGATCGGCGTGATCGGTGACCAGGCGTCCTCCAAATCGTGGAGCACGATGCGCAATACGCCATCCAGCAGGCTCTCTTCAATCTCCGTAATTTCCCGGTCCACTTTCAGACGGGTCTTGCCACTGCCGCCGAGCAGCATCTCAAGCACCGGGTAGACGATGGTCGGGTTCATCTCGAGTATCGCATTGCTATCAAAGGGCTTCATCGCCATGGACACGATGCAGGACGGTGAAGGCAGGCACTGCGTGAATTCGAGAAACGAAATCTGTTCCACCGAAACCAGATTCACCATCACGTAAGCGCGTAGGTAGGCCGAGAGGCTGGAGGCGAGGCTGCGTGCGAAGTTCTCATGCAACATGTGGATGGATCGAAGCTGATCCTTTGCGATGCGGTCAGGGCGGCGGAAATCATACGGCTGCGCCTTTTTGGCCGGGTCGTCCGCCGCTTTAGCCTTCTGCATGCGCTTGAAGACACTGTCGATTTCCTGTTGAGATAGAACGCGATCCAGGGCCATGACACCCTTTCTATCGGCGGTTCCGGCCTCGAACTTTACAGCTCTGGCGGCTTTTCTGGCAGGAATCATGCCTCCTGGAGCGGCATGGGGATGCCAGGCCGACTGGCGGGTTTGGCGGCGCTTGATAGCCTAGATGGTGGGATGCGGCGGTTCTTCATACAAAACTTCGGGTGCAGGGCGACGCAGGCTGACGGCGCCGCGTTGCAGGGCCTGCTCGAACGGCAGGGCCTGGCCGAAGCCGCCGAGGCTCAGAGCGCCGACCTCGTAATCCTGAACACGTGCACGGTGACCGCCGCCGCGGATGACGATGTTCGCAAGAGCATTCACAGGGTCCACCGGGAGAACCCCGAGGCGCGGATTCTTGTCACCGGCTGCTATGCCCAGCGGGCGCCGGAAGAGCTGGCGCTGATACCGGGCGTGGACTGGGTTGTTGGCAACTCTCACAAAACACGGATTCCGGAACTGATCTCGCTTGCTTCCGCGCGGGCTCCCGGCGGCGCCGATTCCTCGCTTGCAGCCCAGGCTCCGTATCATGGGCAGATCCATGTCGGCGACATCTTTGCATCCACCGAGTTTTTATCTGCCCCGGTGGATGACGCTTTCGGCGACAGATCGCGCCCGAATCTGAAGATTCAGGACGGCTGCTCGAACGTCTGCAGCTTTTGCATTATCCCTTCTGTACGAGGCAGGAGTCGGTCCATGCCGGTGGACCAGGTTTTCGATCAGGTCCGCTCGCTCGCCCGCAACTATGCCGAAATCGTGCTCACTGGCATCAACCTCGGCCGGTGGGGGCGCGAGAGCGGATTCCGGGCAGAAGACCGGATGCGCCTTGTCGATTTGCTGAGACTGGTTCTGCGGGAGACCGATATACAGCGGTTGCGCATCAGCTCCGTCGAGCCGATGGATTTCAGCGACGAGTTGCTCGAACTGATGGCCTCCACCGAGCGGATCTGCCGGCATGTCCACGCGCCTCTGCAATCGGCCTCGGACAGCGTGCTGAAGCGGATGAAGCGCCGCTACCGGGCGCGGCACTACGAGGACCGGCTGTGCCGCTCCCACGCGCTCCTGCCCGATGCCGCCTTCGGAGCCGACGTGATGACGGGCTTCCCCGGCGAGACTGACGATGAGTTCCGGGAGACGTACGATTTCATCGAGCGGCTGCCATTCACCTATCTGCACGTCTTCACCTACTCATCGCGCCCAGGGACGCCCGCCGCTGCGATGCCGCAGGTGCCCGCACCTCTGCGCAAAGAGCGGACCCGCATCCTGCGGGAGCTCGGCGCGATGAAGAACCTGGCGTTCCGGCGCTCGCAAAGAGGCCGCACGCTTAGTGCCGTGACGCTCGACAATGGCACCGCGTTGACCACGAACTACCTCAGCGTCGAACTGAGCGCGCCGGGCACGCCCGGCCAACTGATTGAGGTGACACTGGGCGAGGCCACCTCGCGCGGTGTCGCCCAAGCCACGCTCTTCCCGTTTCTGGCGCCCTGAGAAATCGTCTACGATGAGAGCACCATGGTCCTAACGATGTGGATCGTCGCTATCGCATTAGGCCTATTTGCTCTCCACCGTCTGGCGCTGTGGATGGAGAGCCGCGGCTGGATCTACTACGTGAAGACGCGAGCCAGCGGCGGCGCGCTCGCTTCGGCCATTCTCGAACTCCAGCAGATCGCGCAGCCCGGGACCAGGTACATCCTTGAGATGAAGCGCGAGTCGCGCGCGGAGCAGGACGGCGAGTCCGATCCCAAGTAACCCGTGTCACGCGAGTGGCAGAGTGAAATCGGAACTTTGGACGTGGCGAGTGAACGCCTCGGCCTGCGCATGGCCGCTCTCGACGCCCCGGAATTTGGCAATCTGCTCCTGCAAAGCGTAAAACTTCTCCGGCGACTGGCTGGCATGAGCGAAGCACGCCGTTCGCTTGAGAGCGGCCTGGGCGCTGATGTCCACGTAATGGGTCGGAGCGAACTGCAGCGTGTCCTCGCCTGTCGACACCTCGTAGTAATAGAGGGCGAAGCTCCTGTGCATCCGCATCCAGGCCTCGTAGACCAGCGACGAGATCGCCCGGTGGTCGGCGTGTCCGTCGATCGGCCATTGCGCAAAGACGACGTCAGGCTTCTGCGCCGCGAGCAGTTGGTGGAACTCGGCGTAGTGACGCTGGTCGACCACGGACTGCCCGTCGATGTGTCCCGCGAATACCGGGCGCGCTTTGAGAATCTCGCAGGCTTTCCGGGCTTCCGCCGATCGGATGGCGCCCGCCTCTTGCGGCGCTTTGCCCTCGATCCCGCCCTCGCCGCGATTCAGGTAAAGCAGGACGACCTCGTGGCCGAGATCGGAGTAACGGGCGACGGTTCCTCCGCAGCCGTACTCGGGGTCTCCGGGGTGGCCGCCTGTAACCACCACACGCAGTTTGCGCGGGGGAACCGGTGGTTCGGCGGCCAGCAGGACGGCACCGGGCAACGCCGCTATCAATGCGGACTGTTCGAGGATTCGGCGCCGAGAGAAAGTTGGCATAGCAAGTCTGGAGTGACCTCATCGTACCTCAGCCGCCCCGGCCGGCGTTACGGTTGGTACCCTTCAGAAGAGGCACTGCAAACCTTTGAGTAATCCCACCTGGGACGCCGGTCTCTATCTCCGTCATGGCAAGGAAAGGACGCAAGCGGCTATCGATCTTGCGGCTCGCGTGCGGCTTGAAGGGCCGCGCCGGATTATCGATCTGGGCTGCGGCCCGGGCAACTCGACAGCGGTCTTGCGCGCCCGCTGGCCGGACGCGCAGATTACGGGTCTCGACCAGTCCGAGGAGATGCTGGCCGAGGCGCGCCGCGCCTTCCCTCCTGGCGAATGGGTCCAGGCCGATATCGCCAACTGGGCGGCCGGGCAGCCTTACGACCTCGTTTACTCCAACGCCGCCCTGCAATGGGTGCACGGCCACGCGCACCTCATTCCGCACCTGCTGGAGCAAGTCGCTCCGGGCGGGGCTCTGGCGGTGCAAATGCCTGCCCATTTCGAGTCGCCGCTCCACCTTCGCATGCGGCAAATTGCGCTCGACGCCCGCTGGCGCGACCGGATGGGCGGTGCGATTAACTCCCTTGTCGAAGAACCTCCGGCATATTACTACGACCTGCTCAGCCCGCGCGGTTCCCACGTTGAGATGTGGGAAACCGAGTACATCCAAGTGATGGAGTCCGCTGGGGCGATCCTGGAGTTCATTCGAGGCACGGGGCTGAGGCCATATCTGGAGGCGCTGGGCAAAGACGACGACCGCGAGCACTATGTGCGCCTGCTGGCCGATGCCGTCGCGCACGACTATCCCCAGCGGAGTGACGGCAAGGTTCTGTTCCCGTTCCGGCGGCTGTTCTTCATCGCGTACCGCTGACGGCGAATTCCAGCCCCGCAGGCCGGATCCGTTTCGCCAGCCGGGGATGAAAGTCATTCGAGCTTTCCTACTTTACGGCCAGGGTGACGCCGCTCTGGCTGCTGGCAGTGCCCACAGTCACCACGAGCGCCGCATCGCCCGCAGGCACTCCCGCAGGCACGGTGGCGTTTACCAGCAGGATGCCGGAGACGCTCCCGGGAGCCGACGCGGCCTGGGCCGTTGCTGGCAGACCGCCGATGGTCACGGAGACGCTCTGCGTGGGTTGCGGCAGGATTGTACTCTCAATCCGTCCGTCGACGGCAGGCGGATTCAGCACTCCAGCACCGGTCATGTAGAGGAGGAGATTGGAGCCGGCCGGGGCCGGGTTCAACGAAGAGTTGAGCGCGAGGATGAACAGCCCGGAGTCGAAAGAGAATGCCAGGGCTGGGCCCTGTCCGGTGCCGTCGGCCGTGAAAACGCCGGGCGCGGCGGGGACGACCTGTGTTGGGAAGGGGTCCGAGCGGCTGTTCTGGTACTCCACCTGAACGGCGGACGCCGCCGCCAGGGCAGCCGTGTAGGGCACCATAGCCAGCACTGAGGCCGATGAGGCGCCAAGCACCGGTGCGGGCGCGCCATTGAAGAGGACGCGCACGTTGGACAGGTTGGTGCCGATGAGGCCCGACTTGCCGGAAATCGGGTCCGCGGCGCCGCTCGCGGGGCCGAGGTTTTGCCCGGTGATCTTCACCAGTGTGCCGGGCGCGATAGCCGCTGCGCCCGACGCCGCGTTCACAATAGCGGAGATAACGGGCTTGGGAGCCTTCAGCGCGCTCGACTCGGGAACAATCAGCAGCGTGACCGAGTAGGCGGGGAAATTGGCGCCTACGCCGTTTACCGTCGTGCTCTGGTCCGGCAGGCGGACGATCGCGCTTAGATTCGCGGCGCTGAATTGCCAGAGCTGAACCGTGCTATCAGGCTGGAAATTGTTGAGGGCAATGTTGCTGCTGAGTTCACCAGCGGTCTTGTTGATCACCATCAGCGTCAGCGCGGAATCCGAGCGCTGTGCCGCGTAGATGGCGAGTTGATCCTGGTTGTCGCTGGCCGCGGAGATGCTGGTTTCGCCGAACGCGCCGCCTTGGCCGTCGTAATTGCGATACATCCTGAACGCGAACGCTACCGGGTCTGCGGGCTGGATGCTTTTCGAACCCCACAGTGTGGCCAGGTCGAGTCCCTCGCGTCCGAACACGCCCAGCAGGTCGGCTTGCGCCAGCCCGCCATTCACTTTCTCTTCGTCGCCGAGGATGTATTCGGTAATCGACATCTTCGTGCCCGGATAGTTGCTAGCGATCCACTGCTTCATGCGAGGGATGAGGCAGACGCATTGCGCCGTTGTCCAGTTTGGGTAGGCGGGATAGCCGCCGTTTGGATGCAGTAAATACTCGTCCGCGGCGTTACTGAACGTCGCGTTGGAGTTGCCGGAGAGGATGAAGTTCGGGTCCCAGAAGACGCGCGTCGATTGGAGCCGCGCAGCGTTGGAGCCCGTGTCGTCGCCGCTGATGCTCGTGCCCGGCATGTAGCCGTGGACGTCGAAGTAGTCGAGCAGACGCTGGCCGTGGACCTGCTCGTATTGGGCGAACTGCTGCAGGTAATAGGCCGCAAAGTCGATGTTGCCACTTGCCTCGCGATCGACCGGGTTGTTCCAGTATTTCCAAGCCTCGGCCACGGTCGCGGACGCATTGGTACTCCACCCGCTGACGAGATCCTCATTGGAGAAGAAAAGGTCACTCCATCCGGACGTGATCGGGCCGGCCACGGCCGCGGTCGGATCAGCGGCCTTGACTGCCTGCGCGAAGTCCAATCCAGCCGTCGCCACTTCTTTGAAAGTGGAACTCGCGGGATGGATGTTGCGGTGCACGCCGGACCACCAGACGGGCTCATTGTCCATCTCCCAGATCGCGACGCCACCCTGCGCCGCCGGACCGTATGTGCTGATCTCCTTCGCCACCCATTGCTGCATGAACGATGGACTGACCGCGGTGTCCGTGTCGGTCGGATCGTTCACGATGTTCTTGCCACTGGTATCTACCCCCGAAGCGCAATTGTGATTGCCATATGGGTCGGTCCAGGATCCGTCCGGAGGATTGGCTCCGCCCGGGGCCGGGCCAGTTCCCGTCATCTGGTTCGGATATTTTTGGAGGTCGAAACTGCACGGATAGGCCGGATTCGCGCTCGTCACCCAACCCATGATCGGGATGGTGCCCACGCTCTTTGCGCCACCCTGCAGATTCATCTCGTGAAACTGCTCGAACGTGACGCTCTCGTTTGCGATCGATGTCATCCCCGTTTCGAAATACCAGTCCGCGCCAGAGTTTGAAGTCTCGGACTGCCAGTTGAACTGCGAGGTCGCGTCTCCGCCCCAGCGCGTCACGCTCAGCCGGAGATCGTAAACCATGCTGGTCGCGCCGAGCGTGTAACCGTTGATGCCGTAAATGTCAGGGCTGATCGCGTGGCGGTTCAACGCGGCGTCTACGCTGAGGGCCGGTCCTTGCGTGAAACTCTGCGCGGTTAAGCCGGAAG
>Ga0302157_10005121_pt1 | contig 14002 bp, 8 predicted proteins | sample I_Bog_N3_3_FD_193502 | JGI IMG/M metagenome (GOLD analysis project Ga0302157, IMG submission 193502) | Peat permafrost microbial communities from Stordalen Mire near Abisko, Sweden - I_Bog_N3_3 | ecosystem: Environmental > Terrestrial > Soil > Wetlands > Peat | place: Sweden: Abisko, Stordalen...
AACCGAAAACAGTTTTCCTTCTCGCGGTTGCTGTTTCGGTTTGAATTCACTGACAACCCTCCGCTCGCAGTGACGGCCGTGGGACCCTCTCACGCCGCCGCCGCCGCGCGCGACAGATCTCCGGCGTTGTCGAGCGTTTCGATTTTCCAGCTCAGCTCCATCAATTTCCGCGTCTGCGCCTCGGGAACGATTCCGTCGGCGAGGTCGAGGAACTTGCGTTCGAGATCGGCGTCGGACATCGGCTTCTCGACGCTGCCGACGGCCTTGTCGATGCGCCGCGAAAGCGTGCGCCCGTCGTTCGACGTGATCGTCATCTCGATCTGCTCCGGCTTGATTGTGGTATCCACGATCGGGTTGACCTTGGCGCGCAACGCGACCACGGTCGGATCGTTGACGGAGCGATCGGAGAATTGCTTCTCGCCGCCGGCGCCCTCGACGATGGCGACGGCGATGGCGTGATAGATGCTGAACTTGCCCTCCAGCCCGATCTTCGGCGTCTTCTTGCCGGTGAGTTCGAGCACCAGCGGATTGACGCGAATGTCGATCGCCTTGATCTGATCGGCCTTCAGCCCATTTTCGTTGCGCAACTGGATCGCCGCGTCGATCCCGGGGTGCATGACGATGCCGCAGGCGAACGGCTTATAGGTATTGAGCGCGGCCTCGTAGCGGGTTCCGAGCCCGTCGAGGATTTCCGAATAGTCCTGTTTGGTCGAGATCGTGTTGGCCCAGCCGCGCTTGGCCTCGATCATGGCGTCGGAACTCGTGAAGTTCCTGGAGGCGAGAATGGCCGCAAACAGCCCGTCGGCAGCGGCGCGGCCGGGATTGAAGCTCTTGTTCATCGAGCCGAAGGATTCGCGCAATCCCACCGGCTGCGAGGCGGCGAGGCCGAGCGCCCAGACCATCTGCTGTTCGGTGAGCCCCATCAACTTGCCCGCCGCCGCCGCTGCGCCGAATACGCCGGCGGTGCCGGTGATGTGCCAGCCGACGTCGTAGTGATTGGGATAGACGGCGTTGCCGATGCGGCACTCCGTCTCGACGCCGAGCACCAGCGCGTTGAGGAAATCGCGGCCCGACACCGGCTTCATCTCGGCATAGGCGAGAATGGCTGACGCCACCGGGCCGGCGGGATGAATGATCGTCTTCAGATGGGTGTCGTCGTAGTCGAAGATATGGCTCGACACGCCGTTGACGAAGGCGGCGTTCATGATGTCGAAACGCTCGTGGCGAGCCAACAACCCCGCCTGCGGCGGCCCGGAGAACGGCGCCAGCGCCGCGACCGCGACTTCGACCGTCTCGTGGCGCGAGCCGCCGACGGCGACGCCGACCCAGTTGAGCAGGGTGCGCGCGCCTTGCTTGCGCACGTTGGCCGGCAGTTCCTCGTATTTGGCGTTGACCAGATAATGCGCCAGCAGTTTCGTGACCTCCGGCGGCTTGGCGGGAGCCGGGGCCGGCGTTTCCGCGGCGGCGGCCAACGTCGGCATCCCCACGAGCGGCAGCGTCGCGGCCGTCTGCAACAACCGTCTGCGATCGGTGAGCATTCAGTCCCCCCTGTCTTTGTTGGTTTGCGCGAGTTGGGCGGCGAGCCGGATCGCGTTTTCCAGCGCCCCGGTCTTGGCGATTCCCTTGCCGACGATATCATAGGCGACGCCGTGCGAGGGCGTCGTGAACACCGTCGACAGGCCCGCGGTCACCGTGACGCCGCGGTTGAAGCCCTTCAACTTGGTCGCGATCTGCCCCTGGTCGTGATACATCGCCACCACGCTGTCGAACTCGCCGGCGAAGGCGCGGACATAGACGGTGTCGGCGGGATAGGGACCGCTGCAACCGATGCCGCGCTTGGCGGCGGCCTCGACGGTCGGGCGGATGATCTCGATCTCTTCGCGTCCAAACAACCCGCCTTCGCCGCCATGCGGATTGAGCGCGGCCACCGCGATTCGCGGCCTGGCGACGCCGGCCTTGCGCAACATGCGGTCGGCGAGTTCGATCGCCTCGGTGATCGTCTCCGGCGTGACGTGATCGATCGCCTCGCGCAGCGCCTGATGGCCTGTTACCCGCGACATCCATTGGCCGTCGAGCACGTTCATCTCGGAGAAATAGCCGTCGTGGCCGACGAGGCTGGCGAACATCTTGTGCTCGTCGGGGAACTTCCAGCCGCCGTCGAACATCGCGCGCTTGTTGAGCGGCGCGAAGGTGATGGCGTCGATCTCGCCGGCTTTGGCGAAGTCGATGGCGCGCGCCAGCGTTTCCCCGGTAAGCCGACCGGATTCGCCGCTCGCGGCGCCGAGCGGGAAGCGTGTGGGGTCGGTGTTGGCGAGGTCGACGAGTTGCACGGCCGCGCTCGTCCAAGAGGCGCGGCGCGGCGAGCCGATGCGTTCGTAGGCCAGAGTCACCCCCGCCTGTTGCATCCCCATTTCGAACACCCGCGCGTCGCCGACGACGACGAGTCGCGCGACCGAAGCCATATGCCCCTCGGCGAGCACTCGGGCGATCTGCTCGGGGCCGATGCCCGTGCTATCGCCGGGGGTGAGGCCGATGATCGGCAGTTCCGTTCTTTCAGTCGTCATCAGGCGTCACTCTCTCTCGATTCCGCACAAGCGGCGCGCCATGCGCCGGCGTCGAACTTGCCGTCCCATTTGGCGACCACGATCGCGGCGACGGCGTTGCCGATCGTGTTGGTGACCGCGCGTCCCAGCGACATGAAGCGGTCGACGCCGAGCAGCAGCGCCAGACCGTCGGCCGGCAGTTTGGCGGCGATCACGGTGGCGGCCAGCGCGCCGAAGGCGCCGCCGGTGACGCCGGCCGCGCCCTTGCTGGTGAACAGCATGACGACGAAGATGCCGAGTTGCTGTGCGGGCGTCACTTCGATGCCGTAGACCTGGGCGACGAACATCGTGCTCAGCGGCAGCGTCAGCGCGACGCCGTCGAGGTTGAACGAATAGCCGGAGGGGATGACCAACCCGGCCACCGCCCGGTCCACGCCGGCGTCGGGCAGTTTCTGCAACATCCCGGGGATCGCGGTTTCCGACGACGAGGTGCCGATCACGACCAGCAATTCCTTGCCGAGCAGGCGGATGAGGTCGATGAGCCGCATGCCGACCGCGCGGCAGATCGCGCCCAGGCCGACGAAGACGAACAGCGCCATCATCGCCCAGGCGGTCCCGACGAGCTTGGCCAGCGCGTAAAGCGTCGCCGGGCCGAATTTGCCGACGGTGAAGGCGAGCGCGCCGAACACGCCGATGGGCGCCAGCGCGACGACGACGCGCACGACGCTGAAGGCGAAGTCGGTGAGCCGGTCGACGCCGACGCGCACCGGCGCGCCGCGTTCGCCCATCAACAGCAGGCCGACGCCGCAGAACAACGCGAGGATCAGCACTTGCAGCGCGTCGCCGCTGGTGAAGGCGCCGAAGAAGTTCTCGGGGAACATGTGCTGGATGTAAGCGGAGATCGAGCCGACCTGCGCCTTGGCGAATTGCGCCGCTGTTTCCGCCTGAGCCGCGCTCGCCGGCGCCACGCCCGCGCCGGGCCGCGCCCATTGCACGACGACGAAGCTGAACGCCAGACACAGCGTCGTCACCGCCTCGAAATAGACGAGAGACTTCAGCCCGATTCGTCCGACGGCGCGCATGTCGGCGACCTGCCCGACGCCGCCGACGACGATGAGGAAGATCCGGGGGCGCGATGGTCATCTTGATCAGCGAAATGAAAACGTCGCCGATCGGCTTCAGTTGCACGGCGAAGTCGGGCGCCAGCGCGCCGACGCCCGCGCCGACGATAGCGCCGAAAATCACCAGCGCCCAGGATTCTCTCCAGAACGGCCTATGGCTGCGTTCGGCCGTAGTGTGACCAGGACTTGCGATCGTCGTCATGGAACCCGTCGCCTCCCCCCGAGACGTGTGACTCACCGTCGACCGTTCTTCGCGCCGGTCTGCGGGCGCCCCGAGTTTGGACCGGAGCCGCCGTCAATGCTAATTCCGTTTTCGCATCATTTGAGGCCGAAACGTCATCATGGATCTGGCCTGGCTGGAGGACTTCCTTGCGATCGTCGATGAGGGCGGGTTTTCGCGCGCCGCCGAACGGCGCCGCGTCACCCAGCCGGCGCTGAGCCGGCGCATCCGCGCGTTGGAAGACTGGCTGGGAACGCCGCTCATCGAGCGGGGCGCGCATACGCTGGCGCTGACGCCTGCGGGCGAGAGCTTTTGCGCGGTGGCCGACGACGTCGTGCGCCGGGTGCGCGCCGGACGCGATCAGGCGCTGGAGGCGGCGCGGCTGAAGGCGGAAACCGTCACTTTCGCGGTGACCCACGCGCTGTCGCAGACCTTCTTCCCCAAATGGATCCGCAAGTTCGAGAGCGGCGCGTCGCTGCAATTGCTCGCCGCCAATCTGGCCGGTTGCGAGCGGATGCTCGCCGAGGGGCAGGCGCATTTCCTCGTCGCGCATTACCACCCCACGCTCGCCAGCCTCGCCGACCCCACGCGTTACCTGCGCCTCGACCTGGAAACCGACGCGCTCGTTCCCGTCTCAGCGCCGGGGTCTGGCTGGACGCTGCCCGGTTCGCGAGATGCGCCGCTGCCCTATCTCGCCTATCACCCCGGCTCCGGCATCGGCCGTATCGTCACGGCGTTCCTGGCGGGCAAAGAGGCATGCTGGCTTCAGCCGGGCTTCGCCGCCCCGGTGATGCTGCTGACCGAAATGGCGAGGGAAGGCCGTGGCGTGACCTGGGCGCCGGAGAGTCTGGTGCGCGGCGATTTCTCCGCCGGCCGCCTGGCGCGGGCGGGCGGCGACGACTGGGACATCGCGATCACGATCTCCCTGCTGCGCCCGAGGGCGAGGATGACGAGGGCGGCGGAGGCGTTTTGGGGGGAGGCCGTGAAGAGGGGGCGGTAAGGGGCGAGATGTGAGGCTTGGCGGGTAGTCGGGGGAGGCGCGGAGCGGGCGTTCGCATCGGGGATTTGATATGGCGTCCGCGAAATCCAGCCGCTAGGCCTGAGGAGACGTCAGGGTCACGACTTGTCGGAGGGTTCGAACGGGATGCGGCAGCCATTCTCGAAGCGGTTCACCAGATTGAACCAGCATACCGTCAGGACGAGCTTGCGGCAGGTTTCGCCGTCATAGCGCGCCAGCAGAGCGCTCAACGTCGCGTCGGACAAGGCGCCGCCGATGGAGAGCTCCTCCGCGACCCGGCACAGCAACATAAACTCAGGCGAAAGAGCGCCGGCGTAGGCGTCCCCCATGGCGGCGCCGATTTCTTCCGCTGTAAGTCCGGTGTTGGCCGCGATAACCGCCCCGGCCCGCAACGCGTATTCACAGCCGACCGCCTTGGCTGTTCGTAGGATGATGAGTTCGCGGATTTTCGCGTCGACGGTCGCCGTCGCGAAAATCGCATGCATCAGGCCGATCGCCGGCCCCGCCAAATCGCCGGCGCCCGCCAACATCTTGACCGCGTCGAGGGTCCTCGAGGCGTCATAGGAGGGCCCGATCCGTTGCGAGACGGTCGCCTCGCTCGGCAGCGGGATCGCCAAAGCAGCCGCTGCATTCATGACCCTATCCCCAAACACATGATGCGCCTGAACGAAGTCGAAATCCGGTATCTTTTGAACCTGCCAGCGTCATGGTCGATAAATCAGGGCCGAAAACTACTCAGGCGTCAACAGGGCGTGATGCTGATTGCATAAACTGCCAAGCGAGAACAAAATCGGTGACGCCTGCTCAATTCCCAATTATCGCCACAGGAAGGATCCTGCCCATCCAAATTCCCGCGTAAACGAGATTCCGCTTTTCGGCGCTCAAGCCTTTGGATTCGCGCGATCGACGAACAATTGTGACGCCCTTGGGCGAGGGTGTGGAACGGTCAAGGTTTGGAGCGGCGGCGTCCTCGCCGCCGAACGGCGCCTGCGTCACCTCGGCGCGTTTCGGCGGCGTGGACGCCGCCGCTCCCATGCGCTCAGCCCAACCGCGCGCGCGCGTCGTGGCGGGCGAGGCGGGCGAGCAGGTATTCGATCTCGGCCTTGGCGCCCGCGCTCAACGCGCCGCCGGGCTTGCGCTGGGCGTCGCAGGCGAGAATTCCCCTCCGCATCATCACGTATTTGCGCACGGCGAGGCCGACGCCCAATTGCTGCTCGTAACGAAGAAGCGGCAGGTGGGCGTCGAACAGGTCGTGTGCGGCGTCGCGGCGTCCCTCGCGGGAGAGGCGGACGACGTCGATCAGCATTTCCGGAAACGCGTAGCCGGTCATCGCGCCGTCGGCGCCGCGCTCCATCTCGAAATCGAGGAACAGCCCGCCGTTGCCGGTGAGGATCGCCACGCGACGCAACTGACCCAGCGCCTCGAAGCGGCGCAGCGCGCTGATCTTTTCCAGCCCCGGCCAGTCCTCGTGTTTGAGCATCACGCAGGAGGGAAGGTCGGTGATGATGCGCTTGATGACGCCGGGCGTCATCACCACGCTCAGCGTCAGCGGATAGTCCTGGATGACGAAGGGAATGTCGTCGCCGATCGCCTCGACCGCTTGCGCGTAATAGCTCACGATCTGTTCGTCGGTGCGCAAGTGGGAAGGCGGCGCGATCATCGCGCCGGCGGCGCCCGCTTGCATCGCGGCGTGGGCCAGCGCCCGCATGGCCGCAAACCCGGGCGCGGAGACGCCGACGATGAATGGAAGGTTCGGCGCGCGCTTCACGCAGCGCTCGACCAGCGCGACCGCCTCGTCACGTTCTAGCTTCGGGGCTTCGCCCATGATGCCGAGGATCGTGCAGCCGTCCGCGCCGGCTTCGACATAATGATCGACGAGCCGGTCGAGGCTTTCCCAGTCGATACGGCCGTTCGCATGGAACGGCGTCGGCGCGATCGGGAACACGCCCTTGGCCTCAGTCGTCAACATCGGCGCGCTCCCTGTGGTTCTGGCCGCCGGATCGTAGAACTAGCGCGAGCTTCGGCGCAACCTCGAGGGATGCGACCTCAACGCCTCATACGATTTCCGATTGATCGAGTCGCATGCCGGCAATACGCGCCCTCCCTTGCGGGAGAGGGCGTCGCGAACGCAAGCGCTCGCTGGAGGGTGCGGCGCCTTTCAGTATACTGCTGCGGCGAGAATCCCTCACCCGAGCTTCGGCCACCCCTGGCGAAACGCCTTGCGTTTCACCAGGTCCCGTAAGGGGAGAAGGCGAGAATCGGCGAGCGCCACAGGTTCCATTCGGCAGCGTCGACATCTGCGTGGCGCGGGCACGGGGCAACCGAGGCGCAGCCGACTCCGCCAACTCCCCCGTTGACATCCCGCCCCATCGGCCCAAAACCCTTGACGCGGCGCGCGGCTTGCATCGTTCCCGCGCTGCACTTGGAAGGGAAACCCCGCCTTGGCGATATTGGTCGGTTTGCATCACGTCACGCACTACACTTACGATCGCCCGGTTGCGCTGGGCCCACAGTCGATCCGGCTGCGCCCGGCCCCGCATTGCCGCACCAAGGTTCCCAGCTATTCGCTGAAAGTCGAGCCGAAGACCCATTTCGTCAATTGGCAGCAGGACCCGCACGGCAATTGGCTGGCGCGGTTCGTGTTCCCGGAGCCGGTGGAGGAATTCAAGATCGAGGTCGATCTGACCGCCGAGATGGCGGTTCGTCTACGCCGACGATTTGAAGATCGAACTCGCCGCCTATCTCGAGGCGGAGCCGATGGGGCCGCTGCTCGACAAATACATGAAGGAACTCGAAGGCCGCCGCGGCCGCACGATCCCGTTCCTCGTCGCCCTCAACGCCGAGTTGCAACACGCGATCAAATATGTCGTGCGCATGGAGCCCGGAGTTCAGGAGCCCGACGAAACGCTGGCGCTGCGCTCGGGCTCGTGCCGCGACTCGGCGTGGCTGTTGGTGCAGATGCTGCGCCGGCTCGGCCTCGCCGCCCGCTTCGTCTCCGGCTATCTGATCCAGCTCAGGGCCGACGTCGATCCGCTCGAAGGGCCGAAGGGGACCGACAAGGATTTCACCGACCTGCACGCCTGGGCGGAGGTCTATATTCCCGGCGCCGGCTGGATCGGCATGGACGCGACATCAGGCCTGTTCTGCGGCGAGGGACATCTGCCGCTGTGCGCGACGCCGCATTACCGTTCCGCGGCGCCGATCGCCGGCCTCGTCGAGCCGGCGCAAGTCGAGTTCTTCTTCCATATGGACGTCACGCGGTTGCGCGAGGCGCCGCGCGTGACGCTGCCGTTCACGGATGAGGCGTGGAAGAAACTCGACGCGTTGGGTGAGAAGGTCGACCGCGATCTCGAAGCCCAGGACGTGCGCCTCACCATGGGCGGCGAGCCGACCTTCGTCTCCATCGACCATCTCGACGCGCCCGAGTGGAACACCGGCGCGGTTGGCGGCACCAAGGAGCCGATCGCCGAAGACCTCGCCGGCCGATTGCGTGACCGCTTCGCCCAGGGTGGCTTCCTGCACTTCGGCCAGGGCAAGTGGTATCCCGGCGAGAGCCTGCCGCGCTGGGCCTATTCGCTGTATTGGCGCAAGGACGGCGAGCCGATCTGGAAATCGCCCGAACTCATCGCCTTGCGTAGCGCCGGCGCCAATCCGCCGGTCGCGGAAGCCGAAGCCGTCGTCAACGGTATTGCCGACAAATTGGGCTTGAGCCGCGCTTATGTGCAGCCTGCCTTCGAGGACGCCACCTATTGGCTGACGCGCGAGCAGGATCTGCCGTTCAACGTCGACCCGCTGGACGCCAAGCTCGACGACCCCGAGGAGCGCGCCCGCATCGCCCGCACTTTCAAGCGGGGCTTATCGACGCCGACAGGCTTCGTGCTGCCGGTGCAGCGCTGGCAGGCGGGGGCCAACTCCTGGCGCAGCGAACGCTGGCCGATGCGCCGCGGGCGGCTCTATCTGGCGCCTGGCGACTCGCCGATCGGTTTGCGGCTGCCGCTCAAGAGCCTGCCCTGGGTTAACCCCTCCGATCGTCCCGTCATCGTCGAGCGCGACCCCACCGAGCCGCGTCCGCCGCTCAGCGCCTACGGCGCGTTCCGCCCGACTTCGCCGCCGCCGATCGAGCCGCAGGTCGTGTCGGACGCGGCGGTGCGCACGGCCTTCACCGTCGAGCCGCGCGACGGCGTGCTCTGCGTGTTCATGCCGCCGACAACCACGCTGGAGGATTATCTGGAGCTGCTCGCCGCCGTCGAAGACGTGGCCAAGCAGCGCAACACCCCGGTGCGCGTGGAGGGCTACGCGCCGCCGTCCGACAGTCGGATCGATCTGATCAAGGTGACGCCCGATCCCGGCGTCATCGAGGTCAACATCCACCCGGCCACGTCGTGGCGGCAGGCGGTGGAGACTACGACGGCGATCTACGAAGAGGCGCGGTTGGCGCGGCTCGGCACTGACAAGTTCATGGCCGACGGCCGCCACACCGGCACCGGCGGCGGCAATCACGTCGTGCTCGGCGCCGCCCATCCCTGGGATTCGCCGTTCCTGCGCCGCCCGGACCTGCTGGCGAGCCTTGTGCTCTACTGGCAGCGCCATCCCTCGCTCTCCTATTTGTTCTCCGGCCTGTTCATCGGCCCGACCTCGCAGGCGCCGCGCCTGGACGAGGCGCGCGACGACCAACTGTACGAGCTGGAAATCGCGCTGTCGCAGGTTCCCGGCCCCGGCGCGCAGTTCTGGATCGTCGATCGCATCTTCCGCAATCTGCTCGTCGACGTCACCGGCAACACCCATCGCGCCGAAATCTGCATCGACAAGCTGTATTCGCCCGACAGCGCGACGGGGCGGCTGGGGTTGGTCGAGTTCCGCTCGTTCGAAATGCCGCCGGACGCACGCATGTCGCTGGCGCAGCAACTGCTGTTGCGTGCGCTGACCGCCTGGTTCTGGCGCGAGCCGCAGCTGGGCAAGCCGGTCAGTTGGGGCACCGATCTGCACGACCGCTTCATGCTGCCGCATTTCGTCTGGGAGGATTTCCTGAGCGTGCTCGAGGACTTGGGTCGGGCCGGATACGCGTTCGACCCCCTGTGGTTCGAGGCGCAGCGCGAGTTCCGCTTCCCCGTCGCCGGCCGCATCGAGCATGGCGGCGTGCATATGGAAATCCGCACCGCCCTGGAGCCCTGGCATGTGCTGGGCGAGGAGGGAGCGTCGAGCGGCACGGCGCGCTACGTCGATTCCTCGGTCGAGCGCTTGCAGGTGAAGGCGCGCGGTCTCGCGCCGGGGCGCCATATCGTCACCTGCAACGGCCGCAAAGTCCCGCTGTATGCGACGGGCGTGCGCGGCGAGGCGGTCGCCGGCGTGCGCTTCAAGGCGTGGCAGCCGGCCTCAGGGATGCACCCGACGGTGGCGACCCACGGCCCGCTCACCTTCGACATTCTCGATAGCTGGAGCGGCCGTTCGCTCGGCGGCGGCGTCTATCACGTGGCGCATCCGGGCGGGCGCAATTACGACACCGCGCCGGTCAACGCCTATGAAGCCGAGGCGCGCCGCCTCGCGCGCTTCGAGGACGTCGGGCACACGGCGGGTCAAGTATTCACGCCGCGCGATGAACTGACGACGGATTTCCCGCTGACGTTGGATCTTCGCCGGCCGGTAGGCGGCTGAAGCATTTTCATATAAATAATGCGGGAGCGCGGACTTGAAACGCGCCTCCGAAAACCTGTGCGGCAGAGCGTTTCAGCGAAAAGTTACCGGGGCCGTTCTTGCAGACATGGTTTACGCCTTGTCTTTCGAGCTTGATTTGTAATAACGTTATTCACATCGGCGGAGCGGGAACGTCCGCCGATCAGGTTCCACGTGCGGAGGAGACGTCCGAGAGTCGGCGGTCCCTGATGGCAGGTCCAACGACGCCGGGCGGACGCCGCCGCGCAGACTAGGAAGTCGCGATGTCGGGCATCACTTATACTTGGATTGGCGCCCCAGGGACGCCGAGTTGGGGCGACGACGCGGCCGATTGGTCTCCCGGAGGAGGGCCTCCCGGACCCGGCGATAACGGCGTTCTCGACAACGGCGGCCAACTCAATCTGACCTCGATAGGCGACGCGGGGACGACGGTCTTTCTCGACAACGGGACGCTGAATTTCCCGGGCGACGATTTGATCAGTGCGTCCAATCCGTCGGTCGGGGCGACCGCCGTCATCACCACGGCTAACGGTCCTGGCGTTTCGCTGGGATCGAACGTGGGAGTCATCGACTCCTCGGGCAATTTCGTCAACGAAGGGACGATCGACGCCACCGGCAACTTCGGTTCGTCGCTCACGATCAACATCGCCGCCTCGGGTAGCACGCCCGGCTATTTTTACAATGACGGCACATTGGAAGCCGATTCGGGCGACACGCTGACGATCAACGTCGGCGCCAACTCTGCCTTGGTGAACAACTCCGAAATCATCTCCAACGGCGGCGATGTCGTTATCGACGTCAACGCTTCGGCGATCGCCGGCGGCGCCGCTCCGGTCAATGGCTACTACGTGATCGAGGACGGCGGCACGCTGGAGACGAACGCCGGCTACAGTTCCAGCGACACCGGAACCGCGCCGGTCTATTCCTTCGCCGACAGCACTTCGGGCAACACGCTCAAGATCGACAATCTGGCCACGTTCGGCGGCCGGATCAACGGATTTGGCGTCGACGATACCATCGACCTCGGTACGAGCTTTGCGACGGCGTCAAAAGTTGCGTTCAACAATGCGACCGGTGTTCTCAATCTGGAGACCAGCACGGGGACCGTGCTCGCCTCGCTGCGCCTCGTTGGCGGCGACTATGTCAATTCCAGCTTCACCATCGGCACGGGCAGCGACGGCTTTACGACCCTCACGACCAGCACGGTCCTTCCCGTGTCCGACACTACGGGAGTCTGGCAGAGCGCCGGAGTCTGGTCGAACGATGTGGTTCCGTCGTCGACCAGCGGCGTCCGCATCGGAGAAGGCGCCACCAGCCCGTTCACTCTGACGACGGGCGCATCCCCCGTGACGGTCGCCGGGGTCTCGATCATCAGCGCCGACGCCGCAGTGCAGGTGACGAGCGGCGCCAATGTGACCGGGTCGGGGGTCGGCGTTTCCGCGGGGTCGCTCGAGGTCACGGCCGGCAATACGCTGACGACGACGTCAGTGGCGGTCAGCGGTACCGGGCTGGTTACGGTCGATTCCGCATCGACGCTTTCGATCAGCGGTCTCCAGCAGCAAAATCTGGGGAACGTCGCCGATATCCTGTCGCCCAAATCCGGCGCCACGCCGACGGCCGGCTTCATTGGTTCGAACGGGACCTTGCAGGTGGACGGCTCGGTGTTGGCGGGCGGGTCGATCCTCTCCGTGCAACAGGGCGGGACGCTGGCTTTCGGCGCCGGCGGGAACATTTCCGGCAACGTCATCCTCTATGGCGGCACGATCTCCGGGACGATGACGGTCTCCGGCAACGACGACACGTTCTACGTTTCCGCGCCGCCGCTCGATCAGGACGCGACGGCGGCGGGGCAGATTGGGCCAGCGTTCGACGACACGATCAGCGGCAACCTCGTCGCCACCGGAACGGACGATTCCATCCTTGTCGAAATCCCGCCGACGACGGGGCAATCGGGAGCGCAGACGCTCGTCTACGGGCCGGATGCTTCCGGGCCAAACTACGGTTTCTCCGGCTTCGCCACGGTGACGGTGACGAACGGCGACACGCTGATCCTCGAGGGCGCGAATTCCGCCACCCAGATCGTCGTCCAACCCGGATCGGCGAACCCGCTGGCCGCGTCGACCTTGCAGATTGGCGACGGCGGAACCGTAGGCTCGATCTCGTCCTCGACGAATGTTCAGGTCAAGAACCACGCCACTCTGAGCGTCGACCTGTCGACCAGCTTTTCCTATGGCGGTCACATCACCGGCTCGGGATCGTTCGTGCAGTTGGGCACGGGAACGACCACGCTGTCGAATACGAGCAACACCTTCAGCGGCGGCGTGACGATCGACGCGGGCACGCTGGACCTCGTGCATACGGGTTCGGCGGGAGGCGGCGCGATCACCTTCGCCGGAGCCGCCGAGCTGAAGCTCGACAATCCGACCCTGCCGGCCAACACCATCAATGGTTTCGCCACGGGCGACACGATCGATCTCACCTCGATCCAATATACGAATGGCCAGCCGACGCTCAACGGCTCCGATGTGTTGTCGTTCACCGAGGGCGGCACGCCCTACACGCTCAACTTCGACTCGAGCGTCACCGGCGACACATTCGTTGCGAAGTCCGACAACGCCAGCGGCACGTTGATCGAACTGCAGGCCGCTTGCTACCTCGCCGGAACCCGCATCGCGACGCCGCGCGGCGACATCGCCATCGAGGATCTCGCGGTCGGCGATTTCGCGCTTACGGCCAACGGCGAAGCGCGGCCGATCCGCTGGCTCGGCTGGCGCGCGTTGAAGGGCTCGCGCCATCCCCATCCCGAACTCGTGCTGCCCGTCCGCGTCGCGGCGCACGCCTTCGGCGAGGAATTGCCGCAGCGCGATCTGTGGCTGAGCCCCGGGCACAATATCGCCGTGGATGGCGTTCTCATGCCGATCTCGGCGCTCGTCAACGGGATCAGCGTGGCTCAGACCGACGCCGACAGCGTGGTCTATTGGCACCTCGAACTCGACTCTCATGACGTCGTGCTCGCGGAAGGGCTGCCCGCCGAATCCTATCTCGACTGCGGCAACCGCGCTGCCTTCGCCAACGGCGGCGACTTCGTCGAAGCCCATCCCGACTTCCTGCCCAGAGATTGGCGCGAGACCTGCCTGCCGCTGGTCAAGGAGGGGCCGCAAGTTGAAGCGGTCAAGGCGCGGCTGCTGGCTCGCCTTGTCGCGGAGGGCCACGAACTCACCGCGGAAGCCGACGCCCATATCCTTGCCGACGGCGCGCGCGTCGAGCCGATCCTCCTGGGACCGACGCGTCTGGGCTTTGCGTTGCCTGCGGGCGCGCGCGCACTCGAGTTGCGATCACGGGTGTTCACGCCCTCGCAGACGTCTGCTGCGAGCATGGACCCTCGCAGACTAGGTCTCGAAGTGGCGCGCCTCCAGGTCGACGGCGAAGA
>Ga0302157_10005122_pt1 | contig 14002 bp, 14 predicted proteins | sample I_Bog_N3_3_FD_193502 | JGI IMG/M metagenome (GOLD analysis project Ga0302157, IMG submission 193502) | Peat permafrost microbial communities from Stordalen Mire near Abisko, Sweden - I_Bog_N3_3 | ecosystem: Environmental > Terrestrial > Soil > Wetlands > Peat | place: Sweden: Abisko, Stordalen...
CGACCGAGGTGGGCATCAGTCGCATCGTGCCACTGGTGAGTGAACACGTCGTCGTGAAGTTCAAGGGTGAGACGCGTGAGAAGATCCTGAGTCGCTGGCGGCGCATCGCCCAAGAGAGTTGCGCGCAAGCCCGGCGCACCTACGCGCTAGAGGTGGACGAACCGGTGCGGGTCGCCGACGTGCCCGACGACGTCGCGGTCGCGGACTTTGGCGGTGACCCCGATTGGCGCGACGTGTACGCGGTCGCCATTGGCCCCGAAGGTGGATGGGGTGCGACGGAGTGGGCCGCGTCGCGTCGTCGACTCTCCTTGGGTCCGACCGTGCTGCGCGCGGAAACCGCGGGCGTGGTCGCCGCGTCGATACTGGCCTTTGGCGCCGGGTCGTGGGGATTTGGCCTGGGAGCCACTAGTAATGAGTAATGATGATGGGACAACATGACTGACTGCCTGTTTTGCCAGATCGTCGCGGGCGACATCCCCTCGAGTGTCATCGCCCAGAGTGACAGCGCCTTCGCGTTTGACGACATCGAACCCCAGGCGCCCGTGCACGTATTGGTGATCCCCAAAGAGCACATCACGAGCGCCGATCACGTGGTCGAGGCTCACCGTGGCATCGTCGACGATCTCGTGCTGCTCTCCCAGCAGGTCGCAGATATAAAGGGCGTGCGTGAGAGTGGCTACCGGCTCGTGATGAACGTGGGCGAGGACGCGAACATGAGCGTCGCGCACTTGCACATGCACGTGCTGGGTGGACGTCGTATGAGTTGGCCGCCCGGATGAGTTTTGACGCCTCGGCCCCCGAGGCCCTGACGGTAACGACGCTCGTGGCGAACACGCACTTGATGGCGGGACTGCTCGGCGCGCGCGACGAACACCTGCGCGTCGTCGAGCGAGCGTTTCCCGAGTCCAAGATCCGCGTGCAGGGCAACCAGATCTCGGTCGCGGGACCCGACGCCGCCAAGGTGTTGCGACTCTTCGACGAATTGGTCCTCGTGCTCGAGAGTGGACAGACCTTGGACCCCACCAAGATCGAGCGCACCATCGACATGGTCGCCGACGACCTTCGCCCGAGCGAAGTGCTTCGCCACGAGGTCGTGCGCGGCGCGAAGGGCAAGACCATTCGTCCCTCGACCGCGGGACAGAAGCGCTACACCGACGCGATCGACAAGTCCATCATCACCTTCGGGATCGGTCCCGCGGGTACCGGCAAGAGCTACTTGGCGGTCGCCGCCGCGGTCCAGGCGCTGCACCGTCGCCAGGTCCAACGCATCGTCCTGACGCGTCCGGCCGTCGAAGCGGGCGAGCACCTGGGCTTCTTGCCGGGTGACCTCATGGCTAAGGTCGATCCGTACTTGCGACCTCTGTATGACGCGCTCTATGACATGGTCGGACCCGACGGAGCGCAGCGACTCATTTCGAACGGCACCATCGAGGTCGCGCCGCTCGCGTTCATGCGCGGACGCACCTTGAACGACTCGTTCATCATCCTCGACGAGGCCCAGAACACCACCCCCGAGCAGATGAAGATGTTCCTCACCCGCATTGGCTTTAACTCCAAGGCGGTCGTGACCGGCGACGTCACCCAGGTCGACCTCAACGGCAAGCACAGCGGACTGCTCAACATCGAGAAGATCCTCTGGAACGTCGAGGGCATCAGTTTCGTGCACCTGGGCGCCAAGGACGTCGTGCGCCACCGGATCGTCGCGGACATCGTCGCCGCCTACGAGAAGCAGTCATGAGCCGTGAGTATTGACATCTACGCGGCCGACGAGCAGCACCAGTTCCCGATCGACCTCGAACGCTGGGTGGCGCTCGCCAATGGCGCGCTGGTCGACGAGGGCGTGCGCGGACTGTGCGAGGTCTCGCTGATCTTCTGTGACGAGATGACGATCGCGTCGCTCAATCAACAGTTCATGGGTAAGGACGGACCAACCGACGTACTGAGTTTCCCCATCGAGGGCGAACCCGATCCCACGGGCCGTGTACCCGACGCCGGCGGCAGTGGTCCCGGTGAACCACCACCGCTCGAGATGCCTACGCTCATTGGCGACATCGTCATTTGTCCATCGGTCGCGGCAAAAAACGCGGTCGAGCACGAGGTCACCTTCGACGACGAGATAGCGCTGCTCGTGGTGCACGGGGCCCTTCATCTTCTGGGCTGGGACCACGCCGAAGACGACGAGGCCGAACGGATGGAGACGCGCGAACGCGAGTTGCTCGCGCGTCACTACCAAGCCAGTCCGTCGTGATCGCCACGGCCTGGACGGCGAGTGACAGTTATCTGTCGCTGACCGTGTTGATCCTGCTCATCTTCTCGGGTTTCTTCGCGCTCGCCGAGACCTCGCTCGTGCGAATGAACAAGTCGCGCGCGCGCTCGCTCGAAGAGGCGAATCGACGAGGCGCCAAGGCGCTCGGAGTGCTCACCGAGTCCCCACAGAAGTTCCTTAACCCGCTGCTGTTGCTGGTGCTGATCTGTCAGTTGATCTCGGCGACGATCGTGGGCGTGCTCACCGATCGGCTCTTCGGTGCCGCGGGCATCTTCATTGGCATCGTGGGTGAAGTGGTCGTCATCTTCGTCTTCTTCGAAGCCATCCCGAAGAACTACGCGGTCCAACACCCCGATAACGCGGCGCTGGTCACCGCACCCGTCGTGAGCACGTTGCTGCGATTCTGGCCCATCAAATGGTTGTCGACGTTGTTGCTCGCCATTGCCCAAGGCGTGATCGGGTTGCTCGGTCTCGAGGGTCAGACCCAGAAGATGACCGAATCAGAAGTGCTCGCGATGGCCGACGTCGCCCAAGAGGACATGGCGATCGAGTCCTCCGAACGTAACTTCATCCATTCGGTCATTGAGTTCGGTGACACCATTGTGCGCGAGGTGATGGTGCCGCGAATCGACATGGTGAGCGTGCCCGGCACCCAGAGCGTTCGCGAGGCGCTCGATCTGGCGGTCGCGACGGGTCGTTCACGCATACCGGTGTTGGGTGACAGCGTGGATGACGTCGTGGGCATGGTCAACCTTCGCCACTTGGCCGGACTCTTCGCCGAGGGACAGGGTGCCGCACTCGTGCGCGACCACATGGGCGAAGCCCAGTTCGTCCCCGAGACCAAGCGCGTCGCGTCGCTGCTCAACGAGGTGAACCAAGGTAAGGGACACCTCTTCGTCGTGGTCGACGAATACGGCGGCACGGCGGGACTCGTGACGCTTGAGGACGTGCTCGAAGAGTTGGTGGGCGAGATCACCGACGAGTCGGACCCGACCTTCGAAGGCGAGTTCCAGAGCACCGACACCGGTGTCGTATTGAGCGGCCGACTCAACATCGATGACGCGAACGAGGACTTCAATCTCGATCTACCGAAGGATGGCTGGGACACCGTGGGCGGTTTGGTGCTCGACCTGGCGGGCGGCGTGCCCGAGGTGGGCGACGTGGTCTCGACGCCTGAGTACCACCTCACGGTCGTACGAATGGACGGACGCCGCGTCGAAGAGGTGCTCATCGAGCTCGTCCAACCCGCGCTGCCGCCACCGGAGGAGTCGTGACCCGATCGGGTTTCGTCGCCATCATTGGCCGGCCCAATGTTGGTAAGTCGACGTTGCTCAATCAGGTCATCGGCACCAAGGTGTCGATCACCTCGGCGAGTCCCAATACGACGCGCGCCGCGGTGCGCGGCATTCTCACCCAAGACGAGGTCCAGGTGATATTCGTCGACACCCCGGGCATCCATCGACCCAAGACGACCCTCGGCGCACGACTCAACGAGACCGCGCGTTCCGCCGCCGATGACGTCGACGTGATCTTGGCGGTGATCGAAGCGGGCAAGGCCATTGGACCCGGTGACCGAAACGTGCTGACGACGATGCTCGAGAACGCCAAACACGCGAAGGGACCGCAACCGTGCGTGGTGGTGAACAAGATCGACCGCACCTCGCGTGACGTCACGGCCGTCCAACTGCTCGCGGCGCACGAGGCCGTGCGCGACATCGCGGCCGAACTCCAATTGAGCGAGGTCGCCGATCGCGTCGAGTTCTTTCCGGTGTCGGCCAAGACCGGCGAGGGTACCGAGGCGCTCGTTTCGTTCGTGCGCTCGCTGATGCCCGAATCGCCGTATCTGTTCGACGCCGACGAGGTCTCGGACGTGCCCGAGGCCGCGTGGGTCGCGGAACTCGTTCGCGAGCAACTGGTGCGAAAGACCAAGCAGGAGTTACCGCACTCGATACACACCCGTGTGGTCGAGTTCGAGTGGCCCCACATCACCGTGGAGATCCTCGTCGAACGCGACAGTCAAAAGGGAATGGTCATTGGCAAGGGTGGGCAGTTGCTCAAGGACGTGGGCATCGCCGCACGCCGCCAACTCCCCGAGGGATGCTTCCTCGAACTCAAGGTGCGCGTCGAACCGGGCTGGCAGCGACGTGACGACATCCTGGACCGTTTCGGTTACTGATCGTCTCGAAGTTGTTGCAGGAACGCGGTGACGACCTGTTTGTCGCGCGTCCTCTTCATGGGCGGCAGTTTGCGAAAGAGGGCGCTGCGGTAGCTCGCTTCGGCGAGACGGGTGTCCAGCACCGCGACCACGCCGCGGTCACTGCTGGTGCGAATGAGTCGACCGACGCCCTGGGCGAGCAGCATCGCCGCTCGCGGCAGGTCGACCTCGTAGAAGGGGCGTTGGGAGCGAGAGCGTCGCGCCTCGGCCAACGGATCGTTCGGCACCGAAAAGGGCAGTCGGTCGATCGTCACGAGGCTGAGTGAATGGCCAGGCACGTCGATGCCCTGCCAGAAGCTCGTCACCGCAAAGAGGCTCGCCGCGGCGTCATCACGGAATTGTTCGATGATGCGCGCTCGCGACAAGGTGCCCTGGACGAGTACGGGCGTGGTCACCCGTCCCTCGACCGCTTCGGCGACGCGGTTCATGACGGCGCGATTGGTGAAGAGGGCGAGCGTGCGCCCGCCCGCGGCGTTGATCAACGTGATCAGTTCATCGACGATCGCCGCTTCGGCGCCCGCGTCGTTTCGTGACGGAAAGCCTTCGGGCACGTACAAGAGCGAGTGTTCCTGATAGTCAAAGGGACTCGCGACGTGTTGAATGCCGCCGTTGACCGTGATGCCGAGGTCGCGCGCGAGCGTGTCGGGGATCGTCGCACTCGTAAGGACCGCACTCACGCGACTCCAGAGTTCGTCAGCGAGACGAGGCGCGACGTCGACGAGTGAGATCTCGATGTCCACTTCGCGTTCACGCCTCACGAGATAGAGCAATTCGCCGTCACTCAGGCGCGCGACGCGGTCCATGTCATTGACGAGCGCGACCGCGGGTCCGAGCGCGCGAACCTTTCGTGCGTCGCCGTCAGGTCCGCTCGTCTCGACGCCGCGAAGTGCTTCGACGATCTGGGTCACGAGGCCACTGGCGAGGGAGAACGCGGAGGACACGTGTTCGTCAAGACCGGTGAGTTGTTCGTTGTCGTACTGGCTGACCAGCGCCGCCGCGAGACGGTCCGCGCCGTTGAGTAGGTCGAGTGACAGATCCGCGCCGTTCGCGCCAAGCGCGGTGCGCGCGACGGTGGCGAGGGCGCGTAGTCGCGACGCGCTGAGTGACGTGCCGAGCAGCGTGGCGAAGATATTGAGGATCTCGTGCGCTTCGTCGAAGATGACGAAGTCGTGCGCCGGCAAGAGCATCGAGCCCGACGCGAGGTGTGCCGCGTAGAGGTGCGTGTTGACGATCAACAACTGGCTCTCGGCGGCGCGGTCTCTCGCGAGTTCAGCGAAGCATGATTGTCCTTGGGGGCACTGCAAACGACCTAGACATTCCTGGGGGGTGACCGAAAGGCCGCGCCACGCACGCGCGTCGACCTCGAAGGGAAGTTCGTCGCGGTCACCGCTCGCGGTCTCGTTGGACCAGGCGAGGATCCTGCGCATCTGCTCGGCGACCCCGCGCGGTACCTCGCTGCCGTCGTCAAAACTCATCTGGCCCGCCGCGCCCACGGAGTGGGCTCTATTGCGACAGAGATAGTTGTTGCGACCCTTGAGAACCGCGACGCGGGTCCCGAGGTGGGCGCTCACCAGTGGGGCGTCCTTTTGGGCGAGCTGGTCCTGGAGATTCTTGGTGGCGGTCGCGATGACGACGCGCTGGCGCGACAGGGCGGCGGGAATCAGGTACGCGAGCGATTTTCCCACGCCGGTACCCGCTTCGATGAGCAGGTGATCGCGCCGTGACAGATTCTCAGCGACCTCGCGCACCATGTCGCGCTGACCCTCGCGCACCTCACCGCCGCCGGGCAGGTCGTGCGTGATCTCCTCGAGCAGCGCGAGGGCACGGTCGACGTCGATGGTGACGACGTCGTGGTCGAGTTGGACACCGCGCTCGTCGCTGGGTTCGACGTACGGGGCGTCCTCGTCGGGGTCGAAAGATTCCACTCGTCGACCTTAGGTGGCGCCAATACTGGGAATTTGGAGGCTAGGACTAGGTTTTGTTCCATGCCCGACCCGCGTCCCGTCCCCGTGCCACGCGCCATCGACCGAGCGTCGGTGCCTCGACACGTGGCAATCGTGATGGACGGCAACGGCCGCTGGGCGGCGAAACGTGGTCTCGCGCGCACCGAGGGCCACGGCGCAGGCGAGAAGGCGCTGGTCGACGTCACCTATGGCGCGATCTCGCTCGGCGTCAAGGTGCTCACCGTGTACGCGTTTTCGACCGAGAATTGGCGCCGACCCCTCGAAGAGGTTCGTTATCTTATGAACTTCAATCGCGGGCTGCTCGAGCGCAATCGCGACGATCTCCACGATCAGGGCGTACGCATCACCTTTTCGGGACGATCGGACCGGCGTGTCCCCAAGCGCGTCGTGCGTGACATGAACGACGCGCAAGAACTTACGCTGAAGAATACGGTCATGACCCTCAATATTGCCTTCAACTACGGCGGGCGCGCCGAGATCGTCGACGCGGTGCGCCGCCTCGTGAAGGACAAGGTCCCCGAGTCCAAGATCAACGAGAAGGCCATTGCCGCGCGTCTCTATCATCCCGAACTCGCTGATCCCGACCTCGTCATCCGCACCTCGGGGGAGTACCGGATATCGAACTTCTTGTTGTGGGAGCTCGCGTACTCGGAGTTGGTCTTCTCGGACCAATTGTGGCCAGACTTTCGCCGCGAGAACCTCTTCGAGGCGGTGCGTGAATACCAGCGTCGTGAACGACGGTACGGAGGGGTGGACACGTGATCGTCACGCGGTTGACCATCTTGGGCGCACTCGCGATCTACGTCTTTCTGTGGGTCGTCGCGCTCAACGGTGCGAGCAGTCTCGTCGCGCCACTGCTCATTCCACTGGTCTTGGCGGTGCTCGTCGCGGTTGGCGTCGCGCTCAATCGCTACATGGGGATCACCCCGCGAAAGCAACGATTCCAGGACCGTGACGGCAACGACACACCATGAAAGAGATTGACGACGACGCGGTCGTCCTGCGCACGTACAAGTCAGGCGAGGCGGACCGCATCGCGGTGCTCTGGACGCGCGATCACGGCAAACTTCGCGTCCTCGCCAAGGGCAGCCGCAAGACCACCAGTCGCCTCGGGGGCACACTCGAACCTCTCGCGTACGTGCACGTCGACCTGGTCAAGAGTCGAGGTGACCTCTTTATTGCGCGACATGTACAACATCGCGAGCGACTCAGTGTCCTGCGTGCGTCATATCCGCGTATCAACGCCGGCTACGCCGTCGTCGAGGTGGCTGACGCGATCCCGTCGGAGAACGTCGCCGACGAGGGGATCTTCGATCTCTTGACCAGGGTGCTGCTTACGCTGGACAACGAGCAGTTCGATCCCACGCTGGTGCCAACGTCGTTCTACTTCAAGTTGCTCGCGCTCGACGGCTCCGAGCCGGTGCTCGACAGTTGCGTGCAGTGTGGTCGAGAAGGACCACTCGTGGCCTTTGACGCGCAGGTCGGCGGAACTTTATGTGCGAACTGTCGTAGTGGTCGGTCGCTTTCGCCCGAGGCGCTCACCTTGATGCGTCGCATCGTGGGCGGGGACCTCGCACACGTGTTGCGCGAGCTGTCCGCGCCGGGCGAGGGTGAGGTGATGGCGATCGCCCACGACGCCATTGAGCAACACTTCGCCAAACGGTTAAAGGTTGGCCGTTCGAGTGCGCCGTTGCTACCGAGCGCGCTCGAGCGCTAGGGACACTTAGGGAAACGCGCGTTGAACACCCCCACGATCTTCTGGTTTCGTCGCGACCTTCGCCTCGCCGATAATCCGGCGTTGCGCGAGGCGGTGCGACGATCGAATGGATTGGTGCTCGCGACCTTCATCATCGACGATGAGCTCAGTGCGCCGGCGGGACCGACGCGTGCGCGTTACCTTCGTCGCACCCTCGAAGCGCTTGACGCGTCGCTCGATGGATCGATCGTCATCCGCCGCGGCGAACCCTCGCGCGTGTTGGCAGCCCTCGCGAACGAGTGCGGCGCTCGTACGGTCGTGGCGACCGCGGACTTCGCGCCGTACGGACGCGCGCGTGATCAACGCGTGCGTGAAGACTTGCGCGAGGCGAACATCGAGACGATGTTCCTTGATTCGCCCTACGTCGTGGTGCCGGGCACGGTGAGGAACCAGGCGGGAGCGGGCTACCTCGTCTTTGGTGCCTATGCGCGCGGATGGTCGACCGAGCCACTACCCGCGCCCCTTGACGCACCGAGTGACGTGACGTGGTTGCGCGCGCCGTCACTCGCGCTCGACGAACTCGAGGACGCTGCGGGCACGCGTCGGCCGTCGTATTTTGGCGATCTACCCGACGCGCCCGCGCCGCGTCTGATGGCGGCGGGTGAAGAGGCGGCGTTCGCACAACTCGCGCTCTTTCGTGCGCACCTCGATGGCTACGCGCAAGGTCGTGACGTGCCGAGTCGTGACGCGACCAGCCGGTTGAGTCCGTTCGTGCGCTTCGGCGTCCTTCATCCGCGACAAGTCCTTGCGGCGCTCTCGGGAACGTCGCCCGATCACCAGAAGTTCGTTGACGAGATCGGTTGGCGTGAGTTCTACGCCGACGTGTTGTTTCACCACCCGGCGTCGGCGCGTCAGAGTTTTCAAGGCTCGATGCGTCCGTTGCGCTACGACAACGACGCCAAGGCGCAGGAGCGGTTTCGCGCGTGGGCGTTGGGTGAGACGGGTTATCCGCTCGTGGATGCGGGCATGCGCCAACTCCTCGAGGAGGGCTGGATGCACAATCGGGTGCGGATGGTCGCGGCGTCGTTCTTGGTGAAGCACCTGCACCTCGATTGGCGCTGGGGCGCGCGCTGGTTCATGTGGCGACTCGCCGACGGGGACCTCGCTTCGAACCAACATGGTTGGCAGTGGACGGCGGGCACCGGCACCGACGCCGCGCCCTTTCACCGGATCTTCAATCCGACCTTGCAGGCAAAACGTTTCGATCCCGACGGCGTCTACGTCAAGCGCTACGTCGAGGAGCTTCGCGACACGCCGGCGCCCGATTGCCTCGAGCCGGGTGGCGGATCGTCGTTGTTCAACGCGCGCTACGTTGCGCCACTCGTTGACGCGAACGAGGAACGCCTCGAAGCCCTCGCACGCTTCGCTGAGGCGAGAGAGCTCGCGAGGAGCGGTTCGTGAGGGCATGTTCGTGAGTGATTTCGGCATCTACGTCCACGTGCCTTTTTGTGCGCACCGCTGCGACTACTGCGCCTTTGCCACGTATTCGGACCGCGACCAGCTCATGGACGCCTACGTGCAGGCCGTACTCGAAGAGATCGCGAGCGCGAAAGCCGAGGGCCTTCCCACCGCGACGTCCGTGTTCTTCGGTGGCGGCACGCCCTCGCGCTTACCCGCCGATCAGTTGTTACGAATACTCGACGCGTTGCCGCGATTCCGCGACGCCGAGGTCACCGTGGAGTGCAATCCTGAGGACGCCTCGCTCGAACGTCTCATCTCGTATCGCGAGGGCGGCGTGACGCGCATGAGCTTCGGTGTGCAGTCCACGCAACCCGCAGTGCTCGCCGACCTGGGTCGACGACACGGCACGATGGCGCACCGCGAGGTGAGTGAGGCGGTGACGAGTGCGGGTTTTTCGACCTGGAACATGGACCTGATCGTTGGCTCGCGCGCTGAGACGCTCGACGACGTCGCACACACCTTGTCGGACCTGATGGATCTCGAATACCCACCGCCGCACGTGAGTTGTTACGCGCTCACCCCCGAACCCGCGACCCCGCTCGGCCGCGACCCCGCGCGACACCCCGACGAGGACGCGACCGCTGACGCCTACGACCTGGTGGGTGCGACCCTCGCCGCGCACGGTTACGAGTGGGAGGAGATCTCGAACTGGGCCAAACCCGGTCACGAGTGTCGCCACAATCACGTGTACTGGGACGGTGGTGACTACGCGGGGTTCGGGTCCGCCGCGCACTCGCACCGCGCAGGGCGTCGTTACTGGAACGTGCGCACGCCCGATCGCTACATCGCGCTGATCGCGAACGGCGAGAGCCCCCTCGGGGGCGAGGAGTTCCTCGACGAGGCGACCCAGGCCTTCGAACGCGACTCGCTCGCGCTGCGCACGTGCCGCGGCGTCCCGGTCGAGGCGTTCGATTCGCTCGACGAGATCGCGCACTTGGTGCGCGTCAGCGACGGACGCGTGATGCTTGCAGAAAACGGGCGGTTGCTGGCGAACCAGGTCATCGTCCGCCTCAAGTCGAGCACTTAGTCCAGTAGCCTGAACGCATGGAAAATGCATCCGAGGACGCCTCGAACCTGCTCGACAAAGTCATCAACCTCGCCAAGCGCCGGGGATTCATCTTTCCTTCCGCCGAGATCTACGGCGGATTTCGTTCGACGTACGACTACGGCCCGTTGGGCGTGAACATGTTGCGCAACGTCAAACAGGCCTGGTGGAACGCCATGGTCCAACAACGCACCGACGTCGTGGGTATCGACGCGGCCATCCTCGGTCCGCCGGCGATCTGGGCCGCGTCGGGTCACCTCGAGACGTTCACCGACCCGCTGGTGGACTGCCTTAAGTGCAAGGAGCGCTGGCGCGAGGACAAGATTAACGGCGTATGCCCGAACTGCGGCTCGACTGAGTTCACCGAACCGCGCGCGTTCAATCTGATGTTCAAGACCCAAGCCGGACCCGTCGAAGGTGAAGGGGCGACCGCGTACCTTCGTCCCGAGACCGCCCAGGGCATGTTCACGAATTTCAACAACGTGCTCGTCTCGTCGCGCAAGAAGCCACCATTCGGCATCGCCCAGATCGGCAAGTCGTTTCGCAACGAGATCACGCCCCAGAACTTCGTGTTTCGCACGCGCGAGTTCGAGCAGATGGAGATGGAGTACTTCGTTCCGCCCGACGACGCGCCCAAGTGGTACGAGTACTGGATCAAGACCCGTCACGCTTGGTACGTCGACCTCGGTATCCCCGAGGCGAAACTGCGCCTGCACGAGCACGCGAAAGAAGACCTGTCGCACTATTCCAAGGGCACGACCGACGTGGAGTTCGAGTACCCCTGGGGCTTTGACGAACTCGAGGGCATTGCCAATCGTGGTGACTACGACTTGACCCAGCACTCGAACGCGTCGGGCGTCAAGCTCGAGTACTTCGACCAGACCACCAACGAGCACTACACGCCCTACGTCATTGAACCGGCCGCGGGCGCAACGCGCGCGATGATGGCGTTTCTCCTGGCCGCCTATCACGAGGACGTGATCGAAGGCGAGGTGCGCACGGTACTGCGTTTGGACTGGCGCCTCGCGCCCTACCAAGTCGCGGTGTTGCCGCTCTCGAAGAAGCCCGAACTGGAGAAAGTGTCCGAAGCCGTGCTCGCGCAACTGGCGCCGCATTACATGTGCGACTACGACGTCACCCAGTCCATAGGCAAGCGTTACCGTCGCCAGGACGAGGTCGGCACGCCTTTTTGTGTCACGGTCGACTTCGACTCGCTCGAGGACGCCAGCGTGACGGTGCGCGACCGCGACACGACCGCCCAGACGCGCGTCAAGATCGAGGACCTGCTCGACGAACTTCGAACGAGGACCGGCCAGAGGTAGATGGCCTACGACGGCCGAGGACTCAAGTTCGGCACCGTCGCCGAACTCTACGACGCCTACCGACCGTCACCACCGCCCGAGGCGATCGAGATATTTGGTCAACTAACTGGTCGCGACGTCCTCGAGGTGGGGGCGGGCACGGGACTGTGGACGAGGTTCCTCGAAGGTCACGGCGCGAACGTCACCGTCGTCGAGCCCGACGACGCGATGCGCGAGGTGCTCGAACGAAAGAGTCCTGAGGTACGTTCGCTCGTCGGTACCGCCGAGGACCTCCCGGTGCCCGACGAGTCATTTGACGTGGTCGTTGTCTCGTCGGCGTGGCACTGGTTCGAGCAACCCCAAGCGACTCGTGAGATGGCCAGAGTCTTGCGCGACGGCGCGAAACTCTACGTCCTATGGAACGGTTTTTCGCGGGACGTAGTTTGGATTAATGAACTTACGAAGCTTCGCGAAGAACCCGGTGACGGGAATGCTCGACCCCGCGGCTGGACTGCTGACGTGAGTGACGACGGACTTTTCAGCGACCGGGTGGACCTTGCGATGGACTGGACGTGGATGCGCACGACTGACGAGCTCTTTGCGGTGTTTGGGACTTACTCGGGCACCCTCATGAAGACCGAAGCGCAACGACGTGCGATGGATCTCGAACTTCGGCGTCGCATCGAAGAGGTGGCGCAGGCTGGAATGGTGGAGGTCCCCATGACGCTTCGCGGGACCGTGGCGACGAGGGTGACTCGACTTCATTGATGGGTACTTTCATCTTTGGGGGTGGGGATGGCATATGTTACCTGCGCCTTCGCCACCATATTGGTATGCCCGACCGAGAATATTGACACGTCGACGACGGCGAGGGTGCGTCCTAACTTGAGCAGCGTCGCCTTGGCCGCGAGGTCCACCAGCGCCGGCTTGCGCAGGAAGTCAATGTGCAAACTCGTCGTCACCGCGAGGACCACCGGCCCGATCTGGGCGAGGATCGCCATCCACGCGGCCGTGTCCGCGAGCATCATCATGGTAGGACCCGACACGGTGCCGCCGGGTCGACCGTGGCGGTCGTTCACGGGTTGCACCAGCGTCACGGTGTCGTCGAGGACTTCGTCAACCCGCGGTACGTCCGCGCCCGGGAAGGCTTCGGTCAATATCGCCTGGAGTTGCGTGGCGTCAAGAGCCGCCAAGGCCTAGGCCGCCTTGCGGTAGCGGTTCGTCGCGAGCGGTCCGAGTACGGCGATTGCCCCCACCGACCAGAGGATCGCCGTCCACACGGAGTCGCCGACCGAGGTTCCTAACATGAGCCCACGTACCGCGTCGGTCACTTCGCTCACTGGTTGGTGGTAGGCAAAGGGCTGGAGCCAACCCGGCATCGAGGCGACCGGCACGAAGATCGCCGAGGCGAAGGTGATGGGAAAGATCACTGGAAACGAAATGGCTTGTGCGGTTTCGGAGTTGGGTGAGGCGAGTCCAATGAACGCGAAACCCCACGACAAGCAGTACGCGAACAAGAGCATCAAGAGCGACGCGGCGATGTAGTCCGGCACGCCCCCGTGAGGCCGGAATCCGACCGCGATGCCCACTACCGTGATGACGACCAGCACGACCACGTTGCGCACGAGGTCAGAGACCGTGCGCCCGGCGAGTACCGCCATGCGCGCCATGGGTAGTGCGCGGAATCGCTCGATGAGGCCGCGTTGCAGGTCTTCGGCGAGACCAATGGCGGTGCCCACGGCGCCGAAGATGGTTGTTTGGACCAAGATCCCCGGGATGAGGTAGTTGACGTACGAGCCGTTGGGGACCTGGATGACGCCGCCGAACACGTAGCGGAACAACAGGACGAACATGATGGGCTGTATGACGGCGAATACCAGCGCGGTAGGGATTCGCACAATCGCGAGGAGGTTTCTTCGCGCAATCGTGAGTACGTCACTCACCGCCCAACGAAACGAGCTCCTCGTAGAGCGCGTGATGGGGGTCACCGTGCT
>Ga0302157_10005123_pt1 | contig 14000 bp, 12 predicted proteins | sample I_Bog_N3_3_FD_193502 | JGI IMG/M metagenome (GOLD analysis project Ga0302157, IMG submission 193502) | Peat permafrost microbial communities from Stordalen Mire near Abisko, Sweden - I_Bog_N3_3 | ecosystem: Environmental > Terrestrial > Soil > Wetlands > Peat | place: Sweden: Abisko, Stordalen...
GCCCGCCGCCAGCCAAGCGGAAGGCCAAGCCCAAACCCAAGCCTGCGTCCCCGGCCCCGGCCTTCGCACCCAATCCCGGCGCATTGACGCTGCACACCTACGCGCCGCCCGGCCTTGCCGCCGGCAAGCCGCTTGTCGTGCTGCTGCACGGCTGCGGCCAGAACCCCGAGGACTTCGCCACCGAAACCGGATGGCGCGCCTTGGCCCTGGCACACGGCTTCGCCCTGTTGATGCCCGGCCAGACGCAGGACAACAACGCCCAGACCTGCTTCAACTGGTTCCGCACCGCCGACGTCAGCCGCGACCACGGCGAAGCCGCCTCGATCGCTGCGATGACCGTGGCCACCATCAAGAAATATCGCTGCAATCCAAAGCGGGTGTTCGCAACCGGCCTGTCCGCCGGCGGCGCCATGACCGCCTGCGTACTGGCGGCCTACCCGGACCTGTTCGCCGCCGGCGCCGTGGTCGCAGGCCTGCCCGCCGGCTCCGCCAGCAACATGGTCGGCGCGATGACCCGCATGGCCGGCCGCGGTAGCCCGCTCGCGTCAGCCGAATGGGCCAGCCGCGCCCGCGTGCTGGCGCCGTTGCTGCATGACGGCCCCTGGCCACGCCTGCAGATCTGGTGCGGCGAGGCCGACCAGGTGGTGGCCCCGGTCAACGCTGCCCATCTCGCTTTGCAATGGACCGCGCTGCACAAGCTCAACGGCGCGCCCGTGCACACCAAACTCAGCGACCGCGTGACCTGCGACAGCTGGGGCGCAGCGGACACCGCACCGGAGGTGCAGGTGCTAACCCTCGCCGGCGCCGGCCACGTCTATCCCACCAAAGCCGACCAAGGCATCTCCGCCGCCGCTGAAATCGCGCGTTTTTGGGGCGTTGTGGCCTGATATCCACAAGACAAACCCGGTTTTAGGCAACAATATCGCACCCGACAGCAAACGAACGATTGCCTGGTACCGCGATCGCTTCATCATGCTGCGCGAGACAGCAGGGGGAGCGTGATGCCGGGGCACACCGACCACATCGAAGCCACACGGATGGGCGGCTGATCATGGTAGTCGGCGTCAAGGCTCCGCCGCGCAATCTCGCCGCCATGAAGCGGGACGCGCTGATGACCAGCCCGTTCTTCTCGCACATGAAGCCAGCCGAGCTCGACGAGCTGATCGCCTTCTCCACCGAGCGCCGCGCCGGCAAGGGCACGCTGATCTTCTCCAAGGGCGACCCCGGCAACTTCATGCTGGCGGTGCTCAGCGGCCACATCCGCGTCGGCACCACGTCGCTCGAAGGCCGCGAGATCACCCTCAACGTCATCGGCCCCGGCGATATCGTCGGCGAAATCGCTTTGCTCGACGGCAAACCGCGCAGTGCTGACGCCGTCGCCGCCGACGATACCACGCTGATGGTGATCGAGCGCCGCATCTTCCTGCCGTTCATCGTCCGCCACGAGGGCCTGGTCGAGCGCATGCTGGTGGTGCTGTGCGACCGCCTGCGCCGCACCAGCTCCGCACTGGAAGAACTGGCGCTGTTCGACCTGCCGTCCCGGCTGTCGCGCCTGCTGGTCAAGCTCGCCGAAGACTACGGCCGCCCCACCAAAGGGGGCACGCGCATCGACATGAAGCTGTCGCAGCGCGACCTTTCCAACCTGGTCGCCAGTTCACGCGAGAGCGTCAACAAGCAGCTCAAGATCTGGCGCGACGCCGGGCTGATGGACATGGACGAGGGCCGGATGGTCCTGAAGGACATTCCGGCCCTGCGCGAGCTGTTCGAGAAGTAACGCCTCAGGCGCTGAAAAATTCCAGCACGGCATTGTTGAACGCCTCGGGGTTGTCGTCGCTCATGCTGTGCTTGGCGTTCGGAATCACCACGCGCCTTGCGTCCGGCATCGCCTCCACCAGCGCCTCGCAGTTGGTGATGAAATTCTGCTGGGTCTGATCGCCGTTCACCAGCAGCGTCCGCGCCGTCACCGCCTCGGCGGACGCCCGGGAGAACGGCAGCCGATTTTCATGGACCTGCCCCAGCAGCGTGCGGGCATTGTCGCGTGCGATCGCATTGCGCCGCGCGCTGCGCCGGTCAAACGCGCCAACCCCGCCGGTCTGCTCGGCCACCATGCGCAACCCGGCATCGATCCGCCCGGCAGCGATTTCCGCCGCCGCCCGCGCGAAGCCGGCCGCCTGGGCACCGCTCGGCGGCTTGCCGCCGAGGCTCTCATCCAGCTCGCCGCCTGGCTCAGCCAGAACCAGTTCCTCAATCAGTTCGGGATGTGCGCCGGCCACGCGAAACGAAATATGCCCGCCCCTGGAATGCCCGATCAGCCGCGCCTTGCCACCCAACGACGCCATGAACGCCGCGACATCCTCGGCGTGCTGGGCGATGGTGAAATCGTCGCCGACCCCATCCCACGCCTCCGGCCAGTAATGCCGCAGGCTCAGCGCATACACGTGATAGCGCGCGGCAAACGCCGCCATCTGTGGCTCCCAGTAGCGCTGGTCGAGCAACGTGCCATGCACCAGCACCAGCGGCGGCCCCTCGCCGGCCTCGGCAAAATGCATCTCGGTCCCATCGATCATCCGGCTCGGCATCGCGCATCCCTTCAACAACGGGCCAAACGCTACCCACCCGGTTGCCCCGAGGCAATCGAGCGCCTAAGCCCGCACGATACAGGAGCGGAACAGGATCACCCTATGGCCACGCGCGACACCAACGGCGCCGAACTCCTCGATGGCGACAGCGTGCAGGTGATCAAGGACCTAAAGGTCAAGGGCACCTCCGCCACCCTCAAGCGCGGCACCCTGATCAAGAATATCCGCCTCACCGACGATGACGCGCTGATCGAGTGCAACGCCGAGAAGATCAAGGGCCTCGTGCTGAAGACCGAGTTCCTGAAGAAGGTCTAAGATCATTGTGAGTTTGGATCCTTCATCCAAACTCACAATGATCGCTCGAACGAATGCTTACGTCAGCTCGGCGACGGCCGCTGCCACCTCGACGGCATGGCCGTCAACCTTCACCTTCGGCCAGATCCTGGCGATCTTGCCCTTGGCGTCGATCAGGAACGTGCTGCGTTCCATGCCCATGTACTTCTTGCCGTACATCGACTTCTCCACCCACACGCCATAGGCCTCGGCCACCCCGGCCTCGGCGTCCGACGCCAGCGGAAAGCTCAGATTGTATTTGGCGGCGAACTTCTCGATCGGCTTCATCGGGTCCTTCGACACCCCGATCACCTCAACCCCAATCTTGCCAAGTTGCGGCAGCGCTTCCTGGAACGCGCAGGCTTCCTTGGTGCAGCCCGGAGTATCCGCCTTCGGGTAGAAATACAGCACCACCGGCTTGCCCTTCAGCCCCTTCAGGCTGACGGTGCGGCCGCCACTGGCGGGCATCGTGAAATCCGGGGCGGCATCGCCGATTTCCAGGCTCATGTCTCGATGGCTCCGATACGAGTGAGAAACACCTGGCGCACATCCAGCGCCAATGTTTCCAGAGTGGCGCGGAGTTGCCCCAAGTCAACCGCATCCACTCCGCTGGCATGCATCGCCCGCAGCAACGCCGCCAAGGCGGTGTCGGACAACTCCGCCGGCGGCCTTCCCCCATCGGTCAGCCGCAGCATGCCCTGCACGGTGCGCCAGATCCTGTCGGCACGGACCAGCGTGTTGGCCTCTTTCTCCGTTAGATGCCCGGCGCGGCGCAGCCCCGCCACCGCCAGCCGCAACGTCGGCGACATCGGGCCATGCAGCAGCTGCAGGCTCTGCGCCACGAACTCCACCTCGATCTGTCCGCCGGCCCGATGCTTGACGTCCCAGGACCCCGCCGCCGGCAATTCCCGCACCATGCGCGCCCGCATATGCGCGGCGTCGGACAGGATCAGCTTGGGATCGCCGCTGGTGATCGCAGCCTTGATCGCCGCCTCCACCCGTGCCCGCAACTGCGGCGGCCCCGCCACCACGCGGGCCCGGGTCAACGCCATGCGCTCCCACGTCCAGGCCTGGCCGGCATGATAGCCCTCGAACGACGCCAGCGAGACCGCCACCGGCCCCTTGTTGCCGGATGGCCGCAGCCGCATGTCCACCGCATACATCGGCCCTTCCGCATCCGGCGCGGTGAGCGCGCCGACGAAGGCATGCACGGCCCGAATAAACCACTGGCTCGCCGGCAGGCTACGCCCGCCGACGCTTTGGATCGACGTCTCCGGCCGGTCATAGACCAGCATCAGGTCGAGGTCGGAGCCCGCCATGGTCTCACGCCCGCCGGCCTTGCCAAGCAGCACCACCGCCATGCTGCCGCCGCGCACCCGGCCATAGCGCTCGGTGAAATCGGCGAGCACCCGCGGCAACAGCGCCGACAACGCGGCATCGGCCAGTGCCGCCCGCTGCAACCCGGCGTCATCGGCGTCGATCCGGCCTTCCAGCGTCGCCACGCTGATGGCGAAATCGCTGGCCCGCACCGTCGCCCGGATCCGCGCGATCGCATCCTCCAACGAGACCGTCCCCACCAGCCGCGCCTTCAAGGTGCGGGCAAAAGGGACTGGCTCGCCCTCCTCCAGCAGTCCGTCCAGCGCCGACGGCGTGCGGGCAAGGTGATCCGCCAGTTGCGGGGCGGCGCCGAGCACATCGGCGATGCGGCCCACGAGCGGCAGATTGCGCTGGAACAGCGACAGCAACTGCACCCCCGCCGGCAGCCGCTCGAGCAGGCTGGCAAACCGCATGAACGCCGCATCCGGCTGCGGCTGGCGCGCGAGGGCGGCCAACAGTCGCGGCAGCACCGCGCCCAACAGATCGCGGGAGCGGTGCGACCGCATCGCCCGCACCCGCCCGGCCTGCCAGCCTGACACCACATGACCGATACGATCGGGATATTTGAACCCCATGCCGCGCAAGGCATCCAGTGTCGCTTCTGACACCTCGGCACCGCTGAAATCCAGCGACGGCGCGGTGGCGCCACCCCCCGGCACCACGCCGAACACCTCCTCATAGCGCAGCCGCACCCGGTCGAAATGCCGCATCAGCACGCTGGCGAAGGCTGTCGCGGTCGGGTAGCCCATAAACAGCGCGAACGCCTCGAGCTGCTCGGGCTTGGTCGGCAACTCGTGGGTCTGCCGATCCGCCACCATCTGCAGCCGATGCTCGACACCACGCAGAAACCGATACGCCGCGGCCAGCTCCGAAGCCGCACGCGGCTGCACATGGCCGGCGCGCACCAGCAGCCGCAGCGCCATCAACGTGCGCGGCTCGCGCAGTTGCGGATCGCGACCGCCCCACACCAGCTGCAGCGTCTGCGCCAGGAATTCGATCTCGCGAATGCCGCCTTGGCCGAGCTTCACGTTGTGCCCGGCGATGCACACCAGCGGATCGGCGTCCTGCGCCAAAGCCGTCTGCTTGTGCTCGTCGATGCGCCGCTTCATGGCGTGAATGTCGGCCACCGCCGCGAAATCCAGATGCCGCCGCCACACGAACGGCCGGATCGCCTCCAGGAACCCAAGCCCCATCGCGAGGTCGCCGGCAATCGGCCGCGCCTTCAGCATGGCGGCGCGTTCCCAGTTCTGCCCCATGCTCTCGTAATAGGCGATCGCCGCATGCAAACTGATGCACGGCGGCGTCGCCGCCGGGTCCGGCCGCAGCCGCAAATCGGTGCGGAACACGTAACCGTCAGTGTCACGCGCCTCCATGAGGGTGACGAGACCCCGGGACAATCTGCTAAACCACGCCGAAGGTTGATCGCCGCGGTAAATGCCGGCGTCGGGGTCATGGAGCAGCACCAGATCGATATCGCTGGAATAGTTGAGCTCGCGCGCACCCAGCTTGCCCATGGCAAGCACGGTGAAGCCGCTGCCGGTCTGCGGATCGGCCGGGTTCGGCAACACAAGATCACCTCGGTCATGACCGGCCCGCAGCAGATGCGCCACGCTGCGGTGAAGCGTTGCCTCGGCCAGGTCCGACAGCACGCCGGTGACGCGATCGAGCTTCCAGATGCCGCCGATATCGGCGATGGCGGTGGCAAGCGCCACCTGCCGCTTGGCCTCGCGCAGCAGCCGCGCCAGCTTCGGCTGCGCCATGGTCGGCGGGATCTCCGCCAGCATCCGCATGGCCCGCTCCACCACCGCATCCGGCCCGTGCAGCACCAGCCGGCGGATGCTGGCGGCCTCGCGCAACGCGAGATCGGCGAGATACGGGCTGTTGCCGCCCAGACTCTCCAACAACGCCCGGGCCTTGCCACCCGCCATCCGCGCCTCGGTTCGCCCAAGCGCTGCAAAGCGTTCGAGCAACCTTTCCGCCGGGCCCGCATTGGCCGGAGTGGGCCAGACGGACGGAAGCACGAAATGACCGGCGTTTTGATGCACATGCATGTGCAAGGCTGGCCATGAGCCAATCCGCCGGTCAAGCCGCCCGCCGCGGCGCATTGCAGGGTGCCGGCGGCTGCGGCCGTTTGTTGCACGCGATTATGCAGTTTTGCCTGGCGGTGCTGATCGTGGCCTCGATCGGCGCCGGCTTGCTGGCCGTACGGCTGGCGCAAGGCCCGCTCGATGTCGACTGGATCGCCCGCAGGATCACCGAAAACGCCAGCACCTCACGCTTTGCGGTCTCGATCGGCGGTGCGGCGCTGACCTGGGAAGGCCTGCACAACGGCTCCAGCAGCCCGGTCGACCTCGTGCTGCGCGACGTGCGGGTGAAGCATCTCGCCCCCGGCACCACCGCACAGGATGTGGTTCTGGTGCCGCGCGCCGCGGTATCGTTCAGCGTCGCCGGCCTGCTGCGCGGTCAACTGGCGTTTCGTTCGATCACCCTCGACGGCGTCCGACTGACGCTGCAACGCGCCGCCGACGGCACGATGTTCGATATCAGCCCAGACACCGGCGCCCCCGCCGCTCCGGCCTCCGACCTGCAGGCGCTGGTGCTGCGCGGCCTCACCGCGCCGCCGCGGCCCACCACCGATCGCACCGCCGCACTGTGGAGCAGCCTGCGCTTCCTGCACATTCGCGACAGCTCCGTCACCATGGACGACCGCAAGCTGGCGCTGACCTGGTCAGCCCCCGGCCTCAACATCGACCTCGTCCGCAGCGAAGCCGGCGGCGTCACCGGCACGGTCGCAACCGACCTCGTCAGCGGCCCCGAAACGCTCAAGCTCAATGCCCGCCTGGCGCTGCTTGCCAATACCAACGGCATCGGCATCGCCGCGTCGCTGTCGCCCGCCAACCCGGCGCACCTGGCCAGGCTATCCCCGGCCTTCGCCAAGCTCGCCGCCTTGGATGCACCGGTCACGATCTCCGGCACCGCCGATCTGGACGGGTCGCTGGGCTTCACGACGGCGTCCGCCAACATCTCGATCGGCTCCGGCACGGTCTACGCCGGTACCGGCAGTGCGCCGATCCGCGCCGCCACGATGACGGCCGACATCACCCCCGACACGCTTAAGCTGAACGTTCACGAACTGCGCCTTCAGGTGCGCGACGACAGCAAGCCCACCCACATCGCCGCCACCATCGATGCCACCGACGTCGATCACCAGATCAGCGCCAAGATGACCGTTGACGTCGATCAGGTCGCCTTCGCCGACCTGCCGACGCTGTGGCCGCCCGGCACCGGCGGCCCGGGCACCCGGCCCTGGATGGTCGCCAACATCACCGGCGGCCTCATCCACGACGGCCACGCCGAAATGACGGCGGTGGCGCCCGACGATTTCTCCGATGGCAGGCTCACCTCGCTCAGCGGTGGTGCCGAAGGCTCCGACGTCACTGTTCACTGGATGCGCCCGGTGCCGCCGATCGAACACGGCGAGGCGCATGTCGTGCTGGTTGACCCTGACACGCTCGATGTCATCGTCAAATCCGGCCGCCAGTCCGGCACCCAGATCACCGCGCGCAGCGGCAAGCTGCGTTTCACCGGCCTGTCCGGCCACAACCAGTTCATCGCCATCCAGTCCGACCTGGCCGGCCCGTTCAGCGACGTCGCCACATTGTTGCGACACCCGGCGATCCACCTGATCGACCGGCTGCCGATGACCATCAACAATCCCACCGGCGACGTCACCGCCCATCTCACCGCGAATTTCCCGTTGAAGAACGAGCTCACCCTCGACCAGGTCGTTCTGCACGCCAACGGCAAGCTGCTGCACGGCCATATCGGCGACATCGCCGCCGGCCACGATATCGACAACGGGATGTTCGACTATGACGTCGGCAACGCCGGCCTAAAGATCAGCGGCCCCGGCGATGTCGCCGGCATTCCCTCCCAGATCCGCATCGAGCTCGATTTCCTGCCGGGCCCCTCCACCGGCGTCAACGAACGCGTCAACCTCACCGCAACCGCCACCAGCAAGGAGTTGAGCGGCCTTGGGCTCGACACCCAGGGCAGGTTGACCGGACCTGTCGGCGTCCGGCTCGACTATTTCACCCGGCGCGACACGTCGGCGGACCTGCGCCTGCAGGCCGATCTCGCCAATGCCGGCTTCGATGGCGGCAGGCTGCCGTGGCACAAGAAGCCCGGCTCACCCGCCACGCTGGACGCCCATCTCCTGCTGAAATCCGGCCATCTCACCAGCATCGAGCGTCTGAAGGCCGAGGGCAGCGGGCTCTCGGTCCTGCTCAGCGCCGACACCCAGAACGGCCGGCCGGACCACGTGAAGATCCAGCGCCTGGTACTGGGCAACGCCACCGACATCTCCGGTGAGATCGACCTGCCGCAGGGTCCGGTGGAGCCGTCGATCATCACGCTCACCGGGCCGTCCATCGACCTTTCCTCCGAGTTCAACCGCAAATCGCCACAGGCCACCAAGGATGACGAACCCGGCCCGGCGTTCAGCCTGGAGGCGCAGTTCGGCCGGGTGGTGTTGAGCGATGGGCGCCAGATCAACGACGTGCACGCCAAAATCGAGAGCGACGGCGTGATCACCAAGACCGCTCGGCTGTCCGCCACCGCCGGCGCCGGCCCGTTCTCGATCAGCATCGTGCCGCAGCAGGGCGGGCGGAAGCTGACGGCCGAGGCGAGCGACGCCGGCGCCATGCTCTACGCGCTCGACATCATCCAGAGTATGAAAGGCGGCCATCTCACCGTGAATGGCGTCTACGACGACCACGACTCCAGCCACACCCTGCGCGGCACCGCCGAAATCAGCGATTTCCGCATCGCCAACGCGCCCGCCGTGGTGCGTCTGCTGCAGGCGCTGTCGGTCTATGGCCTGCTCGAGGTCGCCCAGGGCCCGGGCCTCGGCGTCACCAAGCTGGAGGCGCCATTCCGGCTCGGCAGACAGATCCTGTCGCTGGATGACGCGCATGCCTACAGCCCGTCGCTGGGCTTCACCGTCAAGGGCCAGATCGATCTCAACCGCCGCGTCGTCGCCCTTGATGGCACCGTCGTGCCGGCGTATTTCTTCAACTCGCTGCTGGGAAAACTGCCTTTGATCGGCAGGTTGTTCAGCCCCGAGGTCGGCGGCGGTCTGTTTGCCGCCAACTACAGCATCCACGGCTCGTTCGACAATCCGGATGTCAGCGTGAACCCGCTCTCGGCGATGACGCCGGGATTCCTGCGTGGGTTCTTCAACATGTTCCAGGCCGATCCATCGCCGGCCCCAAGTCCGGCGCCGCAGCGCTGATCCGCATTGTCCGAGCAGCCCTTGCCGCCCTGAACAGGCTGCGCCAAGGATATCCGAAAGACCTGGGGGCGCTGCAATGAACGACGTCAAAGCCATTCTGTTCGATACGTTCGGCAGCGTTGTCGATTGGCGCAGTAGCCTGATCGCCGAATTCACCCCCTGGGGCGAGGCGCGCGGCCTCAAGGTCGACTGGGCCGCCTTCGCCGACGCCTGGCGCGGCGCCTACCACCCGGCGATGGACCGCGTGCGCAAGGGCGAGCTGCCCTGGACCATCCTGGACGACCTGCACCGCCAATCGCTCAACCGGCTGGTGGCCGAATTCGGTATCACCGGGCTTTCGGAAGCCGAGCTCGACCATATGAACCGTGTCTGGCACCGCCTCACGCCCTGGCCCGATTCAGTGGCCGGACTGACCCGCCTGAAGACCCGCTACATCATCGGCCCGTTGTCCAACGGCAACGTCGCCTTGCTGCTGAACATGGCCAAGTACTCCGGCCTGCCGTGGGACATGATCTTCGGCTCGGAAATCTCGAAGCACTACAAGCCCGACCCCGAAGTCTACCTCAACGCCTGCCGCATGCTCGGCCTGCAGCCCTACCAGGTGATGATGGCGGCCGCCCACAATTACGACCTCGCCGCCGCCCGCGCCCTCGGCCTGCGCACCGCCTTCTTCGCCCGCCCCACCGAATACGGCCCGCACCAGAGCAAGGATTTCGCCGCCACCAGCGATTGGGACGTGGTAGCTACGGATATCAAGGACATGGCCACCAAGATGGGAGCCTAGAGCAAAATCCGTGCTGATAGGCGCGCAGACCTTACTCTAGAGCAAAATCCGCGCTGATAGGCGCGCGGACCTTACTCTAGGTCTTTGTTTTATCGAGCATCTCAATCCGACGGGTGATTCCATCTGGTCGGATGATGCTCCAGATCAATGATCTACGCGGCCACCACGCGATTTTGCCGCCATCGCCGGATCCAGGCAATCACGCAGAGCACAAGGCCGCACAGCAGGACCGTCACCGCCGGCCGCGGCCCGTAGCTAAGGTCGAGATTGGCCTCCAGCACCTGAATCGGGTCGATCCGCGTGGCCAGCCCATACCAGGCCATTTCGATCAGCGCGGTGGCAACTGCGGCCGCCACGGCGATCAGCGGCAACGGCCACAGCTGTAGCCGCGACGCCCGCGGGGTCACCCGCCAGATCATCTCCCAGGCGAACAGCCCGGTGACGAACACCGCCGCACTGACATCGGCCTTCGACTGCAGGTAGTAGTGAAACAGCGCCAGCACGGTCAGCGGATAGGCCAGCCGATGCAGCTTTTTCCAGCGCGGCCCAAGCCTGCGCATCCAGCCGTCCGTCGAGCTGATCGACAGCGCCAACAACCCCAGCAACGTCACGAAGCCGATGGTCAGATAGAACCGCAGCGCGATCTCGCTGAACACCTTGATCAGGTCGAACTGCTGATCGATCACATACAGCAGGAAATGGTAGCCGGCGTAGCACCCGGCCGCCACCCCGATCATCCGGCGCAATGGCACCAGCCGCTGCCAGTCCAGCACCGTCCGCAGCGGCGTGATCGCCAGTGACGCCAGCAGGAAATACACCGCCCAGTCGCCGGTGCCGTGAGTGATCTCGCGCACCGGCCGGCCACCGAGATCGCCCAGCGCCCACAGCATCGTCAGCCGCACCGCCGGCACCACCAGCACCGCCAGGGTAAAGGCGCGCAATGGCGAAAACCGGCCGCGACGATCCTGGATCAATGAAAACATGCGAAGGGCGATTGCTCAGAGAATGTGCAGGAGTGACTGCGTTAAGGTGCCTGTCGTGACACTGGGTCTGGCATTATCTTCTTGTAATCCGCCGGGATACGAAAAACCGCCTCCGATTGCGGAACAAACCGCACGTCGGTTGCCTCCACCAGCACCAGCCCATCGGCCTCGGCCCGCAGCAGCACGCCATCCGCCGTCAGGCAGGCCGTGATGATGCGCCCGGTGGTGTCCTTGGTGTCCCACAACACGCAATCCAGACCGGCCACCTTGTCGCGGCCCTTGCGCGCGAACGTGCCGCTCGGCGCCACCCCAGGCATAGCCTGGTTGCCGCTGTCGGTGATCACCACTGAATGGTCGCCCTCGCGCACCGCCTGCACCACATGGCTGGCGATGTCGATCACCACGAACAGCCCCGGCGTCGGCGGATCGACCCGCAGCTTGCCCAGGCTGACACCCCAGCGCAGCCGCTGCTCCAGCAACCCATTCGGCCCGGCGATGCGATAGATCACATCGACGTCCCGCGTCGGCATGATGCGCGGCGTCTCCTCGGCCGAAGCCGGGTGCCCCAGCGCCAGCAACGCCAACAGCGCCGCACCGGCCAGGCGCGTCACTTCGGGGTTTCGATATAGCTGTAGGTGTCCGGCGGCGAGAACAACCCGGCCGGCTGTGCTGCCATCGACACCGCCACCGCTTCGATCGTGGCGGCGCGGCCATCAGCGCCGCGCCCCTCGCCGCGCAGCAACAACCCATCCGGCGACAGGCACACCCGGCCATGCGCGCGATTGATCGTGACGTCATACTGCATGCAGGCACGGCCCAACGCATGATCCATCCCGACAGCGCGAAACGCCAGGTCAGGGCCGAGGATGAAGGTGTCGGTCAACCCGCCGCCCGGCGGCATCTCCAGCACCAGCTTCGGCTGCGGCATCACCAGCTCCACCCGCTCCATCGCGCGATCCACCAGCAGATAGCCGATCGGGCCACCGTCGATGCGCAGCCGGTCGCCGGCGGCGAAATACCGCACGATGATCCGCGGCGGCAGCGCAGGATCGGTGCCTGTGGTGCGATAGGTGATCGCCACGTCATGGTTTGGCAGATACCGCGGCGGCTCCGCGGCACGCGCCACATTCGCCAGGGCGAGCCCTGCGATCACACCCATCACAACCTTGAACATGAATTGCCTTCTGCCGAGAGCCTGATGATGTTGGATAGAAACATCATCAGGCTCTATCTCTTTGTTTCAGCGATCATTTTTATGCGTTTGGATGAAGCATCCAAACGCATAATGATCTCATGGTCCCGTCCGTATCAGCCCTTGGCCATCTGCACAAACTCGGCCTCAAGCACATCCGCCGGCGGATTGGCGGTGAACGCCGCGGCCTCCGCCACCGCCGCCTCCAGCAACCGCCGGTAATCGGTGCGCGGCATCTCCACCGCGCCGAACTGTGCCAGATGGCTGGTGACCCATTGGGTGTCCAGCAGATGAAATCCGCCCAACCGCAGCCGAGCCACCAGATGCACCAGTGCCACCTTCGAACTGTCGCGCGCCGTGCTGAACATGCTCTCGCCAAAAAACACGCCGCCGACCGCCACGCCGTACAGCCCTCCCACCAGCTCGCCGTTCAGCCGGGTCTCCACCGAATGGCCGTGGCCGAGCGTGTGCAGCGTGGTGAAAAGATGCTCGATCTGCGGGTTGATCCAGGTGTCCATCCGACCCGGAGCCGGTGCCGCACACCCGGCGATTGTCGCCTCGAAGTCGGCGTCGACCGTGACGGTATACGGCCCCGACAGCACCGTGCGCAGCAGGCGCCGCGACAGATGGAAGCCCTGCAGCGGCAAGTGCCCGCGCATTTCGGGATCCAGCCAATACAGCTTTGTGCTGTTGCGGGTCTCTGCCATCGGGAACATGCCGATGCGATAGGCGCGAAGCACCAGATCGGGTGTAATTTCCACGGTTCGGCGCGACATGCGCCAAGTGTGCCCGAACCGATCGGCGCTGTCAGCAGGCGTCATGGCCAATGTGCCGCAATCGTCGCCGCAACCACCTCACAATTCTCGTTGAAACCGGCCACTCGGCCGCAGCAAACTCAACCCCAGCAGGGAAGTATGCCATGCCAACCGCACCCAGCCTCATCATCATCAAACGCTACGCCCGCAGCCGGCTCTACGATGCCGCCGCCGCCCGCTACGTCTCGGTCGAGCAACTCCGTCACTGGGCCGCCTCGGGCACCCGATTCGCGGTGATCGACACCGAAACCGGCGCCGACGTCACCCACGTCCTGCTCGCCTGACGGTTACCAAAAACCGCCACACCTCATTCAAAAACGGTCGGTTTTCCCCAAAAAAAGCGCACACATCATGCAAATGAATGACGACGAACCGCATCCATGGCGTGACGATGCACTGCCTGGGACGGTGTGTGCCGCCAAAGGTGCCTGACGATCCAAGCCGGGGTAATCTCAGTGGTTCACTCGCATTTCAGCCGTTTTTCATTGACCGCTGGGTCCCCGACCCAGGCTGCGTGTCTGGTCCTGGCCGTGGCGACTCTGCCCTTGCAGTGCGACACCGTCAGCGCGCAACAGTATTCCGTCTCGACCGAAGCCAGCGCCAGTCCTGGAGAGGTCGAAGCCTAGCCTACCCATTTCATGGGC
>Ga0302157_10005127_pt1 | contig 13987 bp, 16 predicted proteins | sample I_Bog_N3_3_FD_193502 | JGI IMG/M metagenome (GOLD analysis project Ga0302157, IMG submission 193502) | Peat permafrost microbial communities from Stordalen Mire near Abisko, Sweden - I_Bog_N3_3 | ecosystem: Environmental > Terrestrial > Soil > Wetlands > Peat | place: Sweden: Abisko, Stordalen...
CAACGCGCCGATCACATGCATCTCGGCCATCCCCGCTCCCCTTCTGAAAGCCAACGAAGGAGATGGTAGACGGCATTCTTCCGTAATCGAACCGTCTTCTGGTGGCGGCTGCTACATGATACCGCGTATTTGTCCATGCCCCACGCATCCGCCCAGGACACATCCGGCCCGCGCTCCCCGGGCTGAAAGCCCGCTGGCCATTGTGTGCTGCCGTCCCAAACGGCGCCGACAAACATGGCCGGGTCGAGTCCGCGCGCCTGCGCGAAGTTGGCGCCACAAATATCCGCCCGGGCAAAGTTGAACCCGGCAAGGTCATCGCTGCGGAAATTCACCCGCCGCAGATCGGCGCCAACCAGATCGCCCGCCGGATCAAGCCCGGCAATGCCCACGAGTTCCGCGAAACTCGTCGTCGGCGCCTGCAACACCGCCGCCATCCGGTCCAGTTCCTCGGGGCGGAAATTCATTCCGCCGGCTTCCGCTTCATCGTGTCCCGCGCCACCAGCACGCGCCCCCGCCCGTCCTTGCGCGGCTTGGCGATCAGCACATTCAGCACCGCGTCCTTCTCCTCCGCCGCCACATCGCCGCTGTCGGCATCGGGCGGCGTGGGCGACAGGCTGACCGCGAAGCTGCGCCGATACGCATACAACGCCACGGTCACCGACTCCTCATCCCTGCCGTCCTCGGCGGGTTTGATCTGGGCAATGAAATCCTCGCCAAGCGGATCGCCATCAAGGCAGAACCCTTCCTTGCGCGGCCCGATCACTTCCACATCGTCGGTCCCGGACCGGAAGTTCGGATGGGCCGCGTGCTCGCCGACCAGCGATCCGGCGACCACCCGAAAGCCGGCAGCCCCCACCGCCAGAAACGCGCGGCGCAGCGCAATGAACACCGACGGAACCTTTTCCCGCTCATGCTCCGCCGTGCCGAGCCGCAGCCGCGCCCGCACATACCAGGGCGCCCCCTGCTCATTGCCCGGCTGCGGCTCATGCAGCGAAAGCGACGCCAACCCGGGCGTGCCGACCTGCGTGCCAGCGGGAATTCATGCCGTGTCCGGTTCCGCCGCCTCCCGGCGCGACTCGGCAGGCGGCCGGTCCTGCGCCTGCTGCCACGCCTCCTCCATCGCCCGGAAGTCGGCATCGGCCGCCGTGTCGCCCTGCCCGGTGGCCGCCGGAAAGAACACGCGCAGAATCCCGACCTTCATCGTCGCACGCGGCACAACCTCACCGCGGTACCACAGCCGCACCGAATCATCCGACACTTGGCACCCGCAGCGTCCCATCCGATCAACGAACTCCTTCGCCGTCCAACTGCGATAACGCACATCGCGCTGATCGCCGCGTCCGCTGCCGTTATCCCAGTGCTGCCGGAACAAGCTGAAGAAACCGATTTTCGGTTCCGAATTCGCCGCCGGGTTACCCGCCATGGCGCCCACCGTTCGGAACAATCGGGTTGCTCTTCGCCGGTTTCCTGTCTGCTCTCCCTGTCGGCGCAATGCCGCGCCCAAGGAACACCGACATGCCCTGGAAACCGGTCGGCTTGTGGATCGATCTGATCGTGGCCGCGACCGTTCTCGTGACCGGCCTGCATGAAATGCTGCGAACGCTTTGGCAGGGGTTGCGGGCAACCCTGCACCGCCCGCACGACCCCGATTGACCCACGTCAACGACCGCCTTGCCCGCCGCTGCGCAGTCTCCCCCCATGCCAACCAACCTCCGCCCGGCGCCGACGCGGCGAAACCTGCTGGCCGGCCGCGTCGCCGCCTCCGCCCCGGCGGCGCCCCGTATCCAGGTCGCCGCCACCGGGCCGCGCTGGGGCATGGTGGTGGACGTGGCAAGCTGCACCGGCTGCCAGGCCTGCACCGTCGCCTGCACCGACGAGAACGCCCTGCCCCCCGGCGCCCAGCGCAACCTGGCGGCGGTGACGGAACACGCACGCGGCGACAGCGTGCGCCTGACCCTGCTGCCCCGCCTGTGCGCCCATTGCGCCGCCGCCCCCTGCATCCCCGCCTGCCGCACCGGCGCCATCGTCCAGCGCCCGGACGGCATCGTCCTGACCACCGAGGCCGCCTGCACCGGCTGCGGCGACTGCGTGGCCGCCTGTCCGTTCGGCGCCCGCCGCATCGCCCCCGACACCGGCACCGCCGACGCCTGCACCTTCTGCGCCCACCGCGTCGATGCCGGCCTGTCCCCCGCCTGCGTGGAGATATGCCCCACCGGCGCCCTGCTGTTCGGCGATCTGAACGCGCCGGGCAGCCCGCCCAACCGCGCCCTTGCCACCCGCCCGGCGCGGACGCTCCAGCCGCAGAACGCCGCGCCGCAATTGTTCTATCTTGGCCTCGACGGGGAGGGCTGAGCCGCGTGCCCGACAGCGTCACCCTGATCGATCTTGCTTTCCCGGTGGCTTGGCCGCCCTGGCGAACCGGAACTTTCCTTCTGCTGTTCCTTTCCGCCAGCGGATTCCTGCTGGCGCTGCCCGGACGCGGCTTCGGATTTCCGCGCTGGCAACGGGTGTCGCGCTGGGCGCTGCTGGCGGCGCTGGCCTGCGCGCTGGCGGCACCGCTGTCGCTGGCGGCGTCGCTGCACCGGCCGGACCGGGTGATGCTGCTGTTCACCCGGGCGGGTGGCGCCGCCTGGATCGGGCCGTGCTATCTGGCGGCGCTGACCCTGTTCGCCTGGACCACGATGCGGCGCGATCTGGCCGCCGCCACCGGCGCCGATCTGCGCGCGCGGCTGCACCGGGCGGCCTCCCTGGGCGGCGGCGGGGCGCCCCGCCTGCGCACGCTGGCGATGCTGCTCACCGCCGGGTTCGGCTTCATCCTGCTGCCGCGGACCCACCCGACCGGAAACGCGGCGCCTTCGCCCGACCTGGCAACCCTGGCCGGCGGCGCCGGGCTGGCGGTGGCGCTGATGGTGGCGGTCGCCGCGTTGATTCCCGTGCTGGGGCCACGCCGCGCCGCGCCGACCGGGAAGGACTGACCCATGCCCTCGCGACGCCGCCTGTTGCAGGCCACCGCCGGCGCCGGTCTGGCCGCGTTCGCCGTCGCCTCGACCAACACCATGGGCCGGATCGCCACCGGCCTGACCTCCGCCGGCCGTCGCCCGCTGGCGCCGGAGGCCCGGGTCGATCCGCGCACCGGCGCGGTCACGCCCAACCCGGACCAGATCGTCGTTCACGCAACCTGCCCGGGCTGCGACCAGCCCTGTAACCTGCGGCTGCGTATCGACCGCGCCAGTGGCACGGTGCTGCGCATCGCCGGCAATCCATACGCCGCCGACCCGGCTTTGCCCTACGCCACCCCCCTGCGCGATTCCTTCGCGCTGTTGTCGCGGGCTGGACGCGCCCCGCTCTGCGCCAGCGGCGCCGCGCTGCCGGACGACCCGGCCCGCCTGCGCGATCCGCTCAAGCGCGTCGGTCCGCGCGGTGCCGGGCGCTGGCAGCGCATCGACGCCGCCCAACTCGTGCACGAAGTGGTGGAAGGCGGCGATTTGTTCGGCGAAGGCGAGGTGGCCGGCTTGCGCGCCCTGCGTCGCTTCGAGCCGATCGACAAGGCGCGGCCGGAACTCGGCCCGATCGCCAACCAGGTGGCGCTGCTGCACGCCGGCCAGCATGGCCGGCTCGGCATTGCCCGGCGGTTCCTGCTGCAAGCCTATGGCAGCACCAACCTGATCGGCCCGCCCCCGGCGGCAACCGGCTGGCCCAATCTGGACACGGCGACCATGGTGCTGGTGTTCGGCGAGGGGGCCGGGCCGGGCGGCGTGCCGGTGCAGCGTCTGGCCCGGCAGCTCGGCGCCCGGCGCGCCGCCGGCGGCGCGCGACTGGTCGCCATCGAGCCGGTGCTGGGTCAGGCCGGCCTGCTGGCCACCGGCGGGAATGCCAGTTGGTTGCCGATTCGCCCTGGCGGCGGCGCCGCGCTGGCACAGGCGCTGATCGCCATCCTTACCGATGCTGACGCAACGCCGGCGCTCGCCGCCCAATGCGGCGTGCCGGCGGCCGACATCGCGGCGCTGGCCCGCGACCTCGCCGCCCATGCCCCGCACGCCGCCGCCGTACTCGCGGGCGGCGCGGCCAGCCCGGACGCCGCGGCCACCGCCGCCGCCCTGCGCCGGCTGAACGCGCGGCTCGGCAATCCAGGCCCGCCGTGGCCGGCCCTGGACGCCCCCGCGATCGCCGAGGGCAACGGCCCCCGCTACGATCTCGCCGGTTTTCCTGGCATGCGCAGCCCGTCGGGCCAGCTCTGCGCGCCGAAAGCCGTGATCCAGTGGCAGGGCGACCCGCGCCGCGCCCCCGCCCCGGCACTGCCCGCCGGCGCCGGTCTGTGCATTGCGGTCACGTCGCGGCTCGCCGGCGATGCGTTGCAAGCCGATTATGTAGTGCCGGACGGCGCCACCTTTGAAAACTGGGGCTGGGAAGGGCAGGCCGCCAACTGGCCGGTCGCCGCGCCGCCGGTCGCCGGGCCAGACGGGATGGAGGATTTCCTCATCGCCTGTGCCAAGGCGATGGAACTGCCCGGCTTCGGTGCCGGCGCCCTCCGCGACTCCGCCGGCCGCCCGCATCCGCTCGATCGTGCCGCCGACTGGTATCTGCGCGGCGCCGCCAACCTGGCTTTCGCCAACCAGCCGGTGCCGGACGCCGTCGACGAGGAGGTGTTTCTGGCCGGGCTCGACCGTCTGCGCCCGCTGCTGGAAACCGTGCTGGCACCATCGGAATGGCGCAAAGCCGCCACCGTACTGGCCCGCGGCGGACGCTTCGACACGCCCGAGCCCCTGTCGGTCGAACCGGCGGAAATGCCACCAACCGCCCCCGCCACGCCGGAAACCGACGCCGCATGGCCCTTGTTGCTGGTTACCGGCAACACCAAGCTGCCCGCGCGCTACCGCGCCGGCCTAGCGGGGCCCACCGGCCCCGTCATCGCCCTGCACCCGGAAGACGCCGGCAAGCTGGGCCTGCGCGGCGGCGAGGCGGTCACGGTAGAAACCACGCAGGGCCGAATCGCCGGCACGCTGCTTCTTCGCCGGGGCATCATGCGCGGCGTCGTGGCGGTAACGCCGGGCGCGGAAATCACCCTGCCCCAGCCGGCACGCCTGATCCGGGCCTGACGGTCCCGGATCAGGCGGCGGCGCTTATGGCTGGCCCGCCGTCTCCGGCTCCCGCTCGGTGCCGCCCTCGTCGCCGTCGCCCTCCGGGCGCGGCAGCGCCGGCAGCGCCGCCTCGATGAACTCGAACTCCAGCTTCTTGTCCTTGAGCGTTACCTTCACGGCGCCGCCCTTCACCAGCCGCCCGAACAGCAACTCCTCGGCCAGCGGCTTTTTGATGTGCTCCTGGATCACCCGGGCCAGCGGCCGGGCGCCGTAGTTCTTGTCGTAGCCGCGCTCGGCCAGCCACTCCTTCGCCGCGCTGGACAGCTCGATCGTCACGTTGCGGTCGGCCAGCTGCGCCTCCAGCTGCATGACGAATTTCTCCACCACCCGGCCGACGATCTCCGGCGTCAGGGCGGCGAAGGCGATCACCGCGTCCAGGCGGTTGCGGAACTCCGGGGTGAACAGCCGCTTGACCGCATCCTCGTCCTCACCCTCGCGCGAGTCGCGGCCGAAGCCGATGGCTTCCTTGGCCAGGTCCGCCGCGCCGGCGTTGGTGGTCATGATCAGGATGACGTTGCGGAAATCGACCGTCTTGCCGTTGTGGTCGGTCAGCTTCCCGTGGTCCATCACCTGCAACAGTATATTGAACAGGTCGGGATGCGCCTTCTCGACCTCGTCCAGCAGCAGCACCGCGTGCGGATGCTGGTCGACGGCATCGGTCAGCAGCCCGCCCTGGTCGAACCCCACATAGCCCGGCGGGGCGCCGATCAGCCGGCTGACGCTGTGCCGCTCCATGTATTCCGACATGTCGAAGCGGATCAGCTCGATGCCCAGGGTGGCGGCAAGCTGGCGCGCCACCTCGGTCTTGCCGACGCCGGTCGGGCCGCTGAACAGGTAGTTGCCGATCGGCTTCTCGGCGTCCCGCAGCCCGGCCCGGCTGAGCTTGATGGCGGCCGACAACGCCTCGATGGCGCGGTCCTGGCCGAACACCATGGACTTCACGTCGCGCTCCAGGTTGCGCAGCGTCTCCTTGTCGTCGGCCGACACCGACTTCGGGGGAATTCGGGCGATCTTCGCCACGATCTCCTCGACGTCGCGCAGCGTGACGGTTTTCCGCCGCTTGTGCTCGGGCTGGAGCATGCGGCTGGCGCCGACCTCGTCGATCACGTCGATCGCCTTGTCCGGCAGCTTGCGGTCGTGGATGAACTTGGCGGAAAGCTCCACCGCGCCGCGGATCGCCTCGTCGGTGTAGCGAACCTTGTGGTGCTTCTCGTAGTTGTTCTTGAGGCCGCGCAGTATCTTCACCGCGTCCTCCAGATTCGGCTCGTTCACGTCGATCTTCTGGAACCGGCGCACCAGGGCGCGGTCCTTCTCGAAGTAGTTGCGGAACTCCTTGTACGTCGTGCTGCCGATGCAGCGCAGCGTGCCGGAGGCCAAGGCGGGCTTGAGCAGGTTCGAGGCGTCCATGGCGCCGCCGCTGGTGGCACCCGCCCCGATCACCGTATGAATTTCGTCGATGAACAGGATGGAATTCGGCTGCGCCTCCAGTTCGGTCACCACCGCCTTCAGCCGCTCCTCGAAGTCGCCGCGGTAGCGGGTGCCGGCCAACAGCGCGCCCATGTCAAGGGCATAGATGGTCGACTTCACCAGCACCTCGGGCACGTCGCCTTCCACGATGCGCTTGGCCAGACCTTCGGCGATGGCGGTCTTGCCGACGCCGGGATCGCCGACATAGAGCGGGTTGTTCTTGGTGCGGCGGCACAGGATCTGGATGGTGCGCTCGATCTCGCTTTCGCGCCCGATCAGCGGGTCGATCTTGCCCGCCATGGCCTTCTTGTTGAGGTTGACGCAGTAGTTCGACAGCGCATCCTGGCCGCGGCGCGCCGGCTTCTCCTCGCGCTCGGCCTCGGGGTGCTGGTTCTCGGCGGGGGTGCCGTTGCCCTGGGCCGGGCGGGGCTGGCTGCGGCCGGGCGCCTTGGCGATGCCGTGGCTGATGAAGTTCACGGCGTCGAGCCGGGTCATGTCCTGCGTCTGCAGGAAATAGACGGCGTGGCTCTCGCGCTCGCTGAACAGCGCCACCAGCACGTTGGCGCCGGTGACTTCGTCGCGGCCGGAGGATTGCACATGGATGGCGGCACGCTGCACCACCCGCTGGAACCCGGCGGTCGGCTTGGGATCGCCGGGGCGGTCGGTGGCCAGGCCGGCCAGATCCTTGTCGAGGAACTCGGTCAGGTCGGCCCGCAGCTTGTCGAGGTCGACGCCGCAGGCCCGCAGGACGGTGGCCGCGTCGGTGTCGTCGGTCAGGCCAAGCAGGAGATGCTCCAGCGTCGCGTATTCATGGCGGCGCTCGCTGGCGAGCGACAGCGCGCGATGGAGCGTCTGCTCGAGGTTTCGTGACAGCATGTGGCAACGCTCCTCAACTCGGGGTCGTCGGTGGACCATCGTGCCAGTGCCGCGCCGCGGTGCCAACCGCCATTCGCAGGCGCGCCGAAACGGATGTGGCGGCGAACGCCACGATGCCGTTCATTCTTTCTTGATTGGCGTCCGGTTGCATCAGCAAAATGCACCTGACGTTAATTAATTCGCCAACAGGCTGCGCCCACCCGGATGTTTGGCCAGGTCTCCCGGCCCGGACCGCGGGGCAGGCACCGCCATTCTACTCCTTCTCGATGGTGCATTGCAGCGGATGCTGGTTCTGCCGCGCCAGGTCCATGACCTGTGTCACCTTGGTTTCGGCCACCTCGTAAGTGAACACGCCACACACGCCCACCCCGCGGCGATGGACATGCAGCATGATCCGGGTCGCCTCCTCCCGCGACTTCTGGAAGAAGCGCTCGAGCACGTGGACCACGAACTCCATGGGCGTATAGTCGTCGTTCAGCATCAGCACCTTGTACATGGCGGGCTTGCGCGTCTTCGGTCGCGCCTTCACCACCACGCCGGTGTTGGGCCCTTCGCCCCCGCCGTCGGTGCGCCCATCATTCCCGCGGCCGCCGTCTCCTGGCGTTCCGCTCATCTTCAGGTGCTGCAAATACTCACTCATCTTTCCCGACCGCCCATGTTCCGGAAGCTTCCCGGGAGCGGCCTTGCCGTCGCGGCTCGGCCATGCCCAGGCGGATATTCGATCATCGTCGGGTAACCATATCGGAAAGCATGGCGCCGTTGAAAGGGCAACCCGGCGCGGGATGCTCGGAATGACGTGAAAAGCCGCGATCCGCACGGTTACCCTCCCCGGCGCCCGACACACGCCCCAAAAAGCGAAGGCCCGGGAGGGGGGTCCCGGGCCTTCTGTCACGCCCCTCCAGGGGGGGAGAGGAGGGGCACGGCACGACCGTCCGCGGTTACGCGGCGCGGCCGAACTTCTCCACCGCCAGCGTCACCCGCGCGGTCAGCGGCGCCAGGGTCTGCTCGGCCAGCTTCACGCTCGCCTCGGTCAGCTTGCTGGTGTCGGTCACCACCTTCTCCAGCGACGCCCGCGCCAGGTTGGTCTGCAGGTCCACCGCCTCCTTGAGCGACTTCACGGTGGCCAGTGCCTTCACGTTCGCCAGCGTCTCGTCGATATGCGCCTGCGCGGTGGCGGCCACCGTCTTGGACAGGTCCTGCACGCCCGCGGCCCAGACCTGGCCCGCCTTCACAAACGCTTCCAGATTGCCCTGGTTGAACGCCACGATTTCTTCCGCTGCCTTGATCGCCATATCTATAGTTTCCTGTTCTTGGGTTTTGTGGACGCCGGCCGCCGGGCCGGCCGAATTGAAACTCTCGTCGGGCGCCTGCCGCGTTACGGATGCGGTCGCCACGGTTTCCCCGCTCTTTCTCGCCATAGCACTCTCCATCGCTCCGCCGTCGCCCCGACCAGTATTCCGGTCCGGTCTGCCGCGACCCGCCCCGGGCCGAAATTCATCCGGGCCGAATTTCATGCTGCATTGCAGCAAGGCCCCTATAGGCAAGCTGCCCATAGCGGGTCAAGACATTTTTGTGCGCTGCACAATAAGCCTTAAACGGACCTATTCACGGCCGGTTCACGTCATCGCCTCAAGACTGTGGATAAGTCCTTCAAACAGCGTGGTTTCGGCGGCTCAACCTGGCTGGACAGCCGCGCCGGTCCCCCTGTATGGTTGGTGTGGCCGAGCTTGGAGAGTCGCAAGCATGCCTGCACAGAGCCGCGTTCGCGGAAAGTTGATCAAGGCCGCCGGGCCGGCCGCGCGGTTCGCCGTGGCCCTGGTCATCCTCGCGCCGGTCATCCTGGCGCCGGTCATCCTGGTGCCGGTCGCCCTCGCTTTCGTCGCCGGTACGGCGCGGGCGCAGATCGGTTCCGAGCGCTACAGTTCGATCGTCATCGAGGCCAGCAGCGGCAATGTGCTGTCATCGGTCAGCGCCGACGACCTGCGCCACCCGGCCAGCCTGACCAAGATGATGACCCTCTATATGGTGTTCGAGGCGCTGCGGGACCGCCGGGTCACGCTGAACCAGAACGTGCCGGTCTCCGGCCACGCGGCGGCGATGAGCCCATCCAAGCTCGGCCTGTCGCCGGGCACGCCCATCACCGTCGAGCAGGCGATCCTGGGCCTGGTCACCAAGTCGGCCAACGACGCCGCCGCCGCCCTCGGCGAGTTGCTCGGCGGTGGCGACGAGGAACGGTTCGCCCAGATGATGACCCTGCGCGCCCGCGCCCTGGGCATGAGCCATACCGTGTTCCGCAACGCCTCGGGACTGCCCGACCCGGAGCAGGTCACCACCGCCCGCGATCTGGCCACGCTGGGCCGGCATCTGGTGCTCGACTTTCCGGCCGAGTACCGCTGGTTCTCGATTCCCAACTTCACCTGGCGCGGACGCACGATCTTCAACCACGATCGCATGCTGCAAACCTACCCCGGCGCGGACGGCATCAAGACCGGCTACATCGACGCCTCCGGCCACAATCTGGTGACATCCGCCGTTCGCGGCGATGTGCGGCTGGTCGGCGTGGTGCTCGGCGCCTCCACCAACCCCGAGCGCGACGTGCACATGGCCATGCTGCTGGACCAGGGTTTCGAGCAGTTGGACGTGCCGGTCACGACGCGGTCCGCCTCGCCCCGCCTGCCGAGCCTGATCACCGCGGCCAATGCCGCGACGCCGGCGCCGCGGCGCGCACCGGCGGCGCGGTGGAGTGTGCAGGTGGGCTCCTTTGCCACCGAATCCGCCGCCCGCCAGGCCGTCGGCCAGGCCCACCGCGTCGCCGACGACGGCGACCCGCGGGTCGAATCCGCCACCGTCCGCGGCCACACCACCTGGCGCGCCCTGCTGACCGGCCTCAGCCAGTCCGACGCTCGCCAGGCCTGCGCCGCCCTTGGCCGCCACCGGATGCCCTGCGCCCCGATCGGGCCGGACGCCGGGCAGATGGCCAGCCGGTAACACGGCGTCGGCCGGGCGGCTTATGATCCGGATGAAAGCGCTCCAGGAAAACCATTCGCCACCGGCACGCCGCTAGCGCTTGCACCGGCGGCGGCGCTTGCGCATGTTGAGTAGTCAGGGTCGTAAGCACTGCCGGAACCGGGCCGATCCGGTGACGCGGCAGGCGGAGAGCAATGAGCATGGACGGCGGAGCCGACGCACGACGAATCAACATTTACCAGCCGGAGGACTTCGCCGGCATGCGTGCCGCCGGCCGGCTGGCGGCCGAGACGCTGGACATGATCCAGCCGCATGTCCAGCCGGGCGTGTCCACCGGTGAGCTTGACCGGCTGTGTCATGAGTTCATCACCGGCCACGGGGCCGTGCCGGCACCGCTGAACTACCGCGGCTTCCCGAAATCGATCTGCACCTCGATCAACCATGTCGTCTGTCACGGCATCCCCGGCGACCGCCGGCTGGAGGACGGCGACATCGTCAACATCGATGTGACCGTGATCCTGGACGGCTGGTTCGGCGACACCAGCCGGATGTACGTGGCCGGCACCGCGTCCACCAAGGCGCGCAACCTGATGGAAGTGACCTACGAGTCGCTGCAACGTGGCGTGCGGGCGGTGCGTCCCGGGGCGACGCTGGGCGATATCGGCCATGCCATCCAGAGCTATGTGGAGGCCAACCGGTTCGGCGTGGTGCGCGATTTCTGCGGCCACGGCATCGGCCGGAAGTTCCACGAGCCGCCGAACGTGCTGCATTTCGGCCGCCCCGGGCAGGGGCAGGTGCTCAAGCCCGGCATGTTCTTCACCATCGAGCCGATGGTGAACGCCGGCCGCCCCGAGGTGAAGGTACTGGACGACGGCTGGACCGCCGTGACCCGCGACCGCAGCCTGTCGGCGCAGTTCGAGCACATGGTGGGCGTGACCGAGGATGGGGTGGAAGTATTTACCCTCTCACCGGCCGGCCTGCACAAGCCGGTTGCCGCGCCGGCCTGAGCGGCCGATGGGAGAGGTTTTCATCACCACCCAGAAGCTGCGCTTCTGCGACACCGACCGGCTCGGCCACGTCAACAACGCGGTTTACAGCGTCATGTGCGAGGCCGGGCGGTCGGAACTGATGGCGGAAGCCGGGCTGCTGGACCCGGGCGCGGGCCACGCCGTGGTGATCGCCCGGCTGGAACTGGATTTCCTGCGCGAGATGAACTGGCCGGGCGACATCCGCATCGAGACGGCAATCCACCGGATCGGCCAGAAAAGCGTGCAGGTGCGCCAGCACGTGCACCAGGGCGATACGCTGGTGGCGAAGGCGACCTCCATCCTCGCGGTGATCGACACCACCAGGCGGCGGGCGGTGCCGATCACCGATGAATGGCGTTCGGCGCTGGAGCGCTGGCTGGTGCCGGAATTCTGACCGGGCCCTGCCCCGCGCATTTATTGACGGCGCGTTGACGGCGGATTCATTTCGGATATGCGCCCGCCCGTGGCAGCCTGCCCGGCATGCGCACACGCAAGAGCCTCGCCGAGCAGTTTGGCCTGATCGACCTGCCGCTGGCGCCAGACAGCGTCGCGAGCGTGCCGGCCGGCGGGGCCGCCGGCACACCGCCAGGCGTCGAGGGGCATCGCGAGCGGCTGCGCCAGCGCCTGCTGACCGCCGGACCGGACAGCCTGAACGACCAGGACCTGCTGGAAATGCTCCTGTTCCTCGCCTTGCCGCGCCGCGACACCAAGCCGGTCGCCAAGGCGCTGCTGGCCCGGTTCGGCAGCTTCGCCAACGTCATCGCCGCGCCGCTGAACGATCTGCGGTCGGTCGAGCATATGAAGGATTCCGGCCCGGCGGCGCTGAAGCTGGTGCAGGCCGCGGCGCTGCGCCTGGTGAAGGCGGAGTTGATCGGCCGGCCGGTGCTGAACAACTGGGACCGGCTGATGGAATACCTGAACGCCGTGCTGGCGCGCGAGCGGGTGGAGCAGTTCCGGGTGCTGTATCTGGATACCCGCAACCGCCTGCTGCTCGACGAGGCGCAGGCGCGCGGCACGGTCAACCACACGCCGGTCTATCCGCGCGAGGTGGTCAAGCGCGCCCTGGAGGTGCAGGCAACCGCGCTGATCCTGGTGCACAACCACCCAAGCGGCGATCCCACCCCCTCGCGCGACGACATCGACATGACGCAGGAGGTCAAGCAGGCCGCCCGCTCGCTCGGCATTGTGCTGCACGATCACATCATCGTCGGCAACGGGCGATCGTTGAGCTTCCGGCGGGAGGGGCTGCTATAGCGGGCGGCACCCTCAGCCGGGATTTGGAGGATGCGATGGCCCTGCGGCATGTGCGGATCGATCAGGTGGCCCCGAGCGAGGGCGATGCCGCCGGCCTGGCGCGCGTCCGCATAGCCGATATCGGCCGCGCCCTGGGCTCGCTGAACATCGGGCTGGCGATCCAGACGGTGTCGCCCGGTGGCCGTTCCTCGCGCCGGCACCGCCATGTGTTCCAGGAGGAGATCCTGCTGGTGATGGCCGGCACCGGCGTGCTGGTGCATGGTGACCAGCGGGTTCCCGCAAGCCCGGGCGATGCGTTCTGCTACCGCCCCGATGACCCCGAGCCGCATTGCTTCGAAAACACCGCCACCACGGAACTGGTCATCTGGGCGTTCGGCAACCGCCTCGCTCACGAGGTGTGCCTCTACCCGGACGAGGGCGTGGCCTTCGTCGAGAGCCTGGGTGCCGACGTGAAACTGGCCGAGGCCGCGCCTGGCGAACCAACCGCATCGCCGACCTTGCGGTCGGGCCGGACATGATCCCGCCGATTGCCGCAAGGTGAGGTGGACCCCGGATCGTGGACAGTCGGATAAGCTTATCCCGACCGGACAGGGAACGACGTGGCATGAGTGGGCAGCGGAAACGCTACTCGGCGGATTTCAAGGCGAAGGTGGCTCTGGAGGCGATCCGGGGCGAGCTGACGATTGCGCAGCTGGTGAGCAAGCATGGGGTACACCAGACGCTGATCAACGGCTGGAAGAAGCATGCTCTGGAAGGGGTGGTCGGCGTGTTCTCGGGGCGGGCGGAAACGGCCGAGCGGGATCGCGAGGACGAGCTCGAGAAGCTGCACGCGAAAATCGGCCAACTGGTGGTGGAGCGGGATTTTTTGCGCAAGGCCTCCGGTCGTTGGGTGTCGGCCGGAGGCGAGAGATGATCGAACCCGAGCATCCCCGTCTATCGATCGTACGGCAGTGCGAATTGGTTTCGATAAGCCGGATTCGTATTATGGGCAGGTGATAGATGAGACCCCGCAGAACCTGGCACTGATGCGGCTGATCGATGAGCAGTTCTTGCAGACACCGTGGTATGGCAACCGCCAGATGGCACGGCATCTTCGGTGGCTGGGGCTGGAGGTCGGCCGCAAGCGGGTGAAGCGGCTGATGAGGAAGATGGGGCTGGAGGCGGTCTACCAGCGAGCGAAGACGACGGTTGCGCATCCGGAGCACAAGATCTGGCCCTACCTGCTGCGCAACAAGGTCATCGATCAACCGAACCAGG
>Ga0302157_10005129_pt1 | contig 13986 bp, 10 predicted proteins | sample I_Bog_N3_3_FD_193502 | JGI IMG/M metagenome (GOLD analysis project Ga0302157, IMG submission 193502) | Peat permafrost microbial communities from Stordalen Mire near Abisko, Sweden - I_Bog_N3_3 | ecosystem: Environmental > Terrestrial > Soil > Wetlands > Peat | place: Sweden: Abisko, Stordalen...
GGCCAGCGGGGGGACACTGTTCCTCGACGAAGTGGGCGACATCCCGCTGCAATTGCAGGTCAAGCTGTTGCGGTTCCTGCAGGAACGCACGATCGAACGGATCGGCGGGCGCCGCTCGATCGAGGTTGACACGCGTATAGTCTGCGCCACACACCAGAACCTTGAGGCGATGATCGCCGACGGGCGGTTCCGCGAAGATCTCTATTATCGCCTGGCCGAAATCGTCGTGCGCATTCCGGGTCTGTCCGAACGCGCGGGCGATGCGGTGCTGCTGGCGCGTGCGTTCCTGGCGCGCTTTGCCAAGGCGATGAACCCGGCGGTGCGCGGGTTTGCCCCCGATGCGCTGGCCGCGATCGATGGCTGGGGCTGGCCGGGCAATGTGCGCGAACTGGAAAACCGGGTGAAGCGCGCGGTGATCATGGCCGATGCCAAACTGATCACCGCTGCCGATCTCGATCTGGCCGAACGCGGTTCCGCAGAAGACCAGACGCTCAATCTCAAGACCGCGCGCGAAGTGACCGACCGGCGGATGATCCGCCATGCCTTGGCGCGCAGCGAGGGCAATATCACCAACACCGCACGCTTGCTCGGGATCAGCCGGCCCACGCTGTATGATCTGCTCAAGCAATATGACTTGCAGCACTAAGCAGTCATGATCCGCTGGCGGCCTTGTCGCGCGGCCCTGCTGCGCAGCGCGGTGATCGCGCTGGCGGTGTCGGGTGCGACCATGGCCAGCGGCGGCGACAGCGCCATCGCGGCCGCGCGCCATGCGGCGGATGCGGCAATCGCGCGGGGCGATCCGGTGTCTGCCGAAGTGGGCATTCGCAAGGCGATCGCGCAGACCCATGCCGATGATGCCTTGCGCGCCTGGCTGGCGCAGGCGCTGCTGGGCGAAGGCGATCGCAATGCGGCTCGGCGTGTGCTCGATGCCGGGGCGCTGACCCCCGACAGCGCCGGGCTGGGCTGGCGCGTGCGCGGGCTGATCGCACTGGCCGATGGCGATCTGCGCGGCGCGGCGGCGGCGTTCGACCAGGCGCTGCATGTTGCCCCGCACGATGCCGACTTGTGGGTGGCGATTGCCTCGATGCGGTTTACCGGCGGCGAACAGGCGGCGTCCGAGGCGGCGGCCGACCGGGCAGTGGCGCTCGACCCGCGCAATCCGCGCGCGCTGGCGCTGCGCGGGATGCTGATCCGCGAACAATATGGGCTGTCCGCCGCGCTGCCGTGGTTTGAACAGGCGCAGTTGCTCCACCCCGATGAACCCGCGCTGCTCGATGCCTATGCCTCGACATTGGTCGATATGGGCGAATATCGCGCCGCGCTGATTGTCGCGCGCAAGCTTTATGATGTCGAACCCAAGAACCAGCGCGCGCGGCTGATCGAGGCGGTGGTGGCGGCGCGCGCCGGGCAGACCGAGCTTGCCAGATCGATCCTGCAACGCACCGGAACGGCCTTTCGCGACATGCCGGCGGCGATGCTGTTGACCGGGGTGCTCGAATATCGCGCGGGCAATGTCGACCTGGCGGTCGAAGCGCTAGAACGGCTGGTCGATCGTCAGCCCGACAATCCGCTGGCACGCCATGTGCTGGCGCGCGCGCTGGCCGCCAAGGCCGATTGGCGCAGGCTGGTCGATCGCTTCGATGGCGATGTCACCGCCGGACGCGCCGGGCCCGATCTGGTCGCGCTGGTGGGCACGGCGTGGACGCGGCTGGCGGCGCGCGGTGGCGATGCGCAGGCGCATGCCGACCGCGAACGGGGCCGCGCACTGATCGCGCGCGCCGCCGCGATGACCGGGGCCGCCCCGGCTGCGGCGCTGCCCGCCAACGCCACACTTGCGGTGCTGGCCCAGCACTATGCCGACAATCCGCGCGCGGCGGGCAATGCGGTGCCCTATATCCGCGCGTTGATCGCGGCGCACCAGGCCGATGTGGCACAATCGGTGGCCGATCGGTTGCGCGAAGACAATGCCGGGAACACCGACGCCAACTTGCTGGCAGGCGATGTGCGGATGATCCGGGGTGAAGCGCGCGGCGCGCTGATCGATTATACCAATGCCGCGGCAATCCGCTTCAACGCGGCGGTGCTGGTGCGGATGGATGCGGCCTTGCGCGCGGCGCGGCGCGGGGCCGATGCGGATGCGATGACATCGCGCTATCTGGCGCAAAATCCCGAAAGCGTGACCGCGATGACGCTGCTGGCGGCGGGCTGGGCGGGCAACCCGGCGCGCGCGCACGATCTGCTGGCGTTGCGCAAGGCGATCCTGGCGCGCGGGGTGCAGATGCCGCTGGTGCAAGCCCCCTCGACAGCGGGGGGCAAGACGGGCTAGGTCGGCAATTCAATCGATCGATTAAACGATGGGGGATGGCCGATGCCCGGCGCGCTGGATGGACTGACAGTACTCGAATTCGCCGGAATCGGGCCGGGTCCGTTCGCCTGTATGATGCTGGCCGACCATGGCGCGCGGGTGATCCGCATCGAACGCCCGGGCGGGGCAGGCCGGTTTGGCGATGCGGGCAACCGCGACATTCTCAACCGCAATCGTGAACGGCTGGCGCTCGATCTGAAGGATCCCGACGCGATCGCGCAGATCCGCGAACTGGCCCGCGGCGCCGACGTGCTGATCGAGGGGTTTCGCCCCGGCGTGATGGAACGGCTGGGGCTGGGGCCCGAGGTGTTGCTGGCCGACAATCCCCGGCTGGTGTTCGGCCGCATGACCGGCTGGGGGCAGGAGGGGCCGATGGCGCCGCTGGCGGGGCATGACATCAACTATATTGCGCTGTCGGGTGCGCTGCACACATATGGTCCGGCGGGCGGCAAGCCGAGCTTTCCGGTGAATGCCGTGGGCGATTTCGGCGGGGGCGGCATGTTGATGGCGTTTGGCGTGCTGGCGGCGGTGTTTTCGGCACAGCAGACCGGCAAGGGCCAGGTGGTCGATTGCGCGATGGTCGATGGTGCGGCGATCCTGTCGGCGATGACCTGGAGCTTTTTCGGCAATGGCCAGTGGCGCGACCAGCGCGGGGTTAACCTGCTCGATGGCGGCACGCATTTCTATGACACCTATGAAACCGCCGACGGCAAATGGATTTCGCTCGGGTCGATCGAGCCGCAGTTCTATGCTTTGTTGCTCGAACGCACCGGGCTGAAAGACGATCCGGCGTTCGCGCGGCAGATGGACCCTGCCGCGTGGGGGCCGCTGAAGGCCAAAGTCGCCGCATTGTTCGCCACCCGCACGCGCGACGAATGGTGCGCGCTGCTCGATGGCACCGATGCCTGCTTTGCCCCGGTGCTGAGCCTCGGCGAGGCGCCGCACCATCCGCACAACGCCGCGCGCGGCACGTTTGTCGAAGATGGCGGCATGGTCATGCCGGCCCCGGCGCCACGCTTTTCGGGCACGCCCGCGCCTGCGCCCAGCCTGGCGGGCCGGTCATGACCGCTGCCGCGACGCCCATAGCGACAGGCCGATCAGCACCGCGCCGATCAGGCCGGTAACGGTTTCCGGCACGGCATGCCGTGCCGACACCAGCATGATCACGCCCAGCGCGACGATCGCCCAGAACGCGCCGTGTTCGAGATAGCGGTATTGCGCCAGCGTGCCCTCGCGCACCAGCGCGAGCGTGATCGACCGCACTAACATGGCGCCGATCGACAGCCCCAGCGCGATGATCACCATGTTGTTCGACAGCGCAAACGCGCCGATCACCCCGTCAAAGCTGAACGAGGCATCAAGCACGTTGAGATAGAGGAATCCGCCAAGGCCCGAACGCACCAGCGTGCCCGCCACGCGCCGCGCCGCCTCGCGCGCTTCGAGCACGGTGCCGATCGCCTCGACGGCGATATGCGCGATGATCCCGGCCAGGCCTGCCTCGACAAACACCAGCGCGGCGGGCCCCGGCAATTGCCGCGCGATCGCCAGCAGCAGCACCAGCACCAGCGCGATCCCGCCCGCGCGCACCAGCGCCAGCGCGGCCAGTCGCCGTTCGACCCAGCCGATCCAGTGCACCGTCTTGTCGGGGTCGAGGAAATAGTCGAGCCCGACCAGCAGCAGGAACGCCCCGCCAAACCCGGCAATCGCGCCATGCGCGCCGCTGACCAGCATTTCGTAACGCGCCGGTTCGGTCAGTGCCAGCACGGTCGCATCGATCGGGCCGACGCCTGCCGCCAGCGCCACGATCGCCAGCGGAAACACCACGCGCATGCCGAACACCGCGATGGCCATGCCCCAGGTCAGGAACCGGCGTTGCCAGACCGCGTCCATCTGGCCCAGCGCGGCGGCATTGACCACCGCATTGTCGAACGACAGCGACACTTCGAGCACCGCCAGCACCAGCACGACCCAGATCACCCCGGCGGTGGCCACCAGCGATCCGGTGTCGAACCAGCCATAGAGCGCGGCCAGCGCCAGCGCGACGGCGGTAAACAGCAGCGATCCCGCAAAACGGTGCATCACTTATCCTCCCCGGCACGGGGAGGGGGACCGCCCGCAGGGTGGTGGAGGGGGCGGGCGTCCTGGCGTATTGCCGAGGCGTGGCACCCGGCGGCAAAGCCCCTCCACCGCCCCCCTCCCCATTCTGGGGGGGATATCATTGCGGCGTGCCTTTGCGTGGCTGATAGGTCTGGTCGGGGCCCGGAAAGCTGCGCGCGCGCACTTCGGCGGCATAAGTCTGCACCGCATTGTCGATGGTTGCGGCGATGTTTTCATAGACTTTGACAAAGCGCGGGACGCGCTCGAACATGCCCAGCATGTCTTCGGTCACCAGCACCTGGCCGTCGCATTGTGCCGAGGCGCCGATGCCGATGGTGGGGCAGGCGATCGCGCGGGTGATCGCCACCGCGATCGGTTCGACCACGCCTTCGATCACCACGGCAAAGGCCCCGGCGGCATCGAGTGCGCGCGCATCGGTCAGGATCTTGTCCGCCTCGGCGGCGCTGCGTCCGCGCGCGTTGTAGCCGCCCAGCACGTTGACCGCCTGCGGTGTCAGGCCGACATGGCCCATCACCGGGATGCCCCGGCGCACCAGAAAGGCCACCGTTTCGGCCATTGCCTCGCCACCTTCGAGCTTGATTGCGGCGCAGCCGGTTTCCTTGAGCACGCGCGCGGCGCTGGAAAAGGCCAGTTCGGGCGAGGCTTCGTAGCTGCCGAACGGCATGTCGACGACCACCGCCGCGTGATAGCTGCCGCGCACCACCGCCGCGCCATGGGCGATCATCATGTCGAGCGTGACCGGCACGCTCGACGGCAGGCCATAGATCACCTGGCCCAGCGAATCCCCGACCAGCAGCAGATCGCAATGCGCATCGAGCAATTGCGCCTGCCGCGCGGTATAGGCGGTCAGCATCACGATCGGCTCGGCGGTCACGCCATCGACCTTGCGTTCGCGGACCTGCGGCACGGTCAACCGCTTCATCGGCGCGGGCGTGGGATGCGCCCGGCTGGTGGATGTATCGAGCTGGAACGTTGTCGACATGGTCTTTTTCCACTCTTTCGGCAGCGAATGCCTTGCCTTCGTGTCTGACCCGAACCTGGCGGTTCGGGAAGTCGGCACCGGCCCGCTCCCCACCTGACCACCCACGTAAGTGTATGTTATTGGGCGGTCGGGTGGGGGAGCGGGCCGGTGCCGACTTCGAAACGCGCCCTTTCGCGCGTTTCGAGTCAGACCCTTAACCGGCCAGACGTCAAGGGCAAGGGGCAGCGGCAGGCAAAAAGCTCTTTGCCGGGGGCGGGCATGCGGCTAGCGTCGCGCGCCATAACCTGGTTTCGATTGCAATCAGGTCCGTCCGGCAGGTTGCGCCGGAGCGGGCCGGGATCTTGCAATGACCAAGGCGGGAGAATTCAATGTTTGGTCGCGTCAAATCACTCGACGCCATTCTAGCCACGGCCGAGAAGAAATCGCTGCATCGGTCGCTGGGTGCGTTTCAATTGACCATGCTGGGGGTTGGGGCCGTCATCGGCACTGGGATTTTCGTGTTGACGGCAGAGGCCGCGCAAAAGGCGGGGCCGGGCATGATGCTCAGCTTTGTGATTGCCGGGTTCGTCTGTGCGGTGGCGGCTTTGTGCTATGCCGAAATGGCCGCGATGGTGCCGGTTTCGGGGTCTGCCTATACCTACAGCTATGCGGTGATGGGCGAACTGGTCGCGTGGATGGTCGGCTGGGCGCTGATCCTGGAATATGCGATTGCGGCGGGTGCGGTGTCGGTCGGCTGGTCCGGCTATATGATCGGGTTCGTCCAGAACAGTTTTCACATAATCGTGCCGCTCGAACTGGTGCGCGGGCCGTTTGACGGCGGGCTGATCAATCTGCCGGCGATGGCGATTGCGGCGATCATCACCGTGCTGCTGGTGCTGGGCACCAAGGAAAGCGCGACGGTCAACGCGGTGCTGGTGGCGATCAAGATTGCCGCGCTGACGCTGTTTGTGGCGCTTACGCTGCCGGTGATCCGCTCTGGCCAGTTCGTGCCGTTTGCCCCGCTCGGGTTTACGGGCATTTCGGGCGCGGCGGCCTCGATCTTTTTCGCCTATGTCGGGTTCGATGCGGTGTCGACCGCCGCCGAAGAGACCACCAATCCGCAGCGCAATATGCCGATCGGGCTGATCGGCAGTCTGGCGATCTGTACGGTGTTCTACATGCTGGTGGCCGCAGGGGTGATCGGCACGGTGGGCGCACAGCCGGTGTTCGGGCCGGGGCATGTCGCGCTCGATCCAGGCACGCCCGCGCTGTCGCAGGCCTGTTCGCTGATCCATGACAACGCGGTGGTCTGTTCGAAGGAAGCGCTGGCGTGGACCTTGCGGTCGGTCGGCCATCCGTTTGTCGGCTGGCTGGTCGGTGCGGCGGCGATTCTGGCGCTGCCCTCGGTGATCCTGATGATGATGTTCGGCCAGACGCGCATTTTCTTTGTGATGAGCCGAGACGGGCTGCTGCCCGAATTCTTTTCGAAAGTGCATCCGAAATTTCACACCCCGCACGTCATCACCATCCTGACCGGCATCTTCGTGGCGCTGTTCGCGGCGTTCTTTCCGGTTGGGCTGCTGGCCGATGTGTCGAATTCGGGCACCCTGTTCGCCTTTGCCGCGGTGTCGATCGCGGTGATGGTGCTGCGCGTGACCGATGCCGGGCGCCATCGTCCGTTCCACACCCCGGCGGTGTGGGTGATCGCGCCGATCTCGATCCTGGGCTGCCTGTACTTGTTCTACAGCCTGTCGGCGGCAACGGTCGAACTGTTCATCGGCTGGGCGGCGCTCGGCCTGGTGGTCTATTACGCCTATAGCCGCAGCCGCAGCCACGTCGGGCGCGGACTGACCGAAGTGCACGAAGAAGACGCCGATTTGCCGCCTTCATCGGTGCCGCCGATTCTCTGACGGATCTGTTTTTCGGCAAATTCTGCGGGCCGGGGAGCAACAGTTCCCCGGCCCGTTTGCTGTTGCGCAATCGGCAAATAAGAACATAATAGGAACATGGATCGATTCGCAGCCTCCGTATCATTCCTCCCCGGCACGGGGAGGGGGACCGGCAAAGCCGGTGGAGGGGCGCTGCCTCTACAGAACGCCATGCGCGGGGCGATCCCACTCCACCATCCCGCACGTGCCTCCTGCCGCCACACCGAACTGTTCGCCTCTGCTGACGAGGCAAGCGGCGCCGCGCTGGCACTGGCCCTGGCGCGCGATGCCATGGACGATCCGGCCGATCATCGCCCGTGGCTGTGGGTGCAGGACCGGGCGGCGATCCGGCTGTCGGGGCGGCCCTATCGCCCCGGCCTGCCCACGGGGCTGCGCCATCGCCTGATCCATGTCGCCGCCCCGCGTGCCGAAGATGCGCTGTTCGCGCTGGAAGAGGGGTTGCGCTGCCGCGATCTGGCCTTTGTCATCGGCGAAGTGGCGGGCAATCCGGCGGCGCTGGATTTCACCGCGTCGCGTCGGCTCAGCCTGGCGGCGGAACGCCATGGCGTGCCGTTGTGGATGGTGCGGCTGTCGGCGCGGCACGATCTGGGCTCTGCGCGCATGCGCTGGGACGTTGCCGCCGCGCCCAGTCCGTCGCCGCGCTGGAACCGGGATGCCCCTGGCGATCCGCGCTGGCGCGCCGATCTGTTCCGCGCGCATGTATTTCAACCCGGTCAATGGATAGTTGGTGATGATGGAGAACGGCACAGCCTCGCCGTCTTCGCGACGGATCATGGCGGCGTGGTGCCCGACGCTGGCGATCGATCGCTGGCGGCTGGGTCAGGACAGGCCTGATCCGTCCGCGCCGCTGATCCTGATCGGCGAAACCGCACATGGGCCGCGTATTACCGCCGTCAGTCCCCCGGCGCGCGCCGCGGGTGCGCGCGAGGGCATGTTGCTGGCCGATGCGCGCGCGCTGGCGCCGGGACTGGTGGTGCATCCTGCCGATCCCGCCGGGGATCATGCGTTTCTCGAAACGCTGGCGCTGTGGGTGCAGCGCTGGGGGCCGTGGAGCGCGCTGGACGCGCCCGATGGACTGATCGTCGATGTGACCGGGGTGGCACACCTGTTCGGCGGCGAAGACGCGCTGATGGTCGATGCCCGTGCCTGTTTTGCCGCGCGCGGGTTGCAGGTGCGGCTGGCGATCGCGCCCACGGCGGGGGCGGCCTGGGCACTGGCACATCATGGCCCCGACCGGTCTGCGCTGGCCGAGGGGGTCGATCCGCTCGATGCCTTGCGCGATCTGCCGGTGGCGGCGCTGCGGCTGGATGATGCGGTGCTGCTGCTGCTCGACCGGCTGGGGCTCAAACGTATCGGCGATCTGGCCGCGATCGGTCGGCCCGCGCTGGCGCGGCGGTTTCGCGACCGGCGTGCGCCTGCGGCCAATCCGCTGGTGCGGCTCGACCAGTTTGCCGGGCGCGTGCCCGAACCGATCCTGCCGGTCATCGCCGCGCCGGTGCCGACGGTGCTGCGCCGGCTGATCGAACCGCTGCGCCATCGCGATCTGCTCGACCGGGTGGTGGCCGATCTGGCGCTGGCGCTGGCACGGCGGCTTGAAGCGCACGGGCAGGGCGCGCGGCGGCTCGACCTGACTTTGTGGAAAGTCGATGGCGGGGTGTTGCGGCGCGCGCTCGAACTGGCGGCGCCGACCCGCGATGCGGCGCATATCACCCGGCTGTTTGCGCACAAGCTGGACGATTGCGACGCCGGTTTCGGCATCGAGGTGGTGCGGCTGTCGGCGCCCTGGGCCGAACCGCTGATGCTGAGCCAGACCGATCTCGAGGCATCGGCGCAACAGCACGGCACCAGCCTGGCGGCCTGTATCGACCGGCTGACGGCGCGTTTGGGGGCTGCGGCAGTGGCCATGCCGGTGCCGCGCGCCAGCCATCTGCCCGAACGCGCGCAAGGCTGGGTCACCCCCGATCCGACGCGCGCGATGCAGGAGGAACTGGCGTTCCACGCCCGCCCGCTCAAACTGCTCGACCGCGCCGAACCGATCGCGGTGATCTATGAAGCGCCCGACGGATTGCCGCGCCTGTTCCGCTGGCGCGGCGCTGTGCACGAAATCGCCCGCGCCGAAGGCCCCGAACGGATCGCGCCCGAATGGTGGCGCGAAAAAGGCGGGGCGCGGCTGCGCGATTACTATCGCATCGAAGACAGCAGCGGGCGCCGTTACTGGATTTATCGCCGGGGCCTGCCCGGCGACGGGCGCGGCGGTGTGCCTGAATGGTTTCTGCAAGGCTTGTGCGGATGACCGGCGTGGCAAATTGAACGCCGGTTATAGCTCCACGATCGATGCGTCATCGCGTGCGCCTGCGGGCGTGCGGTGCATAGACTGCGGTGTGAACACTGCGTGGAGCGGCGAGGATGGCGAATTGAGCGGGCGGCGTGTGGCATGGCTCGATCTGGCTCGCGGGCTGGGGGTGGTGCTGGTGGTCGCAGGGCATGCCGAACGCGGGCTGGTGTCGGCGGGGATTGCCACGGGCGCGGGCTGGCGATCGTTCGATCTGGCGCTCTATACCTTTCACATGCCGCTGTTCATGGTGCTGGCCGGGTTGAATGTGCCCGGATCGCTGCGGCGCGGGGCGGGCGATTTCCTGCGGGCCAAAGTGTCGACGATTGCCTGGCCCTATGTGTTGTGGTCGCTGGTGCAGGGGGTCTTGATGGTCCGGTTGTCGGGGATGACCAACGGCCATGCCGACTGGTCGGCGCTGGCGATGATCGCGTGGCGGCCGATTTCACCGTTCTGGTTCCTCTATGCGCTGATGGTCTATATGACCGTGATCGCGTTGGTGGGGGTGCGCGCGCGTGTGCTGATCCCGCTGGCGCTGGCGGGCATGGTCGCCAGCCAGTTTCTCGATGGCGATCAGATCGCACACCAGGTGTGTTACCAGGCGGTATTTTTCGTCACCGGCGTGCTGGCGGCCGATACGATCAGGGGCTTGCGCGCGCGCACGGCGTTGCTGGTGCTGCCCGCCGGGATCGCGCTGTGGGTCATCGGCTGCCTGGTGATGCCGTTGTCTGGCGAGGCGCCCTATCTGAAACCGGCGGCATTGCCGGCCGCGATCGGCGGCATCGCGGCCATGCTGGCGCTGTCGCGGTTGCTGGCACAGACCGGCGCGCGCGCACTGATCGTGCCGCTGGGAACGGCATCGATGACGATCTATGTCATGCATATTCTGGGCACGGCGGGCGCGCGCACGGCGCTGATGCACTTGCATGTGCCGCATTGGGCCGGGCTTTACTGGATCGTGTGCACGATGACAGGGGTGGTCGGGCCACTGCTGGTGCATCGCCTGCTGGCGCGGTTCGGGCTGCTGCCGCTGTTTGGCCTGGGCCCCCGCACGCGGCGCGGCCCGGTGCGCCCGCCGCCGGTGATCGCCATGGCGGCCTTGAGAGGGTGAACCCGCTATTTCGCCGCCGGCAGGATCAGGTTCCATTGCTGTTGTTGCCCCCGGCTGCGGCCATAATCGATCAGGCAGGCCATATAGTCGGGAAAATACTGCTGCGGCGGGTTGGGGACGCTGACATCGACCGCCTGCCACGCGGTGCAGGTCTGGCGCGTGCCGTTGGCGGCATAGACATGGTCTGCGGGGGCGGGGCCCAGCGTGCCGGTGGCGGTGTTGTCGTCGTGGTTCGACAGATAGGCCATGTGCAATTGGCCCTGGGCCAGATCGACGCGATCCTGCACCAGCCCGACCGACAGGTTGTAGATCTGCGTTTCCAGAATATCCTCGACAATCCGGTCGAGAAAGCTGGCGACATCCCATTTGGCGGTGGCCACGGGCGGATTGGCGGGGTCGGCGGGGCTGGTCGCGAGCGAGGTGTTGACCAGCAGCGTAACCGCGCGCGCATCGGTGCGGTCGGGCACGAACACGCCGACTTTGGCGCCGCCGTCGATGAACATGTGCTGGTGCACGCTCTGCCCGGCCTCGCCGATCACGGCAAAGCGCAATTGCACCGGCAGGGTCTGCACCGGCACCGACGATGATGCGATCATCGCCGCGACATAGGCATCGCGCACCGCGTCCATGCCCACGGCCTGCCCGTCCCGATCGAAGGCCGACAGCGCCAGCCGCGTCAGATCGAGCGCATAGCCGTTGCCATCGTCATAATCGGCCGCCCCGATCAGCAGCGCGCGCTGGGCACAGCCCTGCAAGGCGATCTGCGCGATCGTATCGGGGCTGATCAGATCGCGCAGCCGCGTGCGCAGCGGCGCCAGATCGGCCAGCGCGCCCTGTTCGATCAGGGTCAACCCCTTGGTCAGCAATCCGCTGCTGCCCGGCACGGTCAGATGGGCAATCTCGGCCTCGTCGTGGATGGCATAGGCCAGCGCCAGGTCTTCCAGGCTGGAATGGCCGGGCACCGGCGGCAATGCGCCGGTCGCCCCGGGCAGCGCATGCACTGCCAGCGCACCGGGGTTGAGCCAGCCATACGTGCGGTCGGCGGGCACCGGCTGGCGGGCCAGGAACACGAATGTCGCCTGCAACGCGCCGGTGCTGATCCCGGTGACGATCTGCGCCTCTTCGGGCAAAGCCCCGACATCCTGCAGCCCGAGCAGCAACCCCGCGCCAAACGTGCCGTGCGCGCCGCCGCCCGACAGCACCACGATGGCATCCTTGCGCATGGGCACATCGCGCGTCAGCGTGGGATGCGCGGCGGCAAGGGCCGCGCATTTGGCGGTGTTGGCGCCATCGGCATGGTCGGCCGCGAGCAGGCGGCGCGATCGCGCATAGATCGATCCGGTGGCGGGCCTGCCCGTGGTGGCAACGGCGCGCGCCGCGAACAGTTCGTTGCTGTTCACCGCGATCGGGTGGGCAGGGATCACCGCCTGGCTGGCCAGCGCGGGCCGGTCGATCTGCGGCAGTTTCAGCGCGCAACCGGCCAGCATCGGCACCAGCAGGATGCCCAGCCATGCCTTGCGCATCATCGTGTTCATGGCCGTTCCCCCCGGTTGCCGCGCCGCGCCCATTCAAGAGTTTCCACCGGATTGTGCAAGGGGAAAATCGCCCGCGTTCCATCTTGCCCGCCTGGCCACTGGCCTTGGTGAAAAATGGAACATATAAGGAACAAATGACCCAACTCAGCACGCTCGAAAAACTGGCGATCCTGGCCGATGCGGCAAAATACGATGCCTCGTGCGCGTCATCGGGCACCACCCGGCGCGACAGCCGGTCGGGCAAGGGGATCGGATCGACCGAAGGCATGGGCATCTGCCATGCTTATGCGCCCGATGGGCGGTGCATATCGCTGCTCAAGGTTCTGTTGACCAACCACTGCATCTTTGACTGCCACTATTGCATCAACCGCAAGAGTTCGAACGTGCGCCGCGCGCGGTTTTCCCCGCAAGAGGTCGCCGACCTGACGATGACGTTCTATCGCCGCAACTATATCGAGGGGCTGTTCCTGTCGTCGGGCATCATCAAGAGTTCCAGCCACACCATGGAACTGTTGATCGAAACCGCCAGGATCCTGCGCGAAGAGCATGAATTTCGTGGCTATATCCATCTCAAGACAATTCCCGAGGCCGATCCCGATCTGGTGCGCCGCGCCGGGCTCCATGCCGACCGGGTGTCGATCAATGTCGAATTGCCCACGGTCGCCGGGTTGACCAGGCTGGCGCCCGACAAATCGGCGCCGCGCATCGAGGGCGCGATGGATCTGATGGCGGGTGCGATTGTCGAAGGGCGCGATGCGCGGCGGCGTTTCCGCCATGCCCCGCGCTATGCCCCGGCCGGGCAATCGACGCAGATGATCGTCGGCGCCGATGCGGCCAGCGATGCCGATATCATCACCCGCTCGTCGGGGCTCTATGGCCGGTTCGGCCTGCGCCGGGTCTATTATTCGGCGTTCAGCCCGATTCCTGATGCCAGCGCGGTGCTGCCGCTCAAACGCCCGCCGTTGCTGCGCGAACACCGGCTGTACCAGTCCGACTGGCTGATGCGGTTTTATGGCTATGGGCTCGACGATGTGCGCGCGGCAACCGGTCCGGGCGGGATGCTGCCGCTCGATATCGATCCCAAGCTGGCCTTTGCGCTGAAATTCCGCGACCGCTTTCCGGTCGATGTCAACCGCGCCCCGCGTGAGGCGCTGTTGCGCGTGCCGGGGCTGGGAGTGCGCGCGGTGGCGGCGATCCTGTCGGCGCGGCGGCAACGGCGGCTCGATCTGGCCGATCTGGCGCGGCTGACCGTGTCGCTGACCAAAGTGCGCCCGTTCATCATCGCCGCCGACTGGCGCCCGGTGGTGCTGGCCGATCGCGCCGATCTGCGCGCGGTGGTGGCGCCGCGCCGGGGCGAACAACTGGAACTGTTTGCATGACCGGCACAATCGCCCGCGTGACCATGGCGATTGGCGCACCCGATGATTTCGACGGCTGGCGCGATGGCGCGCGGCGGCTGATCCAGGCCGGGGTGGCGCCCGACCGGGTGGGCTGGTCGGTGCCGGGGCAGGCGGCGCGCGATCTGTTTGCGGGCGATGATCCCCCCGCGCCGCGCGCCGATGCGCCGCCGGTGCGTGCCTCGCGCGATTTTCTCGATCTGGCCGGGCGGGCCGCG
>Ga0302157_10005130_pt1 | contig 13986 bp, 8 predicted proteins | sample I_Bog_N3_3_FD_193502 | JGI IMG/M metagenome (GOLD analysis project Ga0302157, IMG submission 193502) | Peat permafrost microbial communities from Stordalen Mire near Abisko, Sweden - I_Bog_N3_3 | ecosystem: Environmental > Terrestrial > Soil > Wetlands > Peat | place: Sweden: Abisko, Stordalen...
CGAGGAATCCACCGCCTGGCCCATGGTCTCGCGGCCGGTGCATCTGGGCGGCTTGGGCTTTGGCTACAAGTGGAACATGGGCTGGATGCACGACACCTTGCGCTATATGGGCATGGACCCCATCCATCGCCGTTATCACCACGACGATCTGACCTTCGGCCTGCTTTATGCCTTCCACGAGAATTTCATGCTGCCCCTGTCTCATGACGAGGTGGTGCATGGCAAGGGCTCGGTGTTCGGCCGCATGAAGGGTGACCGCTGGCAGCGGTTTGCCAACCTGCGGGCCTATTACGCCTTCATGTTCGCTCATCCCGGCAAGAAACTGTTGTTCATGGGGCAGGAGTTCGGCCAGGAAAATGAATGGAACGTGGATTCCAGCCTGGACTGGCATCTGTTGGACGATCCCATGCATGAAGGCATCCGTCGTTGCGTCAAGGATCTGAACCGGGTCTACCGCGAGGTTCCCGCCCTGCATGTCCATGACTGCGAAGGCCAGGGCTTCTCCTGGATCGATTGCAACGACCGCGACAATTCGGTGATCTCCTGGATCCGCAAGGGCAATGCCGGGGAGTTGGCGGTGGCGGTGATGAATTTCACCCCCGTGGTGCGCGAGGAATACCGCCTGGGCGTGCCTGCCCTTGGATGGTATAGGGAAGTCATGAATACGGATTCCGACTTCTATGGCGGCTCCAACGTGGGCCTCGACGGCGGTGTGCAGGCCGAAGAAATTTCCTGGCACGGCCAGCCCTATTCGATCCCTTTGCGGCTGCCGCCTCTGGGTGCGCTGATCCTGTGCCCTGATCGGACCTGACGGGGATGGTGTCGCGTCATAGAGTCTGGGCCGGAGCCCCCTATCCCATGGGGGCCAACTGGGACGGCAAGGGCGTTAATTTCACCCTGTTCTCGGCCCATGCCGAGAAGGTGGAACTGTGCCTATTCGACGAGCAGACCAATCGGGAAACCGAGCGCATCGTCATGCCGGAATATACCGACGAGGTCTGGCATTGCTATTTGCCCGACGCCCGGCCCGGCCAGTTGTACGGCTATCGCGTCCATGGCCCCTATGAGCCGACGGTGGGCCATCGTTTCAATGCCAACAAGTTGCTGCTGGACCCCTATGCCAAGGAAATGTCGGGCCTGCTGCGCTGGTCCGACGTGCATTTCGGCTATCGCACAGATCACCCCAAGGGCGATTTGTCCTTTGACCGCCGCGACAACTCGCGGCTGGTGCCCAAGGCCCGGGTGGTGGATACCGCCTTCACCTGGGGCAACGACCAGCGGCCCAACGTGCCTTGGGCCGACACCATCCTTTATGAAGCCCATGTCCGTGGCATGACCGTGCGCCATCCGCTGGTGCCGGCCAATCAGCGCGGCACCTTCCTGGGGCTGTCCCAGCCGGCGGTGGTGGAACATTTAAGCCGCTTGGGCGTCACCTCCATCGAGCTTTTGCCGGTCCATGCCATTGTGGATGAGCATAATCTGGTGGAGCGGGGCCTAAGGAACTATTGGGGCTACAACCCCATTTCCTTCTTCGCCGCCGATCCGCGCTATTACGCCATCTCGTCCCACGGCGACTTCAAGACCATGGTGCAAAGGCTGCACGAGGCGGGGATCGAGGTGATCCTCGACGTGGTTTATAACCACACCGCCGAAGGCAACCATATGGGGCCGACCCTGTCCTTGAAGGGCATCGACAACGCCTCCTACTATCGGATGTGCCCCGGCAACGAGCGCTATTACGAGAATTACTCCGGCTGCGGCAATACCTTGAACCTGCGCCATCCCCGGGTGCTGCAAATGGTCATGGATTCCTTGCGCTTCTGGGTCGAATCCATGCATGTGGACGGCTTCCGCTTCGATCTGGCCGCCAGTCTGGCCCGGGAAACCGGCTTTGACAACGGTTCGGGTTTCTTCGACGCCATCCGTCAGGATCCGGTGCTGTCCAAGGTCAAGCTGATTGCCGAGCCGTGGGATTTGGGCGGCGACGGCTATAAGCTGGGAGCCTTCCCGCCCGGCTGGTCGGAATGGAATGGCCGTTACCGCGATACGGTCCGCAAGTTCTGGCGCGGCGATAGCGGCTTGATCGGCGATCTGGCCTCGCGGCTGACCGGGTCTTCCGATCTGTTCGGCTGGGGTGGCCGCCGGCCTTGGTCCAGCATCAATTTCATCACCGCCCACGACGGCTTCACCATGCGCGATCTGGTCTCTTATGACCGCAAGCATAACGAAGCCAACTTCGAACAGAACCAGGACGGCACCGACGCCAATTATTCCTGGAACTGCGGCGCCGAGGGGCCGACCGCCGATGAGACGGTGCTGGAGACGCGCCGTCGTCAGGCCCGCAATCTGCTCTCGACCCTGCTTTTGTCTCAAGGCGTGCCCATGCTGATGGCCGGCGACGAGATCGGTCGCACCCAGCGGGGCAACAACAACGCCTATTGCCAGGACAATGAGATCGGCTGGGTCGATTGGTCTACCGCCGACGAAGATCTGTTCGCCTTCACCCGTAAGCTGATCAAGCTGCGGCGCAAGCATCCGGTACTGCGGCGCATGCGCTTTTTCACCGGGCGCAAGGTGCCGGGAACGGCCATCAAGGACATCACCTGGATCACGCCGGAAGGCACCGAGATGGGCCATAGCGACTGGATCGCGCCTTATGCCCGGTCGCTGGCCTGCCTGATCGCCGGTGAAGCGGGGCAGGGGGATGTCACGGCCAAGCCGGGATCGACCTTCCTGCTGATCGTGAACGCATATCACGAAGCCATAACTTACACTTTGCCGGCCTGTCCCCCAGGATCAAGCTGGGAGCTGGTAATGGACACCAGCCGTCCCGCAGGCTTCATCCCCAGGGGCGAGCGACATCTTGGCAGCAGTAAACACGAGGTGAGCGCGCGCTCCTTCTCGGTGCTGCTGCGCAAGGCCGAGCCATCGGTAAGATACTTGGCCGCGCATGAGGAAGAGGAACCGGAGGGGACGACCGGGGCCGAACAAGAATAAGAGGGGCAAGAAAGCCATGAGCAGTGAAGCCTTGGATCGTCTGTCCGCACTCGCGGGCATCGAAGAGGGATGGTGGGATTTTTTCGGCGAATACCGGGTCGTGCCCGCCGACACCAAGCGGGCTTTCCTGTCTGCCATGGGCTTCGACGTCTCGGACGACGAGGCGATTCAGGCCAGCCTTGCCGAGTTCGAGCTGCGCCCCTGGCGGCGCTGGATGGAGCCGGTGCAGATGGCGTCCGAGCGCAATGGCTCGCCGGCTATTTTGATCCATGTGCCCGACGCCCTGGAACATCAGGACCTGACCTGGACTCTGTCCGAGGAAAACGGCGCCATCCATCATGGCGTGCTTCGGCCCTTCCATCTGCCCATGTTCGCCGAGCGCGACGTGGACGGCACCTGGACCCGGCGGCATGAATTCCGTCTGCCCGGCACGCCATTCCCAGGCATCCATAAATTCAGCCTGCGCGGCCCCGACGGCAGCTTTGCCGAGGCAAGTCTGATCGTCACCCCGGCCCGAGCCTATCTGCCGCCCGAGCTGGAAAAAGAAGACGGACGACTGTGGGGTGTGGCCACTCAGCTTTATTCCCTGCGCAGCCCGCAAAACTGGGGCTTGGGCGATTTCTCCGATCTGGCCCGGCTGGGTAAGCTGGCTGCCGGACTGGGGGCGCAGGCGGTGGGGGTGAACCCGCTGCATGCTCTGTTCCCCACCAGTCCCGAACGCTTCAGCCCCTATTCGCCCTCGGCCCGGCGCTTCCTCAACATCATCTATATCGATGTTGAGTCCGTGCCCGACTTCGCCGAAAGCATGGAGGCCCGGCGGATGTTCGCCTCGCCCGGCTTCCAGGCCCGCATTGCCGCCGCCCAGAATGCCCGGCTGGTGGATTACGACACCGTCCTGCCTCTGAAGATCACCGTGCTGGAGGCCTGCTGGAAGTCCTTCCAGGCCAATCATCTGGGCGAGGACCCCACCACCGTTCGCGGCGAGACTTTCCGCGCCTTTCAGCGGGCGGCGGGGGATCGCGGCTGGCGCTTCGCCGTCTTCGAGGCTTTGCGCGATCAATATCTGCGAAAAGACCCTTCCAAGGCCTATTGGCGCTTCTGGCCGGAGGAACTGCAAGACCCCGACAGCCATGCCGTCGCCGCTTTTGCCGAGGCCAATGCCGAGCGGGTGGGGTTCTTCTGGTATCTGCAATGGCTGGCCGATGGTCAGCTGGAAGCGGCCCAAGCCGCCTGCAAGGATGCCGGCATGGCCGTGGGCGTTTATCGCGATCTGGGTGTCGGCATCGCCGATGACGGGGCCGAGGCTTGGGGCAATCAGCCGTTGCTCTGCTTGGGCGTATCCGTGGGGGCGCCGCCTGATCCGCTCAATCTGGCCGGTCAGGATTGGGGCCTGGCCCCCTTTAATCCCGTCTCGCTGAAGGAAGCGGCCTATGGCCCGCTGCTGGACGTTCTCGAAGCCAATATGACCCACGCCGGGGCCATGCGCCTGGATCACGCCATGTGCCTGCAGCGCCTTTATTGGGTGCCGCGCGGCAAGAAGGCCGATCAGGGCGCTTATGTTCGCTATCCGGTCGAGGATTTGTTCGGGCTGGTGGCTTTGGCCAGCCAGCGCAAGCAATGCCTGGTGATCGGCGAGGATATGGGCACCGTGCCCGACGGTTTCCGCCAGCGCATGCAGGATCAGGCCATCCTGGGCTATCGCCTGATGGTCTTCGAGAAGAAAGAGGGCGGCCGCTTCAAGACCCCGGGCGAGATCACTCGTGACGCTTTGGTCAGCGTCGGCACCCACGATCTGCCCAGCCTGTCGGGCTGGTGGCGGGGCATCGATTTGGATTCACGGGAAGCCTTGAAGCTCTATCCCGACCCGGCCATGAGCCAGGGGGAACGTTTGGGCCGCGCCGCCGATCGTACCGCCTTGCGCGATGCCCTGGTGACGGCGGGTTTGCTGCATGAGGGCTTCCCCGACGATGCGACGCTGACCAACGAGCAGGCGGAAGCTCTGGCCGTGGCCCTTTACGCCTATCTGGCCCGGTCACCGGCCAAGGTGCTGATGGTGCAGTTCGAGGATGTGCTGGGGCTGTCCATGCAGATGAATCTGCCGGGCACCACCATCGAACATCCCAACTGGCGGGCCCGTTATCCTATGGACGTCGAGGCCATGCTGGCCGATCCTCGCCTGAAAAGGCTGGCGGAAACCCTGGAGGGGTTAAGTTAGCCGCCGTAGCCGTCAACCACCTCTAGGAAGGTCTCGCCATAGGTCTCCAGCTTGGTCTTGCCGACGCCGGTCAGGCGGGACATTTCGTGCAGGGAGCGGGGGCGTTCGCGGGCCATTTCCAGCAGGGTGGCGTCGTTGAAGATGACATACGGCGGCACGCCCTGGTCGCGGGCCAGTTCCAGCCGCAGCTTGCGCAGGGCCTGGAACAATTCCTCGTCATCGGGATCGGTCAGGGGTACGCGCTCGCGGGCGGCGCGGTTGCCGGCGGCTTTTTTCTGCACCGGGTCGCGGCGTAGGGAAATCTTCTTTTCGCCGCGTAAGACCTCGCGGCAGGCCTCGGTCAGGCCCAGCGAGCCATGGCCTTCCACATCCACCTTCAACAGCCCGGCGGCCACCAGCTGGCGGAAGATGGAGCGCCATTCTTCCTTCGTGAAGTCCTTGCCGATGCCAAAGGTGGACAGCTTGTCGTGGCCCAGCTTCTGGACCCGCTCGCCGTTGGCTCCGGTCAGGACGTCGATGACATGGCCGGCGCCGAAAATCTGGCCGGTACGATAGACGCAGGACAGGGCCTTTTGTGCCACCAGGGTGCCGTCGAAACTGGCCACCGGCTCCAGGCAGGTATCGCAATTGCCGCAGGGTTCGCAGGAATCATTGAAATATTCCAGCACCACCTGACGGCGGCAGCGGGTGGTTTCGCAAAAGCCCAGCAGAGCATCCAGCTTGCGGTGCTCCAGACGCTTCTTGGCCTCGGCGGCCTCGGAATCCTCGACCATCTGGCGCAGGCGGGCGACGTCTTGCAGGCCATAGATCATCCAGGCATCGGAGGGCAATCCATCGCGGCCGGCGCGGCCGGTCTCCTGGTAATAGGCCTCCAGGCTCTTGGGCAGATCGAGATGGGCGACGAAGCGCACGTCCGGCTTGTCGATGCCCATGCCGAAGGCGATGGTGGCGACCATGATGACGCCGTCTTCCTTGAGGAAACGGTCCTGGTTCTTGGCCCGGACGTTTTTATCCAGCCCGGCATGATAGGGCAGGGCGTTGAAGCCCTGCTGGCACAGCCATTCGGCGGTTTCGTCCACCTTGTTGCGGGACATGCGATAGACGATGCCGGCATCCTTGGGATGTTCGCTTTTCAGGAAGGATAGCAGCTGGCTTTTGGAGTTGCTGCCCTTGGGCGTGATCCGATAGCGGATGTTGGGGCGGTCGAAGCTGGAGACGAACTGACGGCCCTCGGCCAAGCCCAGCTTCTCGATGATCTCGTTGCGGGTGGGACCGTCGGCGGTGGCGGTCAGGGCGATGCGGGGAATATTGGGGAAGCGTTCGTGCAGGGTGGCCAGCTGCAGATATTCCGGGCGGAAATCATGGCCCCACTGGCTGACGCAATGAGCCTCGTCGATGGCGAAGAGGGCGATGCGGCAGCGTTCCAGCTGGGTCAGGAAGCTGTCGGTCATCAGGCGTTCGGGGGCGACATAGACCATATCCAGCTCGCCGGCGCGCATCTGGCGCTCGACCTCGACCATCTCGGCGAAATTCAGGCTGGAGTTCAGCATGGCGGCGCGCACGCCCAGCTGGCGCAGGGCCGAGACCTGATCCTGCATCAGGGCGATCAGGGGCGAGACCACCACGCCGACGCCGTCGCGACACAAGGCAGGCAGCTGATAACACAGGGATTTTCCGCCGCCGGTGGGCATCAGGACCAGGGCGTCGCCGCCGGAAATCACATGGTCGATGATCTCGGCCTGAGCGCCGCGAAAGCGATCATAGCCGAAGACGGTTTTCAGGATCTCCAGGGGCTGGGACATGACCGAGGGTTTTAGCTGCTCTGGATGCCAAAAGGCAAGGTTGCCCTGTCGCCGCGCCCCACTTAGACTGTGCAGTTAAATATGGAAGGATCAGTCTCTTTGTCGATAAAGCGTGCAGGATATGTGGCGGCGGGTATCGCCGCCGGAACTCTGGTTCTGCTGGGCCTGCCGGCGCTGATCCAATGGGACGGCTATAAGGCCGCGATCGCCGAGGCCTTGCAGGCCCGGCTGGGCCGCGAGGTGGCTCTGGACGGGCCGTTGCATTTCGCTCTGCTGCCCTTGCCCCATGCCACTGCCGAGATGGTCCGCATCGCCAATGCCGAAGGGGCCGCTGGGCCTCAGATGCTGTCGGCGGCGGCGCTGGAGTTGCGTCCGGCCTTCTGGCCATTGCTGTCGGGCCGCTTCGAACTGGCGGCGGTGCGCCTGTCCGGCGTCGAGCTGCATCTGCAAAGGCTGGCGGGCGGCAAGGGTAACTGGCAGTTCCAACCCGAAGCCAAACCGGCCAAGCCCGAGGAAATTCCTGCCGCCAACGCCCCGGCTTCTGAGCATCATGATCGTGCTTTCCCGACCATCAGCCTGGACGATGCGGTCATCACCTATCAGGCCGGCAATGGTCAGCCCCTGCGCCTGGAGGGCGTGACAGCGGCCCTGACCCGGTCCGAGGACGGAGCCACCACCTTCGCCGCCCGCATGCAGGCCCATGGCGTGCCCCTGTCCCTGGAGGGCAAGCTGGGCAAGGACGGCGAGGCCATTTGCAATGTCGGGCTGGAGCCTCAGGCGGCGGAACTGATGTTCCTGGGCCATTTCTCCACCCAGGATGGTTTCTCGGGCAAGCTGGTGGCCAAGGTCCAGTCCCTGCGCGACACGGCGGCGGCCTTTGGCTGGAGCGCTGCCCGGCTGCCCCAGGGCGGAGCCGAGCTGAAGGGCGATCTGGTCATGGACGCCCATGTCCTGCATCTGGCCCATGGTGAAACCCGTCTGGCCGGAGCCGAGGGCACGGCCACGCTGGACGCCGATTTCGGCCATGGCCCGCAGTTGGATGCGGCCTTGTCCTTTCAGCATGTGGATTTGGATCAATGGGCGGCCAGTCTGCCGGCTCCGACTCTGGGCCAGACTATGGCGCCGGCGACCGTGGCGGCACCCTCTGCTGAAACGGCGAGCACGCCCGCACCTGTTCCGGCCAAGGTCTCGGGCGGCTTCTCCAAGGCGCTGTCGGTCAATTTCGATCTGTCCATCGATAGTCTCAGCCTGCATGGTGGCGAACTGCGTCAGGCCCGGCTGAACGCCGCCTTGGCCAATGGCGAGCTGTTGGTCAATCAGGCCGGTGTGGAGCTGCCGGGGGATGGCGAGCTGAATCTGTTCGGCTTCTTCACTCCGGACGGCGCAGGGCTGGCCTTCGACGGCACCCTGGAGGGCCGGGCCGATGATCTGCGCGGCATGATGTCCTGGCTGGCACTGCCGCCGGTGCATCTGGCCGAAGATCGCCTGCGCAAGGGCAGCTTCACCGGTCATTTCCTTGCCGACGCTCAAGCCTTGCGCATCGAGGATGGCCTGGTCCGCCTGGATGGAGCCAAGGCCGATCTGGCCGCCGACCTTAAGCTGGGGCCGCGTCCGGCCCTGGGGGTTTCCTTCGCCGTCGACAAGCTGGACATCGACGCCTATCGCGCCGTTCCTGTGCCCGTTGCCAAGATTGCTCCGGCCCCGGCACCTGTCGAACCCAAGGCCGAAGGCAGCGTGCCGCCGCCCGCCGATCCCGCCCGCGACAGTTGGCTGCCCGGCGTGGACGCCAACATCAAGGGCAAGGTCGGAGCCCTGACCGCCTATGGCCTGTCGGCCCATGATCTGTCGGTGGATGCCAACTGGCTGGATGGCGTGCTGACCTTACGCGATCTGACTACCCCCGATCTGAACGGGGCCGAGGTGCATCTGTCCGGCGGGCTGGTGCCATCGGAAAGCGCCTTCCGCCAGTTCCATTGGGCCGTGCGCTCAGACCATCCGGCCCATCTGTTGAACGGTCTGGTCAGTCATCTGCCGGTAGAGCCCGAGCGCCTGGGGCCGATGGCCTTGACCGGCAGCCTGGACGGCAAACCCGCCGAGCATCTGGACCTGGACAGCCGCAACGAGATCGCCGGCGGCCAGTTGGAGCTGACCGGGCGCATCGATCATGCTTTGGACAATCCCGGCCTGCATCTGTCCCTGGCGGCCAGCCATTCCAGCCTGACCCAGGTTTTGCGGCTGTTCTCACCTGATTATCATCCCCGCGACGGCTTGGGGGCCTTTGCCGCTTCGACCAAGATCGACGGCAATCTGGACGAGGTTCTGGCCTTTCAGGACCTGCGCCTGAAGCTGGGCCCGGCGGCGGCGGCGGGGGATGCCACATTGACCAGGAGCGGGCCGCGTCCGCGCCTGGATATAACCCTGACCACCGGGGAAATCCCCCTCGATCCCTTCCAGCCCACCAAGCGGACCGGCGACATTCGCCCGCCATCTTTGCGCGAGCAGATTCAGGAAGGCCTGCTGATTCCCGCCAAGGGTGTTCCGGCCAATCCCCATTGGCCCCACGACAATGAACAGCCGCCGGCTCCTTCTTCGGTGCCGCGCTCCTCTGTGGCGGTTGGCGGGATTTCCGAACATTGGCCCTCGGCTCCCCTGGATTTGGCCTGGTTGACCGCCTTTGACGGCAAGCTTTCCATCGAGTCCCAGGCCTTGAGCTGGGGCCAGTCCCGTTTGGAGCCGGCCTTGCTGGAATTGAACTTGCAGGACGGCTCGGCCAAGCTGGATCATCTGAAGGGCGGGCTGTGGGGCGGCGAGATGTTGCTGACCGGCGTTCTTGCCGACAATGGCGCCGCCAAGCTGGAAGGCAAGCTTGCCCATGTGCAGTTGAAGCAGGCGCTGCTCTCCACCGCCGGTCTCGGTCTGGCCGATGGCGCGCTGGATGGCGAAACCTCGCTGACCGCCAAGGGCAAGTCGGTGGCGGATATGATCGCCCACCTCAATGGTACGGCCAAGTTCGAGGCCAAGGACGGAGCCATCAAGGGCTTCGAACTGAAGGCGGTGGACGACAAGGCCAAGGATATGAAAAGCCCCCTGGGCCTGATCGGCCTGCTCCAGGCCGGACTGTCGGGGGGATCGACCAAGTTCTCGTCCTTCTCGGGCACGGCCAAGGTCAAGGATGGCATCGTCACCAGCGACGATCTGGCCTTGGTGGCCGAAGGCGGTGGGGCCAACGGCCAAGTCAGCGCCAATCTTTCCGGCTGGGTCATGGACGCCCATGCCGCTTTCCATCTGGCCTCCAGCCCCGACGCGCCGCCTTTGGTGATGCGCCTGACCGGGCCCTTGGACAATCCGCGTCGCTTCCTCGACATCAACGCCATGCAGACGTGGCTGGCGCAAAAAGGCATTGGCGCCAAGGGGGGGCTGAAAGACGCCGGAGACGCCTTGGCCAAGATGTTGAGCGGCGAGCGCAAGGACGACGGCAGCAAGGTCAAGGCCAAGGATGTGGTGAAGGGCCTGTTTAAAGGCCTGTCGAACTAAGCCGTTCCTGTAAGTCCTGCAACACCAGCAATCTTAAGGCGCTGGATAGGTTGCCGGTCCGGGCTCCATCCACTTCAGCCACCAGGGCGTTCAGGGACAGGCCGCGCCGCTCGGCGATGGAGGTCAGTTCCTGCCAGAAGGCTTCCTCCAGCGACACGCTGGTGGCATGGCCGGCGATCTGGACCGAGCGTTTGCGCACGAGGTCAGACACGACGGCCTCAACCCAGCCGTTGGGCGGTGATGCCCAACTTGGCTGCCAGTTGCTGCGGCGTGGTGGCGCCGGTCCGTTGCATGGCCGCCAGGGCGATGCGGGCGCAGGCCTCGGCGTCGCTGCCGGCCTGATGGTGATTGAGGCTGATGCCCAGATGCGCCGAGACGGTGGAAAGCTTGTGGTTCTGCAAGCCGGGCCAAAGGGCGCGGGCCAGGGTCACGGTGCAGAGATAGTCGGCGATGGGCGTGCCCATGCTGTACATCTCCAGGCTGGCCCGCAGTACGCTCATGTCGAAGGCGGCGTTATGGGCCAGCAGGAACAGTGGTTCGCCCTGGGGGATGGCTTCTTCCCAGACTTCGGGGAATTCCGGGCTGTCCCTGACATCGTCGGGGCGGATGCCGTGGATCGAGATATTGATGCCCTGGAAATGCATGTCCCTGGGGCGGATCAGATGTTCGGTGACCGAAAGCACATCGCCGTCGCTCAAACAGGCCACACCCAGGGCGCAGGCGCTGGCCCGTCGGGAACTGGCCGTCTCGAAATCGATGGCAAGGATATGCATGGCTTAGTTCTTCTTCGCCTTCTTTGTCTTTTTCGGTTTGCGACAGCGTAAGGCTGCATCATAGGCGGCTCGGGCCCAGACGCAAAGATCATCAGGCTCGTCGAATAATTCCGCCGGAGCTTCCCAATAGGGCAGGGTCACGGGCTTGGCCTTGGGCCTGTCGGCAAAGGGCCGAAAGGGCTCCATGCCAGCCTCTTCATAGGCCTCTCGGTTGCCGTCGTCGCAGCGGAAATAAAGAACATCGTCGGCGATCAGGGCGAACATCAGCCCATCGAGATAAATGCCGAAGCCGCCGAACATGCCCTTGGCCACAACCTCGCCCATGGCTCCGCCCAAAGGGGAGAGCAGGTCGCAGATATGGTCGGCATATTGGCGGGACATGGTTCTCTTAAAGGAGAACGGGCGGCGGGGTCGCTCCCGCCGCCCATCCGGGTCTTAGTGGCTTAAGTTGGCGAAGAAATCATTGCCCTTGTCATCGACGATGATGAAGGCCGGGAAATCTTCGACCTCGATCTTCCAGATGGCTTCCATGCCGAGTTCGGGATATTCCAGAACCTCGACCTTCTTGATGTGATGCTTGGCCAGACCGGCGGCAGCGCCGCCCACCGAGCCAAGATAGAAGCCGCCGTGCTTTTTGCAGGACTCGGTCACGGCCTTGGCGCGGTTGCCCTTGGCCACCATCACCATGCTGCCGCCATTGGCCTGCAACAGATCCACATAGGAGTCCATGCGACCGGCGGTGGTCGGACCGAAGGAGCCCGAGGGGAAGCCTTCGGGAGTCTTGGCCGGGCCGGCGTAATAGACCGGATGGTCCTTCATGTACTGGGGCAGGCCCTCACCGCGATCCAGGCGTTCCTTCAGCTTGGCATGGGCGATGTCGCGGGCGACGATCATGGTGCCGGTCAGAGCGACGCGGGTCTTGATGGGATACTGGCTGAGGATCTTGCGAATCTCGTCCATGGGCAGGCTGAGGTCGATCTTGACCACGGTGCCGCCCAGCTTGGAGGTGTCGATGGTGGGCAGATACTTGGCGGGATCTTTCTCCAGGGTTTCCAGATAGATGCCGTCCTTGGTGATCTTGCCCTTCATCTGACGGTCCGCCGAGCAGGAAACGCCAATGCCCACCGGGCAGGAAGCGCCATGACGCGGCAGGCGGATGACGCGGACGTCATGGCAGAAATACTTACCGCCGAACTGAGCGCCGATACCCATATGCTGGGTCAGCTTCAGAACTTCGGCTTCCATCTCCAGGTCACGGAAGGCATGGCCCAGCTTGCCGCCTTGGGTGGGCAGGTGATCCAGATATTTGGCCGACGCCAGCTTGACGGTCTTCAGACAGGTCTCGGCCGAGGTGCCGCCGATGACGATAGCCAGATGGTAGGGCGGACAGGCCGAGGTGCCCAGGGTGCGGATCTGCTCGTCCAGGAACTTCATCAGCGAGGTCGGGTTCAACAGGGCCTTGGTCTGCTGATACAGATAGGTCTTGTTGGCCGAGCCGCCGCCCTTGGCCATGAACAGGAACTTATAGGCGTCGCCTTCGGTGGCATAGAGGTCGATCTGGGCCGGCAGATTGTTGCCGGTATTGACCTCGTCATACATATCCACCGGCGAGACCTGGGAATAGCGCAGGTTCAGGTGGGTATAGGCGTCGGCCACGCCCTGGGACAGGGCGGCGGCGTCATTGAAGCCGGTCCAGACCTGCTGGCCCTTCTTGCCCATGATGATGGCGGTGCCGGTGTCCTGGCACATGGGGAAGACGCCGTCGGCGGCGATGGTGGCGTTCTTCAGAAGGTCGAGGGCGACGAACTTGTCGTTGTCCGAGGCTTCCGGGTCGTCAAGGATCGAGGCCACCTGCTTCAGGTGGGCCGGGCGCAACAGGTGCGATATCTGGCGGAAGGCTTCCTTGGTGATCAGGCTGAGGGCCTGGGGCTCGACCGTGGTGATGGTCTGGCCGTTGAAGGTGCCGGTGCCGACGAAGTCGGAGGAGATTTTGGTGTATTCGGTATCGTCGCCCGAGAGAGGGAACATCTCGGCGAACAGAGCGGCATCAGCGGTCATAGGTGGCCCCGTCGGTTAGAGCTTCGGCAAGGGTTTTGCCGAGGAAAGACGGGGCCAAAGAAAGCTATTTTTTGCGCTGAAAGGAAAGCTATTTTTTTCGAAAAGCGTCCAAAGCGATGACCTGGGCACCCTGCTCGTTGGGCGGAGTCGGGGTCGAAGCCTCTTCCTCTTCGCCCAGTTGGACGGTTTCGGGCTCTTCGTCCTGCTCCTCGATCTCGCCGCCGGGGTGGGGCAGTTCGATGGAGCCGTCGGTCTGAAACTGCAGCCCGAACTTGGCCGAAGGATCGGCAAAGGCCGTCACGGCGGCAAAAGGAATATGCAGCCGCTCGTTGACGCGGTTGAAGGACAAGGTCACTTCGAACCATTCGGGGGTGATTTCCAGGCCCCAGTACTGGTGCTGCAGCACGATGGTCATCTCGTCCGGATAGCGGGCGCGCATATAGTCCGGGATATCCACATCCGGGTTGCGGGTGCGGAAGGTGATGTAGAAATGATGGTCGCCCGGCAGTCCGTCGACGCTGGCCTTTAGGGCCTCGCGCAGGACGCCGCGCAGGGCGTCTTCCACCATCCGGTCATATCGCAGCACATTGTTCGCCATGGGGCGGGA
>Ga0302157_10005137_pt1 | contig 13973 bp, 13 predicted proteins | sample I_Bog_N3_3_FD_193502 | JGI IMG/M metagenome (GOLD analysis project Ga0302157, IMG submission 193502) | Peat permafrost microbial communities from Stordalen Mire near Abisko, Sweden - I_Bog_N3_3 | ecosystem: Environmental > Terrestrial > Soil > Wetlands > Peat | place: Sweden: Abisko, Stordalen...
CAAGATCGACTTCGGCGGCGCGGGCCTGGTGATCGTGGCGGCCGGGGCCCTCATGTTGGCCTTGAGCTGGGGCGGCGAGACCTACCCCTGGTCCTCCCCGACCGTTGTGGGGTTACTGGGCCTGAGCGCCGCGTCGGTTATCGCCCTGCTCGTGGTGGAATCGAAGGTCAGCGAACCGGTGCTGCCGCTGGAGCTGTTCCGCATCCGCGCCTTCTGGACCAACATCGTCGCCTCCTTCCTGCTGGCCATGGCCTTCATGGGCATGATCACCTACATGCCCCTTTTCCTGCAGCTGGGCCTAGGCGTCCCCGCCACCCGCAGCGGCGTGGCCATCCTGCCCCTGATGTTCGGCCTGATCCTGACCAGCACCGTCGCCGGACGACTGGTCAGCCGCACGGGCCAATACAAGCCCTTCATGATCGGCGGATCGGCGCTGATCCTGATCGGCGTGATCCTGCTGGCTTTGATGGGATCGCACGCCAGCGTCGGCCAAGTGTCTTGGCGACTGTTCATCATCGGACTGGGTCTGGGACCGTCGCAAAGCCTGTTCTCCATGGTGGCGCAGAATTCCGCCTCCCCAGGCCAGATCGGCGTGGTCACCAGCGCCAGCCAGTTTTTCCGCCAGATCGGCTCAACCATGGGCGTGGCCGTGTTCGGCGCCCTCCTGACCGCGCGCCTGGCCAGCGAGATCGCCCGGCACGGGCAGCCCGGCGCGCACGAGGGCCTCGGTCAGCTGCAGGCCTTGGCGCTCGGCGGCAAGAGTGTTGGCGCCGGAGCGGTCCACGTGGACCCGGTGGTGCGCGCGGCCTTTTCCGCCGCCATGAACAGCGTGTTCCTGGCCGCCCTGGTCATCGTGCTGCTGGGCCTTTGCGCCGTCATCGCGATCCCCCACATCCCCCTGCGCAGAACCCACCTGCACGCCGAGCCGGTGGCTGAGCCGGGCGAGGGAACGGACGACGTGGAGGCTTGAGCCTCACAAGAATGAGTACGGGTCGATATCCACCGTCACCCGCACCGAATTCGGCACGCGCACCCGCGCACGCCAGGCGCTCATGAAGGCCTGCAGGTCGACGGTGCGGTCCGCGCGCACCAGGAACCGCTTGCGCCGGCGCCCGCGCACGAGGGCGAGCGGCGCGTCGGCGGGACCGTAGACCTCGATGCTGTCGGCGTTGGGCACGGCCGCGGCCAGGGCCCGCACATAGGTCTCCAGGATCTCCGCGTCTGGCCCCGACGCGATCACGGCCGCCAGGCGTCCGTAGGGCGGCAGGCCGGCCAGCTGTCGCTCGGCCATTTCCACGGCGACAAAACCGTCGCGGTCCTGCGCCTTGAGCGCCAGCATCACGGCATGTTCGGGAGCATAGGTCTGCAGCAGGGCCCGGCCCGGACGCTCGGCCCGGCCGGCGCGGCCGGTGGCCTGGGCCAGCAGTTGATAGGTGCGTTCGGCGGCGCGCAGGTCGCCGCCGCGCAGACCCAAGTCCGCGTCCACCACCCCCACAAGGGTCAGATTGGGAAAGTTATGCCCCTTGGCCGCCGCCTGGGTGGCCACCAGGATGTCGATCTCGCCGTCCTCCATGCGCCTGACTAGGTCGCGCGCGGCGCCGGCGTCCATCACCGTGTCGGAGGAGAACACGGCGATCACAGCGTCCGGAAACAGCCGCCGGGCCTCCTCCTCCACCCGCTCGACCCCCGGTCCGATGGACACCAGGGAATCGACGGCCCCGCAGTGCGGGCAGACCTTGGGCTTGGGCATGGAAAACCCAGTCAGGTGGCAGATCAGCCGCCCGGTGTAACGGTGCTCCACCAGCCAGGAATCGGTGTCCGGCGCGGTCATCCGCTCGCCGCACGCTCTGCACAGCACCAGCGGCGCATAGCCGCGCCGGTTGAGGAACAGCAGCACCTGCTCACCGCGCCCCAGGGTTTCAATCATGGCCTGGACCAACGGCGGCGACAGCCAGTGGTCCGGTTCGGGCGGGGTCTGGCGCATGTCGATCAGATCGACCTGGGGCAATTCGGCCACGCCATGGCGGGCCTTGAGCTTGAGCCAGCGGTAGCGGCCGGTCTCGGCATTCCACAGGCTTTCCAGCGAAGGCGTGGCCGAGGCCAACACCACCATCGCCCCCTCGATCTTGGCCCTCGCCACGGCCAGATCACGAGCATGATAGATGAAGCCCTCGCCCTGCTTGAACGAGCCGTCGTGCTCCTCGTCCACCACCACCAGCCTCAGGCGCGCAAACGGCAGGAACAGGGCCGAGCGGGCGCCCACCACGATGCGGCAGCGCCCGGCGATGACCTCGTCCCACACCCGGCGCCGCTCGGGCGGGGCGATGGCGGAGTGCCATTCGGCGGGCGTGGCGCCGAAACGGTCGGCGAAGCGGGCGATGACCGCCTGGGTCAGGGCGATCTCGGGCAGGAGCACCAGAATCTGGGCCTCCGGATCACGCCGCAGCACCTCGGCGACCGCCTCCAGATAGACCTCGGTCTTGCCCGAGCCGGTGACCCCATCCAGCAGGGCGGCCTGGAACCCGCCCTCGGCGATCATCGCCGTGAGCACCACGGCGGCGGCGGCCTGGCTAGCGTTTAGCGGCGTTGAGGGCCGCTCCGGATCAGGCGCGTCGAAGGCTTGCTCGGGCGTTTCCAGGATTTGCTCGAGAACGCCCTCGTCGATCAGGCCCTTGACCACCCCGGCCGAGACCCCGGCCCGGCGCGCGAGCTCCGCGCCGCTGGTCGAACCCTCCGTCAGCGCCTCCAGCACGCGCAGCCGCGCGGGCGTTGGCCGCGTGGGCGCGGCGCCGGTCGCGATCAGCCGCCGCGTCGGCCGCGCCTGGGGCGCGCGGGCGCCGCGCAGGGCCATGTGCAGGGGCAGGCCGGGAACATCCACCGCATAGCGCGCCGCCCAATCGATGAAGCTGAGGGCCCCGGGCGGCAGAGCGGGCAGGTCCAGACGCCCCAGCACCGGCTTGAGCGGCCTGTTCCCGCCCGCGGCGTCGCGCAGGCCGACGACCACGCCGGCGACCTCGCGGGGCCCCAGCGGCACGGCCACATGCTCGCCCACCCGCAGCGCCATGCCCTCCGGCTCGGCGTAATCGAACGCCTCCGGCAAGGGCAGGGGCAAAAGGACCTGGGCGATGCGGGTCATGGCGTCGCCGAACGAAGCGCCACCCTTCCCCCTCGAGGGGGGAAGGGCAGGGATGGGGGTGGGGGCGCGACATGGTCTGGTTCGCGCACGAGGCGATCCGCCTCATCAGCGCCCTTGGGAAATGTCGGTGCGAACACCTCCATCTCCTTCCCTTCCCCCCTTGAGGGGAAAGGGTGTCCAATCGCGGCCTTACCGGCTAAAACGCCCGCCTGATCGTGCGGGCGGACCCAAAAAATGAACCTGTTCCTGGACACCACCGACACGGCGGAGCTGCGGGCCCTGGCGGCCGGCGGCCTGGTCGACGGCGTCACCACAAATCCCACGCTGATCGCCAAGTCGGGTCGGCCCATGCTGGAGGTCATCGCCGAGATTTGCGCCCTCGTCGAGGGCCCTGTGAGCGCCGAGGTCGCCGCCACCCAAACGGACGCGATGCTGGCCGAGGGCCGACGCCTGGCCGCGGTCGCGCCCAATGTGGTGGTCAAGCTGCCGCTGACGCCCGCAGGCCTCGCCGCCGTGCAGGTCTTCGCATGCGAAGGCATAGCCACCAACGTCACCCTGTGTTTTTCCGCGGTCCAGGCCCTGCTGGCCGCCAAAGCGGGCGCGACCTACATCTCGCCCTTCATCGGCCGATTGGACGACCAGGGCGCGGATGGAGTCAGCCTGATCCACGATATCCGCACCATCTACGACAACTACGGATTCGACACCGAAATCTTGGCCGCCTCGATCCGTTCGGTCGAGCATATCAAGGCCGTGGCCCTGGCCGGGGCGGACTGCGCCACCCTGCCGCCGGCGGTTTTTCGCGCCCTCTTCAAGCACCCGTTAACCGAAAAGGGTCTTGAACAGTTCATGAGCGACTGGGCCAGCACGGGGCAGTCGATCCTCTGACGCTGGGGGCGACGTGATGGAGCCGGGAACGAACGCAGCCAAACGCGGCGGGACGGAGCCGGATTGGCGCGACGTCCGCGCGTTCCTCAAGGTGCATCCCGCCCTCTTGCGCGAGGACGCCGAGCTCCTGTCGGACATGGGCCTGCGCATCAACGCCGCCAATGTGGTCGAGTTCGGCCCCGCGGCCTTGGCCCGCCACGTAGCCGCCCATCAGCGTGAAAGCAGCGCGCGCTTGCAGTTGGAAGCCACCGCGCGAGCCAATTTCGCCGCCCAGGCCCAGTGCCACGCCGGCGTGGTGGACCTGTTGGAATCGCGCAACAACGCCGACCTCGCCCGCCGATTGGACGAGACCGCCCAGCTTCGCTTCGGCCTGTTGGCCGGCGTGATCGCGCTTGAGGGCACAGCGCCCGCCGGCTGGCGGCCCATGGCCGAGGGCCTGACAGACCGCATGCTCGGCGCCGAGGGCCAGGCCTGGATGGGCCCCAATCCCTTTGCGGGTCAGCTATTCGGCGACCTGGAAGCGCCTTTGCAAAGCTGCGCCCTGATCCGCCTGTCGCTGTGGTCGCCCGCGCGCACCGGCGTTCTGGCGTTCGCCTCGGCCGATCCTGACGGCTTCACCCCCGACATGGGCGTGGAGCTGATCGCGCTCCTGGCCCGCGTCGTCGAACGCACGGCCGAGCGATGGCCGGTGCTGTAGGAACCCTTCCCCCTCGAGGGGGGAAGGGCAGGGTTGGGGGTGATCGCACCGCCCCATCGGCAACGCTCATTGGAGGCGCCGCCTCCAGTACTCCCCCTCAACCCTTGAGCTCCACACCCCCACTCCCGACCTCTCCCCCCTCGAGGGGGAGAGGGGACATGTTGCAGGCTTGGCTCACCTACCTCGCCCAGGAGCGGCGCGCTTCGCCGCGTACGGTGCAGGCCTACAGCGACTGCGTGGGCCGCTATCTGACCTTTTTGCAGGCCCATCGCGGCGGACCGCTCAGCGCGCAGGACCTTGCCGACATCCAGGCGGCCGAACTGCGCGCCTATTTGGCCCATCGCCGATCCGGCGATCATCCCCTGGCGCCCCGCAGCCTGTCTCAGGCCCTGTCGGCGATCCGCAGCTTTCACCGCTGGCTGGACCGGCGTTGCGGCATCGCCAACGCCTACATCGCCCTGGTTCGCGGCCCGCGCGTCAAACCCGGGCTGCCCCGACCCGTCAGCGAGGACCAGGCCTTCGGCCTGATCCATGAGGCGGGAGACGATCCGGACCGCGAGGCGTGGGAGCTGGCGCGCGACGCGGCGGTGCTCACCCTGCTCTACGGCTGCGGCCTGCGCATTTCCGAGGCCCTGTCGCTCACCCGCGCGGACGCGCCCCTGGCCGATAGCCTGCGGATTCTCGGCAAGGGCTCCAAGACGCGAATCGCCCCGGTGCTGCCGGCGGTGCGCGAGGCGGTGGACGCCTATCTGGCGACCCTGCCCTTCGTCCTGGCGCCTTCAGAGCCTCTGTTCAGGGCCAAAAGGGGCGGACCGCTCGGCCCGCGACCGGTGCAGGCCCTGATGCAGCGCCTGCGCGGACGGCTCGGCCTGCCCGATAGCGCCACCCCCCACGCCCTGCGCCACGCCTTCGCCACGCACCTGTTGGGCGCGGGCGCGGACCTGCGCTCCATCCAGGAACTGCTGGGCCACGCGTCGCTGTCGACGACGCAGCGCTACACGGCGGTGGACGCGGCGGGGCTGCTCGCGACCTACGCCAAGGCGCATCCGCGGGCTTAGGCCTGCATCGTCCAGCCCTCCACCCCCATGGCCGCTTGGCGCAGGGCTTCGGAGCGGGTGGGGTGGGGGTGGCAGGTGCGGGCCACGTCTTCGGAGGCGGCGGCGAACTCCATGGCCACACAGTACTCGGCGATCATCTCGGACACCGATGGGCCGACCATGTGCACGCCCAGGACCCGGTCGCTCACGGCGTCGGCGAGCACCTTCACGAAGCCCTCGGTCTCGTGATTGACCTTGGCGCGGCTGTTGGCGCTGAAGGGGAACTTGCCGACCTTGTAGGCGACGCCCGCGGCCTTCAGCTCCTCCTCGGTTTTGCCCACCGTGGCCACTTCCGGGTAGGTGTAGATCACACTCGGGATGACGTCGTAGTTCACGTGGCCGGCCTTGCCCGCGATCAGCTCGATGCAGGCTACCGCCTCGTCCTCGGCCTTGTGCGCCAGCATGGGGCCAGAGGTGACATCGCCGATCACCCAAACCCCCGGCGCCGACGTCTTGAAGTGATCGTTGGCGATCACGCCGCGCTTGTCGGGAACAATGCCCACGCTCTCCAGGCCCAGATCGTTGGTGTAGGGCCGCCGACCGATGGCCAACAGGACGTAGTCGGCGCTAAGCGTCTCGGCCGCGCCGCCGGCCACCGGCTCGAAGGTGACCTCCACGCCGGACTTGGAGGCCTTGGCGCCCGTGACCTTGGCGCCCAGTTTGAACTCGAAGCCCTGCTTGGTCAGGGACCGCTGGAAGGTCTTGGCGGTTTCCTCGTCGATTCCGGGCGTGATGCGGTCCAGATATTCGATGACCGTGACCTTTGATCCCAGGCGCCGCCAGACCGACCCGAGCTCCAGCCCGATCACGCCCGCGCCGATCACGATCAAGGACTTGGGAACCTCGGGAATGGCCAGGGCGCCGGTGGAATCGATGATGCGCTTGTTATCGACCGTCACGCCCGGCAGGCCGGAGGGCTCGGAGCCCGTGGCGATGACGATGTTCTTGGCCTCGTGAACGGTTTCGCTCCCGTCCGCGGCCTTGACCGACACCTTGCCGGGCCCGGCGATCTTGCCCCAGCCCTTGAGCCACTCGACCTTGTTCTTCTTCATCAGGAACTCGACGCCCTTGGTCAGGGCGGTGACGCTCTCGGCCTTGTTGGCCATCATCTGCGCGAGGTTGAGCGTGGGCTTCACCTCGATGCCCATGCCGGCGAAGTCCTTCTCCGCCATTTCGTACAGTTCCGACGCGTGCAGCAGGGCCTTGGACGGTATGCAGCCGACGTTCAGGCAGGTGCCGCCCAGGGTCGCGCGGCCCTCCACGATGGCGACCTTCAGGCCAAGCTGGCCCGCGCGGATCGCCGCGTTATAGCCGCCGGGACCGCCCCCGATGATGATGACGTCGTACTGAGCCATGCGCTTCGCTTTCGGACTGAGCATGCCGCGCCTGTTCGTCCGGGCGGCCTTCGCGGGCGCACACTAGTTATGGCGACCCGCAGGTCAACTGGAAGCGGAGCTTCAACACGGCAGAAACCAAGAAGCGCACGAAGAACATGAGGGGCTTGGCGCTCTTGGCGCCGATCGGGATTGAATTCCCTCAGCCGCCGCGGGCCACGAACCAGCCGTTGCGGAAGTCCTGATCGGCCTTGCCATAGAGGAACGGCGCGCCGTCGGGCTGGCGGACTGAGCCGCCCGCCGCCGCCAGCACCGCGTGGCCGGCGGCGATGTCCCATTCCATGGTCGGGCCGTGGCGCGCGTAGAGGTCAGCGCCGCCCTCGGCGATGATGCAGAGCTTGATGGAAGAATCCATGGCGACGCTATGAGCGAAGCCGTACTGGGCCTTGAGCGCCTCCAGAGCCTCGCTCTTCATGGTGTGGCTGATCAGGGCGACCGCCTCGCCTTCACGCCAGGGACGCACATGCACAGGCTGGGCCTGGCCGCCGAACGGCCGACACACGGCGCCGGAGGGCGTGGTGAACCAGGTGCGCGCCTGCACCGGCGCGGCGACCGCGCCGGCGATGGGCGCGCCGTGCTCGACCAGGCCGATATTGACGGTGAAGTGCTCGTCTCCGCGCACGAACGCCTTGGTGCCGTCGAGCGGGTCCACCAGGAAAAAACGCGGCCCGATCGCCGAGGGCGTGCCGAAAGCGGCGGCGTCCTCCTCGGCGATAATGGGAATATCGGGAAAGGCTTCGGTCAGGCGTTGGATGATCACCGCCTCGGCCCTTTGATCGGCCTCGGTGACCGGGCTGTTGTCCGCCTTGCGGCTGGTTTCAAATACGCCGCGCCACAGGGGCAAGATTTCCGCCGAGGCTGCCTCCACGATATCGGCCAGGACTCCGCCGATGGACTTCAGATCGCTCATGGGATGCGGCTACTCGCGCGGATCGGGGCCGAGATAGACCAGGCGCACCTGGCCGGCGTCGATGGTCTGCTTGCCCGCATGCTCGAAGTTGACCGTGACCTTGGCGCCGACCACGGTCTGCACCTGCCCCACGCCCCAGTCGTCGCGGTCCGGATGGCGCACCAGCACGCCGGGTTCGAGAAACAGATCGATCACGGCGTCTGTTTGGCACGATGGCTAGGTTTGCCAAAGCGACAAATCAGGCCAATCATCCGCATCATGTCGACGTCCACGCTCGCCGGTTCGGCTCCCGCAGCCGAAAATGACCCCTTAGCCGCCAAGGCGCCCGCCTTGCCCAATCAGGCGGATCTGGCCGCCCACCTCGCCGGACGGCTCTGTCACGATCTGATCAGTCCGGTCAGCGCCATCGTCTCGGGCCTGGACCTGCTCGACGATCCCTCGGCCCAGGACATGCGCGAAGACGCCATGAACCTGATCGGCCAGAGCGCGCGAAAACTGGCTGCGGCCCTGTCCTTCGCCAGGGTGGCTTACGGCTCGTCCGCCTCGGCCGAGACCTTCGATCCGCGCGACCTGGAAATTCTCACTCGAGGGGTGTTCTCCCACGTGCGGGCCGAACTGGACTGGGCGATGGGCGAGGACCGTCTTCCAAAGCCTGCCGCGCGCGCCCTGCTCAACCTCGCCCAACTTGGGGCCACCGCCCTTCCCACTGGCGGAACGGCGCATCTGTCGCTGGAAAAGCGGGACGGCGAACTGCTCGTGCGGATGAGAGCCCAAGGGCCGCGCGCGCGCCTGCGCCCCGAGGCCCAGTCGGGTCTGCGCGGAGAGGCGGCGAGCGAGGGCCTGCCCGGCCAGTGGGTTCAGCCCTATTATCTGGCGGTGCTGGTGGCCGACGCGGGCGGGCGGATCGAAAGCGAGATCATCGAGGACCAAGTCACCGTGACCGCGCGGCTGCCTTTTAGTCAGCCCTGACCGGAATTCTCACGGGTCCTTAACCAAGCCGGCGCACAAAGACGGTCGAGGGGAGTTTCGACCGTTGAGAACCTGTCTGATCGTCGACGACAGCCGCGTCATTCGCAAAGTCGCCCGCCGCATTCTCGAGGACATCGGATTCGACGTCGCCGAAGCGGCCGACGGCATGGAGGCGCTTGCCTGGTGCCGAACCTCCATGCCCGAAGCGATCCTGCTGGACTGGAACATGCCCGTGCTGAACGGCCTGGAATTCCTGCAACAGCTGCGCCGCGAGCCGGGCGGCGATCGGCCGGTGGTGGTGTTTTGCACCGTCGAAAGCAGCCCCGAGCGCATCGCCAAGGCGCTGAGCTGCGGCGCCAACGAATACATCATGAAGCCGTTCGATAGTGAAATCCTGGAATCCAAGTTCGCCGAGGCGGGCCTGATATGACCCCCCAGGAAATCGCCCTGGTCGCCGATCTGGTCCGACGCCGCTCCGGCGTGATGGTGGATGTGGACAAGACCTACTTGATCGAAAGCCGATTGGCCCCCGTGGCCCGGCGCGAGGGCTTTCCCGGCGTCAGCGGCCTGATCCGCGAAATCGCCGAACGTCGTGACGAGAAGCTCATCTGGCCCGTGGTGGAAGCTATGGCATCGACCGAGACCCTGTTCTTTCGCGATCGCACGCCCTTCGATCAGCTGCGAAACGATATCCTGCCGGTGCTGGCGCGAAGCCGACAGGAGCCGATCCGGATCTGGAGCGTGGGCTGCGCCACGGGGCAGGAACCCTATTCCCTGGCCATGCTGGTGGACGAGGAGCGCGGCGCCCATGCCGGCCTGAAGGTCGACCTGTTCGCCAGCGACCTCTCAGAGCGTTGCCTGGAAAAGGCCCACAGCGGCCTTTACACCCAGTTCGAAGTCCAGCGCGGCCTGCCATCGCGCCTGTTGATCAAGTATTTCGAGAAAATTGACGACGCCTGGGTTCTGTCGCCGCGCATACGCCAGATGGTCCGCTGGCGCCGGGTCAATCTGATCGGCGACTTAAAGCCGCTCGGGCAATTCGACGTGATTTTCTGCCGCAACGTCCTGTCCGCGTTCGATGAGTCGACGCGCAAGACCGTTCTGGAACAGCTGGCCCTGGCCCTGACCGAGGACGGATTTCTGATGATGGGCCTGAACGAGACGGTCACGGGTTTGACCCAGGCGTTCCGCCCCGTTCCCGGCCGGCGCGGCCTCTACGTCCGAAATCCCGCCCACAGAGCGGCGGCCTGACGCTCTTTTATGCGGCCGCCTTCCGTCGTGACCGGGACGCGGGCGCTATCTCGCTCAACCCGGGCGGCTTGGGCGGCGACGCCTCGGGCGCGGGGAACGACAGGCGCGCGGTCACGCCCCCGACATCATTGGGAACGATCTCCAGAGACCCGCCCAACTGGCGAGCAAAGGCGTTCATCAGGGTGCGCCCCACCCCTTCGCCGATCACGGGCGGACCGATCTTGGAGCCTTCGTCGGCGATTTCCAGCGTCGCCAGATCACCGCGCAGGTGGAAGCGCACATGCAGCACCCCGCCCGCGGAAAAGGCATGCTTGCGCGCGTTGGAGATGGCTTCCACCGCGAACAGCGCCAGCGGCGCCAGCTTGTCTGGATCGATCGTCAGCTCATCCGCCTCCAGATCGGTCCTGATTTGCGGGTGATTGGCCGCGTCCAGCGACAGGACCTGTCCAATGAGTTCGTCCAGGAACTGATGCAGATTCACCCGGCTCAGGTCCGGCCCCTGATAAAGCGCCCGATAGATCAGGGCCAGGGCGCCGATCCTTTGCCGCGTATCGGAAATGGCCGCTCGCGCGGCGGGGTCCGACAGGGCGCGTTGCTGCAGGTTGAGCAGGGACGAGATGACCTGAAGGTTGTTCTTCACGCGGTGATGGATCTCCCGCATGAGCGCATCCTTTTGCTGCAGGGACTCGCGCAGGGAATGATCGCGGCTGTTGATGGCCTGGGCCATGGCGTCGAGCGACTGCGCCAGGGCGCGGATTTCAGGAGGACCCTGGATGGCCTTGACCGGACGGACGCTGAAACGGCCCCGCGCGTAGATGGCGGCGACCCGGTCCAGATAGTGCAGCCAGCGCACCGCCACCCGTTCGGCGACGACCCATACCGCCGCGAGGGCCAGGAAAAACGCGGCCAGAGGCAGGAGGACCGCGGACAGGGGATTGAGCTTGGCCCAGGAGAACAGGCCCTCTTCCGGCGCCGACAGAACCACGCTGACGCCGTTGAACAGGGGCGCGGCCGCGTAGATGCGCGGACGGCCGACGCCGTCCCTGCCCCGGTAGACCAGGGGCTGATTTGGAGCGGGCGCGATCAGGCCCCGGGGCAAGACGCCGAACGCGGACAATTGCGACCGTATCAGATAGCGTCCGCTGGCGTCGGCCAGGGCGACCTGGGTGTCCTCGGGCAGGCTGCGGTCGTTCAGGTCCGGCTTGAGACTGGACAAGGGAATGACCCCCGCCAGGGCGCCGGTGAAGCGTCCTTGAGCGTCCACCTCGCGCACGGCGTTGATCACGGCCGGCTCGCTGTCGGGAACGCCCTGCGGCCCGCGCCCTATCGCCACGGGACTGCCCATCTTGAGGGCTGCGAACCAGTCGGCCTGATTGTGCTGGCGGCCGCGATTGGCGGGGGACGCCGCGCAGACCACCCGGCCCTCGGCGTCGAAGCGGATCAGGTTGGCGAAGCCCGACAGTCGGCCCATCAGCAGATGGAGCATGGGCGCGCAGTCCGTGCCCGCCGCTTGGAGGTTGACGGTCTGGAGCACCGCCTCGCCGCCTTGCATGCGCGCCCGCGCCACGGCGGCGCCCCGCTCGGCCGCCGCTGTAAGGATCAACTTGCGTTCAACAGCCTCGCGCCGCACCGCCACGATCGACTGGGCCGCGCCGAGCAGAAGAATCGGAGCCAAAGCCGCCGCCAGGGCGGCGCCGAGACGAACACGTATGGTCAGAGGCCCCCACCCCAACCGGGTCATCCGTCTCACCTTGCTGTGCTCAGCCTCTCGGACTCCGTCAGAATGCTGCGCATGGCGTCCCCGGCGGGCGCCCCGTCTCGGTCGTATCGGCCATCGGTCAACACGGCCTGCAAAGCCCGCCGCGCGCGGCTGACGCGGCTTTTCACCGTGCCGACGGCGCAGTTGCAAATCTCGGCCGCCTCTTCATAGGCAAACCCACCCGCGCCGACCAGGATCAGCGCCTCGCGCTGTTCGGCCGGAAGCATGGCCAAGCCCTGGCGCAGCTCGTCGAGCGCGACCAGCGCCTCGGGATTGTCCACCGCGACCAGAGTGCGTTCAGCCGCTTCCTGATCCAGCTGATTGGTGCGCCAGGATCGGCGGCGCTCGGAATAGAACTGATTGCGCAGGATCATGAAGGTCCAGGCCTTCATGTTTGTGCCCATCTGGAAACTATCGCGCGCGTCCCACGCCTTGATCATCGCATCCTGGGCCAGATCGTCGGCGGCCGTGGCGTCGCCGGTGAGGCTTCGGGCAAAGGCGCGAAGATGCGGAATCAAAGCCACGAGTTGCGTTTTAAAAGCGGCGTCCTGAGATGGATCACGGACTTTTTCAGTCATTATGGTCATCCTGCGGGGCGCCGTCGGCGCGCCGAAGAATCTCCAAAAACTCGTCCGGAACCGGTTCAGAGACAAGCTCGTCGAACATTTGGCGTAGTTTCACGCCAATGGCTTGCTGTCGCAGACGGGCTTCATCCAAGAAGGGATCTCCTCTGCGTCGCGATTCCATAGGATTTTGCTCGATCATTCCTTCACGCCGCAACGGCGCCCGCCCCTTCGACTCGTGACTCGCCATCCAAACGTCCGAACTCGGCCTCCGGTTCCCCTCGGATTCATAAAAGGCCCTGCGGAGGGAACCGGGAAGCGAAAAGTGCGTTTGTCACTTGGTCAGGGGGGCGCACAGTGTTGTGCGCGTCCCGTTTTGAGCGGCTAATGCATGGTCGCTGCCTGTCGGCATTGTCGGGGAGGACATGAACGTGAGTCTTTTAGCGCGTCTGGCGCCTCATCTACCCTATCTGCGTCGCTACGCGCGCGCTTTGACCGGCGATCAGGTCTCGGCGGATAACTATGTGCGCGTGACCCTTCAGGCCGTTGCGGCGGGAGAGCGCTTGCCCGATGAGACCCTGCCGCCACGCGCGGCGCTGTACCACACGTTCCATGCGATCTGGCGCACCACCGGCGCTCGCCTTGAGCCCCCCGAGGACGTGGACGCCCTCACCTTCGCCGATCCGTCTCATCGTCTGCTTCGGATTGCCCCCCGCTCGCGTCAGGCCTTCCTGCTCACCGCCTTGGAAGGGTTCACCCTCAGTGAAACGGCCCAGATCCTCGACGCGGATTTTTCCGAGGTTGAGGCCTTGATCGCTCAGGCCCAGGCCGAGATCGACTCGGAATTGGCCACCGACGTGCTGATCATCGAGGACGAGCCGGTGATCGCCGCCGACATCGAAGCCCTCGTGCGCGAACTGGGCCATCAAGTGAGTGACATCGCCGCTACCCGCCGCGAGGCGGTGGAGGCGGTGTCGCGCAAACTGCCGGGCCTGGTCCTGGCCGACATCCAGTTGGCCGACGGCTCCTCCGGCATAGACGCGGTGAAAGACATCCTGGGGCTGGAAAGCGTTCCGGTAATCTTCATCACGGCCTTCCCGGAGCGGTTGCTAACGGGTGAGCGGCCCGAGCCGACGTTCCTGATCACCAAGCCGTTCCAGCCCGAAACGGTGAAAGCCGCCATCGGCCAGGCGCTGTTCTTTCATCCCGCCAAGGCGCGCGCCGCCGCCTGAATCACCCCAGAAAAAGGCGGCCGTCGGCTGGGCCCGCCCGGGGCGCTGCGAATTCCGGATTTTGAGCCTATGATCCG
>Ga0302157_10005138_pt1 | contig 13971 bp, 19 predicted proteins | sample I_Bog_N3_3_FD_193502 | JGI IMG/M metagenome (GOLD analysis project Ga0302157, IMG submission 193502) | Peat permafrost microbial communities from Stordalen Mire near Abisko, Sweden - I_Bog_N3_3 | ecosystem: Environmental > Terrestrial > Soil > Wetlands > Peat | place: Sweden: Abisko, Stordalen...
GCCAAGGAAAATTTGCCGCCGACCACGCCGGCTACCGGCCGATCAGGCCACCTGACCACAAACTCATGCGCACCTGCTGGGTCCGTTTCCATGAGCAGAAGTGGGTCAATTCTCGTGAGCGCTGAGGACCGGGCGAACGAGGCCGGGATCGAGGCGATAGCCTTGTCGCCACGACAGGGTGACTTCAACGAGGATCTCCGCACGCTCGGCTTCGATGCGCTGCGGGCAGCGTTGCGGGTGCAGATCGCCACGGAAGACGTCGCTCGTTTCATGGAATTGGCGGCATGAAGCGAAACGGGGAATGACGTCCGCGGCGGCGCCGGTCTCATGCCGAATTCGGTCGTGGTGCTCTTCAGCCTTGTCGGAGAGGACCGCGTCCACGGCCTTCTGAGAGGGCGACCCTTGCGGCAAACAGCCCGGCCCGGCAATGGCGGATGGCCGACTATTTTCCGTCGGCGGGCAAGCCCGCCTTTACATCGCGAGGCAAAATAGCCGGCCCCCGCCATCCTCCGCTGCGCTTCGGCCCTTCGCTCCGCTTCGGGTGCAGGCCCGGTCCGCCCGCCGCCTTTCGTCGCCATGAAGGCCGCGATGGGCGCGGTCGATCCGACGAAGGAAAGCACCATGACGACCGAACACGACGACACCAGCTACGAACCGCCGCACAACTCATCCCCGACCGATCACGTCCTCGCCGAACTCCAGCTCTACGGCTACCGCCCCTTCCAGGACGAACCCGACCCGAGGCCACTGCCCGAAGCCCAGACCGTCACCGGCGCCGTCGGCGACATCTTTGACGCCCTCATCGTCACGTTGGTGGACACCCGCCTCGAACCCGACCTCGAAGATCTGCTCTGGTCGACCGTCAATCTCTTCCACCGCACCGTCGGCCGCATCGAGCGCGAGCTGGACGACAACGAGCAGGCGCAGAAGCGCAGCCAGAAGGAACAGGACGGCTCCGAGATCCGCTCGGTCGAACTCGAACGCCTCACCGCCGAGGGGCAGACGCTGATCGAACGCCGCAACAGCATGGAGTTCTTCCGCGACCAGGCCGCCGACCAGTTCGAGCGCCACACAAATTCGGCCTGGCGGCCGCGCTCAGGATCGAAGGTCAACCACCGCAACCTGACCTCGGCCATAATCGACAGCCGCGACTTCCTCGCCGCCAGGCGCCGGGCCGCCAACGAGGTGCTATTGCCCGCCGGCCCCAAGATCGCCGTCACCGGAGGGCTCGACTTCAACGATCATCGCCTGATCTGGGACAAGCTCGACCGCGTTCACGCCAAGCACCCCGACATGGTGCTGCTGCACGGCGGATCGCCGAAGGGCGCCGAACTCATCGCCGCCAAATGGGCCGACCACCGCAAGGTGCCTCAGATCGCCTTCAAGCCCGACTGGACCAAGCACGCCAAGGCTGCACCGTTCAAGCGCAACGACGCGATGCTCGACGTGCTGCCGATCGGGGTTATGGTCTTCCCCGGCACCGGCATTCAGGACAACCTCGCCGACAAGGCCAAAAAAGTTCGGCATTCCAGTTTGGAGATTCGGGAGCGGCGGCGCGTGAGCGCCGCTTGCTACCGACCGCTACTCTCGATCCTTTGCTCTCCTCCGCAGTCGCATCCCCGCCGGCGGAGATAGGCCGATTGAGGAAGCTGGGCTGTACGGTAATGTTGAAAGCTGCCGTTCGGATCGAGAGGCCGCAGCTATAGCAATGGCACCCGTAGCTCGGTCTGGGAACGTCACCGCGCCTTTTGTAGCCGGACGTCCAGTAGACCGGCCAACGCCGTCTTCAGCATGGCCTTCCGGTCATCGAAAAACGCCTCGAACTCAGCGAAATCCAACGACACGGCCGGAACGTAATTGCTGCGAAGATAAAGCTCCCGGTCAGCTGCATTAGGGTACTGCTTTTCCAGCGACGTGGCCAAAGGAGCGGCCCTTTTGCTCTGGTTCTCGCGACCCTCAAGGAGTCGCAGATTGGGCAGCATGTCCCGTTTTTCTTGCCAGTCAGCGATTTTCTCGGGTGCGAGATTCATCTTCTTCAACGCGCTGTCGCTGAAGGCGGAATAGGGGTGCATGTGGTCTTGGTGAAACTGCACTTGGCTGAATTTCAAATTGGGCGAAAGCAACGATAGAAGCGCGAAGGCCCGCGCCCCCTTTGTCGAGAGCACCAATTCGTCCAGCGCCGCCTCGTCAAACGCAAGGCTCCGGCCTCCAGGAAGTCTGACCTTCTTATCGAACTTGGCGCAATCGAAGGTACCGCCCGGCTTCAGGGTCTCTTCCATGGCCTTGCGCATGCTCGACAGGACCTGATCCCCGGAGCTCCCGTAGACGCCGGAGAGCAGACTCTTGACCAGCAGAAGGCGCAAGCCGGGCTTGCTCGCCGGCAGGGCGCAGCCAATCTTGATAGCATAGGCAAGCGGGATGATGGCGTTCACCGACGTCAACATTTCGCCATCAAAGCCCCACTCGGTCAGGAGGTCTACGGCGCGGTCGATTGCCGACGTAATCGCATTCCAGTCCTTGACGATCAATTTCACGTTGGCGGACTTGAACGACGCGACGCGCAGACGGACTGGGCAGTCGGCCAGGACTAGGCATGCCCGCATAATGAAGTCGGTGTCGAACCAGAATCCGTTTCCCTTGCCGTTGATCTCGTGAAGGAATTTTTCAATGGCGTCGCGGCCGTCTTCCCAGTGGGCGACGATCGTCGAAAATAGAAGATCGGTCTTCGCCAATGGCGTGCCGGCACTGTTGACCCGGACGAAAATATCGAGCACTTCGTCGAGTTCTTGGTTCGCCACTGGGAAGAAATTGATGATGGGTATCGTCGTCAACCGTTCCCAGAGCTTAACGATGATGTTCAAGGCGCGGTCATCTATCTCGTCGGTGATCTCAACTTTTTTCTCCGAGGTCCGCCTCTTGTTCGACCAGTATCGGTTGGCGGCTGGGACGTCCTTACAGTCCAGAAGATCTTTGACTAGGCACCAGCATTGACCGACATCTACGACTTCCGCTTCTTCTGGCGTCAGGAAGCGGAATTCGTAGATGAAGTCGTCGTCTTCCCGCTCGACGACATCCTTGAAGACGTTGATGTAGAACCGCCGCACTGGAAATGCATGAGGGTTGTTCCACCACATGCGGGGGCGCCTGTAAGCGTAGGTACCTTGCAGCGCGACAAACATTGAATTCAACCGTTGCTGCCCGTCCAGAACGCCGACCAGCTCGTCTGGCAGATGCGGCTTTGCCGCTAGTTTATTTTGCCAGTTGTCCCGCTCGTGAAAGTCACGAATGAACTCGTAGTATGAATAGTCATTGTATTTCGCTTTCTGAACCATCCAGAACAGGAAGGTGCCAATTGGATAGTCCCTCATGATCGAATCGAAAAGCTTCTCGATCTGTTCCGCCTTCCAGACGAACTTTCGTTGGATCGCCGGCAAGTACAGCCGATTCTCGCCGATGCGCTGCATCGCCTCCCGGATGGTCCAGTGCTGGTATTCCACGGCGACGCCTCCCATTCGATTCCGGCCGTCTGTGCGTCCTGCGCTGCGGTCGATGCGGTACGGTACCCTCGGCTGAGTATCACACGACGCACAGACTCGCCGCAATCGCTGGCTGCGCTCCGATTCCCATACGTGTAGCCTCAGCGGGCTGGCCAGCTATACGGCCAAAATTTCTGAACGTCAGATTTCCGGAAGCGGTATTCAGCTCAGAAGGGACCGATATTAGGCACAATTCTGCCGTCTGGTGGCGTTTTCGCTACGTTTGATCACAGCCAAATACATCGTTTAGCTGCGCCAAAACTCGACGTTGCCATCGGCACGCGGTCCATTTCCAAGCGGCCCGGACTCGAAGCCGTACACCACCCCGCACCCATCAGCGCTGATCCTTGGTCCAGACCCAGGGCCTGACGCCATCAACCCGTGAAGGGTCCGCTACGCGAGCGTGCGGCCTCTCCGGCTTCGCCTGCGCGGTGATTGCGGCCCTGGGCCGGACACATCGGGCGCCTGTCGCGCGGGGATGGTCCCCGCCTCCAAGACAGGAGCCGGAACGATGTCTCAAGCCCTTTCGATCGCTCACGCCCGTGGTTGGAACCTCGCCACCACCTTGATGGTCTGCATCACCGTCTTTCACGCCGGCAACGGCGAATACGGCGTCATGCCGTCAGCCGAATATGACGGCGACCCAGCCACGATCATTCATGAATTCGACCCCTTCCAACCCTGAAGGGACGCCGGTCGCACCAAGCGGCGGCGGAAATCCCACCCAGATTTCCGCTGCCGCTATCCATCGTCTTCGGCTATACTCCATGGAGCGCCGTGGTGGTGGTGGAAGGCGCGACCGTTCGACCCTATTGTCACGGAGATCTCCACCATGCTCATCATCGGACTTGTTCTGAGCGTTGCCGGCATCGGCTTCCTCTGCTGGCTGCTGTTCACGCTCGCGGTCTACGCGCTCCCGTTCTTCGCGGGCCTGACGGCGGGACTCGCCGCCTTCCACAGCGGCTCGGGCGTCATCGGCGCGCTCGTTGTCGGCGTTCTCGTCGGCGGCGCGACCCTGGCGATCGGGCAGATCGCCTTCGCGACGGTGCGAACGCCGCTCATCCGCGCCGCAATCGCGCTCCTCTTCGCCGTGCCGGCCGCTGTCGCAGGCTACCACGCGACGTTTGGGCTCGCCCATATCGGCGTGCCGTCCGAAGGCTGGCGCGAAGCCTTCGCGATTGTCGGCGCTGTCCTTGTCGGCGGCACGGCCTGGGCGCGCATGTCGCTGTTTGTCCCGCCGTATGTCGATCGGCGGGGCTCGGGAGGTCCGGCATCGTTTCCATTGGCGGGAGCGACCCGGGACGGGTGAGGCTGCGCCGTCCTCATCGTCGAAGATGTTGAATTTCGGTGCGGTGAATGAGGCTCGTCCGCGTGACCGGAAACGCTAAGGCCTTCGTTTGAGCGCTCGGGTTGGCGGGCGCCCCAGCCGACAGAGACAATTTCCATCGGCGGCGTCGCCGTCTTGCACGGATTGCCGGGTCGTGAGGCTGTCCGTTCTGAACGCCAGGGCTTCCTTTTCTTCGCCTGGAAAGCCGGGCCTCTTGTGCGGGACGTTCAACGTCCGCCACGTCTTCTCCCGAGGATGCTGTTCGGCGTGCGGACCACACGGCCTCTCCATGGCTTGATCTGGCCGAAGGACGGCTGCGCCTCGATCGCCTGAGACGCAACGGCGGACGGATCGACTTTCTTCCCCTGGCCTTTGGCCATTCCTCGCGAGGCAAGAAAGTCTACCGCCGCCATCCTCCGCTGCGCTCCGGCCCGCGAACGGGTGCGTCGTCGATCGCCTTCGGCTTCCCGATCGCCATCGAGGCCGCGGTGGTCGCGGGCTCGAAACAGCTAAGGAGAAGTGACATGGCCAACATCGGTTCCTTCAAGAAATCCGGCAGCGAGTTCCAGGGCGAGATCGTCACCCTGAGCGTCCAGACCAAGAACGTCCGCATCGTCCCCGAGACCAACCGCGCCAACGACAACGCCCCCAGCCATCGGATCTATGTCGGCCGGGCCGAGATCGGGGCCGCCTGGTCGAAGCGCTCCAACGAGGGCCGCGACTACCTCTCGGTCAAGCTGGACGATCCGAGCTTCAACGCGCCGATCTACGCCAACCTTTTCGACGACGAGGACGGCGACGGCTACACCCTGATCTGGTCTCGCGGCCGCAAGGCCAACGGCGACTGAGCTGGACCAACGAGCCCCGCCCGGAACGACCGGGCGGGGCTTTCGATTTACAAAGGCGCCTACGGAGGCGGCGAGCCATTAGGCTCGGCAAGGTCGCCGTCAACCGCGAAGTCTTCATTGAGCAGATCGGCCGGCTTCACCCCGAGCGCCTGTGCCGCGAGCCACATCGTCGACAACGTGACGTTCTGCTGGCCGCGCTCCATACTGCTCACGTGAGCGCGATCAACGCCCATACGTACAGCGACGGCCTCTTGGCTGAGGCCGGCTTGCGTGCGAAATCGGCGAAAGTTTTCTCCGAACACATGTCGAATGTCCATCCACAGGATGGACACCAATCGCGTATTATGGCGCTACGTATTATAATACGCGGAGCCCCGCCTGACCGGCGGAGCCGACCATGCGTTCCAGGTTCGAGTTCCCAATTTGGATTGGTCCTCTATCACGGAAAGACACGAGAAGATCATGCCCGCGCCGCCGGCCCCTCCCATCGCCGACATCGCCCCAACGCAAGCCCAGCTGACGGACTATGACCGGGCGCAACTGGCGACCTATCTTCGACTGCTCGACGCGGCGTCCGAGGGCGCGCCGTGGGAGGAAGTCGCGCGCATCGTGCTTGACCTCGACCCGGCGCTGGAACCTGACCGTGCGCGCCGCGCCCACGAGACACATCTGGCGCGCGCCCGTTGGCTCACCGAGCACGGCTACCGCGATCTGCTTCGCTCACCGCGCTGACGGCGGCGAGCGGCGGCTCTGGCGTCAGTCTCCCATCAGACCCACGTTCCCGGCTTTACGCCGATCCTGAAAGCCGCCGATCCGGTTTCGGCATGGCGCGATGCCGGTTCGCGGCCTGTGAATCGCGCAACGAAGGACCCAGGTCAAACGTCTACAACCCCAGGCACCCCGTGATTCCTTGAGAGGAGACAGGTCCATGTCGAAGGAGGATTGGCGGTCGCGAGCCGCCTATCAAGACGCAGCCACCATGGATCCCGCCGGCCTCGCCTGGGAGTTCCTGCGTCGCAACCCTGACTACCGGACCACCTACGACACCGCCTCAGCCCAAGCCGATCACGGGACAGATGGCCCCGCCCGGCGCTGGGGGTTGCGATTTCCTGGCCGATCCAAACCGACGCGCCGCTGACGCCCCGGTCTTCTGGCGCGCCGACGAACTGGCGTCGGTCATCGTTCTGACAGCGGCGCCGGCCGTTACGGGAACGCCGTCGATCCTGCTCGCGGATTTGCCGGGCGAGCTCATCCGGCGCGACGCCGAGGATGGTGCGCATCTGCTGCTCAGAGGCGGCGCGATCAGCCACCAGCTATGGCTGATCGATCCGCCGAGCGGTGCGACGCCGGTGGTGGCGCTCATCGCGCTCGACGTCACCGCGCCGCAGCGCGCTGACGCGACCTTGCGCTTTTGGCGGCACATCGCGCATGGGCGACCCCGAACACCGCCAAGCCCGCCTCATCGCATCGACCGCTTGATCTTCGCTCTTCGCGCGCTCGACGCTCGGCTCGCCGGCGCCAGCTACCGCGCCATCGCCGAAGCGCTCTTCGGCCCAGACCGTCTCACCTCCGAACCGTGGAAGACCTCGTCCCTGCGCGACACGGCCATCCGCCTGGCGCGCACCGGCTTAGCCATGACGCGCGGCGGCTACCGTAACCTTCTCGGTCCGCGCCGGCCGGATTGATCCGGCGACGCCCCGGATCGGCGTCACCGTGCGGGGTGGCGAATTCCGCGCCCCCGAACTTCACCATCCCCCTACGCGCATTTGCTTCGCCACCGTGATCACCAACGGCCGCCGATACCCGGCAGCCATCCTCGGCATCACGGAGATCGCTCATGTCCGCCGCACTCTCTCAACTTCCGCCACGCTATCTACGCACGCCAGAAGCCGCCCGATTCCTTGGCCTCTCTGGGCGCACGCTCGAGAAGCACCGCATCTATGGCACCGGCCCGCGCTACTCCAAGCTCGGAGGCCGCGTCGTCTACCGGCTCGACGACCTGCAGGCATGGGTCGAACTCGGCGCCAGAGCATCGACCTCTGATCCGGGCGTCGGCCAAGTGCTTCCCGCCAAGCGCCACTCTTCCATCACGCCGGCCCCCGCCGGCCAAGCCCGACGCTGAGCCCCGCCGGTCATGTCCGTGCGCCATCGCACCCGCTCCGAACGCGAGCAACTGGAACTCTTCCGGGCTCTACCCGGCGACCTTGCGCCGAGGGACGCGCAGGATCTCATGGCCTATCCGTTCTTCAGCCTCGCAAAGACCCATCGCACGACGCCGATCGATTTCCGCATGAACGAGATCGCCATCCGCGTCGAGGCCGTGCCCGAACACGGCATGGCGACCATCTGGGATGCCGACGTGCTGATCTGGGCGGCGAGCCAGATCGTCGAAGCGCGCGACGCCGGCCTGCGCACTTCGCGCCTGATGGCGGCGACGCCGCGCGAAATTCTGACCTTCACCGGCCGCGGGACGGGCGCGCGTGACTATCACCGGCTGAAGGCGGCGCTGGATCGATTGCAATCGACGACCGTGGCGACCTCGCTGCGCCAGGTCAGCGAGCGGCGCATGCACCGCTTCTCCTGGATCAACGAATGGACCGAGCGCGCCGATGCGCACGGCAATGCCGATGGCATCGATCTCATCATGCCGGATTGGTTCTATCGCGCGGTCCTCGACGACGCGCTCGTGCTCACCATCGACCCTGCGTATTTCAGCCTGACGGGTGGCCTGGAACGCTGGCTCTATCGTCTCGTCCGCAAGCACGCCGGCCACCAACGGGCCGGCTGGCGGTTCGATTTTCGCCATCTCCACGTCAAGTCGGCCAGCCTGTCGCCGTTCAAGCGGTTCGCGTTCGAACTGCGCGACATCGCACGCAGGCAACCGCTGCCGGGCTATCGCCTGGTCGTCGAGCGCGAGACCGGCGGACGCGAATTGCTGGCGTTCACGCACACGAAGTTATCCACAGCGCCCTGTGGACAACCTGTGGAAACGCACGTGCTATCGGGAACCAATGGGCACGTGCCATCAGGAACCGGACCCACGTGCTATCAGGAACCCAAACAGGCAAATTCACTAGGTCAATCAATCGGTTCCGGGCCGCCTAACTTAGAGTCTAACGTACAAGATTCTAACCCTTCTATTGTTGGCCATCACCGTGATCGGTGGAAAACCGACAGGAGCGCCCGATGATCGTGGCGCTCCTCAACCAGAAAGGCGGCGTCGGCAAGACGACGCTCGCCCTGCATCTCGCCGGCGAATGGGCCCGGAAAGGGAAAAGAGTCACCCTGATCGACGCCGATCCGCAAGGCTCGGCGCTCGACTGGTCGGAGCAGCGGGCACGGGAAGGGCTGCCGAGGCTGTTCGGCGTCATCGGCCTGGCGCGTGACACCCTGCACCGCGAAGCCCCCGAGTTGGCCCGCGACGCCGATCACGTCGTGATCGACGGGCCACCGCGCGTCGCCGGCCTGATGCGCTCGGCGCTGCTCGCCGCCGACGTCGTGCTGGTCCCCGCCCAGCCATCGCCGTTCGATGGCTGGGCATCGGGCGAGATGCTGAAGCTGATCGCCGAGGCGCGCATCTTCCGGCCGCAGATCATCGCCCGCTTCGTGCTGAACCGCTGCGCCGCCCGCACCATCATCGCCCGTGAGACCGCCGAGGCGCTCGCCGAGCACGATCCGCCGGTGCTTGCGGCCAGGATCGGCCAGCGTGTCGTCTTCGCTGATGCCGCGCAGTCTGGCCGCCTCGTCTTCGACATCGACGAGACCAGCCTCGCCGCGCGCGAGGTCGCGGCGCTTGCCGACGAGATCGGGAGCCTCGTTCGATGACCGCCCGCGCATCAAGGCGCGGCTTCGCCTCCCGTCCCGGCGACGCCGACAGTTGGGTGAAGGCGCCCGACGTGACCGCGGCGCGCGATCCGGACGCGCAAGCCTATACCGCCCGGCTGACCATCGACGTCACGCCCGAGCTGCGCGGTCGGATCAAGGTCACCGCTTTCCGGCGGGGCGTGACGGTCGCCGACATGCTGCGCGCCCTGCTGCTGCGCGAGTTCCCTGAAGACGGCGGAGACGCGGCATGAGTCCGACACCTGACCCGTTCACCCATGTCGAACTGACCTGGATCGAGAAGCGCGTCGAGCACTGGATCCGGTTCGGCCACGACGTCAGCGAGAAGATTCTCGATCGCCGCCGCCGCGTCCTCAGCTTCGCGCCCGGCAGCATCATCGCCTATATCCGCTGGGCCTCGAACGACTTCGGCACCGTCGTCTCACGCATCGACATTCTGCGCGCCGTCCATCCCGGCGAGGCCTACTCGACCGTGCCCTTCGTGCGCCCCGGCGGCGAAATCCTCCTGCGCCTGTCCGGCTGGCCGAAGGTCGAGCGCGTGTTGCGGGCAATCGACGCCGTCGAAGCGCTCGGCATCGATCCAACCGACGCCGCTCCCGATCATTGGCGGCATGTCCACAATCGCCTGATCGCCGGCTACGAGCCGCGGCCGTACGCGCGCGATCAACATTCCGCATGGCTCAAGCGTCGAAGGGTCGCGTCATGACGCGTTTCGGAGCAGTGATGGTGACGTATGTCGCGACGATGGCGATCGGCGTTTCCGCCTTCGTTCATCCCGCGCCGAAGCTGATCTGGAACGCCAGCGCCAGCATGCCGATCGGGCTGTATCGCGTGCGACCGGTCGGCGACCTCCACGTCACCGAGTTGGTCGTGGTGCGCCCGCCGCCGCCGCTGGCGAACTTCCTCCACGAGCGCGGCTATCTGCCCAAGAGCGTGCCCCTCCTGAAGCACATCCTGGCGCTCCCCGGACAAACGGTCTGCCGCACAGGGCGCACCATCACCGTCGACGACGCCGCCATGGGCGAGGCGCTCGAACACGATCGCCGTGGTCGCCATCTTCCGGTCTGGCAAGGCTGCCGCGTCATCGCTCCGGGCCAAGTCTTCCTCATGAACCGGCAGGCCGAAGACTCCCTCGACGGCCGATATTTCGGGCCGTTGCCGGCGACAACCATTGTCGGCGAAGCGGCGCCCCTCTGGACCGACGAGGAGCAATAACCGTGTCTCAGTCCTGCCCGCACACAGCCCTTCAGCGCCAACCATCCCGCCCGGTCTCTTCCTCCTTCCCGGCCATACCGCCCGTCGTCGAGCGCCGCTCGATGACCAGGCGCGCGCGTGGTTGGCGGCAACTTCTTTCCGGCACGATCGCTGTCGCGCTGTTGACCGGCGGTGGCGTGGCCTACGCCGAACCGATCGCCGCGAAGCCTCCGAGCGTCGCCGTGACGGCCGATCAGGTTGCCGGCTTCGTGGCCGAAGCCTCGCAGCGCTTCGGCATTCCGGCGTCCTGGATACGCGCGGTGATGCGAGCGGAAAGCTTCGGCGACGTGCGGGCGCTGTCGCCGAAAGGCGCCATGGGGTTGATGCAGATTATGCCGGCGACATGGGCCGGTCTGCGTCTTCGCTATGGCCTCGGCGCTGACCCATACAATGCGCGCGACAACATCATCGCCGGCGCGGCGTATCTGCGGGAACTGCATGATCGCTACGGCGCTCCCGGGTTTCTTGCCGCCTACAACGCCGGCCCGGCACGCTATGAAGATCACCTGGCGACCGGCCGACCGCTGCCCGCCGAGACGCGCGCCTACGTCGCTCATCTCGCCCCGCAGATTGGCGGCGGCTCGGTTGATGACGCGATGGTTGTCGCCGTTGTGGCCCGCTCCTGGACACAAGCTCCCCTGTTCGCGGCGAGTGCGGAGAACAGCCCGGCGCACGCTCAAACATCGCCGGCCCGGCAATCGGAACAGTCGTCGATCAGCGGAACAGCGGAGGATTGGACCGCGCTCGCCCCGCAATCCGACGGCCTGTTCGTCAGGACGTCCGCCCGGAATCCGCGGCCATGAGCGAGATCGGGCTTCATCGCGGTCTGGCGGGCTTTGGCGTGGATTTGAGTGTCGGACTGGGGGTGCAGGGGAACACGACCAACGGACGGCAAGGGAAAAGCGCCGCCTTCGGACGGGCGCATGTGGTTGGTTTTGTTGAGCATTTTAGGCACTTCAAGAACTGGCCCTGCTGGCGCTCCGCCAGAAATATCCAACAGTTTCAATACGAAGAGCGCCATCGCCTGTCCCCGGAGAGGCCTCCTTCGCCATGACCAGCCGTGACAACGACCTCCGCATCCGGCCAGGCCGCATCCGGCACGGGAACCAAGGCGCCAAGCGCCCCAAGACCTTTGTCGGCGAGGTCATGCGAGCCGCGAAGAAGGCCGGCCATGTCGGTGAGAGCTTCGGTCGCGGGAAGTCCGGCGCCAGCCGTTCGCGCTTCGGCCGGGGCCGGCGCGCGGCGCTTTCCTTGTCGCTGCGTTCGACGTCACGGCGCGTGGTGATGAAGGCGCGCGTCGTCCGTCATCACGGCACGCGCTTCCGATCCGCGCCGCTCCCCAAACACATCGCCTATCTGAAACGCGAGGGCGTCACGCGGGACGGCGCCGACGCCCGGATGTTCGACGCGACTTCGGACGCCGCCGACGAGCGCGCTTTCGCCGAACGGTGCGAGGATGACCGCCATCATTTCCGGTTCATCATCTCGCCGGAAGACGCCGCGGAGCTGGAGACCCTTCGCGGCTTCACGCGCGAGCTGATGGCCGACGTCGAACGCGACCTCGGCACCAAGCTCGACTGGGTGGCGGTCGATCACTGGAACACCGACAATCCGCACGTCCATGTCCTGATCCGCGGTCGCGCCGACGACGGCCAGGACCTCGTCATCAGCCGCGACTACATCAGCCGGGGCTTCCGTGATCGCGCCGCCGAACGCGTCACCCTGGAGTTGGGACCGCGCAGCGAGCAGGAGATCCGATCGGCTCTGGAGAAGGAGGTCGTGGCCGAGCGCTGGACCAGTCTCGACCGGGCGCTGCGCAACATCGCCGATGACACCGCCGGCGTTGCCGATCTCCGCCCCGGCGCCTCGGACGAAGACCCCGAGCTGCGGCGGCTGATGCTCGGCCGCGCCGCGAAGCTCGAACGGCTCGGACTCGCCGAGCAAGTCGGCACGGCGCGTTGGACATTGAAGCCCGGCATCGAGCAGACATTGCGCGACCTTTCCATCCGCGACGACATCATCAAAACCATGCACCGCGCCATGACAGGCGCGGGCCACGAGCCGGATGTGTCCGGCTTCGCCCTGCATCGCGATGACGGTGGAGATCCGGTTCTCGGCCGGCTGGTCGCGCGCGGGCTGCATGACGAGCTGAAAGGATCGGCTTACGCGATCGTCGAGGGCGTCGATGGACGCACCCATCATCTCCGCTTCTCCGATCTGGAGATGACCGGCGACGCCAAGCCCGGCGCGATCGTCGAAGCTCGCGCCTATGAGGACGCGGACGGACGCAAGCGCCTGTCTCTCGCCACCCGCTCCGACTTCACCATTGACGCGCAGATCACCGCGCCGGGGGCGACCTGGTGTGGATGGCGGCGCCGACCCGCGGATAGACGCCGGCTGGACCCACTTGGGGGCAATGGCGCCTGGCCTGGGCGGGCTCCGGCCGGGGCGATCGCCCCGGCCGGAGCCCGCCCAGGCCAGGCGCGGCAGCATGTGAGGTCCTCCCTCTGGGGGAGACGCCCGGGAGCGCATGCGATCCTGGCGGTGCTGGCTCTGGAGTAGGTAAGGCAGCGGCCACCTCGGCAAGTTGCCGGAAGCCTGCCAGAGTTGCGGGCAAGCACGGCGCCGAGCCCAACCTGCAAGTTCAGCATTGACGCCGTGCCGCACATCGTGTCGGGCACGAATGCAGGGCGAGTATCCTGCCAATGGCGGCGTTCGTCTACGTCGCATCTGCGACGACGGGCAGGCCGATCCGGTCTCAGCCCGTCTGTTCCTGTGTGGGCGGTGCCGCCGCCAAGTGATCATCTGTCGCTGTTGCGACCGCGGCCAGGTCTACTGCGCCGAGGCCTGCTCCGGGCAGGCCCGTCGTCAGAGCCTGCGGGACGCCGGCCGACGCTACGAGCGCACCCTGCATGGTCGGCAGAAGCGTGCCGAGCGGTCCCGCCGCCATCGGAAGCGGCAGCGCGAAATAGTAACGCATCAGGGTTCACCCCCACCGCCGGCGGGTGATCTGCTGCCGGCCGTCGCGATGGTGATCCCACGCGACGACGCCTCCCCCGCCGCGCCGGCCCGGCCAGTGCCGCCGCAGTGTCATTGGTGCGGCTGTTCCTGCCTGCCGCAGTTCCGCCAGGGGTTCCTGCGTCGTCGCGATCGCCGTTGCCGT
>Ga0302157_10005144_pt1 | contig 13961 bp, 10 predicted proteins | sample I_Bog_N3_3_FD_193502 | JGI IMG/M metagenome (GOLD analysis project Ga0302157, IMG submission 193502) | Peat permafrost microbial communities from Stordalen Mire near Abisko, Sweden - I_Bog_N3_3 | ecosystem: Environmental > Terrestrial > Soil > Wetlands > Peat | place: Sweden: Abisko, Stordalen...
CATAGGCCGCATCCATCAGGTTGTCCCGGCTCTTTACGAAGCCTGGCCGCTGGGCGAGCGACTGTAGCAGCAAAAATTCGGTCACCGTCAGCTTGACCTGTTTGCCGTCCCACAGACTGTCGTGACGGGCCGGGTCCAGGGTCAGGCGGCCGCGCTTGATCGCCTTGGAGCCAGCGGCGGTCGTGGCCGGGGTCTCCACATCCACCGGATCGGCGCGCCGAAGCACCGCCTTGACCCGCTCGATCAGCAGCCTCTGGCTGAACGGTTTGTGGATATAGTCGTCGGCCCCCAGGTTGAAGCCCAGGATTTCGTCGATCTCGTCATCCTTGGAGGTCAGGATGATTACTGGAATGTCAGAGATCTGGCGCAGCCGGCGCAGCACCTCCATCCCGTCCATGCGCGGCATCTTGACGTCGAGGATGGCCAGATCCGGCGGCTCGCTCTCAAGGCCCGCCAGACCCGAGGCGCCGTCATGATAGGCCTTGACCTCGTGGCCTAGACTTTCCAACGCCAGGGAGATGGAGGTGACGATATTCTCATCGTCGTCCACCAGGGTGATCTTGGCCATGTCGTCGTTCCAGTGGTCTGAATAGTCAGCGTGATGATCGGGGAGGTATGATCCGCCGGCCGGCCTTCGTCTGTGCAGGCGTGACGAAAAAAAGCTCTAACTTTAGATACTTACCCCTACGGGTCGATTCAAGTGCGGCCGGCCGCGAGATCAGCGGTCCAGATGCGCCAAGCGCTGTTGGAGCAACTGACGCGGGCGAAACTGTGGCGAAGCTTGTCGTTAAACAGGCTCTTAAGGGCTTAACCCTATCCTGACGCCACAAAACGAGGCCCGGCTGTTCGATGCATCAGGATCAGATTCACTTCGAGGTGTTCGCCAGACGCAAGTCCACCTCATCCTGGACCCTTGAGTTGGCCAGCGAGGACCGCGCCGGCGCCCTGAAGGCGGCGGAAGAAATGCTGGCCCAAGGCCGCGCCGTCGCGGTCAAGGTCACCAAGGAGACCCTCGACGCTGAGACCCGCGAGTTCAAGACAGTCAGCATTCTGAACAAGGGTGAGCCAGAGCGGAAGGTATCCAAGGCCCCGCGGGAGAATCTCGATCCCCTCTGCACCTCGCCGCATGATCTCTATTCCGCCCACGCCCGCGATCGGATCGGTCGGCTGCTCGACGGATTCCTGGCCCGCAACCGGGCCACGCCGTTTGAATTGCTGCACCGCCCCGACCTGGTCGAGAAGCTCGACGCGGCCGGCATGGACCTGCAGCACGCCATTCAGAAGGTGGCCATTCCCGAGGCGTCCGAACGCAAGGTCAGCGTCCACGAACTGATCCGCAATTTTCAGCGCCTGGCCCAGGCGGCGATCGATCGGGTTCTACGCGATGGCCGCAAGGGGGTGTTCCCCAATCTGGCCAATGAGAGCTTCGCCGCCGCCGCCGAACGGCTTGAAGGGGATTCCGAACGCCACTATCGCCTGGGCGGCGCGGTCGCTGCCAGCATCGGCAAGGCCAGCGACTGGAAGGACAAGGTCGGACGCCTGCTCGATCTTGCGGACGCCGCCCCGCAATCACCGGCCGCGCGCGCCTTGGCCTTCCAGGTGCTGGAGCCGCCCCTGGCTGAGATTCTGGGGTCCCGCGCCGGGGTCGCCGACCTTTTGGGCGCCGATCTCGATCTCGGCGGACTGCTGGCTGGCCTGACCCGTTTGGCCGCCGCCGATTCGGTCGAGGCCTTGACGCGGATCGAGCCGACTGTGGCGCGGGTGATGCCGCCGCTGGATTCGGTCGCCGCGCGCCTGGCCAACTGGCTGGAGGGTCCCTACTTCGTCAGCGTTCGAGCCGCGATTTTTCGGCGGGTGATGCAGGATCTTGCCGGACCCCGCCGCCTGCGCCCCACCGACGCCGCCGCGGAAATCGATATCCTGCGCGCCTTGGCTATGTCCCTGACCGCCGCCGCCGGCAAATCATTGAGCGCCGAAGAGGTCCAGGAAGCGTTCATCGCACGCTCCCAACTGCTGGTCCGAAGTGATTTCGTCGAGGCCTATCTCGGTCCGACCCGGGGGCCGGCCATGACCGAGGTTCGGGCCCTGATGTGGCTGGCGGAAAACGTGTTGGGTGTGGCCAACAAACGTCAGGCCCATCGCTGGATCGCCTCAAACGTCACCGCCCTGCGGTTCGAGACCGAGGTGCGCGCCGCCCCAGGCTCGCCTCTGGTTAAGCTGGCCCAGCTGGCGGCGCTGCAGCGCTCAGTGCTCAGCGTCGGCGCCGCGGTTGAGGATTCGGGCCCGATCGCCGCGCGTATCGGCGAGGTCGGCGGCATGGTCGAGGCCGACAGTCACCTGGTGGCCAGCCTCGGCCGGGGCGGGGGCTCGCCCCTCAACCGCCTGACCCTGCTGATGCGCCTGGCCGCTGGCGACGCCGGACCGATCGGTCCGGCCGCGGACCGCGCCCGGCTGGAGGCCAGCCGCCTGATGCGTCAGCCGGAGACGCGCATGGCCCTGGCGCAATCTCCTGAAGCCCTGGCCATGGTCCGCGACTTGGCTCAGACCGCCGGCATGGCGGCTTGAGCCGACGTCATAGGTTCGCCCGGCGGCTGGCCCGCCAGGCGCCGTAGGCGAACAGCGCCACGCCCGCCCAAATCAGGCCGAACGAGACGATACGCAGCGGGGTCAGGCGCTCTCCGCCTTCGACGCCGATGGCGAACTGCAGCGTCGGGCCAATGAATTGCAGGAAGGCGATGGCCGAAAAGGGCAGCCGCCGCGCCGACCAAACGAACAGGGCCAGCGGAACGACGGTCGCCGGGCCCGCCAGCATCAGCAGCACGGTTGGCTTGGTCCCGGCCAGAAAGTGTCCACCGCCGCTGGCCTGCAGCCAGCCGATATAGGCCAGGGCCGGAACCAACAGCACCAGGCACTCGATAAACAGGCCGCTCTGGGCGTCGACCGTCACCTGTTTGCGGATCAGGCCGTAGAGGGTGAAGCTGAGCGCCACACCCAGCGCGATCAGCGGCAGATGGCCCAGGGCGGCGGCCTGGGCCGCGACACCTAGCGTCGCCAAGCCGATCGCCGTCTTGGCGATACGGTCCAGCCGCTCGCCGAACAGCAGGGCGCCGACGCCCATATTGATCAGCGGATTGATGTAATAGCCAAGGCTGGATTCCAGCACATGGCCATGGCTGACCGCCCAGACAAACAGCGACCAGTTGCCGGCGATCGAGAGGGCCGAGGCCGCCAGCAGGATCAGGGTGCGCGGGCTCTTCAGCGCCGACAGCACCTGGCGCCCCTGGCCGCCGATCAGGACCAGCAGCCCGGCCCAAGGCGCCGACCAGGCCGCGCGATGCGCGACCACCTCCAACGCGCTCGGCCCCGAGGCGGCGAGCGCGTTCAGATAGAGGGGCAACACGCCCCAGAGGGTGTAGCAGGCGACTGCGGCGACGGCCGCCCCGCGCGCCGCACCCGGCGCGGGGGCGGCCGAGGTCACGCCAGTTCTCGCGTCAGCATGCCGCGCTCGTGCAGCAGCATGGCGATCTGCACAGCGTTCAGCGCTGCGCCCTTGCGAAGGTTGTCAGAGACGACCCAAAGATTGAGGCCATTCTCGACAGTCAGGTCGTTGCGGATGCGCGAGACATAGACCGCGAACTCGCCCTGGGCCTCCTTGGGGGTGATGTAGCCCTTGTCGTCGCGCTTATCGATGACGATCACCCCCGGCGATTCGCGCAGAATGTTGCGCGCCTCGTCCTCGTCGAGCGGATTGTGGAACTCGATATTGACCGCTTCGGAATGGCCGACGAACACCGGCACCCGCACGCAGGTCACCGTCAGCTTGATCGCCGGGTCAATGATCTTGTGGGTCTCGTTCCACATCTTGGCCTCTTCATCGGTGTAGCCGTCGTCGCCGAAGGCGCCGATGAAGGGGATGACGTTGAAGGCGATCTGCTTGGGAAACTTCTTCGGCTCGGAGGGACCCAGCACGAACACCGACTTGGTCTGGTTCCACAGCTCGTCGATGCCCGCCTTGCCGGCGCCGGAGACCGATTGATAGGTCGAGACCACCACCCGCTTGATCTTGGCCGCGTCATGCAGAGGTTTGAGCGCCACCACCAGCTGGGCGGTCGAGCAGTTGGGGTTGGCGATAATGTTCTTGCGCCGGGCCAGGGCCACGGCGTCTGGGTTCACTTCCGGCACGATCAGCGGCACGTCCGGATCCATCCGCCAGGCCGAGGAATTGTCGATCACGATCGGGCCGGCCTTGCCGATCTTCGGCGACCATTCTCGCGAGAAGGCGCCCGACACCGACATCAACACCACGTCGACCTGGCTGAAGTCGAAATCGTCGACGGCGACGCAATAGAGCCGTTTGTCGCCGAAATTGACTTCGACGCCGATGGAGTTGCGCGAGGCCACGGCGTGAATTTCGTCGACCGGGAACTCAAGCTCCTCAAGAATCGACAACATCTCACGGCCAACATTGCCCGTGGCGCCGACGACGGCAACCCGGTAGCCCATCGCACTTCTCCTATAAAAGTCGGAGCGCGGAGATACGCCTTCAGGACGCCGCAGACAAGGCGGGGCGTCGCCTGTTGGTCGCCATCGTCAGATAGGCGCCTACGGATCGACGATCCGCTCGGCGCCGGTGAAGACCATGTGGCCGTCGGCGCGGGCCAGGGCCAGCAGGGTCATGTTGGCGGCCTTGGCCTTGCGAATCGCCAGGGCCGTCGGCGCGGATATGGCGGCCAGCAGGGCCACGCCGGCGATGGCGGTCTTTTCGACCATCTCATACGAGCAGCGGCTGGTCACCACCACGAAGGCCTGGCGCGGATCTAAGCCCTGGCGCGACGCGGCGCCGATCAGCTTGTCGAGGGCGTTGTGGCGCCCGACATCCTCGCGGACAGCCAAGAGCCGCCCCGAGGCGTCGGCCCAGGCGGCGGCGTGGCTGGCGCGGGTGGCCTGGCCCAGCTTCTGCTCGGCCTCCAGCGCGGCGAGGGCGGTCTGGACTGCGCTGCGGGTTACCAAGGGGCCGTCCGGTAGGACGCCGAGGTCGCGCACGAGCTCCTCGAGGCTCTGCACGCCGCACAGTCCGCAGCTGGAGCGCCCTTCCATATTGCGCCGCCGTTTCGCTCCGGCGCTGCGCGCGCCGGCGGCTGAGAGCAGGATGTCGACCACATAGCCGTGTTCGTGCTCGCTGATGCGGATGTCGAGGACGTCTTCGGCCTTGGCGATGGTCTCGGTGAGGGTGAAGCCGAGCGCGAGCTCCGCCAAGTCGGCCGGCGTAGCCATCAACACCGCATAGGGCTCGCTGTCGTAGCAAAGGCCGATCGCGGTCTCCTCGGCCACCGTGCGATCTATGGTTTGCGATTGATCGGCCGCTGAGCGCCACTGATCCGCTGAAAGGAGCCTCACCGACTTCGGGTCCAAGGCCCGCGCCCTATCGCTTGAGCGCGGCGATGGCGTCGCGCGCGAGGGGATCGAGGCCCTCGCCGCCGGCCGACAGGTGCGCCCGGATCTTCGCGCGCATGCGCGGATCCCAGAAATCGGCGATGTGCTTGGACATTCCGGCGACGGCTGTCTCGGAGGGCTGAGAGGCGAAAAACTGCGCGATCTGGTTGGCCATGTGCACCAGCCGCTCGTCCGAGGTGGTCGCAATATGGGCCGCATCCGGCGCGTCGAGCATGCTCATTCGGCCGCGTCCACCCGGTCCGCTGCGACGCGCCGGCTGTCGAGCGACAGTCGTTCATAGCGCTTCTGCCAGTCGCTGGGGCCATTCGATGGCGCGACCTGGACGGCGGTCACCTTGTATTCCGGGCAATTGGTCGCCCAGTCGGAATAGTCGGTGGTGATCACATTGGCCTGGGTCAGGGGGTGGTGGAAGGTGGTGTAGACCACCCCCGGCGCGACGCGATCGGTGATCCTTGCGCGAAGGTTGGTGGCGCCCGCACGGCTGGCCAGCTTGACCCAGTCGCCCTCCTTGATCCCCCGATCCTCGGCGTCGCTCGGATGGATCTCCAGCACGTCCTCCTCATGCCACAGCGCGTTGTCGGTCCGCCTCGTCTGAGCGCCGACATTGTACTGGCTGAGGATGCGGCCGGTGGTCAGCAGCAGCGGGTAGCGTGGGCCGACCTTCTCGTCGGTGGCGACATATTCGGTGCGCACGAACAGGCCCTTGCCGCGGACAAAGCCGTCGATGTGCATGGTCGGGGTGCCGGCCGGGGCCTGGTCATTGACCGGCCATTGCAACGAACCCTCCGCCTCCAGCTTGGCGTAGCTCACCCCGGCGAAGGTGGGTGTCAGGGCGGCGATCTCGTCCATGATCTGCGACGGATGGGCATAGGCCATCGGATAGCCCAGGGCGTTGGACAGAAGCTGGGTGATCTCCCAGTCGGCGTAGCCGTTCTTCGGCGTCATCACCTTGCGCACCCGCTGGATGCGGCGTTCGGCGTTGGTGAAGGTCCCGTCCTTTTCCAGGAAGGTCGAGCCGGGCAGGAAGACGTGGGCGTAGAGCGCCGTCTCGTTGAGGAACAGATCCTGGACGACCACGCATTCCATCGCCTCCAGCCCGGCGGCGACGTGGCGGGTGTTGGGATCGGACTGCAGGATGTCCTCGCCCTGGATGTAGATTCCCTTGAACTGGCCATCGACGGCGGCATCGAGCATGTTGGGAATGCGCAGGCCCGGTTCGTCGTCGATCGGCACGCCCCAGGCCGATTCGAACAGGCGCCGGGTCGGCGCGTCGGAGACGTGGCGATAGCCGCACAGCTCGTGCGGAAACGAGCCCATGTCGCAGGCGCCCTGGACATTGTTCTGGCCGCGCAGCGGATTGACCCCGGCGCCCGGCTTGCCGACGTTGCCGGTGGCCATGGCCAGGTTGGCGATAGCGATCACCGTGGTCGAACCCTGGCTGTGCTCGGTCACGCCCAGGCCGTAATAGATCGCCGCCGCGCCGCCGGTGGCGTAGAGGCGGGCCGCCGCCCGCAGCTCGGCGGCGGGTACGCCGGTCGCGGCCTGCATGGCCTCGGGCGCATGCTCGGGGCGGCCGACGAAGGCGGCCCAGTCCTCGAAGGCGTCCACCTCGCAGCGTTCGGCGACATAGGCGCGGTCGACCAGACCCTCGGTGACGATCACATGGGCAAACGCCGTCAGAACAGCCACATTGGTTCCCGGCCGCAGGGCCAGGTGATGATCGGCCTGAATATGGGGGGTGCGGACCAGATCGATCCGGCGCGGGTCGATCACGATCAGCCGCGCGCCGGCGCGCAGCCGCCGCTTCATCCGGGAGGCGAACACCGGATGGCCGTCGGTCGGATTGGCCCCGATCACCAGAATGACGTCGGCGTGGTCGACAGAGTCGAAATCCTGGGTCCCTGCCGATGTCCCGAACGTGGTCTTCAGTCCGTAGCCGGTCGGCGAATGGCAGACCCGCGCGCAGGTGTCGACATTGTTGTTGCCGAAGCCGGCGCGGATCAGCTTCTGCACCAGGAAGGTCTCTTCGTTGGTGCACCGCGAGGAGGTGATGCCGCCCACCGACAGGCGGCCATATTGGGCCTGGATGCGTTTGAACGCCGAGGCCGCGTAGCCAATCGCCTCGTCCCAGCTGACTTCGCGCCATGGATCGCTGATTCTGGCCCGGATCATCGGCTTTAGAATGCGTTCGCGGTGGGTCGCATAGCCCCAGGCGAACCGGCCCTTGACGCAGGAATGGCCATGATTGGCCTTGCCGTCCTTGTAAGGGACCATACGCACAAGCTCTTCGCCGCGCATCTGGGCCTCAAAGCTGCAGCCGACCCCGCAATAGGCGCAGGTGGTGACCACCGAGCGCTCCGGCTGGCCGATCTCGATCACCGACTTTTCGGTCAGGGTCGCGGTCGGACAGGCCTGGACGCAGGCGCCGCAGGAGACGCATTCGGAGGAGAAGAACGGCTCGCTCTGGCTGGGCGAGACACGGCTGCCAAAACCTCGGCCAGAGATGGTCAGGGCCATGGTCCCTTGCACCTCGTCGCAGGCGCGCACGCAGCGCGAGCAGACGATGCATTTGGACGGATCATAGGTGAAATAGGGGTTGGACTCGTCCTTGGCCTCGCCCAGATGGGTCTCGCCGCCGTTCCCATATCGCACCTCGCGCAGGCCCACCGCGCCGGCCTGGTCCTGCAGCTCGCAATCGCCATTGGCGGCGCAGGTCAGGCAGTCGAGGGGGTGGTCGGAGATATAGAGCTCCATCACCCCGTTGCGCAGGCGCTTGAGCGTCGGCGTCTGGGTGCGCACCACCATGCCCTCGGCGATCGGCGTGGTGCAGGAGGCGGGGGCGCCGGCCCGGCCCTCGATCTCGACCAGGCACAGGCGGCAGGAGCCAAAGGCCTCCAAGCTGTCGGTGGCGCAGAGCTTCGGAATGCTCACGTCCAGCATCTTGGCGGCGCGCAGGATCGAGGTCCCCGCCGGAGCCTGAATCTTGCGGCCATCGATTGTCAGGCTGACAAGCGTCTCAGCCTGCGAAGCCGGCGTGCCAAAGTCGGGGATCTCGATCAGGGCCATGGGACGCCTACTCCGCGGCTACGCGTTGAGGGACGCCGAAATCGGCGGGGAAATGGGTCAGGGCGCTGATCACCGGATAGGGCGTGAAGCCGCCCAGGGCGCAGAGCGAGCCCAGCTTCATGGTGTGGCAAAGGTCCTCGATCAGGGCCAGGTTGGCGTCGCGAGCAACCCCGGCGATGACCTTGTCCAGCACCTCGACCCCCCGGGTGGATCCCAGCCGGCAGGGCGTGCACTTGCCGCAGCTCTCCACCGCGCAGAACTCCATGGCGAACCGCGCCTGGCGGGCCATGTCGACGGTGTCGTCGAACACCACCACGCCGCCGTGGCCGATCAGGCCGTCGCGGGCGGCGAAGGCCTCATAGTCAAACGGGGTGTCGAACAGCGACCGGGGAAAATAGGCGCCGAGCGGGCCGCCGACCTGCACCGCCTTGACTGGCCGCCCCGAGAGGGTCCCGCCGCCGATGTCGTCGACCAGCTCGCCGAGGGTGACCCCGAAGGCGGTCTCGAACAGGCCGCCGTTGCGGATATTGCCGGCCAGCTGGATCGGCATGGTGCCGCGCGAGCGGCCAAGGCCGAAATCGCGATAGACCTCAGGCCCATCCGCGAGGATGTGCGGGACCGCCGCCAGTGACAGCACGTTGTTGATCACCGTCGGCCTGCCGAACAGGCCCCTATGCGCCGGCAGCGGCGGCTTGGCCCGCACCAGGCCGCGTTTGCCCTCCAGGCTTTCCAGCAGCGCCGTCTCCTCGCCGCAGACATAGGCGCCGGCGCCGACGCGGACCTCGATGTCGAAGGCGGCGTCGAGCAGCGCGGCCGCGCGCGCGGTCTCGGTCGCGCGGGTCATGGCGGCCACGGCGTGGGGATATTCGGAGCGGATATAGATGAAGCCCTTGGTCGCCCCCACCGCCAGGCCGGCGATGGCCATGCCCTCGATCAACAGGAAGGGATCGCCCTCCATCAGCATGCGGTCGGCGAAGGTGCCGCTGTCGCCCTCGTCGGCGTTGCAGACGATGTATTTCTGCGGCGCGGCGGTCTCGGCGACGGTCCTCCACTTGATTCCGGCCGGAAACCCGGCGCCGCCGCGGCCGCGAAGGCCCGATTGGATCACGGCCTCAACGATCGCGATCGGCCCCAGCGTCCTGGCGCGCTCCAGCCCTTTCAGGCCGCCGAAACGGCGATAGTCATCGAGCGACTGCGGATCGGTGATCCCGCAACGGGCGAAGGTCAGCCTCGTCTGGCGGGCGAAGAAGGGCAGATCCTCGGGACGCCCGAGCCGCTTGGGATGGGGCCCGCCGACGAACAGGGCGTCCGCCAGTCCGGCCACGTCGTGCGGATCGATCGGCCCATAGCCGATGCGGCCTTGCGCGGATTCGACCTCGACCAGGGTCTCCAGCTCGAAGGCGCCGCGTGAGCCGTTGCGTACGATCTCGATCTGAATATAGCGCGCGGCGGCCTGAGCGGCGATGCCCGCCGCGACCGCATCGGCGCCAACGGCCAGGGCGGCGGCGTCGCCAGGCACATAGAGCCTTAGGCTCATGGCCGCGCCTGCTGATATAGAGCATCAATGCGCGCCGGCGTCAGCCGGGCGACGACGCGTCCATCCATCATCGCCGCCGGCCCGCTGGCGCAAAGGCCCAAACAATAGATCGGCTCAACGGCGATGTCCGTCTGCCTGGCCTCGGCCTCGGCGTAGACGGCGAGGGCTTCGCCGCCGCGCGCCTGGCAGGCTTCGGCGCGGCAGAGCTTGAAAACGTGTCGCGGCGGCGGCTCGGTGCGGAAGTCATGGTAGAAGGTGACCACCCCATGCACCTCGGCGCGCGACAGGTTGAGCGCGCCCGCGACGATGGCCACCGCCTCTCCCGGCACATGCCCGAAGGCCTCCATCAGGGCGTGGAGGATGGGCAGCAACGCGCCCTCCCGATCAGCGCCAGCGATGACGATCTGCGCCGCGCGCGCCGGATCAAACTCTTCGAGCGCCGTGCCTGTAGTCATAGCGCCGGATCAAACGTCGGGCGGCTCAAAAAATCAACGCCATAACTTTGTTAGCCAATAGGACTTATCTATCAAACTCGCCGACCATGCGCTCGGCCGCCGCCGTGAGAGCGCTAACGATCGCCGGCGCTGGCTCCCGATCCGCCACCACCAGGCCGACGCTGTGGCTGACCTGCGGCTCTACGATCGGCACGCTGGTCACAGAGCCGGCCAGGGCCACCGCCTCGATCAGGGCGGGCGGCATGATACTCGACCAGCGACCGGACGAGACCATGGCCGCCATCACCAGGCTGGAATTGGTCTCGCTGAAGCCACCGGGCGTTCCGTCGGCGTTGGCGGCCAGGGTCTGCTCGACGATCCGGCGGTTCTGCATGTCAGGCGTGAACAGGCAAAGCGGCAGGCCGGCGAGCTCGGCCCAGTCGACCGAGGCGCGGCGGCCGAACGGCCCGTCGGCGGCCGTCACCAGCCGGTAGCCCTCCCGATAGATCGGGGTGACCCGCAGATCGGGCAACGGGTCATTGTCAAGGTAGGTGATTGCGCCGTCGATGGCGATGTCGTCGAGCAGGCCGATAATCGCCTTGGAGGACGCCGATCGGACCGAGAAGCGCACCCCCGGATGGCGCTCGGCGATCAGCGTGCATAGGCGCGCGGCCACTGAGAGCGCCGTCGGAATGACCGCCAGCCGCACCACGCCCGACATGCCACGCCTCAGCACGTCGACTTCCTGCTTCATGGCGCGCGCGTCCGCGGTGATCCGCCGCGCCCAGTCCAGCACCCGTTCACCCTCCGGGGTCAGCCCGATATAGCGCGAGCCGCGATTGACCAGGGCGGCGCCGATCGTCTGTTCAAGCTGCCTGATACCCGCCGAAAGCGTGGGCTGGGTCACGCCGCATCGCTCCGCCGCGCGCCGAAAATGACGCTCACGGGCGAGGGCGATGAGGAACTCGAACTTATCGAGCATGTCGATCTCTAGGACGGCCGGATGAAAGACCGCAAGAACGGACTTTCGAGGGCCAAGTCCCTAGCACGGCGTCGCCCGCTTTCCACAATCGCGGCGTTCGCCGTGATCCGTGGCCAAAGACCTATGCCCGCGCTTCGGTTCCGGTGATGTCGTCCCAGAACCGGCGGGCCTTGTCGAAGAAGCCGGCGGAGCGCGGGTGCTGCTGCTCGCCGCAGCTGCTGGCGAATTCGCGCAAAAGCTCCTTTTGCCGGGCGGTCAGGCCTGTGGGGGTCTCGACGAATAGCTCCACCACCAGGTCGCCGCGCTCGCGTGAGCGCAGGGACGGCATGCCGCGACCCTTGAGCCGCACGGTCTTGCCGGTCTGCGAGCCCTCGGGAATCTTGATCTTCAGCTTGGATTGGCCGTCGCAATTGGCCCCGCCAAGCAGACAAGGCGCGTCGATCTCGCCGCCCAGCACCGCCGTGCACATCGGCACCGGCATGCTGCAGAGCAGGTCCAGGCCGTCGCGTTCGAACAGTTCGTGCGGCTTGACCGACAGAAAGATATAGAGGTCGCCGCGTGGGCCGCCGCGGGCGCCGGTGTCGCCCTCGCCAGCCAGGCGGATGCGGGCGCCGTCATCGACGCCCGCGGGGATACGCACCGACAAGGTTCGCTCGCGACGGACCTGGCCGACTCCGCGGCAGTCCTTGCACGGATCGAGCACCATCCGGCCGGCGCCGCCGCAGCGGGGGCAGGTGCGCTCGATGGAGAAGAAACCCTGGGTGGCGCGCACACGGCCGGCGCCGCCGCAGCCGTTGCAGGGGGTCGGCTGGGTGCCCGGACGCGCGCCGGAGCCGTCGCAGGTCTCGCAGGTCATCGCCGCTGGAATGACCACCTCTGACTCGGCGCCGGCATAGGCTTGCTCGAGGGTGATCTCCAGGTCGTAGCGCAGATCCTGGCCACGGGCGGGGCCATTGGATTGCCCGCCGCGCCCGCCGCCGAACATGTCGCCGAAGGCCTGGCCGAACACCTCGTTAAAGATGTCGTGCACATCGGTGAAGCCGCCCTGGCCGGCGCCGCCCTGGCCATTGACCCCGGCATGGCCGAACCGGTCATAGGCCGCGCGTTTTTGCGCGTCGGACAGAACCGAATAGGCTTCATTGAGTTCTTTGAAACGGCCGGCCGCCTGCTCGCAGCCGCCGTTACGGTCGGGATGGTGCTCCATCGCCAACTTGCGGAAGGCCGACTTCAGCTCGGCCTCACCGCAGGTTCGGGTCACCCCGAGCACTTCATAATAGTCGCGCTGCATCGAAGCGTCAGGTCCTTGCTGTCGCCCATTGATCCGTCCGCGGCTGAACCGGGATCACGGATGTGGGCGAGCGCGGGCGGGTTTGCAACCGCCCCTAACCGCAAACGGTAAGGGGCGGCTGCGACGGATCATCACGCAGACTTCTGGCTGTCGTCGACTTCCTCGAACTCGGCGTCGACGACACCGTCGTCGGCGTGCGGCTCGGCCCCGGCGGCGCCTTCGGCCTGGGCCTTGTACATCGCTTCGCCGAGCTTCATCGAGGCCTGGATAAGGGCTTGGGTCTTGGCGCTGATGGCCTCGGCGTCTTCGCCCTCGACCGCGGCTTTCAGCTCGGCCAGGGCGGTCTCGATCGCCGTCTTGTCGGCGGCGGAGACCTTATCACCGTGCTCGGCCAACGCCTTTTCCGTCGAATGAAGCACGCCGTCAGCCTGGTTCTTGGCCTCAACCACCGCCTTGCGCTTTTCGTCCGTAGCCTTATTGGCCTCGGCTTCCTTGACCATCTTGTCGATATCGGCGTCGGAGAGGCCGCCATTGGCCTGAATGCGGATCGACTGCTCCTTGTTGGTGGCCTTGTCCTTCGCCCCGACATTGACGATGCCGTTGGCGTCAATGTCGAAGGTCACCTCCACCTGAGGCACGCCGCGGGGCGCAGGGGGCAGGCCGACCAGATCAAACTGGCCCAGCAGCTTGTTGTCCGACGCCATCGGCCGCTCGCCCTGGAACACCCGGATGGTCACCGCCGATTGATTGTCGTCAGCGGTGGAGAAGGTCTGCGAGCGCTTGGTCGGAATGGTGGTGTTGCGCTCGATCAGCGGGGTGAACACCCCTCCAAGGGTCTCGATGCCCAGGGTCAGCGGGGTGACGTCAAGCAGCAGCACGTCCTTGACGTCGCCTTGCAGCACCCCGCCCTGGACCGCGGCGCCAAGGGCCACGACCTCATCTGGATTGACCCCCTTGTGCGGCTCGCGGCCGAAGAAGGTCTTCACCGCCTCGACCACCTTGGGCATGCGGGTCATGCCGCCGACCAACACCACCTCGTCGATGTCCGACTTCTTCAGGCCCGCGTCCTTCAGCGCCTGCTCGCAGGGGCCGATGGTCTTGGCCACCAGATCCTCGACCAGGGCTTCAAGCTTGGCGCGGGACAGCTTGATATTGAGGTGCAGCGGTCCGGAGGCGTTCATCGAGATGAACGGCAGGTTG
>Ga0302157_10005146_pt1 | contig 13956 bp, 13 predicted proteins | sample I_Bog_N3_3_FD_193502 | JGI IMG/M metagenome (GOLD analysis project Ga0302157, IMG submission 193502) | Peat permafrost microbial communities from Stordalen Mire near Abisko, Sweden - I_Bog_N3_3 | ecosystem: Environmental > Terrestrial > Soil > Wetlands > Peat | place: Sweden: Abisko, Stordalen...
GGGGCGGCGGTCGGGGCATCACGGGCCGCCGTCGACGCGGGATATGCCCGCAACGAGATGCAGGTCGGCCAGACCGGCAAGATCATCTCCCCCGAGATGTACATCGCGATCGGCATCTCGGGAGCCATCCAGCACCTGACCGGCATCAAGGATGCGCGGACGATCGTCGCGATCAACAAGGACCCGGAGGCGCCGATTTTCGAGGTGGCCGATGTCGGTCTGGTCGGCGACCTGTTCCAGATCATGCCGGAGCTCGAACGGCTCGTGAGCTAGAACGGATTCCGCCGGTCCGGTGTTTTTACAGCAGGCTGAGCACGTGTTCGGCTGACGAGACCTTGAACTCGCCCGGCGCCTCGACGAGGACCTGCGTCGCGACTCCATCCCGGACGATCAGCGCGAAGCGCTGCCCGCGTGTCCCCATGCCGAAGCCTGTGCCATCCAGCGTGAGACCCAGCGCCCTGACATAATCGCCGTTGCCATCGGCCAGCATCAGGATCCTGTCGCCAACGCCCGCATGCTTGCCCCAGGCATTCATGACGAACACGTCGTTGACCGCCGTGAACGCCACCGTATCGACGCCTTTGGCCTTGATCGCATCGACCTGGTCGACGAAACCCGGCAGGTGCCGGGCGTCGCAGGTTGGCGTGAAGGCCCCCGGCACCGAGACCAGCACGACGGTCTTGCCGGCAAACAGCGCCTCCGTCTTCAGCTTCTGCGGGCCGTTGGCGCCCATCTGCGTGAACGCGCCCTGGGGCATCTTCTCGCCTGCCTTGAGGGTCATACGCGCCTTACCCGAGCCTGTCCGAGTACAGCGTCCACAGCTTCAGGACCCGCGGGCTGATGTTCGGCACGGTCTTCAGCTGCGCGAAGGACTTCCTGGCATCGGCGTTGTTCTTCAGCGCAACCTGCGCGAGGCCAAGGTAGACGTAGGCTTCATCGGGGTGCTTGACCTGGCCCTTGCCGATGCCGCGGGAAATCGCGGTCATCGCGTTCTGGTAATCGCCGAAGCCGTAGTAGACCTCACCGAGCTTCACATCGAGCTCGCCGGCGGCGCTCTTGTTGGCCTCGGAATCGAACTGTACCAGGCCCTTGCGATCGGTATCGGCACGCTGCTTGACCGAGTTCAGCAGGCGGTTCGCACGGTCTTTCTGATCCGCTGCAATGATGCCCGATGAGAGTCCCTTCTCGATCACCGTGGCCGCTTCGCCAGGGAGCGCCGCATCGCCGAGCAACTGCGCCATCTCCATGTAATCGGATCCGGCGTTCATCGAGTTCGTGTTGTACATGATCCGGTAGATCATCAGCAGGTTGCGGTCCTCGCGCTCATCCTGGCGCTCGATCCGCAGCAGCTTGTTCCAGTGGTCGGTCTTGCCGGTGAGGCGGATCAGGTCCTCGAGCGCCGCGATCGTACCGGCATTGTCGTTGTTGTCGAACGCGCACTGCAGCTTGAACAGGTACAGGTTTTCCTTGGGCGCCTCGTGCTGAACGCGCGCGTAGGCGATCGACTTGTCGGCCCAGACCACCGCATCCTTGCAGTCCTTCTCCAGGTAGTAACTCTGCGTGATCACCATGTAGACGTCGCCGTTGGCGGCATCGGCATCGACGAGCTTCTTGCCGTACTCGATGACCTTGGTCGTCTGCTGCGCGTTGCCGGCGATGCTGAACAGCGCCTTCGTGTAGCGGACGGTCTCCTCGGGATTCGCCGCACCGGAAGCAAGCGCATCTTCATAGGCCTTCGCTGCGGACTTGTAGTCCTGCGTCTTGTAGTAGGCGTAGGCTTTCTGTTCCGCAATGGTCTTCTTGTCGTAGCCCGTCAGCGGCGTGATCGCCTCGGCTGCCGCGAGCTGCTTGAGGGCCTCGGCAAACTGGTTGGCCTGCAGGGCCTTCTGCGCGGCGATGAGTTCCTTGGCGATCGAGCGGCTGATCTGCGGCCCCTTGGGAGCATCGGCGGCAACGCTGGTGGACGGCGCGACAGCCAGGATGGCGGTGCCTACGAGCGCACCCAGCACGAGGCCGGCGGCCGCATTCTTGAATTGAGTCATCAGGGCAAACCTCACTAGGTACAGGTATTGTTAAACAGGAAAGCGCGCCGCCCGGGAATCAACGGGACGGCGCGCATATGCTCACTTCACGACCCCAAGGGGCCTGGCCACCTCTAGAAGAAGTCGTTGTTGACGAACCCAAGCTTCTTCAGGCCGCGGCTCTGCAGGTCCGCCAGCGTCTGCGCGACGATCTCATAGTGCGCAAACTTGTCGACGGTGATGTGTACCTCGGGCAGCGGATCCTTGGTCGCTTCCTGCCGGATGTAGCCCTGCATCGTCGCGCGATCCACCGGATTGCCGTTCCACATGATCGTGCCGTCGAAGTCGATCGAGATATTGACGATCTCGGGCGGCGGCGGCGGTACGAAGTTCGGGGGCGGCGGCAGCGGGTTGTCGATCTTGACCGCGTGCGTCATGACCGGAATCGTGATGATGAAGATGATCAGCAGCACCAGCATGACGTCGATCAGCGGCGTCATGTTGATGTCTGAATAGGACTCACCCTCGGAACTGCCTACATTCATTGCCATGTCAGATGTCTCCTAGCGGCTCTGGGCGCCCAGCACGTCCGGCTCGGTCAGGAAGGCGACCTTGCGGATGCCGATGCGCTGCGCGGCGACCAGGACCTGGCCGACGTACATGTAGCGCACATTCGCGTCGCCGCGGATGTGTACTTCGGGCTGCGGATCAATGGACACGATCCCGCGAAGCTCGGTCATCAGGTCGTCCCTGCTGGCGAGCCTCTTCGTATTCCAGTAGATGTCGCCATCCTTGTCCACCGAGATCGTGATGTTCTCCGGCTTCGTCTGTGTCGGCAGGTTGGTCGCTTTCGGCAGGTCCAGGTGAACCTGCGCCACGATCACGGGAATAGTGATGATGAAGATGATCAGGAGCACCAGCATCACGTCCACGAGTGGCGTGACGTTGATGTCTGCCATCGCAGAGCCTTCCTCTTTGCCACCAACATTCATGGCCATGGCGCTGGATCCCTTACTTCGGCTGGACGACTGCGGGCTTGACACCGATCGCCGGCGCCGGCGCACGGCCGAGGCCGAGCTTCGCACCGGAGATCAGGTACGCCTGCAGCTCATGCGCGAAGTGGCTGACCCGCTCCTGCACGTTCTTATTGCGACGCAGCAGCACGTTGTAGCCGAGCACCGCAGGCACGGCGACGAACAGGCCGATTGCGGTCATGATCAGTGCTTCACCGACGGGACCCGCGACCTTGTCAATCGACGCCTGGCCCGCGAGGCTGATCGCGATCAGCGCGTGATAGATGCCCCACACCGTGCCGAACAGCCCGATGAACGGTGCCGTGGCGCCGACCGAGGCGAGTACCGGCAACCCGGCCTGCAGACGGCTGATGACGATGTCGGCAGTGCGGCCGAGCGACTCGGAGATCCACTCGCTGATCTCGATCGCGCCCGACAGGCGCGCCTTGTTCGCTTCGTGGTGTTCCCAGGCCTGGCGGCCGGTCTCGGCCAGCGCACGGAACGGGTTGGAGTCCCCTTTGAGCTTGTTGATCGCATCGGGAAGGCTGGTTGCACCCCAGAATTCCTTCTCGGCTTCGGTCGCCATGCCCTTCAGCTTACCCTGATCGAAGAACTTGGTGATCATGATGAACCAGGTCAACAGCGACATGACCAGCAAAATGACCAGGGTCGATCTCGCGACGATGTCGCCTTGCGCGATAAGCGCACCAAGACCGTATGGATTATCGACGATTTGCTCTGCCATGGACCGATTCCCTCTGATTACGTGTGTTGGTTAAAACAAGATCTGCGGTTAGCGACAATTGGTCTGATTCAACGGAAAAACACTGTGCCGTGAAGTCTCAGTTCTTGAGCTTCCAGGTGATCGGCAGCACGCCCTGGTACTCAATCGGCTTGCCGTCCTGCAACGCCGGCTTCATGCGCTGACCCCTGACGCCCTTGAGACAGGCCTCGTCGAGCCGCGGGAAACCGGAACTGGTCTCGATCGACGCGTCGTTGATTTTGCCATCCGCGCCGACGGTGATCTTGACCTTGCAGGTGCCCTCTTCGCCGGCACGTTTGGAGGCATCAGGATAGTAATCCTCGCCAATGTGCAGCGGATGATTCGGATCCCCCTTCACCGGCGTGAAGGTGTGCTGGACCGTGGGTGCCGCCACCGGAGCCGGCGTCGAAACCTGGCTCGTCTGCGTGATTGCGTTGTTGTTGGCTTCCTGCGGCGCCTGGATGTCGACGAACTCGGGCGGCGGCACGTAGGGCTTGATCTCTTCGAGCTTCGGCGGCGGCGGCGGCGGCTTGTCGTCGGCCTTCGGCTTGTCGATCTGCGCAATCTCGACCGGCGGGATGATCGTCTGCGCGATGCGCCGTGCAAGGCCTGAGTAGAATCCGTAACCGACAATCACATGGAGTAGCAGGACGACAATCAGGATTGCGCCCTTCTTGCCCGAGAACATCGACGGCTCTTCGTAGTTGTACATAGCGACGCTTGCGTTCCTATCCCCTGACCCGACTCTTGACGTTCACGCCCTGCCCGCCGTAGCGACGGTCAACGCGCACCCTGAATCCGTATCCCTTCCCGCCTGCCTTGCCCTGCGCCCGATCGACCGGATGATGACTTTTTTGACTGCTCCGGCCGTCTCCAGAAGCGCGGACCTTGAAGATGACACATTTGCGTCTCGGACTGCAAGCGCGAATTTCTGCACGCCCGCTCGACCTCCGGTGTATGCGAAAACGCTGCCGGCATCAAGTCATTTTTCGTCACTCGAGATCGGTCACGGCCCCGAGACTTGCGCTGCTGACGCTGCGCGCATACTTCGCCAGCGCGCCGCGGCGTGCATAGGGACGGGGTGCTTTCCAGGCGTTGCGGCGGCGCCGCAGTTCGGCGGCGCTCAGCGCCACCTCGATCGTGCGCCGTTGCGCGTCGATGGTGATCGCATCCCCGGTGCGCAGCAGCGCCAACGGCCCACCGACCGCCGCCTCGGGCGAGACGTGTCCGACGACGAAACCGTGGCTGCCGCCGGAGAAGCGGCCGTCGGTGATCAGCGCAACTTCCTTGCCGAGGCCCTTGCCCATGATCGCGGCCGTGGGGCTCAGCATCTCGCGCATTCCGGGGCCGCCTTTCGGGCCTTCGTAGCGGATCACGACGACGTCGCCCGCACGCACCCTGCCGTCGAGTATCCCGGCGAGCGCGGCTTCCTCGCCGTTGAAAACCCGCGCCCTGCCGGAGAAGCGCAGACCCTCCTTGCCGCTGATCTTGGCGACCGCGCCCTCCGGCGCCAGGTTGCCGTAGAGCACGACCAGATGGCTGTTCTTCTTGATGGGGTCCGGCAGCGGCCGCACGATCTGCTGTCCCTGTGGGTACGGCGCAACAGCGGCGAGATTCTCGCGCAGCGTCCGGCCGGTCACCGTCAGGCACTCGCCGTGCAGCAGGCCCGCGTCCAGCAGTGTCTTCATCAGCGGCTGGATGCCGCCGATCGCGACCAGCTCCGACATCGAGTAACGGCCGCTCGGCCGCAGGTCCGCGAGCACCGGTACGCGCCGGCCGATCCGTGTGAAGTCATCGAGCCGCAGGCGCACGTTGGCCGCCGAGGCCATCGCCAGCAGGTGCAGCACGGCATTGGTCGAGCCGCCGAGCGCAATGACCACGGTGATCGCATTCTCGAACGCCTTGCGCGTCATGATCCGGCTCGGCAGGATTCCCTGCTCGATGAGGCGCACGACCGCGGCACCGGCGCGCACGCTGTCGTCGCGCTTGTGCGCCGAGACCGCATCCTGGGCGGAGCTGTTCGGCAGGCTCATGCCGAGCGCCTCGATCGCCGAGGCCATCGTGTTGGCGGTGTACATGCCCGCGCAGGAGCCCGGTCCCGGAATCGCCGTGCGTTCGACGAACAGCAGCTGCTCCTCGGATACCGCACCGCTGGCGCGGCCGCCGACGGCCTCGAAGACCGTGACGACGTCGCTGCGGTTCGGGCCTGGCAGGATCGTGCCGCCGTAGACGAACACCGCCGGGCGGTCGAGCCGGGCGAGCGCGATCAGGCAGCCCGGCATGTTCTTGTCGCAGCCGCCGATCGCCACAACGCCGTCGAAGCCCTGGGCACCGACCACCGTCTCGATGGAGTCGGCGATGACCTCGCGCGACACCAGCGAATAGCGCATGCCGGGCGTACCCATCGAGATGCCGTCCGACACCGTGATGGTGTTGAAGGTCACCGGTTTGCCGCCTGCGCCTGCGACGCCGTCCGCCGCCGCCTCCGCCAGTCCGTTGATGTGCATGTTGCAGGGCGTCAGGTTGCTCCAGGTCGAGGCGATGCCCACCTGCGGCTTCTGGAAATCGCCGTCATCAAAGCCGACCGCGCGCAGCATGGCGCGGCTCGGCGTCTGCTTGACGCCGTCGACGACGAGCCTCGAGTACGGTCGCGTGTCAATCGGGGCGCGCTTGCGGGAGGGCGGCGGATTTTTTTTCATGTCAGTGACGGACCTTTCGAAAAGATGAGCGGGGGGAACGTTAAGCCTGCGGCGCCGTATTGGCAACGCCATAGCGCTCGCGCAGGCAGCGATACAGTGCGCGCACCGCCTGCGGTTCGGCTCCGACGCCGCGCCCCGGGCGCGCCGTCGGGTTCCAGGCATACAGGTCGATGTGCAGCCAGCGCGGCGCGGCGGTGACGAAGCGACGCAGGAACAGCGCACCGAAAATCGCGCCGGCAAATGACGAGCCCGCGACGTTGTTGAGATCTGCAATCCTGCTGCTGAGTTCATCCTCGTATGGCGTCCACAGCGGCATCGGCCACAGCGGATCGGACTCGGCCTGCGCGATGCGCGCGAGCGTTGCGACCAGGGCGGCATCATCGCCGAACAGCGCCGGCAGCTCCGGCCCCAGCGCGACGCGCGCGGCCCCCGTCAGCGTCGCAAGATCGACGATCAGGTCGACTTCACCTGAGTCGGCGAAGCTCAGCGCGTCGCACAGCACCAGGCGTCCTTCCGCATCGGTGTTGCCCACCTCGACGGTGAGCCCCTTGCGGGTCGCGAGCACATCGCCCGGCCGGTAGGCATTGCCGCCGATGGAATTCTCCACGGCCGGCAGGAGGAGCCGCAGGTCGACATTGACGCGCGCACTCATCAGCATATGGGCCAGCGCGAGCGCCACCGCCGCGCCGCCCATGTCCTTCTTCATCAGCAGCATCCCGGCGCCGGTCTTCAGGTCGAGGCCCCCGGTATCGAAGCACACGCCCTTGCCGACCAGCACCAGCTGCGGCAGCGCAGCCCCGGGCTGGGCCGACCAGCGGAGCTCGCACAGTCGCGGGGCCGTGGCGCTCGCCCTGCCGACCGCGTGAATGGCCGGAAAGTTGTCGCGCAGCAGCTCGTCTCCGACCCACACGCGATACGCAGCGCCGTGGCGCGCGGCAATGCCTTCGGCCGCCGCGGCCAGCTCCGCCGGACCGAAGTCGGCGGCCGGGGTATTGATCCAGTCGCGCGCCAGGCCGAGCGCCTCGGCGGCCAGCGTCACGTAGCCGCTGTCGGCCGCTGCCGGCGGCTCGAGCGTCGCGCAGCGACCGCCGGGGGCACGCCGGTAACGCTGATAGCGGTAGGCCGCATAGGCAAACCCCAGGGACAGCTGCGTCGCATCGGCCGCGGAGAATGGCTGTTGCAACGCATAGTGCCGCGGCGGCAGTCGCTCCGCGATGCCTGCGGCCTGCCACAGGGACAGGTTTTCCTGGCGCCGGCCGAGCCCACCCACCGCAGCGCACAGCGAGCCGTCCGCTGCGGCCAGCGGCACGACGCGGTGGCGCTCGCCGCGGAACTCCTGCACCTCGAGCCACTGGCGTGAAGCCTGCGGCTGCGCTGCGACCCACGCCGCGGCCTCTTCCTCGTCGACCAGCCACAGTGGTAGCGCATCGTTCATCGTCGGTGTACCTGCATCGGGACTCCCCTTGGCCCACTTGCATCATAAGAGATTCTGTGGTGCTATTTGCGGCTGTTTAAAGGAGATTTCGACCATGCGTTTGTATTCACAGAAAGATGTTGATGCCAAGGTCCTGCGCGGTGCGCGCATCGCGGTGCTGGGTTACGGCAGCCAGGGTCGCGCCCATGCGCTGAACCTGAAGGACAGCGGCTTCGACGTCATCGTCGGCGTGCGGCGCGGCGCCAGCTGGGACAAGGCGAAGAAGGACGGCCTGAAGGTCGTGGATCCGGTCGAAGCCGTCAAGGGCGCGAACCTGGTCGCGATGCTGGTGCCGGACCTGACGCAGAAACCCCTGTACAACGAAATCAAGACGCATCTGGAGAAGGGCGCGACGCTGCTGTTCGCGCACGGCTTCAACATCCATTTCAAGCAGATCAAGCCGCGCAAGGACCTGGACGTCGTGCTGATCGCGCCGAAGGGCCCGGGCGACCTCGTGCGCCGCCAGTACCAACAGGGTCGGGGAGTTCCCGCCCTCCTGGCGGTTTCCCAGGACGCATCGCGCCATGCCAAGGCCAAGGCGCTCGCGTATGCGCACGGCATCGGCGGCACCCGCGGCGGCGTGCTGGTGACGACCTTCGCCGAGGAAACCGAGACCGACCTGTTCGGCGAACAGGCCGTGCTGTGCGGCGGCGCGACCGAGCTCGTGCTGAAGGGGTATGAGACCCTGGTCGAGGCGGGCTACCAGCCGGCCGTCGCCTATTACGAGTGCCTCCACGAACTGAAGCTGATCGTCGACCTGCTGCACGAGGGCGGGATCACCAAGATGCACCGCTTCATCAGCGAGACGGCCAAGTACGGCGACCTGACGCGCGGCCCCAGGGTCGTGAACAAGGCCACCAAAAAGGAAATGAAGAAGATCCTCACCGAAATCCAGCAGGGCAAGTTCGCCCGGCAGTGGATCGCCGAGAACAAGGGCGGCCGCAAAAAGTACAACCGGTTGATGAAGGCGGACCTGAAGCACCCGATCGAGAAGGTCGGCGCGCAGCTGCGGGCACGCATGCCGTGGCTTGAAGCTGACAAGCACTAGGGGCGCAGATGACCGGCCGGACGATGTTCGACAAGGTCTGGGCGGCGCATGAGGTGGTTGCGGAGACTGCCGATACACCGGCAGTCCTGTATATCGACCTGCACCTGATCCACGAGGTGACCTCGCCGCAGGCCTTTGCCGTCCTGAAGAAGGCGGGCCTGCCGGTGCGGCGGTCGGACCGGACGCTCGCGACGATGGACCACTCGACGCCGACCCGCAGCGAGGAGTTCTTCCTCGACGTGCCGGTCAAGGTCGATGCGGCGTCGAGGCAGGTCCAGCAGCTCGAGCGCAACACGCAGGACTTCGGCGTGGAGCTGCTCGGCCTGCGCGATGCGCGCCGCGGCATCGTCCACGTGATCAGTCCGGAACTCGGCGCCACGCAGCCGGGCATGACCATCGTCTGCGGCGACAGCCATACCAGCACCCACGGGGCGTTCGGCGCCCTCGCCTTCGGCATCGGCACCACCGAAGTGGGTCATGTTTTCGCGACGCAGTGCCTCCTGCAGCGCAAGCCGAAGACCTTCGCCGTCAATGTCAGGGGCCGGCTCCAGCCCGGCGTCACTGCCAAGGACCTGATCCTCGCGATCATCGGCCGCATCGGTGTCGGCGGCGGTACCGGCTACGTGCTGGAATACCGTGGCGAGGCCATTCGCGCGCTGTCGATGGATGAGCGCATGACGGTCTGCAACATGTCGATCGAGGCCGGCGCGCGCGCCGGCATGATCGAGCCCGACGAGACGACCTTCGCGTACCTGAAGGGCCGGCCGCGCGCGCCGCAGCGCGCGGCGTGGGACGCGGCGGTGGCGCGCTGGCGCGCGCTCGCGAGCGATGCCGATGCAGTGTTCGACCGTTCCGTGGACATCGATGCCGCCGAGCTTACGCCGATGATCACGTATGGGACGAATCCCGGCATGGTCGTCGCCGTGGACGCAACGGTACCCGCCAGGGCCGGCGATGCGGTACACGCGAAGGCGCTGAAGTACATGGGTTTCGAGGCAGGCGATGCGCTGCTGGGCAAGCGCGTCGATGTCGTCTTCATCGGTAGCTGCACCAACGGCCGCCTCGAGGACCTCGAGGCAGCGGCGCGCGTACTCAAGGGTCGCAAGGTCGCCGCAGGCGTGCACCTGCTGATCGTGCCAGGCTCACAACAGATCAAGAAGGCCGCCGAGGCTGCGGGCCTCGCCGACATCTTCAAGGCCGCCGGCGCCGACTGGCGCGAGAGCGGCTGTTCGATGTGCCTCGGCATGAACGGCGACACCGTCGCCGCCGGCCAGTACGCGGTCAGCACCAGCAACCGCAATTTCGAGGGCCGTCAGGGTGTCGGTGCGCGCACCCTGCTCGCGAGCCCCTATACCGCGGCGGCGAGCGCCGTGACGGGCCGGATCACAGACCCGAGGACGATGCTCTGATGGAACCGATCACCCGCTTCACCTCGACGATCGCGGTCCTGCCGCAGACCAACGTCGACACCGACCAGATCATCCCGGCCCGCTTCCTGACTGTCACGACGCGTGACGGCCTCGGCAAGTCGCTGTTTGCGGACTGGCGCTACCTCCCCGACGGCGCGGCGAACCCGCAGTTCGTGCTGAACCAGCCGGCGGCCCAGGGCGCGAGGATCCTCGTGGCGGGCGACAACTTCGGCTGCGGCTCCTCGCGCGAACATGCGCCGTGGGCTCTTCTGGACTACGGCTTCCGCGCCGTCATCAGCACCTCCCTTGCCGACATCTTCTGCAGCAATTCGCTGAAGAACGGCCTGTTGCCGGTCATCGTCGACAAGGCAGTGCATGGCTGGCTGCTCGATCATCCGGGCGCCGCGGTGAGCGTCGACCTGCGGGCGAGGAGCCTCATCCTGCCTGATGGCACCGAGGTGGCCTTTCCGATCGAGGCCTTCGCGCGGCACTGCCTGCTGAACGGCACCGACGAACTCGGCTACCTGCTGAGCCAGCTGCCCGCGATCGAGCGCTACGAAACATGCGCGCACTGATCGCGGTCCTCGCCGGTGACGGCATCGGCACCGAGGTCACCGCCGAGGCCGTGCGCGCGCTGCAGGCGGTTGCGGCACGCCACGGACACCAGTTCAGCTTCGAAGCGGGCCTCATCGGCGGCGCGGCGATCGATGCGACCGGCAAGGCTCTCCCGGAAGCAACGCTGGCGCTGTGCCAGCGCAGCGACGCGATCCTGCTCGGTGCCGTGGGCGGCCCGAAATGGGGACCAAGCGCGCCGGTGCGCCCTGAACAGGGACTGCTGGCGCTGCGCAAGGCGCTGGGGCTGTTCGCGAACCTGCGCCCGGTCGTACCGCATCCGGCGGTGCTCGGCGCAGCTCCCATCAAGGCCGAGATCCTGCAGGGTGTCGACATCATGGTCGTGCGCGAGCTGACCGGCGGCATCTACTTCGGCGACAAGACCCGCACTGCGACCGAAGCCACCGACACCTGCCGCTATACGGTGGAAGAGATCGAGCGCGTCGTGCGTCTCGCCGCCCGCCTTGCCCAGGGACGACGCTGCAAGCTTGCCTCGATCGACAAGGCCAACGTGCTGGAGACCTCGCGCCTGTGGCGCGAGACCGTCGATCGGCTGCTGCCGGCCGAATTCCCGGATGTCGCGTATGAGCACATGCTGGTGGACTCTGCCGCGATGCACCTGATCCGCAAGCCGCGGGATTTCGACGTGATCGTCACCGAGAACATGTTCGGCGACATCCTGACCGACGAGGCCTCGGTGCTCGCCGGCTCCATGGGCATGCTGCCGTCGGCATCGCTCGGTGCGACGCCGCAGGCGGGGCTGTACGAGCCGATCCACGGCTCGGCGCCGGACATCGCGGGGCGCGGCATCGCCAACCCCTACGCGGCGATCCTCAGCGCGGCGCTGCTGCTGCGTTACTCGCTGAAACTGGAGGCGGAAGCGCTTGCAATCGAGGCCGCAGTGTCGCGGGCAGTCATCGCAGGCGCCCTGCCCGCCGACCTCGCCTCACCGGGCGCCGCCGCGATCAGCACCCGCGCCGCCGGCGATGCGGTGATCGCCGAACTCGCGCGCTGAGGAGCCCCGCCAGGCCGCAGGTTACGCGGCCAGGCTCTCCGTCGCACGCGTCAGCGCGGCCTGCAGGTCGGCGGCGAGATCCGCGGCATCCTCGATTCCGACCGACACGCGCAGCAGTCCCGGGCCGATCCCGGCCCGCGTCCGCGCCTCGGCGTCCATGCCGGCATGGGTCATCGTGACCGGATGCGCGATCAGGCTCTCGACGCCGCCCAGCGACTCGGCCAGCGTGAATTCATTCAGGCCGTCGAGGAATGCGCGCACCGCGGGCTCGCCGCCCGCCAGCTCGAAGCTCAGCATCGCACCGAAGCCGCTTTGCTGGCGCCGCGCGAGCTGATGGCCGGGATGGTCGGGCAGCCCAGGCCAGAACACCTTGCGGACCGCCGGATGTCCCGCGAGCACCGCGACAACCGCGGCCGTGTTCTCGGCGTGCACGCGCATGCGCGCGTGCAGGCTGCGGATACCGCGCAGGGTCAGGAAACTGTCGAAGGGAGCGCCGGTGACGCCGAGCGCATTCGCCCACCAGACGAGTTCCTCTGCCCGCTCGGAGGTCTTCGCGATCACCGCACCGCCGACAACGTCGCTGTGCCCGTTGAGGTACTTGGTGGTCGAGTGCATCACGTAATCGGCGCCCAGCTCGAGCGGCTGCTGCCAGACCGGCGACAGGAAGGTGTTGTCGGCGGCGACCAGCGCACCGACCGCGTGTGCGGCCTCGGCAATCGCGCGGATATCGACGATCCGCAGTAACGGGTTGCTCGGCGTCTCGAGCCACACGAGCTGCGGACGCGCAGCGAGCGCGGTACGCAGCGCCGTCGCATCGCCCTGGTCGACGAAGTCGACGCGCAGCTTGCCCTGGCGGTGCAGCCCGCTCAGCAGACGGAAGGTACCGCCGTAGCAATCGTGCGGCGCAACGATCAGCGCCCCGGCGGGCAGCGTGCCGACGAGCAGCGTGATCGCCGCGAGACCGGTGCAGGTCACCACGGCGCCGGCGCCCGCCTCGAGGTCGGTGAGCGCTGCGGCAAGCGCGTCACGGGTCGGATTGCCGGAGCGCGAATAGTCGTACTTGCGCGGCTTGCCGAGGCCCTCGAACGCGAAGTTCGAGGTCAGGTAGATCGGCGGCACGACCGCGCCGAACTGGGTATCGGACTCGAGCCCGGCGCGCACCGTGCGCGTGGCCACCTGGCGTTGTTTGGGTCTCTTCACGGCTTCACTCCTCCACGAGAATCTGTTCAATGATCGGCCGGAGCATCACGCCCTCGGTCAGGAACGCATCGTGGCCGCAGATCGAGCTGACCTCGATGAGCCGCCCGCGTGTGCCGATGCGCGTCGCCAGCGCCCGCATGTCGGCGACCGGCACGAGCTGGTCCTCACGCACCGCGATCAGCGTGACCGGTGTGCCGATGGCGGCCGCATCGATCGCGAACAGGTCGATCGACTCGCTGAGCGCCAGGAAGGACTCCGGCCGGTAATGGCGGACGTAATCGTCGCCGCGGGCGAACAGGTAATCCTCCACCGGGAAGCGGAAGTGCGCGCCAGCGCGTACCGGGGGACCTGAGAAACGCCGGGCGAGCTCACCCGCGGTGCGGTAGGTCGTCATCGCGAGGGCGCGCGCGAGCTTAAGACCTGCGGCGCCGTCGCCGCGCGCCAGCGCCTCGCGCACGATCTGGCGCTGCAGGCTGCGTACCGCGGTCGCCTGCGGCTGTGAACGATCGGCGGTGCTGACGACGACGATGCGCCGGCTTGCCGCGGGATGCAGCGTGGCGAACGCCATCGCCACCATGCCGCCGTAGGAGGCGCCGAGGATGGCATGGACCGGCCCGAGCCCCAGCGCCGTGATCACGTGCGCGAGCGCTGCCGCCTGGTCCCAGGCGCTGACCGGCGGAAAGCTGCCGCCGGCCGCCGGGG
>Ga0302157_10005152_pt1 | contig 13948 bp, 14 predicted proteins | sample I_Bog_N3_3_FD_193502 | JGI IMG/M metagenome (GOLD analysis project Ga0302157, IMG submission 193502) | Peat permafrost microbial communities from Stordalen Mire near Abisko, Sweden - I_Bog_N3_3 | ecosystem: Environmental > Terrestrial > Soil > Wetlands > Peat | place: Sweden: Abisko, Stordalen...
CCAGCGCGGGCTCGCCGATGCCGCCCAGAGCGAGCGAGGCGATGGTCACGCCGAACTGCACGGCGGGCAGGAACTCATCCAGGTTGCGTTTGAGGCGGAGGGCGGTGCGTGCGCCGGGGCGGTTGACGGCCACCAACTGCTCGATGCGGGTCTCGCGCACGCTGACGATGGCGAACTCCGCGGCCACAAAGAAGCTGTTCGCCAGGATGAAGAAGGCGATCAGGCTGCCGTGTACGAGGATCCACTCCAGCATCGTTTGGATTTGAGTCTAGCACCGCAGGCGATGCGGATCAGAGCATTACGCTACGGACTTGACCAGCACGCGTTGCAGCGCCTGGTCGATGGTGTCCTTGGGGACGAAGCCGACGATCTGTTCGGCGACCTTGCCACCCTGGAAGATGAGCAGCGCGGGGATGCCGCGGATGCCGTAGCGGCCAGGCGTCATGTTGTTCTTGTCCACGTCCATCTTCATGACCTTGAGCTTGCCGTCATATTCGGTGGCGACGGCATCCACCACGGGAGCGAGCGCACGGCAGGGTCCGCACCAGGCCGCCCAGAAATCGACCAGAACCGGCGTCGCAGATTGCAGCACCTGCTTGTCGAAGTCCGCATCGTTTACTTCGGTGACCAAATGACCTGCCATAGCATCTTCTCCTTCAGGACGCCGTTCGGGTGCCCTGGTAAAGCTCTACCATCATAGATGCTGGGAGGTGGAAAACGATGCGCTGGCCTCATCCCGGCGTCAGTTCGGGGAAGGTCTTTCGATTCGGTCGATGACGAGGTACGGCACCGGCCCCTTCTCGGGCTGGAGTCTCAGGCCCAACTGCTGCTTCAGGGCCTCAAAGATGGACGGACGGTCCTGGGCATCCGGAGGGAGATTTTCCCGGGGTACGTCAGGGGGCAGTTGAGGAGCAAAGGTCAGGGTGAAGTCGAAGTTTCCGGTCAGCCCGGTGTTGTCGACGACCGGGCGCTCGTCAAACCGGAGTTGTTGCCCCAACCACCAGCAGAGGTACGGCATGGGAACCCGCTTCCCCACAGAAGAGCCGTCGTTGCCGAACTGGATAGGGATTAGGAAGTCCTGCTCGCTGGTGTTGGGTTTCATCTTCAGCCCGGCCTTCTCGACGGTCAGACTGTAGACGTTTCCCTCCTTCGTCTCAGTGTGAAACTTCAGGTTGAAGCGGTCTGCCAGCAGGTTCTGGAACATAGTGTGGAGATCGTCGAGGTTGTACGCCTTGTCAGCCTTGGCCTCCACGTCGTAACGCGCCGTGGAGAGCCACTCCGGGCCGCCCTTAATCTGGCGCTCCGGGACCTTATACATCAGGCTGATCATCACCTTGACCGGCATGTTCTGCGCGGCATATCCGTAGCCGCCGGGCAGCGCACGGATAAAGCCGTTGCGGGCCTCTGGGTTGGAGGGCCGGATCGAAGCAACCTCAAAGGTCAGCCGGGGCGGTGGTTCCTGAGCGCTGAGCTGACCGCGCAGCAGAGGGGCAGACAGCAGAGTCATCGTCAGCGCAAACATCCGCCATGGGTAAACATGCATGATCGTCTCCATCACTGTTAGCGAGCAAGCTATTTGTTGGACTCTACAGCACGGTCTTTTCTGTTCCGCCGGCGATGCGCAGCGGCAGCAACTCTACTGAGGGGTCGAGCAGGGTGGCGAGGCGGGTCTCGGCGGCAAGCAGAGAGGTCTCCGGGGCGAGAAACAGCAGCACGGACGGCCCAGCGCCGCTGAGCGCAACACCAGCAATTTCAAACTCTTCAGTGAGCGGCAGCAGCGTCTTGAGCAGCGGACAGGCGTCGGCGCGATAGGGCTGGTGGAGGCGGTCCTGCATGGCGGTGCGCAGCAGGTCGGGCCGCCCCTGCGCGAAGGCAGCGGTGAGCAGCGCCGCTCGCTGGACGTTGAAGACGGCATCGGCTTTGGAGTAGCTCTCCGGCAGCAGGGCGCGCGCGGTTTTGGTCGCCAGCGACGCGGAGGGCACGGCCAGCAGCATCTCCCAGGAGGGATCGCCGGGGAAGGTAGCGGTCTCAACTCCCATGGATGCAGTCGCCGAAACCGTTTGGTTCTGAGCTGAGGTGGTGAAGCCGCCGTAATAGCAAGCGGCAACATTATCGGGATGCCCCTCTACCTGGGTTGCTGCCCACACAATGTTCTTGTCGCCCATCTGGAGGTCGCCAAAGTGGTCAGCAAGCATGATGCCGGCGACGATGGCCGCCGCGCTTGATCCGCAGCCCATCCCCAAGGGAATCTCGTTATGGATCTTGATGCTCAGCGGTTGTACCGGCTGAAGCGCCGAAGCCAATATGTGGCGGTATGTGTCAAGAATCAGGTTATTTTCCAACGCTCCGCATAGCTCTGCATCCCGTCCTGTGGCGTGGATAGAGAAGGCCCGCGCCGCATGCGCCTCAACGGTCAGGTGCATGGAGAGCGCGAGACCCACGGCGTCAAACCCCGGGCCGAGGTTGGCTGAGGTTGCCGGCAGAGAGAGACGCAGGCCGCGGGGATGTTGGTTGGCGTTCACGCGGGCTGCGGCGCGCCTGCGGTCACGCTGCGGAGGGCATCGATGACGCGCAGAACACTGTCCCCATCCGCATCCAGCACGACGGGCTGGCGGAGCATCTGCGCGTGTTGCGCGAGTTCGGCGGCGCTGGCACCAGCAAGCTCCTGTTCGCTGAGCAGCTCGCCACGGTGGTAGTCGATGGTGTAGCCGGGGTCCTTGAGCGTGTGGCCGGTGAGCAGCAGAATGGCGGTCTCTTCCTTGCCGACGCGGCCGTCGGCGACCAGTTTCTTCAGGCCGGCGAGCGTGACGGCCGAGGCGGGCTCGCAGCCGATGCCCTCCGCGCCGATCTCCGCTTTGGCGAGCGCGATCTCCCGCTCGGAGACCTGCTCACACCAGCCGCCGGTCGCGGCCAGCACGCGCACTGCCTTCTTCCATGAGGCTGGATTGCCGATGCGGATGGCGGTGGCGTGGGTCTCCGCAGTGACCGGCTCCAGTGATACGCCGCCGTTATCCTGAATGCTGCGGTAGAGCGGATTTGCGCCCTCGGCCTGGATGATGCTGATCTTCGGCACGCGATGGATGAAGCCGAGGTGCTTCATCTCCGCGAAGCCTTTGCCCAGCGCGGAGCTGTTGGCCAGGTTGCCGCCAGGCACCAGGATGTGGTGCGGCACCTGCCACTCGGTCTGCTCCAGGAGTTCGAAGGCCGGGGTCTTCTGGCCCTCCAAACGATAGGGGTTGACCGAGTTGAGCAGATAGATGGGCGCGCGCGCGACGATCTCCGTGAGCACGCGCACGCAGCCGTCGAAGTCCGTGCGGAGTTGGACGGTGGTGGCGCCGTAGTCCATGGACTGCGAGAGCTTGCCCCAGGCGATCTGGCCTTCGGGGATGAGCACCAGCGAGCGCAGACCGGCGCGGGCGGCGTAGGCGGCCATCGCGGCGGACGTGTTTCCTGTAGACGCGCAGGCGACCCACTCAAAGCCGCCTGCCACAGCGACGGAGAGCGCGGCGGTCATGCCAGTGTCCTTGAACGAGCCCGTCGGGTTCATGCCCTGGTGCTTGGCCAGCAGCCAGTTCATGCCCAGAGCAGCGGCGGACTTAGGCATCTCGTAAAGGGGAGTGTTGCCCTCGCGCAGGGTGACGATGCGGTCGTCGGCGACGATGGGTAGCAGGTCGCGGAAGCGCCAGACGCCGCTCTGGTCAATGGAGAGCGTGGAGGTGCGGCGCTCCTGCCACAGATAGCGCAAGGCGCTGGGATTGGGGCGGTTCTTCGGTGTGGGACGGCTGGCAGAATAGGCATGCTGGCCCTCCGCTTCGGCCGGGGCGCCGTCGCTCCAAGGGTACTCTACCTCAAACAGATCGCCGCAGGCGCGGCAGCGAAAGTTGCTCTGCGCGGTGGCGGGGGCAATCCTTTCTCCGCAGCCTGTGCATCGGAGTATGTGTGTCGAAAAACTCATCTCGTCCTCTAGAGTACCGTAATCGCGGCATCGGATTGCTGCGCAGCGCGCGCGCGGGAGTGCTGCTGGCGATGCTCCCTGTGCTGTGCTGCCGGACCACGGCGCGAGCGCAGGCGGTGGAGCTGCATGTGGCTGCCGCTGCCGACCTGCAGCCGGTGATGCCGGCGCTGGCCGCCGAGTACCAGCGGCGCACCGGCGTGAAGGTGGTCACCAGCTTTGGCTCCTCGGCCACACTAGGGGAGCAGTTGCAGAACGGCGACCCGCAGGATGTGTTCCTGTCCGCGGACTTTCTGCATCCGGAGACACTGCTGGCCGCAGGGCTGGTGGACGGCAAGACGCCGACGCCGTATGCGCGCGGGGTGCTGGTGCTGTGGGCGCGGCGGGACTCGCCTGCGCAGCCGCTCACGCTGGACTCGCTGACCAAGCCGGCCGTGCAGAAGATTGCCGTGGCGAACGATCTTCATGCGCCCTACGGGATGGCCGCGACCCGCGCGCTGAAGAGCCTGGGCTTTACGGACAAGGTTGCGGGCAAGCTGGTGGTAGGCGAGAACATCGGGCAGACCGCGCAGTTTGCGCTCTCCGGCAACGCGCAGGCGGGGCTGATCTCGCTGACGATTGCCAGTTCGCAGCCCTTCCGTGATGCGGGGACGTTTGTGCGCCTGCCGGAGAACAGCTATCCGCCGGTGATTCAGTGCGGCGTGGTGATGAAGGCTGCGAAGAACCTGAGCGCAGCGCATGCGTTTCTGGACTGGCTGACCAGCAAGGAGGTGCAGGCGAGCCTGGTGAAGTTTGGACTGGAGCCGGCGGAGTGAGAAGCAAGTTGTAGATTCCCCACTGTGGAAAGCCCCGGCTTCTGCCCGCGTAGACTGGGGGCAAAGATGGAGACTCCTGCGCTGAACCTGACACTGCGACTGGCTGGGCTGACGACGCTCTGCCTGCTGCTGATCGCGACGCCGCTGGCCATCTGGATTGCGCGCGGCCACGGCATGGTGCGGCGCGTAGTGCAGGCGATTGTGGCCCTGCCGCTGGTGCTGCCGCCGACCGTGCTGGGCTTCTACCTGCTGCTGGGGCTGGGGCCGGGGACGAGCATGGGCCGCGAGTTGATTGCGGTCTTCGGGCATCCGCTGGCGTTTACCTTCTGGGGGCTGCTGGTGGGGTCCGTGATCTACAGCCTACCCTTTGCGGTGCAGCCGCTGGTGGTGGGCTTTAGCGGGGTGGACCGCGCAGTGGTGGAGACGGCGAGCGTGCTGGGCGCGTCACCGTGGCGGGTCTTCTGGAGGATCGTCTTTCCGCTGTCGCGGATGAGCTTTGTGGCCGCAGCCGTGCTGACCTTCGCGCATACAGTGGGAGAGTTCGGCGTGGTGCTGATGATCGGAGGCGATATTCCCGGCAGAACGCGCACGCTGTCGATCTCAATCTTCGACCTGGTGCAAGAGATGAACTATAAGGCGGCCAACAGGACAGCGCTGTGGCTGGTGGGGCTGTCGTTCGCGGCGCTGCTGCTGGTGTACGGCCGCACGGCGGTGGAGCGGAGGGCGGACCTTGGCTGACACCGGGAGTTCGAGGCCACATCATCAACTGCGCGTGAAGGGCAGACGCGGCTCAGTGGATCTGGATGTTTCGCTGGAGCTGACCGCGCCGTGGACGGTGATCTTTGGGCCGTCTGGCAGCGGCAAGAGCAGTGTGCTGCGCGCGGCCTGCGGGCTGGTGCCGGGGGTGGAGGTGGAGTTCCGGCGCTGGAACGCGGCGGCCAGGAGAGGCCAGGGCGAGTGGATCGAACTACAGGGGGCGTCGCGCGCTTTGCCGACCAGTTGGCGGGAGCTGGCCTATGCTCCGCAGGGTACGGCGATCTTTCCCCACCTGTCTGCAAAGAAGAATATTGAGTTCGGATGGAAGAGCCGCGGGCGGAAGGGCGATCGGCACTTTGTGGACGAGGCAGTGGAGCTGTTCGCGATGCAGCCGTTGCTGGAGCGGCGGCCGCGGGAGCTCTCGGGCGGAGAGCGGCAAGGGGTGGGGCTGGCACGCGCCTTCGCCGTGCCGAACGCGAAACTGGTCCTGCTGGACGAGCCCTTCAGCGGTATCGGGCGCGGGATGCGCGAGGCGCTGCTGCCGCGGATGCGTGCGCGGCTGGCGGCGCTGGGGGTTCCGGCGCTGTCCGTGACGCACGATGTGGAAGAGGCAATCCTGCTGGGCGCGGAGGTGGTGCGGCTGGAGGCGGGCAAGGTGATGGCGCGTGGGCCGGCGAAGGATGTGCTGGCGGATGAGCGCATGGCGATGATGCGGACCCTGATTGCGGATGACTAGCCGAGCAGCACCGGCTCGCGTTCGAGCGTGAGGGCGAATTTTGCGGAGACGGCGGAGACGATGTGGTCCTGCAGGCGCTCTATGTCGGCGCTGGTTGCGCCTCCTCGATTGATGAGCGCAAGCGTGTGGCGTTTGGAGAGACCCGCAGCGCCGTCGGCGTGGCCTTTCTGGAAGCCGGCGCGCTCCAGCAGCCAGGCGGCGGGGAGCTTGATGCGGTGGTGGGCGGCGGGCCACTGGGGAACGGCGTCCGGCGCGACACCGGCGGCTGCGGCGATGCGCGGAAGATCGTCGGCGGAGACGATGGGGTTCTTGAAGAACGAGCCCGCGCTGCGGCAGTCAGGGTCGCCGGGGACGAGCAACATGCCCTTGCGGCGGCGCAGATCGCGGACGGCTGTGGCGACCTCCGCAAGCGATAGGTTGGGGCGGTGCACGAGTGCGCGTTGCAGCTCCGCATAGCGCAGGCTGGGCGCGCCTTCCGCACGCAGCTGAAAATCAACTCGGTGAACGATGTAACGGTTGGGTTCCTCTGTGTTGAAGCGGCTCTCACGGTAGCGGAAGCGACACTCGTCCCTGGCGAGTGTGACAAACACTTCCGCCTCGCGGTCAAAGGCAGCGACTGAGAGTATGGTCTCGGCAACCTCCTGCCCGTACGCCCCCACGTTTTGAACCGGCGTTCCACCCACGCTGCCGGGAATCCCCGCGAGGCACTCGATTCCTGCGAAACGACTTTGAATAGCTTCAGCAACAAAACCGTCCCAATCTTCGCCAGCCCCAACCGCGAAAACACCTCCGCCAAGATGGTTTCTCCCATTGATTCGCATGTGCAGAACGAGACCTGAAAAGCCCGAATCACGCACAAGCAAATTGCTTCCTCCGCCAAGAACAAACAGTGGCAGCGACCTCTCTGCCGCCCAGGTGTGGGCCTGTTGAACGTGGACAGGAGTCGTTGCCTCCGCGAAATATCGCGCTGGGCCGCCGATACCGAAGGTGGTGAACGGGGCGAGGGGAACGTCTTCACGGATGTCGAGGTCAGCCACGATGTTGAGGGTATCAGCGGCAAGAGCCAACGCGGAGCATGCAAAGGACGCGAAAGTGCTGAAAGGACGTACAATGAACGAGAGAACGGATTTTCAGGAGGCAGGTTCATGTACCCAGAGTTGATGGTGATTCCGATGCGCGAAGAGTTGTCCAAGGCAGGCGTGGCTGAGGCCCGCACCGCAGCGGACGTAGATGCGGCGCTGGCTGCACCCGGCACGACCATGCTGGTGGTGAACTCGATCTGCGGCTGTGCGGCGGGCAAGATGCGCCCGGGCGTGCGGCTGGCGTTACAGCATGGGAACAAGCCCGACCACGCGGTTACGGTCTTCGCCGGGCAGGACCGTGAGGCCACTGAGAAGGCGCGCGGCTACTTCCAAGGCCATCCGCCCACGTCGCCGGCGATTGCGATCCTGCGGGACGGGCAGTTGGTGTACCTGATGCAGCGGTCGGCGATTGAGAGCTCGACGGCCCCGGCGATTGCGCAGGAGCTGGCCCGCGCGTTTGATACCTACTGCGCGAAGGCAGCCGTCTAAGAGTCTCATTCAAGGCAATTTGCTTCTGAACGGGCTGGCCATGATGGCTGGCCCGTTCGGTTTTGCGCAGGGCGGCCGGCGGTTCCTCATCCGCAGCGAAAATTAGCCGATAAAAGCCTGTGTATGACGAGCGAGACGCAGGTTTTCCCCTACTTTCGCACTGAGGTATCCCGCCCGGCGGCGGCGGACGCCGCAGCGTCTGCCCTGCTGGCCGGGGACAGCCCGGCCGTGACGCAACTGCGGGCGCAAATCCAGCGCGTGGCTCCGCACTTCCGCACGGCGCTCCTGAGCGGTGAGCACGGCTGTGGTGACCTGGAGGTGGCACGCGCCCTGCATCGGCTGTCGCCGGTGAGTGGCCTGCCGCTGGGGGTGCTTCCGGCGGCGGAGTCGGAGTTGCGCTTTGCGCGCCTGAGCCATGGGCCGGGGCGGATGTCGGTGGAGGGCATGTTGTATCTGCCGGAGGCGGGGCAGCTGTCGCGTGGGGCGCAGAACGGATTGCTGACGCTGCTGCGCGGGACCGGCACCTTTCTACACACCACGGCGCAGGGCAGCATGGGACGCAGCGTGGTGCGGGTGGTCGCGTTTGCCGGGCACGGGCTGCGGCCTCTGGTGAGTGCGGGCGCGTTCTCGGCGGAGCTGGCGGACCTGCTGGAGTCGCTGCGGCTGGTATTGCCGCCGTTGCGGGAACGGGCGCAGGACCTGCCGCTGCTGCTGGCACGGGTGGCGAAGACGGTTGCGGAGGAGATGCACATGGCTCCGCCACAGTTCAGTACAGGGTTTATAGAAGCTGCGCAGCGGCTGACTTGGCCGGGCAACTTTGCGCAGATGCAGGCCGTGCTGCGGCGGTTGCTGCAGGGCGGCGGCAGCGAGACGCTACAGGCGAGCGACCTGTCCGCGGCGCTGGAGGCGCTGGCCGAGACCATGACCGGCATGACTGCCGGACCACGGCTGGTGCGGTTGGAGCAGGTGGCGCAGGAGCACATCCGCGCAGTGCTGATCGGCTGCGGAGGCAACAAGCTGCGCGCCGCGGAGGTGCTGGGCATCAGCCGCTCTACGCTGTACCGGATGCTGGAGACGACCGGGTACGAGAATGACTGGCAGATGGCGGGGTAGGAGTTGTCCGTTGTCGGTGGACAGTTGTCAGTCACTGCGCAACAAGTTTTGATAGCCTTGCTGGATGGCCTCGACTGCAACGAAGAAGACTGGCACGAAGAAGACTCGCAAGGCGAAGCCGCAGGGGAGTTCCTCAGCGGCGTTGCGCGTGGCGGTGCTGGGCGCGGGCAAGATGGGCGGCATCCTGCTGCAGGCGTTTCTGCGCAGCGGGCTGTTTGGGCGCGAGCAGTTGGTCGCCACCGTGGCACATGAGGCGCGCGCGCGGCAGTTGAGCAAGACCTGGGGAGTGAGCGTTACCACCGGCAACAAGAAGGCCGTGGACGGCGCCGACGTGGTGCTGCTGGGCGTGAAGCCGCAGCAGATGGGCGATGTGGTGCGCGGAGTCTCCAAGGCGCTGAAGCCGGGCGTGCTGCTGATCAGCTTTGCGGCGTCCGTAAAGACCGGAGCGATTGAGAAGGCGGCGGCCGGCAAGGTGAGCGTGGTGCGCGCGATGCCCAACACTCCGGCGAAGCTGGGCGAGGGCATCACGGCGCTGTGCTGCGGGAGCTTCGCCACAGCCGAGCAACTGGCACTGGCGCAGAAGATCTTCGCCACGGTGGGGCGGACGGTCATCGTGGATGAGAAGCATATGGACGCGGTGACGGGACTGTCGGGCTCGGGGCCGGCGTTTATCTACATCATCCTGGAGGCGCTGGCCGAGGCGGGCGTGAACGTGGGCCTGCCGCGGGACATCGCTACGCTGCTCGCGGCGCAGACCGCCTACGGCGCGGCCAAGATGGTGCTGGAGACCGGTTCGCATCCGGCGCTGCTGAAGGATGAGGTGACCACGCCCGCCGGATGCACGGTGGACGGCATCCTGGCGCTGGAAGAGGGCGGACTGCGCGTGGCGCTGATCCAGGCAGTGAAGCGCGCGACGGAGCGGGCACGGCAGCTGGCGGGGTAGATTGTTCCACGTGGAACAATCCTGTTTGCAATAGATAGAGCGCGTCCTGAGGACGCAATTGGACGCTTTGAGCTGCTCTTGAGTGCGCTTTTTGCGCGTTTCAGCGCACGATATCGCCGCCGCCTACAATCAGAATATGAGCAGGGTGTTGGCATGGTTTCGGAGCGGGCGCGGACTGGCGCGCTATGCGGCAGTTGTGCTGGGTTTTATGGTGCTGGTGATTCTGTGGGGCGCGGTGGTGCGCGCTACGGGCTCGGGCGCGGGCTGCGGCAACCACTGGCCGCTGTGCAACGGCGACTTCTTTCCCCACCATCCGCGGCTGGCGACGGTCATTGAGTTCACCCACCGCTCCATGAGCGGGGTATGCACAACTCTGGTCGCGGTGTTGGTCGCATGGACGTTTGTCGTGCGTCCCCGTGGCGATCGCGCGCGCAGGGCTGTGGTGTGGTCTGGGGTGCTGCTGCTGACCGAGGCACTGCTGGGCGCAGTGCTAGTGAAGGGTGGCTACGTGGAGCAGAACGCAAGCAACATGCGGGTGCTGGTGCAGTGCGTCCACTTTACGAACACCATGCTGCTGATGGCCGCGCTGACGCTGACGTGGTGGTGGCTGGGCGAGCGCGAGGCTGCGTTTAGATCTGGTTCGGCGGCGCGGGGCATCGCGTGGATGGCGCTGGCGGCGACGGTCGTGGTGGGCGCGACCGGCTCGGTCGCGGCACTGGCAGACACGCTCTTCCCTTCTCCGTCGCTGAGCGCCGGCCTGGCGCAGGACTTCTCCGCGGGCGCGCCACTGCTGGTGCGGATGCGCTGGCTGCATCCGGCGGCGGCGTTGATTGGCCTGGGATGCGCCATCTGGCTGAGCCTGGCTCTGCGCTCGCGCACGGCGCGCTGGCTGCTGGCCCTGATTGCAGCACAATTCGTGCTGGGCACAGCGGACGTGCTGCTGCTCGCGCCGGTCTGGATGCAAGTGCTGCACCTGCTCGGCGCCGATCTGTACTGGATCGCGCTGGTGGCGGTGTGCTCCGGAATGATCTTCGAGGGAACTGTTCAGCGAAACGCTTGACCGGGAGCCCTATCGTCTCGATAAACTGTGTGATGGGTATTTTTTCCAACGTGCGACACTAGCCTTTTCATATCTAACCGCTAACTCTGATGGCGTTACCGATCGACAGGGTTTGATTGGGATTTTGCGTCATGCTCACCGGGCAATCTACGACAGTGCAGGTTGACGAAAACGCCCTGGTCCCGGGCGTAGAACGTATCTATGCCGACGGGGAGATGGCCGACCGCATTCGCGACTTCCCATGGCAAGACACGTCTTTGGGTGCGATGTCCGGATGGTCGGAAACCCTTCTCTGCGCTGTTAACATGATTCTGGAAAGCCAGTTTCCCATGCTTCTCCTGTGGGGGCAGGAGATGGTCGTTCTTTACAACGATGCGTGCATACCGCTGGAGGGGGATAAGCATCCTGCTGTCTTAGGGCAAACCGGGCGAAACTGTTGGCCAGAGGCCTGGCATATTCTGGAACCGAAGTTGACGTCCGTTCTGGAGCGCGGAGCAAAGCTCTACTTCGAAAACGAACTCATCCCCATTCTTCGCCAGGGCTGTTTGACCGATGTCTACTGGACATACAGCTATAGTCCCATTCGCGATGCGGCAGGCGTGATTTGCGGCATCCTTGTCGTCTCCCATGATGTGACGGCGAAGCTGAATGCGGAGCGCGAGCGCGATGCCATCGCCGCCAACCTCAAGAACGTGCTGGAGAGTACGACCGATGGCCTTGTGGTCCTGGACAAGCAGGCGCGCTACACCTATGTGAATGAGCAGGCGGCACGGATTGTTGCTTCTAAGCCTGCGGACATGATCGGCAAGTCGCAGTGGGACCTATTCCCGCTCGCAGCGACCACAAAGTTCGGCGCCGAGTACCGTAAGGCCGTGGAAACCGGAATGCCGCGCCATTTCGAAAACTTCTATCCGGAACCCCTGAACGCCTGGTTCGAATGTCACTGTTATCCCTCTGAACATGGAGTTTCGATTTACTTCAGGGAAGTCACGGAACAGAAGCAGGCAGAGCGTGAGCTGCGCGAGCGCCAGGAGCTGTTCCGCGTCCTTGCCGATAGCCTGCCCCAGCTCATCTGGATGACCGACGGCCTCGGCGAGAACACCTACTGTAATCAGCGCTACTTCGATTACTTGGGCGTGACCGAAGCCGAGAGGACAAGCATTCAGTGGCTGAAGTTGGTCCACCCGGATGATCTTGCCGCAACACTGAAGATCTGGAACCACTCCGTCGAAACCGGAGATTCCTATTTGAATGAATTCCGTTTACGGCGCAAGGACGGCATGTTCCGGTACCTCCTCGCACGGGCAGTTCCCATCAGGAATGATCGCGGCAAAATCGAGCGCTGGGTCGGAAGCTTGACGGACATTCACGACCAGAAGTTGGCCGAGGACGCGCTGCGCAAATCAGAAAAACTGGCAACGGCCGGGCGTCTCGCAGCCAGCATTGCGCACGAGATCAACAATCCTCTCGAGGGCGTTACCAACTGTCTCTATCTCGCCTTGCAGGATGACTCCCTCAACTCGGATACGAAAGCGTATCTCCAGACCGCCGAGCAGGAGCTGCGGCGAGTCGGTCATATCACAACGCAGACGCTCCGGTTCCACAAACAGTCCAACTCCCCAGCGCCGACGGACATCTGCGACATCGTCGACTCGGTCCTGGCTCTCTTCGGACAACGACTAGCGAGTAAGAGCATCCGGGTGGAAGCTGAGTGCGAACAGGGATTGGTTGCGACCTGCCTCGGGGATGAACTGCGCCAAGTCATCGCCAACCTCGTGAGCAATGCCATGGACGCGATGCCGCAAGGTGGAGTTCTCCATGTCAGGGCCCGGAAGACCGGAAGCTGGGACCTGGAGCGCCAGCAAGGCGTAAAGATCATCGTCGCCGATTCCGGGCACGGAATCCCTTCCGCAGTTCTGGAACGCATCTTTGAGCCCTTCGTCTCGACGAAAGAAACCACCGGAATTGGACTCGGTCTCTGGGTATCGGATGGAATCGTGCGCAAGCATGGGGGTACGATTCGAGTACGCAGCAGGCCTCGCATTCAAAAAGCTCAGCCCTCGGGTACGGTCTTCAGCGTCTTTATCCCCTCGGTACGGATGCATGGATAACATCCCGGGCGGATCAGACACGTGATGAACATGGAAAGTGTGTGGGACTACCCAAGACCGCCGCGGCTGGAGCCCGTGCCTCAGCGCGTCCGCGTCCGGCACCGGGGTATCACTGTTGCGGACACGGTAGCGGCCCTCCGCATCCTGGAGACCAGCCATCCGCCGGTCTACTACCTCCCTCACGAGGATGTGGCAGCCGACCTGTTGCGGCCATCGGCCACGCGGCAGAGCTTCTGCGAGTTCAAGGGGTTGGCGAGCTACTGGGACCTCGTGGTCGAGGGCTCGACCGTCCGGGATGTCGCATGGTCGTATGCCCAGCCAGTTGCGGCCTACGCTCCACTGGCCGGGCATCTCGCGTTCTACGCAAGCCGGGTCGACGAGTGCTGGGTGGGTGACGAGCGCGTGATGCCACAGGCCGGCGACTTCTATGGAGGATGGATCACCACGAACCTGCGCGGACCGTTCAAAGGTGCGCCAGGAACCCTGGGCTGGTAGAGCGCGATGAGGCGCAACCCTGTTAGCGGTCGATCAGCCTTTGATTCGCCTCTGGGTAGCGTTCGCCCTGGATTTTGATTGAGGACGAGGCGTCATCGAGCGCACACACGTCTTCCGTGGTGAGCTGAAGGCTTGCGCCGCCGAGATTTTCCTCCAGTCTTGAGAGCTTGGTGGTGCCTGGGATGGGCACAATCCAAGGCTTCTTCGCGAGTAGCCATGCGAGAGCAATCTGCGCCGGCGTGGCCTTCTTCTCATCTGCAAATTTGGTGATTACGTCGACGAGCGCCTGGTTGGCTTTGCGATTTTCTTCGCTATAGCGCGGCAGAACGGCACGGATGTCGGTGCTTTCGAACTTGGTGGAGGTGTCGATCTTGCCGGTGAGGAAGCCTCTGCCGA
>Ga0302157_10005154_pt1 | contig 13946 bp, 13 predicted proteins | sample I_Bog_N3_3_FD_193502 | JGI IMG/M metagenome (GOLD analysis project Ga0302157, IMG submission 193502) | Peat permafrost microbial communities from Stordalen Mire near Abisko, Sweden - I_Bog_N3_3 | ecosystem: Environmental > Terrestrial > Soil > Wetlands > Peat | place: Sweden: Abisko, Stordalen...
TGGATGACGTGCCGATTCTCGATGGGCTGTCAGCCACGATGAAAATGGCGGAACTGATGGTGGACATGCAACGCGCGACCGGGATCAAACATAGCCGAGCCGGCTGGTTCAATTCGGTGCCCGGGAGGGAACGGCTGGATCAGGTTGCGGCGTTTTATGGGGTGGACCGGTTGAAGTTTTGACGCGGTGCCGCCCGCATTGCCGACGGAATGCCCGCGAGGCACACTGTACTTCAAGGTCAGACCAACCAAGGAACCGTCCCGATGAGCACAACCACGACCCAAACCAGCCCCTATCTGCCCGTGCGCGACCACTGGCTGGCGCGCCGGACCGAAGCGATTCTGGAGCCGGACCTGCCGATCGTCGATCCGCACCACCATCTGTGGGAACGCCCGAACTGGCGCTATATGTTGCATGATCTGCTGGCCGATACCAACAGCGGGCACAACATCGTCGGCACCGTGTTCGTGCAATGCCGGTCGATGCACAAAGCCGGCGGGCCGGAGGAATTCCGTCCTGTTGGAGAAACGGAATTCGTGAACGGCGTCGCGGCTATGAGTGCCTCGGGCGGCTATGGCGTGGCGAAAATTTGTGCCGGCATCGTTGGCCACGTCGATCTGCGGACCGGCGGCCACGCGCGCGACGTGCTGGAAGCCCATATCAGAGCGGGCGGTGGACGGTTCCGCGGCATTCGCCATATTACCGCGTACGATCCGGATCCGGTGCTGATGAACCCCGCCTACAACCCGCCGCCGGGGCTGATGTCCGATAAAACATTCTGCGAGGGATTCGCCTGCCTGGCACCCTTGAACCTGACCTTCGATGCGTGGCTGTACCATCCGCAGATCGGCGACGTGGCCGCTTTGGCGCGCGCGTTTCCGGGGACAGGGATCTGCCTCAACCATATCGGCGGACCCCTGGCGATCGGCGCTTATGCCGGCAAACGCGACGAGATTTTCGCGACCTGGGCAAGATCGATCCGAGACCTGGCACGCTGCCCGAACGTAGTGGTCAAAGTCGGCGGCATGGCGATGCGCATCAACGGCTGGGATTTCCACGAACAAACCGACCCGCCGTCGTCCGAAGCGCTGGCAGCGGCCTGGAAACCCTACGTCGAGACCTGCATCGAGGCCTTCGGCGCGTCCCGCTGCATGTTCGAAAGCAATTTCCCGGTGGACAAAGGCTCCTACGGCTACGCCCCCTTCTGGAACGCCTGCAAAATCCTGGCCCGCGGCGCCACACCCACCGAAAAGGCCGATCTCTTCCGCGACACGGCCGCTCGGTTTTATCGGCTGGAACTGTGACCAAACCGGCAAAGCCGCGTCATCCCCGGCACCCGGGGATGACGCGGCCGCCCATTACTGGGCCGCGACGGCCTCCACCCGCATGGTGCGGAAGGTCGGAATGACTTCCTTGGCGAATCGTTCCAGTTGCTCCAGCGCCTCGGCCTTCGGCACGCCAACCGACAGGCTGACCGAGACATGATCCAGCCCGGGATAAGCCGCTTCCAGACGCTTCAGGTGATCGATGATCTCGGCCGATGATCCAGTCAGGAAACCACCATTGGCGACCGCATCGTCGATCTTCGGCAGGTTCGCAAACGGCGCACGCTTGGGATCGCGCATGATCTCCACCTGTTCATCGGTCAGCGCGCGCACCAGACGAAGCTCGCCGAACATCTTCATGTTCTCTTCGTAGTATTTACGCGCCTTTTCGATGCCGGCGGCCTTGCTCTCCGCCATGTAGAAGTGGAAACCAAAGCACAGACGCTCACCGAGTTCGATCGGCTTCCCGAATTTTTCGTGGGCCTTTTGCCATTTCAGCACGACACTGTGCATTGCACCACCCTCGGCCGAACCGCCGCCGACCATGCCCTGGATGCCATGTTTGGCCATGAATTCCAAAGCGCGTTCGGAACCGCCCTGGATCGGCTGCCAGCATTCCACCGGCAGGCGCGCCGGGCGCGGCACCAGTGTCAGTTCCTTCAAGGTGTAGCCGCGATATGGCACTTCCGGCGGCAGGGTGTAGTGCTTGCCCTTGTGGCTGAAGGACTCTTTGTTGAAGGCCTTGAAGATGATATCGGTCTGTTCTTCGAACAATTCGCGATTGCCGTCCTGGTCGCGCAACGGCGAGCCGAACGTTTCGACCTCACGGGTGTGATAGCCGCGGCCGAGGCCGAATACCACGCGGCCGTTCGAGAGGATATCGGCCATCGCGTAGTCCTCGGCCAGGCGCAGCGGGTGCCACATTGGGGCGATGTTGAAGCCGCAGCCGATCCTCAGGTTCTTCGTGACGTGCGTCAGGTGCAGGGCCATCAGCAGCACGTTTGGAATGCATTCCGTGCCCTCGCGCTGGAAGTGGTGTTCGGCCATCCAGAAGGTGTTGTAGCCCAGCCCGTCCATGAGCTGCGCCATCGCCTGCGCCTTGGTCAGCGCGGTGGACAGGTGGGCGTTGTCGTAGCGGCGATCGTTGATCGGGGTGCCGGCATAGCCGATATTGTCCAGATCGACGGCGCCGGCGAACAGGCTGTCGAATTTCGTGATCATTGGGACGTTCCTCTGGGACTGCTCATGGGTATAGTCGGCGGGGCGGGGACGGTTGGCAAGATGGCGAAGCCGGAGGTCTTATTCTGCCGCAGCCAAAACCAGCAAAGCCTCATAACCCGCACAAATTGCCAGAAAGTGAGCCCGTCCTGATGCGCCGCATCATCGCCCTGTTCCTGCCGACCTGGCCCATTGACCGCCTGCGCCGGTTCGGCGTGGACGCGACCCCTCTGGTCACCGCCTGCCACGACGGCCGCCGCCGCGTCATCGCCGCGCTGGACCCGGCCGCCGCCGCCCTCGGCTTGCACCCCGGCATGGCCCTCGCACAGGCGCAGGCGCGCGTCCCCGGCCTGACGATCCACGAAGCCACCCCAGACGCCGACACCGACGCCCTGCACCGCCTCGCCGCCTGGTGCCTGCGCTACGCCCCGCTGACCGCCGCCGATCCGCCCGACGGCATCTGGATCGACATCACCGGCAGCGCCCATTTACAGGGCGGGGAAACCGCCGTGCTGCGCGACCTCTGCCGCCACCTGCCACTCAGGACAGCCGTGGCCGACACACCGGGGGCGGCCCATGCGGTGGCGCGGTTTGGGGCGGAGGACCTGACGGTGGTGCCCGCCGGCGACATGCAAACCGCTGTAGCCGGCCTGCCGCTGGAGGCCCTGCGCCTGCCACCCGAAACCGTCCGCGGCCTGCACTTGCTGGGTTTCGACACCATCGGCCGCCTCGCCGCTACCCCGCGCGCGCCGCTGGTTCGCCGCTTCGGCCCACGGCTCGCCACCCGGCTGGACCAGGCCTTCGGTTCGGTGTTCGAGCCGATCGTCCCCGTCGTTCCCCCCGATTTGCCCCGAGCCCGCCTGGCCTTCGCCGAACCGTTGCTGACCGCGGCATCCTTCTCGGCCGTCATCACCCGCCTGGCCGCGACCCTCTGCGCCGATCTGGAAAAAGCCGGCCGCGGCGCCCGCCGCCTGGACCTGCTGTTCGAGCGGGTAGACGGATCGGTCCAGGCCCTGCGCATCGGTACCGCCCGCCCCACGCGCGACATCCGCCACCTGGCGCGTATGCTGAACGAGCGGCTGGAACGGATCGATCCCGGCCTCGGGGTAGAGGCGATGACCCTGGTGGCGCCGCTGAGCGACCCGCTGGCCTATGCGCAGGCACCCTTGACGGAGACCGGCGCGCCGGCCCAGGACTTGGCACCCCTGGTGGACCGTCTGACCAACCGGCTGGGTTCCGGCCGCATCTATCGCATCGCGCCGGTGGAAAGCGATGTCCCCGAACGATCGGCACGCCGCATGCCGGCGCTGGCGCCGCCGGTGCGGACGGCCTGGCCGGCGGATCTGCCCCGGCCGGTGCGGCTGCTGGACCCGCCGCAGCCGGTGGAGGCGATGGCGCTGCTGCCCGACCACCCGCCCGTCGCCTTCACCTGGCATCGGGTCCGTCACCGCGTGCGCCGAGCCGATGGGCCGGAGCGGATCGCCGGCGAGTGGTGGAAGCGCGACGGCGAAATGCGTTCGGTGCGCGATTACTTCCGTGTCGAGGACGAGGACGGCCACCGCTACTGGCTGTTCCGCCGCGGTGACGGCGACGATCCGGTGACCGGCGATATGCGCTGGTTCCTGCACGGTTTTTTCTGATGGGATTGCAACCGTGGATGATGAACGGCGGCGCCCCGCCTCGGCCGAGGAAATCGCCGACCGCCTGGCCTTCGCGCTGCGCTACGAAGGCCGCAAGCGGGCGACGCATGCGGACGACATGATGGCGCGCATCACCGCCGACCGGCTGGTGCGGCATTTGCGGGAGCCGGGGTTCGTGCTGATGAAGCAACCGGATGGGACGGCGCCAAGCTCGGCGGAGCATGGCTGAAAGCCGCCACTGCGTGCCAACTTTGTTGCAACCGCGCTCGCGATGGCTTATGTAGGGCCACGTGCAAACAGCCCTCCGCAAACTCGGCAACTCTGCGGGCGTCATCATCCCGAAATCGGTCCTGGCGGAACTTGGGCTCTCGGCGGGCGATGCCGTTGATCTGCGGCTGGAAAACGGCCACCTGATTCTGGATCCCATCCGGCAACCGAAACGCGCCGGCTGGGCCGATGCCTCGCGTGCCATCGCCGCCGCCGGGGATGATGCTCTGGCGTGGCCGGTGTTCGGCAATACCGGGGATGCCGCCGACCTGACGTGGTGATGCGTCCTGCCGCCGTCGTCCGGGGCGATGTGTGGCTGGCAACCCTTGATCCGACGGTCGGCAGCGAAATCCCGAAGACGCGGCCCTGTGTGATCGTCTCGCCACCGGACATGCATGATTACTTGCGCACAGTGACCGTCGTACCGATGACGAGCGGCAGCCATCCGGCCCCGTATCGCATTCCGCTCCGCTTCCAGCGAAAGGACGGGCTGATACGGCGGCCTGGCGCCATTGATGCCCGAACGTCAGGCCTGACCCTGGCTGCCTTGCGCGAAATGTTCGAAATATAGACACCCCCTGCCGCACAAGTAAAAAATCACCCGTGGACAGACGCGCCTGGATCAGCTATGAACATATCGTGAACAACATTGCGCAGGCGCGGGTACCCCAACCATGGCCGCCTACATCGAACTCCAGGTCACCACCAACTTCTCCTTCCTGCGCGGCGCCTCCCACGTCGAGGAACTCTGCGCCCGAGCCGCCCTGCTGGGATTGCCGGCGATCGGGATCACCGACCGCAACACGCTGGCCGGCATCGTGCGGGCACATCAACGCGCGCAGGAAGCCGGCATCCGCCCGATCATCGGCTGCCGGCTGGACCTGGCGGACGGCACCAGCCTGCTGGTCTATCCCACCGACAAAACTGCTTATTCCCGCCTGACCCGGTTGCTGACGATCGGCAAAGGTCGGGCCGGCAAGGGCGCCTGCGAACTGCATTGGCCAGATGTGACCGCCGCCGCCGACGGCCTGATCGCCATCCTGTGCAGCCCACCGACCCTGGCGGATTTTCAGCGCCTGAAAGCCGCCTTCACCGACCGGTCCTATGTCGCACTGACCTTGCAACGCCGTCCCGATGATGCAATGCGGCTGCGGCGGATCGCCGATCTGGCGCAGCGGGCTCGGGTACCGACCGTTGCCACCGGCGACGTGCTGTACCACGCCCCCGGCCGGCGCATCCTGCAGGACGTGCTGACCTGCATCCGCGAGACCTGCACCATCGACGAGGCCGGCTTCCGCCGCGAACGCTCCACCGATCGCCATCTGAAACATCCGGACGAAATGGTCCGCCTGTTCGCCCATCATCCCGATGCCGTGGCCCGCACCCTGGAGATCGCCGACCGCTGCCGGTTCTCACTGGACGAGCTGCGTTACCAGTACCCGCACGAAACCCGCATCCCCGGCCTGACCGCGCAACAGACCCTGGAGCAACGAACCTGGCAAGGCGCTGCCGACCGTTACCCGACCGGCGTTCCGGACGACGTGACCCGCCAGCTCCGCCACGAACTCGATCTGATCGCGCAACTGGACTACGCGCCCTATTTCCTGACCGTGGACAGCATCGTCCGTTACGCCCGTTCCCGCAACATCCTGTGCCAGGGGCGCGGATCGGCGGCCAATTCCGCGGTGTGCTACGTGCTCGGCATCACCTCGATCGATCCGACCCGTGGCGGTTTGTTGTTTGAACGTTTCATCAGCGCCGAACGCCGCGAACCGCCCGACATCGACGTCGATTTCGAGCACGAACGGCGCGAGGAGGTCATCCAATGGATCTATGACACCTACGGCCGCGATCGCGCCGCCTTGTGCGCCACCGTCATCCGCTACCGCGGCCGCGGCGCAGTGCGCGATGTCGGCAAGGCGATGGGCCTGTCCGAGGACGTGATTGCCCTGTTGTCCAGCCAGATCTCCCACTGGGGCGAGGAAGGCATCGGCGACGAGCGCGCCGCCGAGGTCAACCTGAACCTGCAAGACCGCCGTTTGCGCCTGACCCTGGACCTCGCGCGCGCGCTGATCGGCTTTCCGCGCCATCTGTCGCAGCACCCCGGCGGCTTCGTTTTGACAGAAGACCGGCTGGACGAGCTGGTGCCGATCGAACCCGCCAGCATGGCCAACCGCCAGGTGATCGAATGGAACAAGGACGACATCGACGCGCTGCGCTTCATGAAAGTCGATGTGCTCGGTCTTGGCATGCTGGGCTGCCTGCGGCGGGCCTTCGGTTTGCTGGCGCAACACCGCGGCCTGCCGATGGACATGGCAACGATCCCGCCGGAAGACCCCGCCACCTATGAAATGATCCGCCACGCCGACACGCTGGGCACCTTCCAGATCGAATCGCGGGCGCAAATGTCGATGCTGCCGCGGCTGAAGCCGCGCACGTTTTACGATATCGTGATCCAGGTGGCGATCGTCCGGCCGGGCCCGATCCAGGGCGACATGGTGCACCCCTATCTGCGCCGGCGGGAGGGTCTGGAACCGGTCGAATACCCCACCCCCGAGTTGCGCCGGGTGCTGGAAAAAACCCTCGGCGTGCCGCTGTTCCAGGAACAGGCGATGCAGGTGGCGATCGTCTGCGCCGGCTTCACGCCGGGGGAAGCCGATGCGCTGCGCCGCAGCATGGCGACCTTCAAATTCACTGGCGGGGTGCATCATTTCCACGACAAGATGATCGAGGGCATGGTCACGCGCGGCTATCCGCGGGACTTCGCGGAAAAGACCTTCTCGCAGATCGAGGGGTTCGGCAGCTACGGTTTCCCCGAAAGCCACGCAGCGAGTTTCGCGCTGATCGCCTACGCCTCGGCGTGGCTGAAGTGTCACTATCCGGACGTGTTCTGCTGCGCACTGCTGAACGCGCAGCCGATGGGATTTTACGCGCCCGCGCAGATCGTGCGGGATGCTCGGCTGCACGGGGTGGAGGTCCGGCCGGTCTGCGTCGACGCCTCCGGTTGGGATTGCACGCTCGAGCCGGCGCAGGGTCGTTATTTGGCCGTGCGGCTGGGATTGCGCATGGCGAAGGGCCTTGCCAGATTGCACGCCGATACGCTGATTGCTTGTCGCGGTGGCGGCTACGGCTCGCTGGATCAGGTGTGGCGGCGTGCCGGCATCCCCGTCGCGGCGCTGGAACGGCTGGCGGAGGCCGATGCGTTCCTCTCGGTCGGCCTGGACCGGCGACAGGCGCTGTGGGCGATCCGCGGCCTGTCGGACACAAAGCTGCCGCTGTTCGATGGTGCCGCCGCTCTTCTCCCCCTCCCTCAAGGGGAGGGGGAGACATGGGCTGCGAGCCCGCCGTCACCCTGCCCCGCATGACCGCCGGCCACCGCGTGGTGGAAGACTACAGAGCCACCGGCCTCAGCCTGCACCGGCACCCCGTCGCCTTCCTGCGGTCCGATCTGTCCGCCCAACGCATCGTCCGCTCCGCCGACCTGGCAACGATCCGCGACGGCCGCCGCGTCACCGTCGCCGGCATCGTGCTGGTGCGCCAACGGCCCGGCAGCGCCCGCGGCGTGCTGTTCATGACGATCGAGGACGAGACCGGCCACGCCAACCTGATCCTGTGGCCGTCGGTCTTCGAACGCCAGCGCCGCCTGGTGCTGTCGGCCAGCATGGTCGCCTGCCGCGGCAAGCTGCAAAAGGAAGGCGAGGTGATCCACGTCATCGCCGACCAACTCACCGATCTGTCGGACCTGCTGCGCAGCGTCGAGCAACGTGACGGCGCCGCCCCACCCGTCACCTCCGCCCCCGGCCGTATCATCAAGGTGCCAACACGGGACTTCCGCTGATCCCGAACCCGGCGCACAATCCCCCGACACCAACAAGGGAGGAACCGCCATGCAATTCGGCGCCGCGATGTTTTTCACCGATGCCTCGATGACGCCGGCGGAACTCGGCCCGCTGCTGGAAGAACGTGGCTTCGAATCGCTGTGGGTGCCCGAACACTCGCACATTCCCGTGGTCCGCACGATGCCATTCCCCGGCGGGCCGGTGCTGCCGCGCGCCTATTACGACATCATGGACCCGTTTCTGGTGCTCACCGCCGCCGCAACCGTCACCAAAACCCTGAAGCTCGGCACGGGGGTTTGCCTGATCAACCAGCGCGATCCGATCCAGACCGCGAAGCTGGTGGCCTCACTCGACCAGTTGTCCGGCGGGCGGTTCCTGTTCGGCGTCGGCAATGGTTGGGATAAGGAAGAAATGGAGCACCACGGCACGGTCTATGCCACCCGCCACAAGCTGTCGCGCGAACGGATCGAGGCGATGAAACGCATCTGGACTGAAGACACCGCCGAGTATCACGGCGAATTCGTCAACTTCGCACCCATGCAGACCTGGCCGAAGCCGGTGCAGAAGCCGCACGTGCCCGTCATCGTCGGCGGCGCCTTCCCCTATGGCGCGCGTCGCGCCGTGCGGTATGGCGACGGCTGGATTCCCGGCGCCGGCACCGCGCGCCACAGCGACATCACCGAGACCCTGCCGAAATTCCGCCAGTTGGCCACCGAAGCGGGACGCGACCCGGCGTCATTGCCGGTGACGTTATTCCGCGTCAACGAGGATCCGGACCTGCTGCGCCAGTACCGCGATCTCGGTATCGCGCGCGTCGTCATCAGCCTGCCGGCGGCGGGGGCCGATGCCATCCTGCCGATCCTGGACCGCTGGGCCCCGCTGATGCGCTGAGCACCGGCGGGCTGGTTCGGTTAATCCTCCAGGGTAAATCCGGCCTTCAAGGTCACCTGATACTGGTGCACCTTGCCGTCCTTGACGTTACCGCGAATCTGGCCGACCTCGAACCAGCCAAGATGCCGCAAGGTCGTTGACGCCTTGGCGATGGCATTGTCGATCGCTTTGGAAATGCTCACACCGGACGTGCCGACCACTTCGACGATTTTGTAAACCGGTTCAGCCATTGTCGTTCCTCCCGTTGCCGCGCGATCCCTGCATCCGCGGCCCTTTGCATCTGGGGACGCGCAGCCTGTTATCAAGCGGCTCTGGCCTGCCCAGTCCGCCCGCTGCTATGGCTTTACCCGAAACCTCATGAGGACCATGACATGCCGGCACGCAACGGCGCGGAGCTGCTCCGCGGCCTGAAGGACGACCGCGAGATCTGGATCGGCGACGGCCGGGTTCACGACGTTGTGAACCATCCCGACTTCGCCGGCGCCGCCAAGGGCCTGGCCGCGGTCTTCGACCTGCAGTTCGCAGCCGCCGACGATTGCCTGGTCCCCGATCCGGAAACCGGCGAGCCGATCAACATCAGCCACATGATCCCGCGATCGAAGGCGGATATCCAGCATCGCCATCGCGGCCTGCGCCGGATCGCGGAACATACCGTCGGCGTGATGGGCCGCACGCCGGATTACATGAACGTGACCTATGCGGGCTTCGCCGGCTGTTCGCAGGAATGGGCGGAGCACGGCAACGAAGCCGGCGCCGCGCGCCTGGTGGAATACCAGAAATTCCTGCGCCGGCGGGACATTTCTTTGACGCACACCCTGATCCATCCGACCACCGACAAGTCGAAGGACGAAAACCCGCGCCCCGACAACGACATCATCCTGCACAAGGTCGCCGATACCGAACACGGCATCATCGTGCGGGGCGCTCGCATTCTGTCCACGTTGGCGCCCTTTGCCGATGAACTCGCGGTCTATCCGGGGCGGCCGCTGCCGGAGGATGGACATAAATTCGCGCTGTCCTTCTGCATTCCGATGGCGACACCCGGCCTGAAATGCATCTGCCGCGATTCCTGCGCCGGCACCGCCAACCGGTTCGATTTTCCGTTATCCTCGCGGTTCGACGAACAGGACGCGTTCCTGATCTTCGACGACGTGGAGGTCCCACGCGACCGCATCTTCATCGACAGCAACGTGAAGGTTTACAACCAGGTGATGACGCGGAGCTGGAACCCCAACGTCATGCAGCAGACCATGGTGCGGGCCCAGACCAAGCTGGAATTCGCCTGGGGCCTGGCGACGGCGATGACCGAGGCGATCGGCGATACCAGCCCAAACGCGCAACAATTGTTGGGCGAGTTGTGGAGCTATTCGATGATGGCGAAGTGCGCCGTGCAGGCGGCGGAGGACCATCCGAACGAATGGGGCAACGGCGTGTGGTTCCCGGACGGTCCGCCGTTGCAGGCGCTGCGCGCGCTGATGCCGGTCTGGATGCCGCGGGCCAACGAGATCATCAAGCTGCTCGGCTCGCACAATTTGCTGGCGACACCGACCTGGCGGATGATGCAGGATGAGGGCTTGCGGCCTTTCATTGACAAGTATTTGCGTGGCGCGAAAGAGATGGATGCGGAACGGCGCATCCGGCTGTTCCGGCTGGCCTGGGATTATGCCGGCACGGCGCTCGCTTCGCGGGTGGAGCTGTATGAACGTTTTTACCTCACATCGGCCGCGCGCAACCAGCAGCGCGCGCATCAACTCGCCAATCGCAGCAGCGCGCTGGCGATGGTTGAAAGATTCCTGTCGGAGCCGGCGGAATAGTCAGCCGGTCTCAATCCCCGGTGCGTAGGTGAAGCGGTTCCCCGCGGCCTGCCCGTGCTGGTAGGCCTCGGTCAGGACGGTGCGGCGCGTGGTTCCGCCTTTCGCCCGCAGGTTCAGGCCGAGCTTGGCCATTTCGGCATCGACGACTGAGGCTTTGACTGGCACCAGGTCCCGCCCGGTGCCCGCGCGCAATGCCGCTTCCCGATCGGTTCGGATCGATTTCAGCTTGTTGATGATGCCACGCGCCATTCCGAGTTGGAAAGAATTGGTGGCCTTGGCGCGTTGGCTGGTATGGGTTCCCTGGTAAACCGGCCCGCGGCGGAACCGGTCGGTCTCCGTTTCGAAGGCCAGCGCCACGAGATCGTGCAGATACAAGGCCGCCCGCACGTCGGCGCGCAGGCCAAAGAAAACGTAGCGCAACGTGCCGGCGGGGGATGTTTCGGCCCAGATACGGCAATCGAAAAACAGTGCGATCGTGGCCATGCAATCGTCGATCGGACCGCGCCGGCGGCGGTCGGTTTCGACGGCGAGGCCCTCGCAGCTCTGTCCGCGCAGGTCCAGTTCGCTCAGCGACAGGCCGTAACGGTCGAGCAGTTCGGCGACTTTTTCCGCTGCCGCCATCGCCTCGGCCTCGGTGCAGCCTTGTGCCACGGTCTTGGCCCGCAACGCCTGGATGCGGGCCAGCAGCCGGTCCAGATCGGCGTCCGAGGTGGCGCCACGCGCTGCAATGCCACGACGAAGTTCGTCGAACAGCGGGCGCAGTTGCGGCGGGTGGATGCGGCGCGCGATCGCGGCATCCAGCGCGGCCGCGACCTGGTCGAGGCCGGTCTGGGAGGACCCGTTGGCGGCGCGCAACGCCATCGTTTCCATCATGATCGCGGCGATGCGGCGATAGGCCGCGGCCAAATCCGAACGGCGGCCTTCGGCGGCCATCTGGGCGCTGACCAGCATCTCAATGACGGCTGGAAGGTTGGTGTGCTGGCGGACGCGGGTCCGATCGGATTCGGTGATATCCGCCCCCTCGGCCCAGGATGCAGCCAGCATGTCCAGCGGGTTGGTCTGTGGCCGCGACGATGGTTCGGGCGATGGCGGGCCGAACCGCACCAGATGGCGAAAGACGGCTTTCGCGCAGGCCAGCGGGTTCGGCGCAGCGCGCGCGATGGCCACGCCCGCCTCGTCCAGCAGGGCGCATGGGCCGACGGACATCAGCCGCCCGTCCTCCAGGTTTACCAGGCGGGCGAAGACGTGCAGGCCGTTCACTGCGGGCGTGTCGCCGCCAGCGAGCAATTCCGCAGACGAGCCACTGTTCAGATCGTGCCATGCGGTCCGGCCGCCCGCCACCTGCAACCGCCCCAGGCGAAAGGTGCCGCGCCACAGCAGGCCCATCGCCACGGTCTGCAAAGTCGTTTCGGTATGGTGCGCCCGCGAGAAGCGATCGAGCGCGGTGACGCCCAGAGATGATGGTGTGCACAACACCAACTCGCGGGCGAGGCGGATCGCGGTGGCGTGGCGCCAGGCCGGATCCGCGGTGCCGGGCGCCTTGATCCAGTCCGCCGCGAGATCCTGGATGCGATGGGCAGAGGTATGGGCGAAAGCCATCTCGCGCAAGGCGAAGATGGTGTCCTGAAGATCCTTCAGCCTGAAGCTTGTCATGTGATTCATGGCGGTCCCTTGGCGCCGAGTCGTGCCCCATTATGCGGCCTCGCCGTTCCCGGTGGCACCCCGCCCTTGCCCGCCACCCCCCGGAGTGCAAGGCTGGCTACGTCCAAGAACTGACCAAAAAGGGAGACACGCCATGAGCCGACCCTACAACGTCATCGACGCCGACGGCCACATCCTGGAGCCGCTGTCGCTCTGGAACGATTACATGGACCCCGCCTTCCGCGACCGCGCACCGCGGCTGATGGTCGATCAGGACGGCAAACAGCGGCTGGTAATCGAGGAGAAAATCCTCGGCAGCAAAAAGGGCATGGGCGCTCTGGGCGGCGTCGGCGCGCGCCAGGGCACGGTGGTGGACGACACCATGGAATATTCCCAAGGCCGCAAGGGTGGTTTCGACCCGCATGCTCGGATTCCCGACATGGACCAGGACGGGATCGACGCTGCGTTCCTGTATCCCAGCATCGGGTTGTTTGCCGGCGCGGTGCAGGACCCGCCGCTCGCCGCCGCGGTCGCGCGCGCCTACAACCGGTGGCTCGCGGATTACTGCAAGCCCTATCCGGACCGGCTGTTCGGGATCGCGATGCTGCCGATGCAGTCGGTCGATCTCGCCATCGAGGAAATGAAGTTCGCCCGCAAGGAACTGGGCTTCAAGGGCGCCTTCATCCGGCCGAACCCCTATAACAACAAAATGATCGACCAGCCGGAATATGAAAAATTCTGGTCCACGGCGGAAGACATTGATATGGCTGTCGGCTTCCACGAAGGCGCCGGGTCTGGCATGCCGCAGGTCGGCATCGACCGGTTCGAGGGGCGCGGCGCCCGCCACATCATCACCCACACGATGGAGATGATGCTGGCCTGCCTCGCGGTGATCTGGGGTGGGGTGTGCGAGCGGCATCCGAAAATCCGCGTCGGTTTCCTGGAATCCGGCGGTGGCTGGATCGCGCCATGGCTGGACCGGATGAACCGGCACTTCGATGACCAGGGCTTCAACGATTCCGGTCTGAAGACCCGCCCGAGCGAATTGTTCCAGCGAAATTGCTGGATTGCGTTCGAGCCGGTGGAGGGGAGTTTGCCCTATCTGGTGGACTATGTCGGTGCCGACAAAATCCTGTGGGCGACGGACTATCCGCATCCGGACGGGTTCTTCCCCGGCGCGCCGGCGATGGTGCGTAAGCTGCTGGGCAACGCCTCGGCGGAGACGCAGCGGCAGGTGATGGCGGGCAGTGCGATGGGGTTCTACGGGCTGCACTGATCCGCACCGATCCAGATCAATGCGCCGCTTCTGTG
>Ga0302157_10005160_pt1 | contig 13938 bp, 12 predicted proteins | sample I_Bog_N3_3_FD_193502 | JGI IMG/M metagenome (GOLD analysis project Ga0302157, IMG submission 193502) | Peat permafrost microbial communities from Stordalen Mire near Abisko, Sweden - I_Bog_N3_3 | ecosystem: Environmental > Terrestrial > Soil > Wetlands > Peat | place: Sweden: Abisko, Stordalen...
CCAGATCGCGAACCTGATCGTTGCGCAGCTGCTGCACCTGGAGAGCGAGGATCCCGACAAGGACATCTCGCTCTACATCAACTCGCCCGGCGGCTCGGTGTACGCGGGGCTCGCGATCTACGACACCATGCAGTTCGTCAAACCGGACGTTCAGACGATCTGCGTCGGCATCGCGATGTCGATGGGTGCCCTGCTTTTGGCCGGTGGCGCCAAGGGCAAGCGGATGGCGTTGCCGAACGCGAAGATCCTGATCCACCAGGTCAGCTCAAGCTTCCAGGGGCAGGCGACCGACATAGAGATCCATGCGCGGGAGATCATCGACGTGCGCAGGCGCCTGGACGAGATCATCGCCCTGCACACGGGCAAGTCCGTCGATGAGGTCAAGACCGACACCGAACGCGATTACTTCATGAGCTCCGAGGAAGCAACCGCCTACGGCATCATCGACCGCGTCATCTCCGAGCACTGAGCAGAGGCGATGGCGCGCCCGACCGATTCCAACGAACAGCTGTTGTGCAGCTTCTGCGGCAAGTCGCAGCGGCAGGTCAAGAAGCTGATCGCCGGGCCGGGCGTCTACATCTGCGACGAGTGCATCGACCTGTGTAACGAGATCATCGACGAGGAGCTCGTCGCACCCGCCAGCTTCGACATCTCCGACCTGCCCAAGCCGCGCGAGATCTACGACGTCCTCGACGAGTACGTGATCGGGCAGGACAACGCCAAGCGCACGCTGTCGGTTGCCGTCTACAACCATTACAAGCGCGTGCAGATGATGGCCGTCGACGACGCCGAGATCGAGCTGCAGAAGTCCAACATCCTGCTGCTCGGTCCGACCGGGTGCGGCAAGACGCTGCTCGCGCAGACGCTCGCGCGGATCCTCAACGTGCCGTTCGCGATCGCCGACGCGACGGCGCTGACCGAGGCCGGCTACGTCGGCGAGGACGTCGAGAACATCCTGCTGAAGCTGATCCAGGCCGCCGACTACGACGTCAAGAAGGCCGAGACCGGGATCATCTACATCGACGAGGTCGACAAGATCGCTCGCAAGGCCGACAACCCGTCGATCACGCGCGACGTCTCCGGCGAGGGCGTGCAGCAGGCGCTCCTGAAGATCCTCGAAGGGACCTCCGCCTCGGTGCCGCCGCAGGGCGGGCGCAAGCACCCACACCAGGAGTTCCTGACGATCGACACGACGAACATCCTTTTCATCTGCGGCGGCGCGTTCGCAAACCTCGACCGCGTGATCGAGCGGCGAATCGGTCACAAGGGCGTCGGTTTCGGGGCGGCGATCGCCGAGCGCCAGGCCAAGGACCCGGGGGAGATCTTCGAGCGCTGCCTGCCCGAGGACCTCGTGCTCTACGGGCTGATCCCCGAGTTCATCGGCCGCCTGCCGGTGATGTCGGCGGTCCACCAGCTGACCCACAGCGACCTCGTTGCGATCCTGACCGAACCGCGCAACGCGCTGGTGAAGCAGTTCCAGCGCTTCTTCTCCTTCGACGGCATCGAGCTGGTCTTCTCCGACGACGCGCTGGTCGCCGTCGCCGAGAAGGCGCTCGAGCGCGAGACCGGCGCGCGCGGCCTGCGCTCGATCATCGAGGAGGTCCTGCTCGAGGTGCAGTTCGAGCTGCCCTCGCGCCGCGACGTGAAGAAATGCGTCGTGACACGGGAGACGGTCGAGAAGGGTCTCACGCCGACGCTCGTGACCGAGGCGGTGCCGGAGGAAGAGGCCTCGAGCGGCGAGAGCCTCGAAGAAGCCGGCTGAGGCGGGCCTCCCGGCCCGGGGGTGACCGCGCCGCTAGCCTACGGCCCCCGTGTCCGTTCCACGCTCAATCGCAGATCTCGAAGCACGCACCCGGTTTGAGCCGGCCGAGGTCGAACCGCGCCTGATCGCGCAGTGGCTCGACTCGGGACTGTTTCATCCGCAACCCCTCGGCACGGCGGCGGAGAACTACTCGATCGCAATTCCGCCGCCGAACGTCACCGGGGCGCTGCACATGGGCCACGCGTTCGGGGGCACGATCCAGGACGTCCTGATCCGCCAGGCGCGGATGCGCGGGCAGCGCACGAAGTGGATCTTTGGCACAGATCATGCGGGCATCGCGACCCAGACGCAGGTCGAGCGCCAGCTGGTCCGCGAGGGCACGACGCGCGAGACGCTCGGGCGAGAGGCGTTCGTGGAGCGCACCTGGCGCTGGCGCGAGGAGTACGGCTCGACGATCGTCGAGCAGTACAAGCGGCTCGGCGCTTCATGCGACTTCGAGGACGAGCGCTTCACGCTCGACCGGGCCTACGCTGACGCGGTGCTTGCGGTGTTCGTCAAGCTCTACGAACGCGGTCTGATCAAGCGCGACAACTACCTCGTCAACTGGGATCCGGGGAGCGGCTCGGCGATCTCCGATCTCGAGGTCGAGGAACGCGAGCAGACCGACACGCTCTACAACATCGCCTACCCGCTCGCGGACGCCGGCGGGGAGATCGTGATCGCCACGGTGCGACCGGAGACGATGCTCGCCGACGTCGCTGTTGCGGTGCACCCCGACGACGACCGCTACAGCGCCCTGGTCGGGAAGGAGGTGATCCTGCCGCTCGTCGGCCGCCGGCTGCCGATCATCGCCGACTCCTATGTCAAGCCGCAGTTCGGCACCGGCGCGCTGAAGATCACGCCGGGCCACGACCCCAACGACTTCGAGATCGGCCGCCGCCACTCGCTCGAGGTGTTGTCGGTGATCGGCGAGGACGGGCGCATGCGCGAGTCCGCCGGCCCGGCGTTCGCCGGTTTGCTCGTCTCCGAGGCGCAGGCCGCCGTCGTCGCCGCACTCGAGGCGCAGGGCGCGCTACGAGCGAGCGAGCCATACACCCATGCCGTCCCGTTCTCGCACCGCTCGGGCGAGCGGATCGAGCCGCTCGTCTCTCTGCAGTGGTTCATGCGCATGGAGGAGCTCGCCGCACCCGCGATCGAAGCGGTCAAGGACGGCAGCGTCCGCTTTCACCCGGAGCGCTGGGGAGCGGTCTACCTGCGCTGGATGGGGGAGATCCGGCCGTGGTGCGTGTCGCGGCAGCTGTGGTGGGGGCACCGCCTGCCCGTGTATTACTGCGACGCCTGTGAGGAGACGTATGTCTCGGTGCTCGCGCCGCAGCGTTGCGGCGCCTGCGACGGGGAGCTGCGCCAGGACCCGGACGTGCTCGACACGTGGTTCTCGAGCGCGCTGTGGCCGTTCGCGACGCTCGGCTGGCCGGCTGACACGCCCGAGCTTCGAGCGTTCTACCCGACCGATGCGCTCGTCACGGCCCGCGAAATCATCTATCTCTGGGTCGCGCGGATGATCATGATGGGCATCGAGTTCACCGGGCGAGCCCCGTTCTCGGACGTTTACATCACGTCGGTCATCCAGGCGCCCGACGGCCGGCGGATGTCCAAGTCGCTGGGCACCGGTATCGACCCGCTGAACGAGATCGATCGCTACGGCGCCGATGCCGTGCGCTTCGGCATGCTCGCGATGTCCTCGACGCAGGACGTGCGCTACAGCGTCGAGAAGATCGAGCAGGGCGAGAAGCTCGCGAACAAGCTGTTCAACGCGGCGCGCTTCGTGCTGCTGAAGATCGGTGACCAGGACGCACCGCCGCACCCCTCGCCGACAGCGGTCGAGGACCGTTGGATCCTGTCGCGCCTTGCCCGCTTCGAGCGAGAGCTCGGCGAGCGGATCGGCGCCTACGACTTCGCGCGCGCAGCGCTCGCGCTCTACGACTTCGTCTACGGCGATCTGTGCGACTGGTACATCGAGCTGGTCAAGGGACGGATCGACGAGCCGGAGCTGCGCTCCACGCTGCGCTTCCTGCTGCGCGAAACGCTCCAGCTCGCGCATCCGATCCTCCCGTTCGTGACCGAGGAGCTGTGGCGCTACGCGCGCGAGGACGACGAGGGCCTGCTCGCCGGCATGAACCGCAAGGCCTCCGGCGGCGGCACGGACTCCGCCGCCGCGGCGATCGACGCCGACGCCGAGGCGTCGCTCGAGCGGGTGATCGCCGCGACGCAGGCGATCCGCAGCTGGCGCGAGGAGGTCGGCGTGCGGCCCGGGGAGACGCTCCGCGCCCGCATCGACGCCGGCGGCTACGCGGAGCTCGAACCGCTGCTGGAGCGGATCGCGCGGCTCGACCTGCACACCGGCGGCGGCGCGGCGGCGGTCGCGAGCGTGACGATCCCCGGCGGCTCACTGGGGATCCTCGAAGGGGTCGATCTGAGTGCTCACGCCGAGCGGATCGCGCGGGAGCGCGCGCGTCTGGAGCGGGAGATCGGCCGCCTGCTCGAAAAGCTCGCAAACGTTGCGTTCGTCGCCAACGCGCCCGCCGATCTGGTCGCCGCGCAACGAGCGAAGCTCGCCGGCCTGCAGGACGAGCTGGCCGGCCTGCAGGCGGGCGGGGACGAGGGATGAGCTCGCGCTCCGCCGGTCCGCGCGCGGACTGGAGCGCAGTGGACGCCGAGCGCTACCTGCTCGCGCGCGAGCACTTCGGCATGCACTTCGGCCTCGATCGCATGCACCGGCTGCTCAACGTGCTGGGGCTGCCGCGACCGTCGTTCCCGACGATCCATGTCGTCGGCACGAACGGGAAGTCCTCGACGACGCGGATGATCGCGGCGCTGCTGGCGCGCGAGGGCCTGCACGTCGGTTGCTTCACCTCGCCGCATCTGCTCAGCTACCGCGAGCGCATCCAGATCGGCGAGCGCGACATCGCGCCCGAGCGCTTCGCCGCGGTGATCGGGCGCGTCGTGCACGCCGCCGACCTGGTCGATCGCGCGGCGCCGGAGCCCGGCGACATCGTGACGCAGTTCGAGTTGCTGACTGCGGCTGCGCTGTGCGAGTTCGAAGCGGCCGCCGTCGACGTCGCCGTGATCGAGGCGGGGCTCGGCGGGCGCTACGACGCCAGCAACGTGGTCGACTCGCGCGTCGCCGTGCTGACCAACGTGGGGCTCGAGCACACGCGCTACCTCGGTCCGACGGTTACCCACATCGCCCGCGAGAAGCTCGACGTCGTGCGTCCCGGCGCGACGCTGGTCGTCGGCGCCGATCTCGATCCCGCGGCGCTCGAGCTGGCGCGGGCGACCGCGCAGGAGCGCGGCGCCACGCTCGTCGAGTCAAGCGCCCAGCTGGATGTCGAGCTGCGCTCGGGCGGCGGCTACCAGCGGCGCAACTTCGCCGCCGCAGCCGCGGCGGTGCGGGCCTTCCTCGGACACGACCCACGCCCCGACGACCTCGCGGCCGTCGCCGCCGAGCTCGTTGTCCGCGGACGCTTCGAGGTGCTCGAGGGCACGCCGGTCACGCTGCTCGACGGCGCGCACAACGACGGCGGCATCGAGGCGCTGGCGCAGTCGCTGCCCGCGTTCGTCGCCGGCCGGCGGCTCGTCGCGGTGATCTCGATCCTCGACGACAAGGACGCCGCAGGGATGCTCGCCCGGCTGCTCCCACAATGCGACGCGGTGCTCTTCACGGCCTGCACGAGTCCGCGTGCGCTGCCGGCCGCAACGCTTGCCTCGCTGGCCGGCCAGATCGGCCGCGTGCCCGCCGAGGTGCTCGCCGGCCCGCACCGGGCGCTCGCGCGCGCCCGCGAACTGGCCGGTGAGGACGGCGTCGTCCTGGCGACGGGCTCGATCTACCTGATCGCGGACCTGCTGCGTCCGGAGGGGGCTCCCGGAGGCTCGACGCTGTGAGCGACGACGACGGCGGCGGCGGGCCGTCACTGCTTGCGATGATCGGCGGCGTTGCCCTGACAGTGGCGCTCGTGATCCTCGTGTTCGTGGGAATCGGCTACCTGTTCGGTCGTCTGTTCCTGTAGCTACACTCGCTGGAAGGGTGCCTGCGACGCTCGCATATTTCGGAATTCAGAACGATGGCGTGAACCTGGCCATCAACCTGCTGATCCTGTTCCTGGTGATCATCTGGCTCGCGATGATCTACTGGACGCGAGCGGACGCCAAACGGCGCATCGCCGACCCGGTGCTGGTGCTCTGCGCGACCGCCGCTGCGTTGTTCCCGTTCATCGGCACGATCGTCTACATGATCGTGCGCCCGCCCGAGTACCTCGACGACATTCGCGAGCGCGAGCTCGAGATGCAGGCCTCGGAGGCGCGTCTCGTGCAACTGTCCTACTTCGCCTGCCAGCACTGCGGGCAGGAGGTCGAGAAGGACTTCGTGATCTGCCCGAGTTGCCACAGCCGCCTGCGCGACCCGTGCCCGAACTGCAACCGGCCGCTCGAGATGACATGGAGTGTGTGCCCTTACTGCGAAGCCTCCGTGGTGGCCGGTCTGCATCCGCCGCGGCGCCGGCGCGAGGCGCTCGCGAGCGACGCGCCGCCCAGCAGTTAGGTCTCGCCCGCCCGCCCGCCCGCGCAATAGGGTCCCGCCCGCCGCAGTCGCCCGCGCAATAAGGTCCCGCCCGCCGCACGTCGCCCGCGCAATAAGGTCCCGCCTGCCTGCCGCCCGCCCGCCGCTGGTCGCCTGCGCAATAAGGTCCCGCCTGCCCGCCTGCCTCTTGGCCGCCTGCCCGCCCGCCGCCCCGAAGTCGTCCACCCGATCAGCCTGAATCCCCCAACGGAGGAGCCCGATGGAACGCACGCTCATTCTTGCCAAGCCTGATGCCTACTCACGCAGCCTCAGCGGTGAGATCCTCGCGCGGTTCGAACGCAAGGGCCTGCGGCCGGTTGCGCTTGCGGTGCTGACGATGACGCGCGAGCTCGCCGAGCGCCACTACGCCGAGCACCTCGAGAAGCCGTTCTTTGGCGAGCTGGCCGACTTCATCACGTCCGGGCCACTCGTTGCGATGGTGCTCGAGGGACCCTCGGCGATCGCCGCCGCGCGCCAGCTGATCGGTGCGACGAACCCGCTCGAGGCGGCGCCCGGCTCGATCCGCGGCGACCTGGCGATCGCGACGGGCGAGAACCTCGTGCACGGCTCGGACGGCCCCGAGTCAGCGGCGCGCGAGATCGGGATCTTCTTCCCCGAGCTTTAGTGGTTCCCGCCGCAGGCCGGCTCGTGCTCGCATCCCGCTCGCCGCAGCGGCGCGCGATCCTCGATGCCCTCGGGGTCGCCTTCGTCGTGCGGCCCTCGGACTTCGAGGAGCGCGAGCTGGGTGAGGCGGAGGCGGTTGCGCTGCATAACGCGCTCGGCAAGGCGTCGGCGGTTGCCCGCGCCGGCGGTGAGGTGGTGCTGGGCGTCGACACGGTCGTGTCGCTCGCGGGGCGCCTCTATGGCAAGCCGGAGGACCTGACCCAGGCACGCGAGACGCTCCGGGCGCTGTCGGGCGCGACGCACACGGTGCTCAGCGCGCTCGCGCTTGAAGGACTGACAGACGCGCCGCGCACGGCGACCTGCGCGACCGAGGTCAGGTTCCGCCAGCTCGACGAGGCGACGATCGAGTGGTACCTGCGCGGCGGCGAGTGGCGCGACCGCGCCGGCGGCTACGCGATCCAGGGAGCGGGCTGCGCGCTCGTCGCCGCGATCGCCGGCGACTGGACCAACGTGGTCGGCCTGCCGGTCGGCGCTCTGCTGAGCGCCCACCCGACGCTGCTGAGCGGCCGCAACAATCGTTTCAGCCCGCAAAATCAGGCCGAATTGCAGCACTAACGCCTTCTCGCGCGGCGCGGCGCGAAGCCGGAGGGGACACGGCGTCCGCTACACTGCGTCACTCCAAGGCGGGGGCTCCCTCCGTACAGCCGTTCCCCGCGCACCGCAGCGCAGGCGGCGCGGCGCGGCCGCCCCGATCCACGTCTTGCGCATTGCCTCCAAATGGGTTTTTTCAGCTACATGACCGGGTTCGGCGGCCGCGATATGGCCGTCGATCTCGGCACGGCGAATACGCTCGTCTACGTCCGCGGACGCGGCATCGTGCTGTCGGAGCCGAGCGTGGTGGCGATCGACTCGCGCACCGGCGAGGTGCACGCCGTCGGCATCGAGGCCAAGCGGATGCTCGGGCGCACGCCCGGCACGATCTCGGCGATCCGGCCGCTCAAGGACGGCGTGATCGCCGACTTCGATGTGACCGAGGAGATGCTGCGCCATTTCATCCAGAAGGTGCATCAGAGCCGTTTCGCTCACCCGCGCGTGGTCGTCTGTGTTCCGTCCGGGGTGACCGGCGTCGAGAAGCGCGCGGTCGAGGAGGCCTGCCTGTCGGCGGGCGCGCGTCAGGCCTACCTGATCGAGGAGCCGATGGCCGCCGCGATCGGCGCGGGCCTGCCGGTCGGCGAGCCGACCGGGTCGATGGTCGTCGACATCGGCGGCGGCACCTCCGAGGTTGCTGTGATCTCGCTCGGTGGGATCGTCGTCTCGCAGTCGATCCGGATCGCCGGCGACGAGCTCGACGAGGCGATCATCAACTACGCCAAGCGCGAGTACAAGCTGCTGATCGGGCAGCAGACGGCCGAGGAGCTGAAGCTCGAGATCGGCTCGGCATTCCCGATGGCCGAGGAGCTGCAGGCCGAGATCCGAGGCCGCGACATGGTGTCGGGCCTGCCGAAAACGGTCGTGCTGACCAGCGAGGAGCTGCGCGTCGCGATCGAGGAGCCGCTGGCGCAGATCATCGACGCGATCAAGGCCACGCTCGACCGTACCCCGCCGGAGCTCGCCTCCGACATCATGGACCGCGGCATCGTGCTCGCGGGCGGCGGCGCGCTGCTGCAGGGCCTGGCTGACCGCATCCGCGACGAGACGCAGATCCCGACGCACCTCGCCGAGTCACCGCTGACCTGCGTCGCGGTCGGCTCGGGCCGCTCGCTCGAGGAGTTCGAGGTAATCCACCGCACCAACCGCGCCAGCGGGCGCAACGGCAACCGCCGCCGGCGCCGCTGATGCCCGCGCCGGCGCCAACCCATCCCCCGTTCAGAGGCGATGCGCCCCTACCCTTCAACGCGACCCCAAATTCAGCGTGCATGAGAAGAACGTTCGCCGGCGCCGGGCAGTGCTCGCACTGCTCGTCGTTCTCTCCCTGATCCTGATCAGCGCGAGCTTCGGAGGCTCGGGCGGCGGCCCTCTGCACACAGTGCAGAGCGGGTTCCTCGACGTGCTCTCGCCCGTGGAGACCGGTGCCGGCAAGGCGCTGACCCCCGTGCATGACCTGTTCAACTGGGTTGGCGACGTGTTCCACGCGGCCAGCCAGCGCGACAAGTTCCGCAAGGAGCTCTCAGCGGCGGACAAGAAGATCGTCGCGCTCCAGGCGCAGCAGAGCTCGAGCACGGACGCCGCCAGGCTCCAGCACATCGACACGACGCTCCGGCTGTCCTCCGCCGCCACGGTCGACGCGAGCGTGATCAGCCAGCCCGAGAGCCTGTGGGTCAGCCATGTGACGATCAACGCAGGCAGCGGTGCCGGGGTTTCGGTGAACGACCCGGTGATCGATCCAGACGGCCTGATCGGCACGATCACCGAGGTCGCCGCAGACTCGGCGATCGTCACGCTGATCAACGACCCCGCCTCGGGCGTCGCGGCGCGCGACAGCGCGAGCCGCGAGATCGGCCTGATCGTGCCGCAGCCCGGCAGCCCGGGCGAGCTCCAGCTGCTCGATGTCTCACAGCCGGGCGAGGTGAAGCTGGGGGACCTGGTCGTGACCGCCGGCGAGCGTGCGACGGCGGGCGCCACGCTGTTCCCGGCCAACATCCTGATCGGGCAGGTCAGCGCGGTGGCGTCCGCGGCCGACCCGCTGGGCACGATCACCGTGACGCCGGCCGCCGATCTGACGTCGCTGGAAAGCGTGCAGGTCCTGACGGGAGGGCCGGGATCGTGAGCGACACGACCAACGTGACGCTCCGCCTCGCGGTGCTGGCGTTCGTCTCGGTGCTCGTGCAGATCGCCGGCGTCGCGCAGGTCCGCATCCTCGGCGTGAACGCCGACCTCGCACCGCTGGTGGTGGCCGCGGCCGGCTTCCTGACCGGGGCGCTGCCGGGAGCGCTGTTCGGCTTCGGCGTCGGCATCTTCGTCGACCTCGCCTTCGCCGAGACGCTCGGGATCTCGGCGCTCGTCTACGTGCTCGTGGGCTACGGCGCGGGACGGGTGCGCGAGCTGCGCGCCCCCGAGGCTCCGTTCACGCCGCTCGCGCTCGGCGCGGCCGCGACCGCGGTCGCGTCGGTCGGCTACGCGGTATTGGAGTTCGCCCTCGGCGTCACGGCACCGGTCAGCCTGCTGCTGGTGCGTGACATCCTGATCACCATCGCGCTGAACTCGCTGATCGCCGTACCGGTGTACTCGCTCGTCCGTCGCTGGCTGATCCCGGCGCTGCCCGAGGATCCGCGCCGCCGCCGGCGGCGCGCGTACACGACCGGCGGCCTGAGCCCGCTCTCGCGTTCGTGATCGAGAGCCCGCTCCAGCGCCGTGCGCCGCTGCCGCCGCAGCTGACACGGCGCGTCGGCGTGCTCGGCATCGTCGTGGTCGTGATGTTTGGCGTGATCGGGTTTCGCCTGTGGTATCTGCAGGTGCTGACCGGTACGCAGAACGCGGCGAGGGCGACGGCGCTGGTGGTGCGCCCGATCGCGATTCAGCCACCGCGCGGCAACATCCTCGACAGCCACGGCAACCTGCTCGCCGGCTACAGGGTCGCGCCGCAGGTCGCGATCGTCGCCGACGACCTACCGCCGGTCGGTCCGGCGCGCCGGCTCGTCTACCGCCGCCTCGCGCGGGTGCTCGGGATCGGCTGGGCGCACATCCGCGCGGTCGTCGACGACACGGCGATCGCGCCGCCGGGCTACGCGCCGACCGACGTCATGGACGACGTCCCGCAGCGCGCCTGGGTCTACATCGGCGAGCGCAAGTCGCTCTTCCCCGGGGTCATCGTGCGACAGGTATACGTCCGCCACTACCCGGAGGGCGACGTCGGCGCCGTCGTGCTCGGCCAGCTCGGGCAGATCACCACACAGGAGCTCACGCAGTCGCCGTTCAAGGGCATCGCCGCGGGCACGGTCGTCGGCCAGTCGGGGCTCGAGGCCACCTACCAGGCATACCTCCAGGGCACCCCGGGCGTCGACCACGTCGACGTCGACGCCGCGGGCTATCCGATCGCGGCCAAGTCGAACACCAAGCAGCCGGTGCCGGGTGATCAGCTCAGCACCTCGCTCGACCTCGGGCTGGAGCGCGAGGGCTACATCGCGGTCGACGAGGCCCGCGCGCGAGCCCCGCAGGCAACCGGACAGGCGGCGCCGGCGGCCGCGTTCGTCGCGATGGACCCAACGACGGGGCGCGTCCTCGCGCTCGGCTCCGTTCCCAGCTACAACGCGAATGACTTCGCGACGCCCATCTCCACCGGGACCTTCGACGCGATCAAGGCGGAGGACCACGCGCTCGTCGACCGCGCGATCGACGGCCTCTATCCGACCGGCTCGACGTTCAAGCCGATCACGGCGCTCGGCGCCCTGAACGCCGGGCTGATCACCGCCCAGACCCTCCAGGGGACCGGGTCGTGCGTGACCTTCGGCACCACGCAGAAGTTCTGCAACTCGGGCGGCAGCAACTACGGCGACGTCGACCTCGTGGGCGCGCTGACACAGTCCGTCGACACCTACTTCTACAAGGTCGGGGCGGCCGCCAACGACAGCTCCGATCCGATCCAGTCCGAGGCCCGCGCGCTCGGGCTGGGCAGCTCGCCCGGGATCGACCTGCCCGGCGGCGGCTCCGCGGGAGTGGTGCCCGACGCCGCCTACATCAGAGCGCTCAACGCGCAGTACGTCGCGCAGGCCTGCGCCGGCAGCCACCCCAAGCCCGCGTACGCGAAATCGCAGCTCGCGGTCACCGCCTGCTCGCAGGGCTACCTGCAGCCGGCCTGGACGATCGGCCAGAACGTCCTGCTCGCGACCGGGCAGGGCTTCCTGCTGGCCAGCCCGCTGCAGATGGCGGTCGCCTACTCGGCGATCGTCAACGGCGGCAAGGTGTGGTCCCCGAAGATCGGCTGGAAGATCCTCTCGCCCTCCGGGGCGCTCGTGCAGCAGCTGCCGGCGCCGACCTACCGCAAGATCGCGCTGAACCCGGCCTACCAGGCGCTCGTCATGGCCGGCCTGCACGGCGCCGCGCAGAGCCCGAGCGGCACCTCCTACGCCACCTTCGGCAGCTTCCCGCGCACGATCTACGGCAAGACCGGGACCGCCGTGCACACGGGCCAGCCGGACCAGTCGTGGTACGTCGCCTACGCGCCCGACCCGAGGCGCCCGATCGTCATCGCGGTCACCGTCGAGCGCGGCGGATTCGGCGCCGCCGCCGCAGCGCCCGCCGCGCGGCTGATGCTGTCACAGTGGTTCGGGCTGCCGAAGCACTGGGTCGCCGGCACGAGCACCGATCTCTGATGGCCACCACCGTCATCCAAACCCCAAAACAGGGCCGCGATCCGGCGACGCTCGCGCCGCGCGCGATCCGGATCGGCCTTGACCCGATCCTGACCGTGGCCGCGATCGCCCTGGGCGTCGCGTCGATCGTCACACTCGGCGGGATCAGCCACGCGCAGATGGTCCGCCAGGGCGGCTATCTGGCGGTCGGCCTGGTCGCGATGGTCGTGCTCTCGCGCTTTGACTACTCGCGGCTGCGCGAGCTGAAGTGGGGCCTCTATGTGATCCTGATCGGCGCGATCCTCGTCGTGATCGCGATCGGCAAGAGCATCGGCGGGATCTCCACCCGCTCGATCGGCATCTCCGTGTTCTCCTTCCAGGCGTCCGAGGTCGGCAAGGTGCTGCTGATCGTCTTCCTCGCGGCGTTCGTCGTGGACAGCTCGCGCAAGACAACCGGGCGCCAGCTTGTGGCGCGCGTGATGCTGCTCGCGCTGGTCCCGACGATGCTCGTGATCGCCGAGCCAGACCTCGGCTCGGGCCTCGTCTACATCGCCGCCGCCTTTGCGGTGCTCTACATCGCCGGCGTCGAGGCGAAATATCTCGCGGCGGTTCTCGCACTCGGCGTGGCGGCGCTCGCGCTCGTGCTCGGCGTCGGGCCGCTGGTCGGCTTTCACACCTACCAGGCGGAGCGCCTGACCGCGTTCCTCGACCCCGGCGCGGTGCCGGCGTCGCAGATCAAGAGCGCGCTCTACCAGCAGCAGCAGTCGCTCACGGCGATCGGCGCGGGCCAGAAGTTCGGCCTGGGCTCCGTCGCGACCAACACCGCCGCCAACTTCGTCCCCCTCAACACCACGGACTTCATCTTCGCGGCACTGGCGGAGCGTTTCGGCTTCGCCGGCGCCGCGGTCGTTTTATCGCTGTACGCGTTGATCATCTGGCGGGCGCTGCGAATCGTCGCGGCCGCCAAGAACCTGTTCGGCGCGCTCATCGCCGCCGGAATCGTCGCGATGCTCGCATTTCAGGTGTTCGTCAACGTCGGCGTGGCGGTGGACATCCTCCCCGTCACCGGCGTGACGCTGCCCCTGTTGAGCTACGGCGGCTCCTCGGTGCTAACAACGTTCCTGGCGCTCGGTCTGCTCCAGTCGATCCATGCGCAGGCGCGCATCGCGGCTGGGACGAAGGGCCGTGTGCTCAGCTTCTAGAAGAAATGGAAATCACTCGTGAAAAAGCAAGTACTTGTCAGCGTCGATCGCGGCGAGACCCGCGTTGCGCTGCTGGAGGCCTCCGGCACCCCCGGCGCCTCGAAGCGACGGGGCGGCGGTGGCGCCGACCCGGGCCGCGGCTACCGCGTGGCCGAGCTCTACCTGGAGCGCCGCGGTGCGCGCTCGATCGTCGGCAACATCTACAAGGGTGTCGTCGACAACGTCCTGGTCGGCCTGGAGGCGGCGTTCGTCGACATCGGCCTGGACAAGAACGGCTTCCTGCACGTCGATGAGATCGTGCTGCCGGGCGTCGAGGCGCCGCGCCGCGGCCGCGGCACCGGCAACGACGCGCAGGACATCGCGACGCTGCTGAAACCCGGGCAGGAGGTCGTCGTCCAGGTCGTCAAGGACCCGCTGAAGACGAAGGGCGCGCGCCTCTCGATGGAG